>CXWL01003122.1_pt1 | contig 11658 bp, 10 predicted proteins | sample 590931 | NCBI WGS metagenome assembly CXWL01 (sample SAMEA3498368, study PRJEB10139) | groundwater metagenome | biome: water well; material: biofilm material | place: Germany | collected 2015-04-27 | reverse complement strand
GTTGTCCTTGACCCGGTAGAGGGTGCCGCCATCGGCATTCGCGAACCTGCGCGCGGCTTCGAGGATCAGCTCGAGCAGTCGCCGCAGATCCCGCTCCGACGACAGTGCGACGCCGATTTCATTGAGCGTTTCGAAGCGCTTGAGGATCTCGTCCTGAGCTTGCATCAGACGTCCGCATTCGAGGGATGCCCGATTCTAGCCGGTGCGTCGGAGCACAGGCCAAAGCGATCCGCAGATGACGCAGATGGCGCAGATAAAGGCAAAACCTGAGCGAGCCATCTTCGGATGCCGCTGTGCCAGCTCTTCATCTGCGACATCTGCGTCATCTGCGGACCGCTTTTTCCGGCGCCTTTAGGAACCTCACGGATCCGGCAGGGTCACCACGCGATTGCGGTAGAAGCGCTTGGCTTCGTACAGGGCCGAGTCGGCGCGCGTGTACAGATGGTCCGGGTTGCTGTTGGTCGCGCGGCCGACAGCGACGCCGAAGGTGGCGGTGACGGTGACCGGTTCGCCGTCCTCGAGCAGTTGCAGCGCCGCGAACGACAGGCGCAGGCGTTCGGCCATGCGCATGGCGTCGACCTTGGCGGTGTTCGGCAGCAGCACGGCGAACTCCTCGCCGCCGATGCGCGCCGGCGTGTCGGTCGGCCGCGCCTGGTCGCGCATCACGCGTGCGATCGTGGTCAACACGCGCTCGCCAGCGGCGTGACCGAAGCGATCGTTGATGTGCTTGAAATGGTCGACGTCGATCACGATCAAGCCGATCTCTGCACCGGACGCAGATTCGGCAAACGCGGTATCCATCGCCTTGCGCAATTCGTACCGGCTGGCGAGCCCGGTCAAAGGATCCTTGCGCGCCAGCACCTCCAGATTCGAGGTCTGGTCGTTTTCCGGATTCGTCGGCGACAGCATCTTGAGGACCACTTCGCCGACGGTCAGCATGTCGCCATCCAACACCGGGCTCGCCGAGACCTGGATGTCGTTCACGCGCGTCGGATTGGTCGCGCCGAGGTCGGTGACCCAGTAGCCGCCGCGCTTGCGGTAGATGTGGCAGTGGCGACGCGACACGCTCGGCACGTCGAGCTTGATGTCGACCTTGCCCTCGCGACCGACGATCGCGACATCGGCGAGCTCCACTTTCGCGCCGAGCAGGGGCCCGCCGACGACCAGCAAACACCACGGCCTCGGCTCGATCGCCAAGGACGGCGGCGATACCCGCGTCAGCGTGATTCCCTTCATGGTCCCAGTTTCCACAGCTACTCCAAACCCTGCGCTGGAAGACGATTATCACACCCTAACCTTACGCGAAAGACCAGAGCCTGGAGAAGCGGTTCGTGGTTCGTAGTTCGTAGTCAAGAGCGGTCCGCAACGCTTGACCAGGAACCCGGCTTCTGAACTACGAACCACGAACTACGAACCACGAACGGCTCTTGTTCCACGAACCACCAACCACGAACCGCTTTGTTCACCCCAAAGCCTCCGCATGGTGCCGCAAATGGTCCTCGATGAAGCTCTGGATGAAGTAATAGCTGTGGTCGTAGCCGATCTGCCGGCGCAGTTCGAGCGGCTGGCCGGCGTTGGCGCACGCGGCTTCGATGAGCTCCGGGCGCAGTTGCGAGTCGAGGAACTTGTCGGCGCTGCCCTGATCGATCAGGATCTTGCCGGGGAAGCGGTGACCGCCATCGATCAGCGCGCAGGCGTCGTACGCGGTCCAGTGCGCGCGGTCTTCGCCGAGGTAGCGCGGAAATGCCTTGGCGCCCCACGGCACCTGGCTCGGCGCAGTGATTGGCGCGAACGCCGACACCGAGCGGTACTGGTCTGGATTGCGCAGCGCGATCGTCAAGGCGCCGTGGCCACCCATCGAATGCCCGCAGATACTGCTGCGCGCCGGGTCGACGCCAAAGGTCGACGCGATCACGCGCGGCAATTCATGGCTGACATAGCTGCCCATGCGGAAATGCCGGCTCCAGGGTTCGACCGTGGCGTCGAGGTAGAAGCCGGCGGCAGTGCCGAACTCCCAGTCTTCCGCCTCGCCCTCGATGCCGGTCGCGCGCGGGCTGGTATCCGGCGTCACCAGCATCAGTCCGAGCTCGGCCGCCATGCGCTGGGCGCCGGCCTTGATCGCGAAGGTCTCTTCGGTGCAGGTCAGGCCGGCGAGGAAATACAGCACCGGCACCGGCCGGTGCTCGGCCTGCGGCGGGCTGTAGACGCCGAAACGCATCGGCAACCCGCAGCTCTCGGACGGATGCCGGTAATAGCCCTGGACGCCGCCGAAGCAGCGTTGCGTGCTGAGTACTTCGACGGCCATCAGTAGACCACCACGCTGCGGATGGATTCGCCGCGGTGCATCAGGTCGAAGCCCTCGTTGATGCGCTCCAGCGGCAGGGTGTGCGTAATCAGATCGTCGATGTTGATGCGCCCGTCCATGTACCAGTCGACGATCTTCGGCACGTCGGTGCGCCCGCGCGCGCCGCCGAACGCGCTACCGCGCCAGTTGCGACCGGTGACCAGTTGGAACGGTCGCGTCGAGATTTCCTTCCCCGACTCGGCGACGCCGATGATGATCGAGGTGCCCCAGCCCTTGTGACAGCACTCGAGCGCCTGGCGCATCAGCGTGGTGTTGCCGACGCACTCGAAACTGTAGTCGGCGCCGCCCTTGGTCAGGCTGACCAGATACGGGACCAGGTCGCCCTCCACTTCCTTCGGATTCACAAAATGCGTCATGCCGAATCTCTCGGCGAGCTCGCGTTTGCGCGGATTGATGTCGACGCCCACGATCATCTCGGCGCCCGCCATGCGCGCGCCCTGGATCACGTTCAGGCCGATGCCGCCAAGCCCGAACACGACGACTTTCGAACCGGGCTCGACCTTGGCGGTGTAGATCACCGCGCCGATGCCGGTAGTGACGCCGCAACCGATGTAGCAGACCTTGTCGAACGGCGCGTCCTCGCGAATCTTCGCGAGCGCGATCTCCGGGAGCACGGTGTAATTCGCGAACGTCGAAGTGCCCATGTAGTGGTGCAACTTCTTGCCACCGATCGAGAAGCGACTGCTGCCGTCGGGCATCACGCCCTGCCCCTGCGTCGAGCGGATGGCCTGGCACAGATTGGTCTTCGGATTGAGGCAGTACTCGCACTCGCGGCACTCGGGCGTGTACAGCGGAATGACGTGATCGCCCTTCTTCAAGTGGCGCACGCCGGGGCCGACATCGACGACGATCCCGGCGCCCTCGTGACCCAGGATCACCGGGAACAGGCCTTCAGAATCCGCGCCGGACAGCGTGTAGGCGTCGGTATGGCAGATGCCGGTGGCCTTGATCTCGACGAGAACTTCGCCGTGGCGCGGTCCTTCGAGATCGACAGTCTCGATTACGAGCGGGGCGCCGGCCTGATAGGCGACAGCTGCACGGACTTTCATGGGATCGGCCCTCGAGAAATTGGGACCCGCAGAATGCTGCAAAAGGCGGACGCACGCACGTGCGCCACAAAGGCTCTTGCCCGCACGCACACGATTTTGACTTTCCGCTGAATATATTTCGCGAGCCCGTCCGGAACCGTTCGTTCAGCGCCGCGACAGCTAGAATCGGTGTCGCTGCGATGTGTCGCTTGAGCAACCCGGGCCGTCACTCGCCAGCCAGCTGTCCCATCCCTTCAGGAAGGAAGCCAAGGTCATGATTGCACGAGCAATTGCCGCGCTGTTTCTGGGCGCCGCCGCCAGCGTCTTCGCCGCCGATCACCGCGATTCACCGGTCGCCACGAACGATCCTGCGGCCGACATCAACGATGTCTACGCCTTCATGAATCCTACTGACCCTGGCGAGGTCATCTTCGCGCTGACCTTCCTGCCGGACGCGAACGTCACCACGCGGTTCTCGGACGCGGTCGAATATCGCCTGCATATCGAGCAGGGCGGCGGCGTCAATCGAGATTTGCTGTGCACGTTCAGCGGCAACGCGACGCAGGTCCGCTGTACCGGCCCGGGCGGACTGCGTGCGAGTGGCGCAGTCGGAGGCGTGGTGAACGGCGACGGAATGCGCCTGTTCGCCGGCTTGCGCGACGACCCGTTTTTCTTCGATCTGGATGCCTTCAATCGCACCAAGGCGACGCTGGTCGCGTCCTTCACCAATCCGGGCGTGGACTTCTTCGCGCATCTGAACACGCAGGCGATCGTTCTCGGCATTCGCACCGACCGCCTGCTCGACTCGAGCGGTACCAGCGTGCTCAAGGTCTGGTCGAGCACCCGGCGCATCGCGGGGGACGGCATTTCCGGCGGCATCACCGGCGCTTGGCACGATGCCGCCAATACCGGCCACGGGTTCTTCATCCAGGTGGTCAGGAACGCCGACGGCACCGAGCGCTTCATCGTGACCTGGGACGTGTACTCGCCGGCACAGCAGCAGTTGTACCTGGTCGGCGATTCGGCCTTCAGCGGCAATTCCGTCACGCTCGACCTCTACTCGACCTTTGGCGGCCGCTTCCCGCCGCCGTTCCCGGCCGACCAGATCCAGCGCCTGCCGTGGGGCACGATCACTTTCAGCTTTACCGACTGCAACCACGGCACCGCGACCTACAACTCGACCCGGCCGGGCTACGGCAGCGGCACCATTCCGCTGACGCGCCTGACCAATATCTCCGGGCTCGACTGTCGTTTCCTGACCAGTGGACAGATCGATCGCATGGGCCGTCCGGGCATCAACACGGCGGTCATCGACCTGCTGTCGAGCACCGGCCTCAAGAACGCGTACAACCGCTCGCAGAACCCGGCCGACTGGGCGGGCCAGTTCCAGTCGCACATTGAGGGCAACATCAGCGCGCTGGATACGCTCGACGGGCATCCCGGCAACACGCTGCTGCCGCCGGCCGCGCTCGCGGGCGTGCTGGTCGACGATCGTCTGATCATCGATGTCTCCAAAGCCGCGTGCGGTCCGTACCTGGCGGTCGAGCTCGGCGTCGCCGGGCAGTGCGGCGGGCGCACGCTCGCGCGCGATGTGATCGATGACAGCCTGGGCGCGCTGGTGGGCCCGGGTGTCAGCGACAACGTCGGCACCGACAGCACGTTCCTGACCACGTTCCCATTCGTCGGCGCACCGTATCAGTGAGCTGTACGACAGCGTCTGACCAGCGCCGCGCATCCGCGCGGCGCTGGTCTTTCGGGAGTAGCTTGCGGGTCGCGCTGCTCGCCGGCAGCGCGTCGCTGGTCGGTTGCATGACGACCGTCGCGCCGGTGCCGATCGTCGCGGCCGAGCCAGCCACGGCTGCCGTCTGGCTCGGCAGCACGCCACTGCCCGCGGTCTTGCAGATGCCGGAGTGGCCGGCGTCGACCACGACGATGCGCACGACCGCCGCCGACATTTTCCTCGGCAATCTCGATGCCTCCATCGACACCCTGACCACGCGCTACGACCAGGCACCCGACGTCAATCTCGGGCGCACGCTCGCGACGATGCTGACCTTGCGCTTCCAGATCCGCGGGCGGCTGGACGATGCGCTGCGCGCCGGCGACGTGATTGCCGTCGAGGTGGCCGCGCATCCCGAGCACGCCGACCTGCGTTTCGTACAGGCCAGCTGGCTGTCGCTGTTTCACCAGTTCGATGCAGCGCAGGACGCGTTGCAGCAGGCGCGCAAGGGCTCGCCGGCGACAGTCAAGCTGGTCGACCGCCTGAATGCCGACATCGACCTCGCGCGCGGCCGCTACACCACGCTCGGCGACGCCTTCGCGCACCCCGAACGCGACCCGCCGGCCGATTTCTACGCGCTCGCCGATCGCGCCGATGCCGCCATGCTGCACGGCGATCTCAAGCTCGCGAGCACGCTGTATTTCGAGGCGCAGACGCACTACCACGACGTCGCGCCCTACCCGCTCGCGTGGCTGCACGCGCAGCAGGGCATCGCGTTGCTGCGCTTCGGTCACTACGAGGCCGCCGCACGCTTTTTCGCGGCCGCGCACGCCCGCCTGCCGGCATTCGCGCTCGCCACCGAGCATCTGGCCGAATGCCTAAGCAAACTCGGTCGCATCGACGAGGCGCGAACACTGTACGTCGAAGTGATCGCAGCGACCGGCAACCCTGAATACATGACCGCGCTGTCGGCACTCGAAGCCAGGGCCGGCAACTCCGCCGAGAGCGCACGCCAGCGTCACCAAGCGACACGCGAATACGCCAGCCTGCTCGAGCGCTTCCCCGACGCCTACGCTCAGCACGCCGCGAAGTTCTACCTCGACCTCGGCAACCTCGAACGCGCGCGCATGCTGGCAGACGCCAACCTGGCGCTGCGCCAGGACGTCGCCAGCCGCCTGCTCCGCGCCGAAATCGCCCTCGCCGAAAACGACCGCGCACGCCTGGACAGCGAGCTGGCCGCCGTGCGCGCGACCGGGCTCAGCCCGCCGGAGTATCTGGATCTGGCGGCGCGGGCGGGTTTGCGGCCCGACGCTTGACTGAAAGGCGTAGCCCGAAGTGCCGCGAAGCGGCTCACCGGGACACCATTGCGACACCGTCCCGGACAGCGCGCAGAGAACCGCGCGACCATCTCGGGCTACGCGGCCTCCCCGCTCCGCAGCGCCTCAATCACCCGCTCCCTGAGCCACCGGTTGGCCGGATCCAGATCGGCACTCGCGTGCCAGTACAGGTACACATCCAGCGCTGGCGATTTGCGCGGGAAGTCGCGGATGAGGTTGTCGAAGTGCTGGTTGGTCAGGCTCGCGTGGCGCGCGGGCATGGTCAGCAGCAGGTCGGTCTGGCTGACGACTTCGCACGCGGTGAAATAGTGCTGGCAGCGCAGGCGCACGCGTCGCGACAGTGCGCCGCGGCTGAGCTCTTGATCCTCGATGCTCGGACCGGTCCGGCGTGAGCTGACCATCACGTGCTCCTGGCGCAGATAGCTCGCGATATCGAGCTTGCGCTGCGCCAGCGGGTGTTCGCGGCGCATCACCACGACCAGATGATCGGCGACCACATGTTGATGGCGCACGCGGTCCGAAAGAGGCAGCAGCACGTCGAGCGCGACATCGGCCGTGCCGGCGGAGAGCTCCGATTCAAGGTCCCGGCGCGCGACGCGGACCGCCGAGAAATTGATTTCTGGCGCCGCAGCCACGGTCAATCTCATCAGCGCCGGCAGCAGCGCCGACTCCAGCACGTCGCGCACGCCGATCTCGAAATGACGCTGCGCGCTGCCGGCATCGAATTGCTCGAGCTCGTTCAAACCGACCTGCAGGCTGCGCAAGGCGGTGCGGACGGGCAGCATCAACTGACGCGCACGCGGCGTCGGCACCATCGCCCGCCCCTCGCGCACGAACAGCGCATCACCGAAGGCATCGCGCAGGCGCGCGAGCGCGTGGCTGACCGCCGGTTGCGTCAGGTGCAGCTTGTGGCTCGCGCGGGTGATGCCGCCCTCGGTAAAGATGGCATCGAGCACGACGAGCAGGTTGAGGTCGATCCGGCTGATATGCATCGAACTTATGCGAACCCCCACGCGATATGCATTGGAGCGATCGTAGACGCCGCCCTATGCTGGCGCAATCGGCTCAATGAATCGGAACGTCATGCGCGCGTTGTTGTGCCACCAATGGGGTCCACCGGAGGATTTGAGCGTTGCCGAACTGCCGGAACCCGTTCCCGCGGACCATCAGGCACTGGTCGAGGTGCATGCGGCAGCGGTCAACTTCCCCGACGCGCTGATCATCCAGAACCTGTATCAGTTCAAGCCCCCGCTGCCGTTTTCGCCGGGCGGCGAGTGCGCCGGCGTGGTCAAGGCGGTTGGCGCCGCGGTCAAGCGCATCAAGCCGGGCGACAAGGTCATCGCCTTTACCGGCTGGGGCGCAATGGCACAATGCGTGCTGGTCGACGCCGCGCAATTGATCCCACTGCCCGAGGGNNCGCCGCCATCGAGCTCGGCAAACTGCTCGGCGCCCGCGTGATCGCGGCCGCGTCGAGCGCCGAGAAGCTCGTCGTCTGCCAGCAACATGGCGCCGACGAACTGATCAACTACAGCACCGACGACCTGCGCGAACGCATCAAGGCATTGACCGGCGGCAAGGGCGTCGACGTCATCTACGACCCGGTTGGCGGCGCATACACCGAAACCGCGCTGCGCAGCATCGCGTGGCGCGGCCGGTTGCTGGTCGTCGGCTTCGCCAACGGCGCGATACCGTCGATCCCGCTGAACCTCGCGCTGCTCAAAGGCGCGTCGATCGTCGGCGTGTTCTGGGGCGACTACGCCAAACGCGAACCCGCCAACAACGCCACCGACCTCACCACCCTGTTCGGCTGGCTGATGCAGGGCCAGCTCAAACCGCATATTGCGGCGAGCTATCCGCTCGCCGAAGGCGGCAAGGCGATCCGCGCACTGATGGACCGCGGCGTGTCGGGGAAGCTGGTGGTGTTGCCGCAGGAGTGATGACTTTCACGGCATTCGTAGGTCACGTTGCGCCCGCGTGCTATCGATGGTCGCGACCGCGGTGATCGGGCGCTACGTGACACGAAGACGCGGCAATGTCACGTAGCGCCCGATCGACGATTCGCCTCGATCCGCCAACGGCGGGCGCAACGTGACCTACATTCAACGCAACCCAAGGAACCGCAATGGATTTCGATTACTCCGCCAAGACCCTCGACTTGATGGCGCGCGTTTCCGCTTTCATGGACGAGCACATTTATCCGAACGAGGCGCGGTTCTTCGCCGAGGTCGCGCACGGCGATCGCTGGCAGCCGACCGCGATCATCGAGATCCTGAAGGCAAAGGCGCAGGCCGCCGGGTTGTGGAACCTGTTCTTGCCGGCGTCGGACTACGGCGCGGGACTGACCAATCTCGAGTACGCGCCGCTATGCGAGATCATGGGACGCGTGTTCATTGCGGCCGAGGTGTTCAACTGCTCGGCGCCGGACACCGGCAACATGGAAGTGCTGGCGCGCTACGGTACGGCGAGCCAACAGAAACAGTGGCTGGAACCCTTGCTCGCCGGCGAGATCCGCTCGTGCTTCGCGATGACCGAGCCCGAAGTGGCCTCGAGCGACGCCACCAATATCGCCAGCTCGATTGTTCGGACAGGCGACGAGTACGTGATCAACGGGCGCAAATGGTGGTCGTCGGGCGGTAACGATCCACGCTGCAAGATCTTCATCTTCATGGGCAAGACCGATCCCACCAACCCGAATCGGCACGTTCAGCAGTCGATGATCCTGGTGCCACGGGATACGCCCGGGGTCAGCATCGTGCGTCACCTGCCGGTGTTCGGTTACGACGACGCGCCGCATGGGCACGCCGAGATCCTGTTCACCGATGTGCGCGTGCCGGTCGACCACATGCTGCTCGGCGAGGGCCGCGGTTTCGAGATCGCACAGGGCCGCCTCGGTCCCGGCCGCATCCACCATTGCATGCGCCTGATCGGCCTCGCCGAACGCGCGCTCGAACGCATGTGCAAGCGCTCGCTGCAACGGGTCGCCTTCGGCAAGCCGATCGCCGCGCAGACGGTCACGCTCGAACGCATCGCGCACGCGCGCATCCTGATCGACCAGGCGCGCCTGTTGACCCTGAAGGCCGCCGACATGATGGACAAGGTCGGCAACAAAGTCGCCGCGCGCGAGATCGCGATGATCAAGGTCGCCGCGCCGCAGATGGCCTGCCAAGTCATCGACTGGGCCATCCAGGCCCACGGCGGCGGCGGCGTCAGCGACGACTTCGGCCTCGCCTACGCCTACGCCCAGGCCCGCTCCCTCCGCCTCGCCGACGGCCCCGACGAAGTCCACTGCAACCAGATCGGCAAAATGGAACTGGCGAAGTACGCGGCGCGGTCGTAGGCAGAAGAAAGCCAAGACAAAGCAAGATCAAAAGTTCAACACAGAGACGCAGAGACGCAGAGGAAGCAAAAGAGAGAGAAGCACGAGCAGGGTCATGAAGCCGCGCTTGAAGTCGAAACACCAACGAACGAACCCGCTCACCCTGAGCAAAGCGTCCGACGCTTTATCAGGACGCGTCGTCGAAGGGCGCGAAGAGCAACAAGGCTGAGGACCGCCTGGACCCGCTCCCCCTTCGACGACGCGCCTCGAGACGACCATCGGGCGCCTTGCTCAGGGTGAGCGGTGTTGGTTTGCCAATGGTTCTCCTCGAGTATCTCGCTGTTGACCCTCTCTCTTTTGCCGTCTCTGCGTCTCTGCGTCTCCGTGTTGAACTTTTGACTTTGCCTTAGATCTCCCCCACGTCCCCGAGGAACTGCAATGTCCACTACCAACCGTCAATACAAGCTTGCCCAACGCCCCGTCGGGATGGTCAAGCGCGAGGATTTCGAGTTTGCTGAGGGCGCGGTGCCGGAGCCGGGCGATGGGCAGATTCTGGTCAAGATCGAGTTCATCTCGCTGGATCCGGCGATGCGTGGATGGATGAACGACGCGAAGTCGTACCTGCCGCCGGTCGGCATCGGCGAGGTGATGCGTGCCGGTGGCGCCGGCAAGGTGATCAAGTCGAACAACCCGGCGTTCAACGTCGGCGACAGCGTCGTCGGCGTGTTCGGCGTGCAGGATTACGCGCTGTCCGACGGCAAGGGCGTGACCCGCGTTGATACACGCGCGGCGCCGTTGTCGGCGTTTCTCGGGGTGCTCGGCATGCCCGGGATGACCGCATATTTCGGGTTGTTCACCGTCGGCGAGTACAAGGAAGGCGATACCGTTGTCGTGTCCGGCGCGGCCGGCGCGGTGGGTTCGGTGGTTGGGCAACTCGCGAAGATCAAGGGCAGCCGCGTGGTCGGCATCGCGGGCGGCGCCGACAAGTGCCGTCACGTCGTCGAGGACCTCGGTTTCGATGCGTGCATCGACTACAAGTCCGAGAACCTCAAGACCGCACTCAAGGAACACCTGCCGAAGGGCGTCGACCTGTATTTCGACAATGTCGGCGGCGAGATCCTGGACACCGTGTTGACGCAGATCCGCATGCACGCGCGCATCGTCATCTGCGGCGCCATCTCGCAGTACAACAACACGCAGGCAGTCAAAGGCCCGAGCAACTACCTGTCGCTGCTGGTCAACCGCGGCACCATGCGCGGCATGGTCGTGTTCGACTACGCCAAGCGCTACGGCGAGGCCGTGCAGGAAATGGCGCAGTGGATTGCTGCAGGCAAGCTCAAGTATCGCGAGGACGTCGTCGACGACCTGGCCACGTTCCCGGACACCTTGCTAAAGTTGTTCAAGGGCGAGAATCTTGGGAAGTTGTTGATTCGCAATGGGTAGCGCTTGATTCCTTGTGGGGCGCTCCTGTCCTCTCCCCGGTTGGCCCCACGTCTATCCGCGACGCGCCGCCGTCACCTGTCCTTGAGCCCGTTCGCAGCAAGCTCTATCGACTTGTCGTTGCAGGAGCTCGGCCATGGCGCGCCCGATCTGGACTGGTACCTTGTCGTTTGGATTGTTGAATGTGCCGGTGTCGCTGATGCCCGGCGAGCGCAAGACCGACCTCTCGTTCCGCCTGCTGGACGCGCGCGACAACTCGCCGATCCGCTACGAGAAGGTCAACGCCGATACCGGCGACGAGGTGCCGTGGAAAGACATCGTCAAGGCCTACGAATACGACAAGGGCAGCTATGTCGTGCTCGAGCCCGAAGACATCAAGGCGGCCGCATCGGACAGTCGTGAAACCGTCGAGGTCGAGGCGTTCGTCGATGCGCAGTCGATCGGCCCGCAGT
>CXWL01026868.1_pt1 | contig 11661 bp, 13 predicted proteins | sample 590931 | NCBI WGS metagenome assembly CXWL01 (sample SAMEA3498368, study PRJEB10139) | groundwater metagenome | biome: water well; material: biofilm material | place: Germany | collected 2015-04-27 | reverse complement strand
CATCGGATGCAGGCCATCATGGAGATCGGACCAGGCGCGTCGCTGACCTACACCGAAGGCCACCATCACGGCCCCCATGGAGGCATGCAGGTTCTTCCCCACGCGACGATCAAGATCGGCAAGGGCGCCCGCTATTTTTCAGACTTCTCGTTACTCTCCGGCTCCGTGGGGCGTCTCGACATCGACTACCTCGTGGAAGTGGAAGAAGAGGGCATCGCCGAACTCAGCGCGAAGATCTTCGCGCATAAGACCGACCACATCACGCTCAAAGAAGCGGTGATGCTCCGGGGGGAGCGGTCACGCGGCCTCATCAAGACTCGTGTCGTGCTGGAGGGCCAGGCCCAGGCCGAAATCATCGGTATCACCGAAGCCCATGCCAAAGGCGCGCGCGGTCATGTCGATTGCATGGAGATCGTGCAGGGCCAGGCCAAGGCCAGCGCAATTCCCATCGTGAGGGTCTTTCATCCGGAGGCCAAGGTCACGCACGAAGCGGCGATCGGCAGTGTGAATAAGAAAGAACTCGAAACCTTGATGGCGCGGGGTCTCAGCCCTGAGCAGGCCGTCGAGATGATCGTGAGCGGGATTCTGCGCTGAGTTCGAGCCACATCGAAACCTCAGTGAGCATGAGGTTGTAAGGGGACACCATGATCACTTCGATTGCCTTTACCGTTTATCCGGTTTCGAATATGGAACGGGCACGAGCCTTCTATGAACATGTGCTCGGCTTGCACCAGAGCTATCACTATCAAAACGTTTGGGTGGAGTACGACATTGGCGATTCGACCTTTGCCATTACGACAACAGAGATGGGTCACACACCGGGAGCCAAAGGAGCCGTCGTGGCATTTGAGGTGTCAGACCTGGATGCCTTTGTGCACAAGATGAAGGAGCGAGCCGTGTCGTTCGTCATGGAAGCGTTCGACACGCCGGTCTGCCGGATGGCGGTAATCGAGGACCAGGACGGGAACCACATCACGATTCACAAACGGCACGCGTGATGGCCTGGTGAAGGACCAACAAATCGGCACGATCGCTTTCTGTTAGATAAACTGCTTGAGCAACACCGGTCTCCGGCGGGCGCCCCAGCGTCCCGGCTTCGCTTCGAAGACTCCGGCACAAGACGTATTGCAGAAGCGACAATTCCCATCCGTCGTCAGGTTCCACTCGCTCAGTTCATACCAGTCCCGTCCAATGAGCTTCTTCCCGCACTCATGACAGTAGGTGCTCCCACCTTCTAGATCAGAAACGTTGCCGGTATAGGCATAGCGGACTCCATTCTTCGTCGCGATACGGCGGGCCATAGCCAGGGTGGCAGGCGGAGTGTGCGGGATCTGGATCATCTTCCAATCCGGATGAAAAGCGGTGAAGTGGATCGGCACGTCCGGCCCGAGCTGCTCGACCACCCACTGCGTCAGAGCCTCAATTTCCTGCTCGGAATCGTTTTCTCCCGGGATGAGCAACGTCGTGATCTCGAACCAGACTGTGGTCTGGTGTTTGAGATAGACCAGCGTCTCCAGCACCGGCTGGAGATGGGACCCGGTGACCTCGTGATAGAACCGCTCGGTGAAGGCCTTCAGATCCACATTGGCGGCATCCATGTGCCGGTAGAACTCGGCCCTGGGTTCGTCGCAGACATAGCCTGCCGTCACCGCAACGGACTTGATGCCTCGTTCACGACAGGCTTGCGCCACATCAATCGCGTATTCGTGGAAGATGACCGGATCATTATAGGTGTACGCCACGCTCCGGCAACCGAGTTCCGACGCGGCCCTGGCGATCGTCTCGGGCGAGGCTTCGTCGGTCAAGGTATCCATTTCGCGGGACTTGCTCATGTCCCAGTTCTGGCAGAACTTACAAGCCAAGTTGCACCCCGCCGTTCCGAATGACAGGACCGGCGTGCCTGGCAGGAAATGATTCAACGGCTTTTTCTCAATCGGGTCCACGCAGAAGCCGCTGGATCGCCCATAGGTGGTCAGGACGATCTGATCCTGCCGGCGTTCGCGCACGAAACATAGGCCCTGCTGTTCCTCTTGGAGCTTACAGAATCGGGGACAGAGGTCGCACTGAATCCGGCCGTCATCCAGCCTGTGCCAGTACTTGGTGGGAAATCCGGTTGGGGAATTCATCGTATCGTCAGCGAAGTATCAGCCACTACATGCAACCTGTCGATCGACATCGCATCATTAGGCGATGGCAGCCAGGTCTTCGTGAGAGGAGGAGAACAGCCGCCCAGCATGACAGTTGCACTGAGAAGACTGATGACGATTGTACAATGAATAAACCGATCGCTTGCCATGAGAGATTCTCCTTGAAAAAGATTCAATGCTCGATGATATCCGCTGCTCATGAAGGATAAAATGATCGATGAAGTCTCTCATGCACAGATCGTTCCTTCGACGGTATTCTTCGCCGATGCCATGCTCGGCAGACTGGCCCGCTGGCTCCGGATGCTCGGATACGACACAGCCTACGAAAAGGTCATTTCCGATGAATCGTTGGTCGCGCGTGTTTTGACAGAACAGCGATGGCTCCTCACCAGGGATCGCTACCTCGTCCAACGCAAGGTTCTTCGCGATCGTCACACGCTCATTATCAGCGACCATTTGCAGAACCAGCTCCGGCAACTCCGATCGGAGCTACATCTTGATATTGACCTCAGTGACAAAACCGCAAGCCGTTGTGCCGAATGCAACGTTCTCCTGAGGCCAATTCCGCACGCGGAAGCCGCTCACGCAGTCCCCGCCTATGTCGCAAGCCAACACGGCACATTTGCGCAGTGTCCCCGCTGTGAGCGCATCTACTGGCCGGGCACACACTGGTTACACATGTGCGCGCTCCTCAAAGAACTGATGGCCTCTTGAGAACACGGGGCCGGTTCCCGAACAGGCGCCGCAAGCCGCCTTTGTCGCGGGAGTGCTGGGTCCCCTCATCGGCGCCGATCTGCTCCACCTCCGTGACATCGCGACACTGGAGACCGGAGTCGCCAGTATCGGAGGCGCGGGTACCTTCGATGGCATCGTGCTGTCGGGCATCGTCGCAGCCTATTTAGCCTAGCGTGGCTGCCCCGAAATACAGCAAATTTCTTGCCACTAGAGACGGAAGCACGAGCGGGGCGGAAGAGCTGATGGGCCGATCCGCAGCCGGTGCCACCGTGGGAGTTGCTGAAGCGGTAGCCAAGGGCGGGGTATCGGCGAACAAGGAATTGTCGATCAACACAGTTCGAGGACGAAAAGTGAGAAATATAATTAGAAAGATCAAGAAAAATATTCACAAAATTCTCTCCCCAGCTTCTGGGGATAAGTCTGTTGATAAGATCGCCCTGCCATCAAAAAACCGCCTATTTCTCTATCTCTAAGACGTCATTGCCTAAAAATTGAGCATTGATTGAAGTGGATCGAATACCACAAGATATGGGGGTAATTTCAGAAAAAATAAGTCAGAAACAACTATTCCTAGAAAATGCAGGATCTTAGATGCATCAAATTAAGAATTTCCTCGCTGAGCGCGGGGTTCGCATTCATGTTATGCACAGATGACGCTCCTGGACTGTGTTTTCTGCTTCATTATTCGGAGTCAATATGACGTTGGTTGCTCGCCAATTTGCAGATTGATCCGCAGCCGGCGCCGCCCGCGGGACTGTCGGATACGAAGGTAACTGAACGCTGCAATGGTTCACGACGACAGGAAAGCCCGTCTCGTTCACTTCTTTTCAAGATACTTCTTTTTTTCGCTTAAGTCCCAAGACGCTACAGACTATTTCTCGGCCTGCCCCGAAAGATCCCTCGCCCCCAACGTTGCTTGAATACATGGTCAGTACAATGAATGGGTATTTCAATAGGGATGGATGGCGAAGCCGCCAAAGCAATCCCTCCTGCCAGGGCATGCTTTCTGCTCGTAATCAATAGCATTGGACTAATGATTAATCACCACTTCAGGTAGAGGTGCTGCCATGAGGGATGGGGGACGATGGTCCGTACGCCTACGGTCCGCGCTCCTGTGCTTCGCCTTGGGCCTCACGATCATTGTCCTTTGCACGATCCCCCTTGCAGTGGCTCAAGAGCCGGATGAGGCAGCGCCTGTTGGGGAGGTTGCGGCTGACTCAAACAAGGCCCTTCCACCACCAAAAGAGTGGTACGAAGAACCAACAAAGAACCTCTTCACATTAGGCCTGGGGCTGGCTATCTTCCCACGCCTTGGCAACAAAGAGTTCGGAACGACGTCGCCCACGGCCAACCGTCCTGGTCAGGTCTCCTCCGCAGGCTTCGCGCTCGAGACAGCGTATCACCGGCATATCGCACACTGGGAGCGCGGCGACCTCTATCTCGGCGGAGAATTTGGCGCCTTCTTTTTTGGCAAACAGGGTCCTGGAGATACCACTCAATCTTCAACGTCGACGACCACAGGTGATCTCGATGCGCGGGTGTGGTATGCGGGTCCCAGCATTAAGTTCATGATGGGGCAGGGACGATTCAAGTATTTCCTCGGTGCGGGAGGCGGCTACTATCAACTCGACCTCTCGGAATCGGTTAATATCCCGCCACCAACCTGCACCAGCATCGCTCCCTGTTTTGAAACCAAACGCTCGGTGAATAAGTCGGCGATGGGAGGGTATGTCTCACTGGGGATAGACTTGGCGGCTTTCCAAACTGAATCAGGATGGGTATGGCGACTTCGTCTTGAGGACAAGATCCACCTGGTCAACTTTGGAAGTCTCGACAGTTTCTCACCCGGAGCGGGGAACTTGTCGGGACCGATCAACGTCATCCAAATCGGAGTGGTTACGGGCTTTTAGTTGCCCGTCATCTGGTCGGCAACCAAAGTTGCGCCTACGAGGAGGTTAAGTACAAAATTGTGGCGAAGCAGAAACGAATCGTCTGGACCGGGCGCTCTTGTTATCACCGTTGGGCGTTGACTCTTGAGGCAGGAAAGGCATCGCCATGAAAGCAGATCGGCTGATGGTCCTCCTATGTGGGCTGGTAATCGCGGCCAGCTCACCGGTCCTAGCCGAGACGCGCCCAGGCAATCTTAAAGACGGTCAGAGACTCTATCAGCAGTACTGTCTCAGGTGTCACGGAGCGACGTTGGACGGGAAAGGGCCGGACGCGGCTTCACTGAGCGTTCGGCCGACAGACTTTTACAAATACCTTTCTCGGGTCAAAGGTGAACTCGAACTGGAGGTCACGATCCGACGAGGCAAACGCTTGACGGCGATGCACGAGTGGGACACCAGCTTAACCGATGAGCAAGTCCATGATCTGATCGCATACATCCGTAGCGCGGTTCCGCACTTAGAGGTGAAACCGTAACCGTCGGGTCAACCGTCATCTCAGCCGAACCACTCACCGATCTGTAAGGTGGTTGCCCTGGGCACGCTGAAGAAACGGGCGATAGGGAGAAGCGACAAGCCTATCTGCGTATAGCGGCCATGAGGACCAGGACGGGAATCACATTACGATCCACAAGCGGCACCAGTCAGTGCGTGTGCCGGTTACTTCACGCTGATCGTCCCCACCCGTCCCTCCACCTCCATGACAGTTCCGAAGGCCTTGCACTTGGCTTGCATGGTTCTTTGCAAGAATGCGATCTCCTGGTCCTTCGCCAGCCGGACATAGAAGTCTTCGATGCAGACGGGGTGGAGCACGATACGCGCGATGCGGCCTCGTTCGAGTTCCAAGATAAACAAGAAGGAGAGATCGTTGCGCTCGGCTGAATCGACCGCATAGTCATCGATGAAATCGCCGGTCGAGTAGAGGATTGCCTTGCCCTTGTAGAGTTCGATACCCTGCGCGGTGTGATTGGAATGGCCCCAGTAGAGATCGGCTCCGAGATCAATGACCTGATAGGCGAGCGCCCGCATGGCCACCGAAGGGGGACCCCAGTTGGGGCCGACGTGTGCGCTGACCATCACGAGATCGACCTGACGGCGGACCTGTTTCAAGACCTGCCCTAGTCTCGACCGATAGGGTTCGACTAACCCCTTTGCATCGTATGCGATGAAGTGAGTGCCTGGTTTCTTCTCTCCCGCTTCCCATTCCGGCTCATTGTCCGTGAGGGAGACGACTCCGAGCCTGCCTTGCGGCAAGTCCAGAATGGCAGGCGTAAGGGCCTCGGCCAGCGAAGCGCCGGCTCCCGACCGCTTGATGCCGGCTCGATCGAGCAACGCGAGGCATTCGAGCAGCGCATCCGTTCCGTAATCCAACACATGATTGTTAGCCAAGGTCACGCAGTCAATCTTGGCGGCGCGAAGAAAGTCGATCGCGCGGGGCTGAGCGCGAAAATGAAAGGCTTTGGAATCGGGCTGCCACTCACGCCCGCCTCCGCTGATCACACATTCCAGATTGATCAAGCGTCGATCCGCCTTGAGCATCAGCGGCAACAGATCGCTCCAAATCTTGTCCGGTCCGATCGACTGATTACGGATCACATACTGATCCACCAGCCGACCCAGCATGACATCCCCGGTCAGTGCGATCTGCATGGCAGGCTCATTCCCTCCGCTCTACGATCAACACAGACTTTAACTCGCATGTTCGAGATGAGCCCGGTCCGTCTGGTTGATCTGGTTTGTTTTGTTTATTTGGTTGATTTGGTTCATCTGGTTAGTTTCGTTCAACCAAAAACCAGACAGACCGAATAGACCAAAGGAACAAGATAGGCCACCGGACATTTTCAGCATCCTGTTAACCCACATTATTCATGAGCACTTCTGCTGCAATCGCGGATTCGCTGCTGCGACAAGCCTTCGGCGGGCAGGCTCGCCGTTCGCTCCCTCGACGTACTGTTCAAGTACGCCTCGGGCTCTCACGGATCCGCATGCCCGTCTCGCGACGCGACTGCGCGATTTCGCGACGAACCGTCATGAATAATGTGGGTTATCTCCCGAACCGTCCCATGAGTTGCGCTTCAGCCAGGACATGTCCCTTGCACGCATCCAACACCTGAGCCTTGGTCGCGCGGGGCTTCAGATTCAACGTGACATCCAACGCATAGAGCCTGAAGTAGTACCGGTGGGGCTTGCCTGGCGGCGGGCAGGGTCCGCCATAACCGATCCTTTTGAAGTCGTTCAATCCCTGCAGCGCCCCATCAGGCAAACGATCCTTGGGAGGAACGCCCTCCGCCAGCCCGCGCAGGTCAAGAGGGAGGTCGTAGATCACCCAATGCACCCATGTGCCGACCGGTGCGTCGGGATCGTCCGCAACGATGACGAAGCTCTTCGTCGCTGCAGGCGGCACAGTCCAATGGAGCGGAGGCGACAGATCCTCACCTTCACAGGTATACCGGCGCGGGATGGAATCGCCAGATTTGAATGCTGAACTTGTGAGTTCAAATGCCATCGGTGTGTTAACCCCTGTACACCAACACTGAACAGGGGGCATGTTTCACGACCATGTCGGCCACGCTCCCCATGAAATATTCGTGAGCGCTGCGTCCACTGCGAGACCCGACGACGATGAGGTTGGCCCGCTCGCGTCCAGCGAGTGTGACGAGCTCAGCCCCTGGAGGGCCGGACAGCACAATACTTTTCGAGGAGAAGCCGGCTTTCTTCAACGTGCCGGCGACTCGTGCCGCGAGTTTTTTGGCTTCACGTCTGAGCACTCCCTCGACCTGATCTCCCACCGCAATGGCTCGCGAGGGAACACGAAGACTTTCCAGAGGGAGAGGAGGGATCACACTGGCGACCGTCACGGTCGGACGAATATGTTCTGGCAAACGCGTCAACCAAGCGACAGCCTCCCACGACTCGATGGAGCCATCCGCGCCGAGCAGGACTCGCTTGAGGGCAGTCGTCGGCTTCTTGACCACGAGCACGGGACAGGGAGCCTGCATGAGCAGCTTTCTTGAGACACTGCCTAAGAGCAAGGGTTGAAACTCAGTGACCCCTCGCGACCCGATGACGAGGAGATCGGCCTGCTCTCGCTTGGCGGAGCGGGCGACTGCCGCGATCGGACTTCCGCGCAAGAGTTTAGCCTGGACCAGCCCCCACGATGGGGAAGCTTTCAATTCCGCCCGTTCCAGCAACCGTGTCGCGCCTTCGAGCGAACAATCCAACAGGTTCACCAAGGCCGAGCGGGTCTTCCGATCCAGCTTCGGCAGGGATTTAAACTGCGTCATATCGACCGCATGGACTAACAACAGTGAGCAGTCGGCCGGACTGCAGACATGCGGCAACCAGTCCAGAGCCCACTGAGAGTGACGGGAACCATCGATGGCGCAGAGGACTTTCATGCCGGAAGCTTCCTCTCCGATATCAGCATCCTGCGAACCTTCTCCAGACACTCGATCACCTCCTCATCATCGACCTGAGGAAACTGTTCATAGAACTGGCCGATCCCGAAGAACCACTCGGACGTGTGCAGGACCACCACCTCATCGACAAGCATCTTCAATTCGGCCAATACCCGTGGCGGCGCGACCGTCACCGCGGCAACGATCTTCGCCGTTTCAGCCTTGAGCAGGGCGCCCAGCGACGCATAGAACGTCGCCCCTGTCGCAATACCATCGTCCACCAGGATGACCGTCTGCCCTTTCAATGAGGGAAGCGCGCGTCCACCCCGGTACCGCTCAATTCTCCGGCGGATTTCGCTCTCCTGACAGAGAATCTCCTCGTCGACGTCGGCCTTGCTCACCCGATACTCCCGGATCACATCCTCGTTCATATGCCGGTAACCGGTTTCGGCCAAAGCGCCCATTGCGAGTTCGGGATTCGAGGGAGTTCCCAACTTGCGCGTGATGAACACATCCAAAGGAAGTCGCAATGCCAGGCTGATGTCATAACCCACCACAACTCCGCCCCGCGGCAAAGCAATGACCATCGCATTTTTCGCGTCCTTATAATGGAGAAGCTTCTGAGCCAACCGTTTTCCTGCATCATGACGGTCCCGAAAGAGAGCAAGCTCACTACGAGGAATCATCGTTTCACCCCCTGCAACGGAACCTATTGTGGGTGCCCCCAATTATGTTCCACATTGAATCCTTCCAAGTTTCTAGTAGTCTCTCTTGTTATTTGAGCAAGACTGGTGCCGAAGTCTTCTTCAAAAAGAGAAACGTAACAAGCTGAACCTTCAAGATAAGTTGAACCACCGGCGGTGCACAAGCATGAGTTGAAGGAATCAGCTGGGGGAGATTTCCACAGTGCTCAAATGTTGCTGCAGCAAGGAGGGACAGTCGGGCGAATTCTAGAAGTCCTCCGATTAGCAGGAGGAAGTCCCGGATGGCTCCAGTAAAACCAACAGGCTGTTCGAAAAGGCCATTCTCTTCGTTTGTGGTTTGTCTGGTTCATCTGCTTTATCCAGTTAGTCTGGTTCAACCAAATAAACGAGACAAACCAAACAAACCAGAGCAACCAGCTGGCTAGTCGGACTTCCCCCTCCGCCAGAAGATCCACAAGAGCACCACGACCACGACAGCCGTGAGTATCAGTGCAAACACTTCAGCAGACATAGATAGACCCAACGAGATAGGTCAGGCTGTCGCCTCTCACGGGCGCACCTCCAGGCGATTGAGAACTTTGTCCACGCCGAAGACATACCAGGCATCGAACTCGGCCATCTCCTTCTGCGGCGCAGAGGGTGCGTCTCCTTCCAGCGTTACTATCGATTTCTTCACCGTCACACGGATGCGTTCGGCATTGACGAAGGGATCTTTTTCCAATACGAGGCGCACGGCCTTCGCAATTTCCTCATCGGAATCTTCCTGCAACGGGACAACCTCCATGCCATTGATGACGTCTCGACTCCCGGGGACCCACCAGGCCAGCACGCCGGCCAGCCGCTTCTGGATGAGGCTGGTGACATGATCATCCAGGAGCACGACCCCGTCCGTGACAGACACTTGAATCACCCCATGCGGCGTCACGGTCGCCTCCCTGACGGTTTCCCAGGTCCCTTTGCGCTTCAGCTGAATCGTACAATTCTGCAGGCCTGGCTCCTGAAGCAACGCATCTCGCACAGCGTCCAGAATCGCTCCATCGCCCATGTGGGTGGAAGGCATCACGTGCAGCCGATCCACGATGCCTGTGACTCCGGGAACAGCAATCGCGAGTTCCAGGGACAGTTTCTTCGCCGCCACATCCTCCGCCTCACCCTCTAGGGTGAGCACACCGTCGCTGAAGTCCATGTGAACGGGATATTTGTGTAAGTTGATACGTGGCTCCCGCTCGAATGCAGCACGAACCGCTTTGAGGACTTGACCCTCATGTGTCATAACGGGCTCCTTTTTGTCCGGCAGAAGGCTCATCCTTACTCTGGTCGTTCGGTCTCGGGTTTGGCAAACTCCTCCAGCAGTTTCCGTTGCCGCGGCGTGAGGTCGGTCGGGGTACGGACCTCCGTGACCGCAAATAAATCGCCTTTCCCCTTGCCCTCCAGGCGTGGCATCCCCTTCCCACTGAGTCGTAGCGCCGTGCCGCTCTGCGTTCCGGCAGGAACGGTGACCCGCAAGGTCTCCCCTCCCAATCCCGTCACGGCAATCTCGGTGCCCAATGCCGCTTCCGGGAATGTGACTCTCCTTACCATATAGAGGTCGTCGCCGTGCCGGTCGAAGGAGGGATGGGGCCGCAGGTGCGGACGAATCAGCAGATCGCCTGGCGGACCGCCATTGGCGTTCGGCTCACCTTGCCTCGCGAGCCGGATCATCATCCCGTCATCCACCCCGGGAGGAATCTGCACCTTGAGCCGATGGGTCACAAACTCATACCCGCTTCCCTGGCACGTCGTGCAGGGGACCTCGATGAGTTGTCCGCGCCCCTGGCAGCGGGAGCATGTCGTCAGCGTGACCATGCGCATACCCTTGCTGGTTTTGGCATGCTGTATCTGCCCGGTACCAGTACAGTCGGGACAGGGTTTCGGCTTGGTCCCAGGCTTGGCGCCACTCCCTGCACAGGGCGCGCATTTCTCGGAACGGGTGATCGGGATCTCTCGCTCGCCTCCCTTGGCGGCCTCATCCAAGGTAAGATCCAGGTCATACCGTAAATCCACTCCTCGGCTCGGCCCGGAGCTGGGTCTCGTGCGTTGACCGAAGAAGTCGCCAAATGCACCGGACAAATCATCGAACCGGCCACCGAAGAAATCGCCGAACTGAAAATCGCGCATGAGATCATCAGTGGTCCAACGTTCACTGACCCCCGCATGACCGGTCGAATCGTACTCGCGACGTTTTGCATCGTCTGACAGGACTGCATAGGCCTCAGCGATTTCTCTGAACTTGGCCGTAGCATCAGGATCCTTACTCCGGTCCGGATGATATTTGAGCGCCAGCTGACGATAGGCCTGCTTCAGCTGATCCCTTGTGGCAGATCGATCTACGCCCAGGACTTCGTAATAGTCCCTCTTCGTTTCAGTAGTTGACACTTTTCCCATCTTGCCTCTGCTGACTAACCCGAATGATTAATGACAGGCTAGGAGTCTGTCCGAGTAATGCCATTCTGCTGCGGCAAACGATCTGCGAGTATCTGCGTCGTTCTCGGCCCGAAAAAATCCTCAACGTATTCCAGCGAATACGCCTCCGGTGTTTTCGAGCCTGCGGCCTTGCATCTACCAGCAGCTTCTTTACCTCGCGACGAAGGATTACTCGGACAGACTCCTAGGCTAACAGACTGCATATACTCCCTTGGCCAGCGCCTGGCAGAAGGGCGTCATTCTGCGCAGGGCGTCCTGAACCTGCCGA
>CXWL01013173.1_pt1 | contig 11662 bp, 17 predicted proteins | sample 590931 | NCBI WGS metagenome assembly CXWL01 (sample SAMEA3498368, study PRJEB10139) | groundwater metagenome | biome: water well; material: biofilm material | place: Germany | collected 2015-04-27 | reverse complement strand
CCGATCGAGAAGGGCCAACTCCTGCGCGTCATTACAGATCTGGTGGGAGGTGTACAGCTTCACATGCCGGCTGACAGTGTCTGTCTGGAGTGCAAGCGGCGAGGAAATGTGTGCGTGGTGGTTGCGAAGGGGATGCCTTGTCTTGGGCCGGTGACCAGGACCGGTTGCGGGGCGATCTGTCCGGCTATGGGGCGGGACTGTTACGGCTGTTTTGGACCAAGCGAAGGCGCAAGGAAAGGGCCAGGTCTTCCACCCAACACGGCCTCCCTCGCGAGGCACTTCCATGAGGGACTGCACCTGATTCCGGTCGAGGTCCTGCGACGATTTCGTGGTATCAACGGCGCGGTGGAGCCCTTTCTGAACGAAAGCACGGTTTGGGAGAACAAGGGGTAAATAGGTGAGGAGTAGAGGGTGACGGGTAAAGAAGAGGCGAGGAACACGAGAACTATTGCCGTCGACCTGGTGGCACGCGTGGAGGGGGAAGGCGCGCTCCGTGTCACCGTGAAAGGCAGCACCGTCCAGGATGTGGAGCTCAAGATCTTTGAGCCGCCGAGGTTTTTCGAGGCCTTCTTGCAGGGTCGGCATTACGAGGAAGTGCCGGACATTGTCGCGCGCATTTGCGGTATTTGCCCGGTCGCGTACCAAATGAGCGCGGTCCATGCGATCGAGCAGGTGTTTGGGCTGCACGTCGATGGCGCACTACGCGACCTGCGGCGGCTGCTCTATTGTGGCGAGTGGATCGAGAGCCACGCACTGCACGTCTACCTGCTCCAGGCGCCTGATTTTCTCGGGTATGACAGCGGCATTGCGATGGCGAAGGATCATCCGGCTGTGGTGACCCGAGGCTTGCGGCTCAAGAAGGCCGGCAATGCGATCATGACGTTGTTGGGCGGCCGTTCCGTGCATCCGGTCTCCGTGAAGATTGGCGGCTTCTCACGAGTGCCGCTGAAGCGTGAGTTGGAAGCGTTGAAGGCTGACCTGTTATGGGCACGCGATGCGGCGGTAGAGACCGTGCGATGGGTTGCGGACTTCGACTATCCCGATTTTATGCCAGACTATACATACGTCGCGCTCCATCACCCTGATGAGTATCCCTTCAATGAAGGTCCGGTTGCTGTATCCAGTGGGCTGCAAATTTCGGCAAACGAGTTCGAACAACATTTCACCGAACACCAGGTCGCCTATTCCACCGCACTCCACTGTGCCCTACAAAGCTCGCCCTATCTGGTCGGCCCACTGGCTCGTCTGAACCTGAATCAGGAGCATGTGACGCCGTTGGCCAAGCAGGTCTTAACCAACTGTACGATTGCGTTGCCCTTGCGGAATCCGTTCCATGGGATCATCGCGCGCTCAGTCGAAATCCTCTACGCGCTGGAAGAATCATTGTGCCTCATTGAACGGTACGAACCTCCGCCCTTGGCGGCTCTGCCGGTCACCGTTCGAGCAGGCATCGGCATGGCTTGTACGGAAGCGCCCCGAGGGATTCTCTACCATCGGTACCAGGTGGATGGTGACGGTGTGATCCGTGAAGCCAAGATTGTTCCACCGACCTCGCAGAACCAATCTCGGATCGAGCAAGATTTGCGCCTGTTCATGCCACGCCTGTTGCAGCTTCCCGATCAGGAGGTGGCGTTGGCCTGTGAGCGGGTCATCCGTTGCTACGATCCCTGCATTTCCTGCGCGACGCATTTTCTAAATCTGGAGATCACACGGGAAGGGGTAGCGTGAAGAAAGACAGTCCTCATTCATCCGCTATTCGGATCATCGGTCTTGGTAATGATATGCGAGGCGACGACGCAGTCGGACTCGTGGCGGCTCGCCGAATTCGTCAAGCAATCGGCAACCATGCTCAGGTCATCGAAGCGGAGATGGCAGGAGTTGACCTCATTGAGTTGATGAAGGGGGCGCATAGCGTGATGCTCATCGATGCCGCGCGCAGCGGACAAGCCCCTGGCACGATCCATCGGCTCGACGCTTCAGCCAGCCCGATCGGTAGCCAGATGTTTCCGCGATCCAGCCACGCCCTCGGCACGGTGGATGCGCTGGAGCTGGCTCGCGCGATGGGAGTGCTGCCCGCTACCGTGATTGTGTATGGAGTTGAAGTAGACAATACGGACGCAGGCCAACGGCTCTCGCCTTTGGTGGCCACAGCATTGGACGAAGTCGTGGCGCGGATTGTCCAAGAGTGTGAAGCGCACCATGCATGAACTCCACCTCATGAGGCAAGTCGTGAAGACTGTGGAGGCGGAGTTAGATCGAACGAAAAGCGCAAAGCTTTCAGTCGTGCGACTGAAAGTCAGCGTGTTCTCGCATCTGCTCTCTCACAATCACGCCACACTCCAGACGACATTTGGGTTGGCCTCTCGCGGTACGAAAGCTGAAGGCGCGGAGCTGGAGGTTATGCCTGCTCCAAGTGATGCCTGGTGTCCTGCATGCAAGAGAGGCACGGTCGTTACGGAGTTGGATGACACCTGTTCGGCCTGCGGAGGGCTGGTGATTGCGGATCCCTCCATGCCAGAAGTCGTGCTCCACGAATTGGTGGTTCAGGAATGAGAAAGGTCCTGGCTCAGCGCGTGCAGGTCAATGTGGAAGGAACGGTGCAGGGTGTGGGGTTCCGCCCGTTCGTCTATAGACTCGCGCAAGAGCTTGAGCTGACGGGATGGGTGCAGAACACGAGGAGCGGTGTGCTGATCGAAGTAGAAGGAGACTCGTTGGTTGTGGAAACATTTCTCCAACGGCTTCTGGCCGACGTTCCGACCTCAGCTTCTGTGGATACGATGAGCACAACTCTCGTTCCGGTGCTCGACGAAACGGGATTTTCCATTGTCCCCTGTGCTGAATCGGGTCAGCGCACGCTTGTCATTCCCCCGGACTTAGCCACCTGCGAAGACTGCCGGCGCGAACTCATGGATCGTCGGAACCGTCGTTTTGGGTATCCATTCCTGACCTGTACGCAATGTGGACCGCGTTATAGCCTGCTCACGGCGATCCCATATGAGCGATCCAACACGACCATGGCCGGCTTTGATCTCTGCCCGGCCTGCCGTACTGAATATTCCACGGAATCAGACAGGCGATTTCATGCGGAACCGATCGCCTGTCCCACTTGTGGTCCACACCTGAGTTTGTGGGATGAGGGAGGGCATGAAATTTCGGGCTCTGAGGATGCCTTGCAGCAGGCTCACGTCATGCTCGATCAAGGACTTATTGTCGCGGTGAAAGGACTGGGTGGGTTTCAGCTTTGGGTCGATGCGAAATCAGAGGAGGCTGTCCGACGATTACGGGATCGGAAACGAAGGCCAGAGAAACCCTTCGCCGTACTGTTCCCGTCCGTTGATGCGATCAGAGACTATTGCCTGTTGCCGTCAGACGAGGAAGCGCTCCTCTGCTCGCCGCAAGCGCCGATTGTCTTGGTCTACAAGCGCAGAGACGTAGGCTTAGCCGATGCGGTGGCGCCGGGCAATCCCTATTTGGGTGTGATGTTGCCGGCAACGCCCCTGCACCATCTCTTGATGGCGTCGCTCGGGCGTCCTATAGTGGCCACAAGTGGTAATCGCTCCGAAGAACCAATCGTGACTGGCGAACGGGAGGCGCTGGTTCGATTGAACGGTATTGCCGATGCATTCCTCGTGCATGATCGGCCGATCGCGAGACCGGTGGATGATTCAGTGGTATTGGTGGTTGCTGGTAGGCCGGAGAACCACGACAAGGGTGTGGTGAGCAAGTCCAAGCCTGAGGTGATGATGATTCGCCGGGCGCGAGGCTATGCACCTCAGGCCATTCGATGGACTGATGGCCTAGCAAATGAGGTGCAAGGTCCGATCCTCGCTGTGGGCGGACATCTCAAAAACACCGTCGCTCTGCTGACGGGTGGTCGTGTTGTACTCAGCCAACATCTCGGTGATCTTTCCACCTTCGAAGCTGACAGGACCTTCCGGCAAGCCGTCGAGGATCTCCAACAGTTGCTTCATGTCACACCACGGGTCATTGCCTGCGATCTCCACCCGGACTATCGCTCGACGAACTTTGCGCGAGAGCTGGCTGCAAACCTGTCTGTCCCGTTGATTCCCGTGCAGCACCACCATGCTCATGTGGCCTCTTGCATGGCCGAACACAAGCTCGACGGCAAAGTGCTCGGCATTGCCTGGGATGGGGCCGGCTATGGAGGGGAAGGCCAGGTGTGGGGCGGAGAATTCTTGATCGCCAGTTACCGGCAGTTCGCTCGGTTTGCCTCCCTCAAACCCTTTCGGTTGTTGGGCGGAGAAGCGGCTATGAAGGAGCCGGGCCGATCCGCCGCCGCAGTCCTCTGGGAGCTCATGGGAGAGAAGATGCTGGTGCATGATCTTTCTTTTAGGAAAGTGACAGACGATCAGCGCGCGCAGTTGGCAAACTTACTCAGAACTGGCGTCGCGTCACCCTGGACCACGAGCATGGGGCGGCTATTCGACGCCGTGGCATCGCTCACAGGCTTGTGTCATCAGGCGTCCTTCGAAGGGCAAGCAGCCATGGTCGTTCAGTTTGCTGCGGAGCAAGAAGCGGGGGCAGGCGAAGTCACGGTCGAAGGATATCCGATGGATCTGTTGCCCAGTCACAGTTCCAATACACAGTGGATGATCGATTGGCGTCCCATGGTGAGCGCCATTTTGGGTGATCTTCGCAGAGGGATTAGTCCTGATAAGATTGCCCTGCGCTTTCATGTCGGCCTTGCCGAAGCGACCGTGCGTCTGACCCAAGCGGCCGGCTTGCCTCGTGTCGTCCTGACCGGCGGCTGTTTTCAGAATCGGCTGCTCCTGTCGTTGGCCAGGCGACGATTGGAAGAGGCAGGGTTTGCGGTCTATAGCCATGCACTGGTTCCACCCAATGATGGGGGATTATCTTTGGGCCAGGCGGTGGTAGCGGCGCACAGCGTATCTCGTGAAGTGTGAACCGTTTCGGAGCAAAGGTTTCTAGTTCCGGGTTTCATGTTACACGTTATGGAGATGGGTACCAGAAACCATGAAACATGGAACTCGTAACTTGAAACTTGAAGAGTAGGAACGTCGATGTGTCTCGCAGTCCCAGGACAAGTCCTGAACATCGAAGACGACACGCTTCGTATGGCGACCGTATCATTCGGCGGCGTTACGAAGTCCGTCTCCTTGGCCCTCGTGCCGGAAGCGGGAATCGGTGACTACGTGATCGTCCATGTCGGCTTTGCCATCAGCAAACTGGATGAAGCAGCAGCTCGCCGGACATTGGAGACCTACGCCGACCTGGCTGCCTTCAATTCCCTAGATGCAACCGAGGGGTGAACGCGAGACATGGTGTGTGAGGTGAGTAACTGGGTCATCGAACAGGCCCAGAAGCCGTTTGAACGAGTCGTCGCCTCAGAAATCTACTCAAAGCTGCTTGCGCCTCTAACTGTGGTCCTCCTACAATGCTCCTGGATTTTCTTTCAGGATTTTCAATCATGCCCGTTCCTCTCAGCCACCACTGTCGTCCTCCGGTCCTCATCCCTGTTAGCAACAAGTGTGGAATTGGGGCCGACTATAGAAGCGCCATGAACCTATCGCCATTAGGGTGGCACGTCTCATGATGCTACGTGTGCTTCCCCTGGCGCTGCTCTTTCTCTTGATCTCAACCGAAGCACTCTCCTTCAGCGGCGAAGTACTCGGAGTTCTTGAGGGGAGCACCATCGAAGTCGTGCGCCTCGGGAAGACGCAACGTATCCATTTGCATGGTCTCGATTGTCCGGAGAAGGGCCAACCCTACGGCGACGATGTGAAACCAGCGATCTCGGCCCTCGTCTTAGCCATGCAAGTCACGGTCGAGCCTCATGGGAAGGACAAGCACGGGCGGATCATGGCTGATGTGCTGCTTGTGGATGGGACCAACGTGAATCATGTGTTGGTGAAGGATGGCCGATGCTGGTGGTCTCGAAAATCTGCACCGGGCGACGATGAACTGGAACGGCTTGAGCTGGAAGCAAGAGGGGCAAAGAAGGGGCTGTGGGAAGATCCTGAACCGATTCCCCCATGGGAGTTCCGAAAAACCCAGCGGAAATAATCCTTCGGCGCACCAAACAACTGAGTCACGCCTTGTGCCGGGACTGGAATGTCGAAATCCACCACCACCTACTGGAACCCGCTGGACTCCCATCAAAGGTCTGGAGAGGATGGCCGAGGAGATCACCCTGAGTATTGATCCGGTAACAGGCGAATACACCAGACTGACCCGCTTCCTGCCGGGCGCTGATACGTCGGCGTTCGGTGGAAAGACCCATCTATACCCTGAGGAGATATTTATTGTCAGCGGGCGGCTATACGACCAGGCCTTCGATTGCTGGCTTGAAGCGGGAGAGTACGCAAGCCGCCCTCCCGGGGAACGTCATGGTCCGTTTAAGACCGATATCGGGTGTGTGGTGCTCGAAGTGTCATTTCCCAACAGGGTGGCAGGCGGAAAGAACAGCTAGCGGGGAGGAACGCAGGGCGGCCCAAACGGGCTGGTCGAGGGCCTCGTGCTCGATTACGATTAGAGTGGACGGGACGACACTCCTTGAACGTACATACGAATGTTCGTATAATACCGTCATATGAAGGCCGCATACTTCGTCGGTACGGCTCGAAAAGATTTGGCACGCTTCCCAGAAACGGCACGGCGACGAATGGGACACGAGCTGTTCATGGTACAAGTTGGGCGCACGCCATTGGACTTCAAGCCGATGCCGGACGTCGGAGCCGGGGCCTACGAAATCCGTGTGCGGGATGAGGCCGGTGCATTCCGCGTGATCTACGTGGCAAAGTTCGATGACGCTGTCTATGTGCTGCATGCGTTCCAGAAAAAGACACGAGCCACCGCAAAAACGGACATAGATCTGGCAGCTCGGCGCTACAAGTTTATCGCGGAGGAGTTATGAAACGATCACGCGTACGTATCACACGAGGCAGCGGGAACGTGTTTCTTGATTTGGGCTTTCCACCGCACGAGGCAGCCGTCATGCTGCTGCGCTGCGAGCTGGCGGAAGCACTGCGCAAGTGGATGGCTCGCGAAGGGTTGACCCAGGCACAGGCGGCCAAACGTCTTAGTGTGGTGCAACCACGTATTTCCGAGATTGCGTGCAACAAGGTCGACAAGCTTTCCCTCGACTACCTGGTGGGCCTCTGCGCCAAGGCCGGCCTGACCGTTGCCGTTAAGTTAGCCGCATAGTTAAGTGACTCCTTGCCTCCCTCGATCTCATTGGAACGCCACAGTCATCGCGTTATGCTCGGACCATCCGATGGCGTGTGATGAGGATGAAACAAGGCAGGTTCGGCTCCATATGGAGATCGGCCTAGACATTGGTGAGCTGCCATACTCCACATTGTGTTGGGATTGGAATGTCGAAATCGACCACAACCTACTGGAACCCGTTGGCTCCCGAGCAACGAACCCGCTGGACTCCCATCAAAGGGTTGGAAGGGATAGCCGAGGAAATCACGCTGAGTATCGATCCGGTGACGGGCGAATACACCAGACTGACTCGCTTTCTGCCTGGCGCTGACACTTCCGCATTCGGGGGAAAATCCCATGCATACCCAGAAGAGATTTTCATTGTCAGCGGCCGGTTGTACGACTACGCCTTCGATCGTTGGCTTGAAGCGGGAGAGTACGCAAGCCGCCCTCCCGGAGAACGCCATGGTCCATTTAAAACCGATGTCGGGTGTGTTGTGCTTGAGGTGTCATTCCCCAACAGGGTAGCGGGCCGAAAGAGCTGTTAGTAGTGAGGAACGCTGGGGCATCCGAAACGGGCTGATCGCCATTCTGAAGTTGCACGCTGACCTTAATTGGCAATTCTGAGGATGACACACTTCACACCTCGACCCTGTCATTCGGTGGAGTGACCAAAACCGTCTCATTTGGCGTTAGTGCTTGAACCGGGTGTCGGCGACTATCTCATCGTCCATGTCGGCTTTGCCTCAGCAAACTGGATGAGGAAGCAGCACGCCGAACATTGGCGACCTACGCCAACCTGGCAGCGTCAGAGCTGACTGAGGACTGAATGCTGTTGGCTGAACATGTGTACATTGGGGAGAAATTGATAAAACCATGCGACTTGCTTGGTCTTCATCCGAAAACACCTGTGCAATTATGCTGCACGAAGCGAGGGTGTGGGTTTTATGCAGACCATGATAGGCTAGAGGTAGGCTGCATGACTCGATAGTAAGACACCGTGGTTCAAAGGAGCCATAATGAAACTTGGATTTGAATGGGATGATGAGAAAGCCAAAGCGAATTTCAAGAAACACAGAGTCGGTTTTGATGAAGCCACCACCGTTTTCACCGATCCCTTTTCAGTCACCATTCCTGACCCCAAGCACTCAGCAGATGAACAGCGGTACGTTGACATTGGAAATTCCGACAAGGGGCGTGCGTTGGTAGTGGTCTATGCTGAACGTGGCTCGAATATACGCATTATCAGTTGTCGAAAGGCAACTCCATCGGAGCGGATGCTTTATGAAGAAGGCAATGAGTAAAATGGCACAGACGGAGGACACCGATATGCGTAGTGAATACGATTTTAGAGGTGGGGTGCGTGGCAAACACTACAAATCCATGCGAGCTGGGTATACCATCACGATCCATAATGCGGACGGTACACGTACTGTTAAGGAGGTCCTGCCGAAAGAAGGTACCGTTGTGCTTGAGCCGGATATTCGGCCGTATTTTCCAGACTCGGATTCTGTGAATAGGACGTTACGGTGTCTTATTCCACTACTGCCCCCAAAGCGCAGAGCAAAAGTGAAAGCCTGACAAGCGGGTAGGGGCCACCACGAGAATTACAGGACTCCAGGCACAACGCAAACTGCGTACTCTCCATTGTGGCGGATGATGGCCGGTTTGGCCGGTTTGGCCGGTTTGATGTCAGCCCCTATCTACAGTACGAGGCGTTCGAGGTGCTTCGAGACCAGACCGAATTTGTGAAGGTGGTCAATGGCGGGTACTTCGTCGAATGGGATTGTGGTGCCGACTTGTCAGCGGACACGATCGAGGCGTGGTGGCAGGTGGTTGGAAAAGTAGCCCGGCAAACAACCGCCTAACAAATCGCTCCAGCCGACTCCGCTCACGCTCCGTTCTCCGGAGAGTTGGCTTGCCATGCAGAACAATCACGATCTCTGGCAAGCCAAGCAGCATGTGAAGCTCGGTAAGGTGGTGAAAGCCCGGCTCACAGCGGCCTAGAAGAAATTGGCAGCCAAGTCGGCAGGCGACTGAACGGGGAAACGCGGGGGCATCCGAAACGGGCTGATCGTCTAGCTGAAATTGCACGCTGATCCCTATTGGGCTTAAACGAGGAGGAAAGTTATGGATGATGGCGACGGGATGTTGTTCGTAGCTCATTGGACGCACACACCTGAGAATTGCCCGGGAAGAAGTAAAGAAGGAGCTACGATGCTCAATGAGTTCTGGGCCAAGCGGGACCTCGCCGCCAAGAAAGGGGTGAAGATCCTGAGTGCTTATGTGGCGGTTACGGAACATACGTACTACATCACCGTTCAAGCCAAGAGTTATCAGTCTCTCTTGGAATTTTTCGAACCGTTGGCGCCAACCCAAATCGGCGCAATTCATCCGGTTACGACGATGGATGAATGGACGAAGCACATTGATCCGAAGAGAACCTGATGAGCGTCTCTTCAAGACGGACATAAATCTGGTAGCGCGGCGCGACAGGCTCACGCACGAGGCAGCCGTCAGGTTGGTCGCTTAGTCATATACCGTATTACAAGCTCCGGCCGCTCTCATTGCAGTGCCAACGAGTCTGGCATTATGCTCAGACCGCTCGGTGAAATGCTAAATGGGTAAATCCCAGCATGTCTGGCTCTCATGCGGCCCCATTTACAGCGATTGACGTTATACCGTCACCCAAGAGGTCATAAGTGAATGCAAACGAAATTGCCTTGCTGGCAAAGGCAACGCAGGATGGATCAATGCCGTTTCCTGAGATTGTCGGTAAGCTTATCGCGAACGGCGTCGAGTATTATCACGTGGATTATGCCACTCGCTCATTCACCTTCTACAGCGCTTCAGGGGCTGCCGTTCTAGCGACCATCATCTTTGAAGAGCTTCCCTCGATATCCGAAGACTTTGATGTGGCCGCACTCAAGGCGGCAATTCTGGACAGTCAACAACACGGGCAAAAGTTTCGGTCTTTCTGCGGGCGTGCCATGCAGGCCGGAGTGCAGGGATATATGGCCTATCTTCGTGGGAAGCGAGTCACCTATTTCGGTCGCCAAGGGGATCAACATACAGAATGGTTTCCTGGTGCTGGACCGAATGACGCCTCACAATAGGTATGCAGTATGCGGTGTTGCTTGCTACTCCCGATAAAACTTGGTGCAAGACATACATGGCCTGCTATCGACCTGGCGGCGTTAGAATCGCCGGATGGTACCGAGGGTTGAGTGCGTAAATGGTTCTTATGCGGATCGGCCTGAACAGTGAGAGACGTCTTGAATCAGTAGTGGAATCGGAGCTGCGCAATTTCTAACGCATCATTGACCACGCGATACACCATGCGATGTTCGTCTGTAATCCGCCGCGACCACAACCCTGAGAGCGCATGCTTTAATGGTTCTGGCTTGCCGACACCACCGTAGGGTTCGCGTTGTGTGTCGCGGATGAGCTTGTTGATCCGTTCCACCATGCGTTTGTCGTGCTTTTGCCAGTACAGGTAGTCTTCCCATGCCTCGTCTGCGAACACCAACTTCACTTGGCCAGCTTCCGCTCAACGCCCTCGCCCGCGTTCAGTTGCGCAACAGCCGAGAGAAGTCTCTTGGCGTTGGCGGGCGTTCGTAGGAGATAGGCGGTTTCTTCCAGCGCCTTGTAGTCTTCGAGCGACAGCATTACGACGGACTGTTCGCCGTTGCGGGTAATAATCAGGGCTTCGTGGTCATCGCACACTCGGTCCATGGCGCGGGCGAGATTGGCACGAACGGTGGTATAGGTCAGCGTATCCATGGCAGCCTCCTGGTCTGTACGTGTTACTGTACGGATGAGTGCGGCAAATGTCCAGTGTTGCCACAATGCCTAACCCCGTTGTGTTTCATGAACATGCGTGACGAGTGGTCTCGCCGCCGCATCTCGTTGAAACGCCAATAATGATGGCGTTATCCTAGGAATATTCGGTGATGTGTTATAAAGCCTTGACCAATGAGAATCGCAGAACTCCAGGCACGATCCAACTGGATACTCTCGATTGTGGCAGACGATGGTCGGGTTGGCCGGTTTGATGTCAGCCCTTATCTACAGTTCGAGGCGCTTCGAGACGAGACCGAATTTAAGAAGGTCGTCAATGGTGGGTATTTTGTCGAATGGAATTGTGGGGCCGATTTGTCAGCGGACACGATCGAGGCGCGGTGGTAGGTGGTTGGAAAAGTAGCCCGGCAAACAACCGCCTAACAAATCGCTCCAGCGTATTCTGATCTTATTTCTCCAGACCGAGGGTTTCAACCATGAAGCTCAACTATCCTCCGAACACCGATTCGCTATTGATCGATCTTTCTGAACGACTGGGCGTGGAAATCCGTGAAGTGTCAGAAGGCGTCGTGCTCGATTACGATTCGAGTGAACGGCTGGTGGGTATTGATACCAACAAGGTCGAACTACAAAAACTGATCCTCAGCAAGCTTCCTGGCAAGATCAAAACCGA
>CXWL01130142.1_pt1 | contig 11664 bp, 11 predicted proteins | sample 590931 | NCBI WGS metagenome assembly CXWL01 (sample SAMEA3498368, study PRJEB10139) | groundwater metagenome | biome: water well; material: biofilm material | place: Germany | collected 2015-04-27 | reverse complement strand
CGAGACGTTCTTCGAGCTCGGCGATGCGCCGTGACAGGCGTGACTTGGGAATACCCAGCAGGCGCCCGGCGGCAGCGAAACCGCCGGCTTCGACCACCTTGGCGAAGTAATAGAGGTCGGACAGATTTCGGGCGGTGCCCTCTGTCAATGTCATGAAAGCTCGCCTGTTTATTGGAAAGGATAGGGGGCCGATCAAACGGCCCGGCGCTAATGATCCAACAAATTCAGGCGAGACGACACTCAGGAGTAAANNGAGCACCTTCTGCGCCCAGTGCTCGTCCTGCGGATCGACCACGACCACGCGAAAGCCGTAGTCATGGCCTTCCATGCGCACACCTTCGGAATCATCGACGTGCAAGTCGATGTCGAAAGCCGGCGGCAGCTTCGATGGCGAGTTCGATAAGCCACGGGCCGCCAGGGCTTCGTTATGCAAGACACTGTTGACCACGCCGTCGACGCGAATGCCGTACAGCAACAACCAGCGGCGAATGTAGGAAGGCGTGCGACCGGACGAGGTGTAGACCCAGATGCTGCAGCCCTGGCGACGCAACTCGCGGGTCAAGGCGCGAGTGCCGATGCGCAGCGGTTCAGTCAGCGAGCTGTGCAGACGCTCCGCCAGCCAGTTCGGCTCGACGTCGCTGTGCTCGGGTTGGCAGGCCAGGGTGTCATCGATATCGAAGGAAATGCGGATGCGCGGGGCCTTATCCGCTGCGCCAGGGACGGCACGCTGCATCGCTTCCCAGCCACGGGAGGCAGACATGCGGCATTTTTCGAGCAGTGGATAGCCGTTCATCAACGTCCCCCCTGAGAGATCGGCAAGGGCTTGTCCTTTAGAAAAAATGTCTTCGGATCAGGCGCCTGATCTTCCAGGAAAGCGGCGTACTTTTTCTTGATCTTGGGCAACTCGTACAACGCCTTGACTCCATGTTTGGCAGAATTTCGGATAACCGACGACGGGTTGAAGTAACCCATCGCGTTTTCCAGCGACAGCACGAACGGCGGCAGGCCGTCGCGCATCAGCAAATAGCTGACGATCAGCGAACCGCTGCGGTTGTTGCCCTCGATAAACAGTTGCGGCTTGCTGAGGATGCGCACGTAGACCCCCGCAGCCCGCTTCCACACTGATTCGCTGTGATGCTTGCAATACCAGGCGTGGAGATCCTTGATGCCACCCTCGACGTTGTTGAAGAAGTGCTCTTCGGTTGCCGTCAGGTGCTGGGCGAATTCCAGGCGGCGCGCCGGGTCGTTGCCGCAGAGCACGGTGGCGTTGATTTCCAGCATTAAGTCCAGGTGCTGCAGGTCGAACAGGTCAACGCCACGGGCCACATACTCGTCAACCAGGGCGTAGCCTGCGATCACATTTTCCAGCACCTCGTCGGTCATGGGATCGCGCTGCTCGGTGAAGTGCAGGCTCAACTCGTCGAAACGGGCCTGGACTTCACGCAGGGCGCGCTCAACCGCGACTAAATCAAGACGACGCTGGGTTGGCATTAGCTGAACTTGCCGCTGATGTAGTCGCTGGTCATTTGCTCGCGCGGATTGTCGAAAATCTGCGTGGTCGGGCCCATTTCCACCAGATAACCGGTGCGCGTACCCTGGGAAATATCAACCGAGAAGAACGCCGTGGTGTCGGCCACCCGAATCGCCTGCTGCATGTTGTGGGTGACCAGGGCGATGGTGTAGTCCTTCTTCAGCTCGACCATCAACTCTTCGACCCGGCGGGTAGCGATCGGGTCAAGCGCCGAGCATGGCTCATCGAGCAACAGCACTTCCGGCTCGGTAGCGATGGCGCGGGCAATGCACAGGCGTTGCTGCTGGCCGCCGGACAGCGACAGGCCGCTGACCTTGAGCTTGTCCTTGACTTCATCCCACAGCGCCGCGCCCTGCAGCGCGTGCTTGACGCGATCACCCAGGTCGCCCTTGTAGCGATTCAGGCGCAGGCCAAAGGCGACGTTGTCGAAAATGCTCATGGAGAACGGGTTGGGCTGCTGGAACACCATGCCGATGTAGCGGCGCACCACCACTGGGTCGACACCCTTGCCGTAGACATCCTGGCCGAGGAAGTGCACGTGGCCTTCAAAGCGGAAGCCTTTGACCAGATCGTTCATCCGGTTGAGGCTGCGCAGTACCGTACTCTTGCCGCAGCCGGAAGGTCCGATGAAACCGGTGATCTTGTTCTTTTCGATCGGCACATGGCTGTCACGGACCGCCAGGAAGTTGCCGTAGAAAATTTTGTCCAGCTTGCAGTCCATGACCACAGGCGCCGGGNNCGGGGTAACGATAGGAGCGGCATTCAGTTGTGCAGTTGAAAGGTTCAAAATTCAGGTGCTCCCGTTCTCAATACTTGGGCTTGCCGAAAATACGGCTGACGATATTCACGACCAGTACGATCATTACCAGCACCAGCGAGGCCGCCCAGGCGAGCTCCAGCTGGTTGTCGAATGGCATGCCGGAGAAGTTGTAAATCAGCACGGCAAGGGATGCCGTTGGATTCATCACTGCCAGGTCGCCGTCGTGGAAGATCCAGTAGTTGCTGAACAGCGCGGTAAACAGCAGAGGGGCGGTTTCGCCGGCGGCACGTGCCACCGCGAGCATCACGCCGGTAAGGATCGCCGGCAGGCCGGTTGGCAGGACGATTTTCCAGATCACTTGCGAGCGGGTGCAGCCCATGCCGTAGGCCGCGTCCTTCATGATCTTGGGCACCATCTTCATCGACTCTTCGGCGGTCAGCACGACGATCGGCAGCATCAGCACCGCCAGCGCCACACCACCGGCCGGGGCCGAGTAGGTGCCGGTGGTCATTACCACCAGGGCATAGGCAAACACACCGGCCAGGATCGACGGCAGGCCCGTGAGCATTTTTGCGGCAAAGCGCGCGGCATTGGCCAGGCGGCTGTGCGGACCCAGCTCGGCCAGGAACACCGCCGCCATAATGCCCACCGGCACGGCGATGGCGGCGGCGATGCCGACCATGACGAACGTACCGGCCATGGCGTTACCGAAGCCGCCACCGGTTTCAAAACCGGTGGGTGGCAGCTCGGTGAAGACTTCCAGGCTCAGGCGCGCACCGCCACGGGTGATCAGCATGTACAGCACGGAGATCAGCGGCACGCTGGCCAGCAGCGCACCGGCCCAGACCAGGGTGGTCAGCACCAGACTGCGCAGGGCGCGGCCTTCGAACTTGCGCTGCAGGCTCGGCAGGGCGGCTACAGGGGTAGAGAGGTCCGTCATCATTTATTACCCCGCTGGGCGTAGAGCATGATCATCGAGCCGAGGACGTTCACCAACAGGGTGATCATCATCAGCACCAGTGCGGCGTACATCAGCACTTCGATTTCGTTCGGCCCGGCTTCCGGGAAGTTCAGCGCCAGCAAGGCCGCGAGGGTGTTGGCCGGGGCGAACAGCGACAGGGAAATGTTGTTGGCGTTGCCCACCAGCATGGCCAGGGCCATGGTTTCACCCAGCGCCCGGCCCAAACCGAGAACCAGCGAGCCAAAGATGCCGGTAGCAGCAGAAGGCACCATAACCTTGAGAATCGCTTCCCAGTGGGTGGTCCCCATGCCGTAAGCGGCCTGTTTGGTTTTCATCGGTACGGCGGTCAGGGCGTCCTGGGACACCGCGGCAATGGTCGGCAGGATCATGATGGCCAGCACCAGTGCTGCGGGAAGCAGTCCGGGGCCACTCAGTGATGTGCCGAAAAAAGGTACCCAACTGAGCTCGGTGTGCAACCAGGTGGTCAGCGGGCGGATCGCCGGAATGACCACGTAGATGCCCCACAGGCCGTAGACGACGCTGGGGATCGCGGCGAGCAATTCGACGATGGTGCGAAATACGGCGGCGAGTTTCGCCGGGAGGAAATCCTGGGTCAGGAAAATCGCCATGCTCACGCCGAAGAAGCCGGCGATCAGCAACGCGATAAAGGCGCTGTACAGCGTGCCCCAGATGGCCGGGAGGATGCCGTACTTGCCTTGGTTAACGTCCCAGACACTGCCAAAGAGCACGTCAAAGCCATGCTTTTCCATGCCCGGCAATGCCTTGCGACCGACTTCGAAGACCAGCGCGAAGACTAACGCCAGCACCAGCACCACACCGACGCGCGCGAACGCACGGAAGGTACGATCAACAAGGAAGTCTTTGGTCGAGGGCGGCTGGCAGGCGGAGTCCGGATTAACCGGTACGCTAAAGGGTCTGTTCATTGGCTGATTCCGGAACAAGAGAGGGGAAGCGCTCCCGGTGTGGCGGGTAGCGCACACCGAGAAGCCTCACGTGCCTTACTGAATGTTGGCGGAAGCTTTGCGAACCTGATCGATCACCGACGGCGGCAGCGGGATGTAACCCATCGAGTCGGCGATCTTCTGACCTTCGGTCAGGCTGTACTCGACCATGTCGCGCATGGCCTTGGCTTTGGCCGGGTTGCCGTTGTCCTTGCGGAAGATCATCCAGGTGTAGGAGGTGATCGGGTAGGACTTGGCACCGTCCGGATCCGGCAGCCAGGCCACCAGGTTCTCTGGCATTTTCACCGCGGCCAGTGCTTCGGCGCCGCTTTCGGCATTCGGCACTACGTACTGACCGGCCTTGTTCTGCAGTTGGGCGAAGTCAACCTTGGCCAACTTGGCGAAGCCGTACTCGATGTAGCCGACAGCACCCGGGGTCTGGCGCACGGTAGCGGTCACGCCATCGTTCTTCGGCGACTTGATGAATTTGTCGCTGGCCGGCCAGTTGACCGTGTTGCCTTCACCCAGAGTGGTGTTGAACTCGGTGTTGATGGCTGCCAAATGCTTGGTGAACACAGCGGTAGTACCGCTGGAGTCTGCACGCACGACCACGGTGATCGGCATGTCAGGCAGTTTCAGTTCCGGGTTGGCTGCAGCGATCTGTGGATCGTTCCACTTGGTGATCTTGCCCAGGAAGATGTTGGAGTACACCTCGCGTGGCAGTTTCAGGCCTTTAGGATTGCCTGGCAGGTTGTAGGCCAGAACGATTTCGCCGGCGGTCATCGGCAGCAACTGGGCGCCTTCGGCTACTTTGGCAATGTCTTCGTCTTTCATTGCCGAGTCGCTGGCGGCGAAGTCGACGGTCTTGTTCAGGAAGTCCTGTACACCTGCACCGCTGCCTTTGGATTGGTAGTCGACGGTGACGCCTTCGGTCTTCTTGCTGAAGTCCTTGAACCAGGTGAGGTAGATCGGCGCAGGGAAGCTGGCGCCGGAACCGGTCAGGCGAACATTATCGGCAGCGAATACGGAGCCGGCACAAAGAGTGGCTGTAACGGCGAGGGCAACGGACTTCATCAAGCTTTTCATCGAAAGGACTCCTTGTGATATCGGGCTCGCGCACTTTGCAGCAGTTTTGTTACGGTTTTATGAATGGCGTTTATGGCGCGGCGAAATGCCACCTTCGTAGAGTCCTCGTAAGCCAGTCGCTAGCCGAGTCGTACGGCACTGTCCTACAGAAGAAGCGAAAATCATTGTCCTACCAGTAGGACGAACCATCACATTATTGCTGACTTATCACTGATTAATCGCATCTGTAGGATTGTCCCTACTTGATCGCCCAGTGGCGGTCCTCACTTGGAGATCCCACATGAAACTGCTGCACATCGATTCCAGCATCCTCGGCGACAACTCGGCCTCCCGTCAGTTGAGCCACGACGTGGTCCAGGCCTGGACTGCCGCAGAACCTGAAGCTGTGGTCACCTACCGCGACCTGGCCAGCGATGCCATCAGCCACTTCAGTGCAGCGACCCTGGTGGCAGCGGGCACCAGTGCCGAGTTGCGCAACGCCGCACAACAGCACGAAGCCGACCTCAGCGCCTCGACCCTGGCCGAATTCCTCGCCGCCGATGCCGTAGTGATCGCCGCGCCGATGTACAACTTTTCGATCCCGACTCAGCTCAAGGCCTGGATCGACCGTATCGCCGTCGCCGGCCAGACGTTCCGCTACACCGAAGCCGGTCCTGAAGGCCTGTGTGGCAACAAGAAAGTCGTGGTGGTGTCGACCGCCGGTGGCCTGCATCAAGACCAACCGACCGCTGTCGGCCATGAGGAGTACCTGAAAGTCATGCTCGGGTTTATCGGTATCACCGACATCGAGTTCGTCCGTGCCCACGGCTTGGCCTACGGTGATGACGTACGCAGCAAAGCCATGAGCGATGCGAAAGCCCGGATCAGCGAGCAGTTGTTCGTCGCTGCCTGAGCCTGCCGGTAAAAGGTTCAGCCGCAGCGGCTGTAACCACTGGACTCCGCGCCCGGATCGAGAGTAAAACGATTCGAGCGCGGAGTTTTTTCATGAGTGCCATTTTCACGCCATCCCGGACATTGGCCCGGCTTATGCAGCACTGGCGGATGGCACCGTTGTCATCTCGGCTGAACCCCGCGATTGTGGACACACGGTTAATCACTCGGGTATTACGCTGGGGCTTCCCATGTCACGTCTGTGGGCGTTGTTACTGTTCTGCCTACTCGGCAGCCTGAATTCGGTGCACGCCGCGCCCGCACCGCACCCGCACTGGAGTGTCGGCTACCACCACCTGAGCTTTCTTGACCCATTGGACCTGCAACCAATGGGGGCGATTGCCTTTTATCCCTCTACCGGTATCGAGCACTCGAGCACGCTTGAGGGCTATCAGGTCGAGGCCACGCAAGATGCGCGTGTCGCCATCGGCCGCTTCCCGATGCTGATGCTGTCCCACGGCAACACCGGCACGCCGCTCGCCCTGCATGACCTGGCCACCTCGCTGGCGCGCAAGGGTTTCGTGGTGGTGGCGGTAATTCACCCCGGCGACAATTCCACCGACCACAGCCGTCTTGGCACCTTGAGTAACCTTTACGGACGGCCGATCCAGATTTCCGAAGCCATCACCGCGACCCTCGCCGACCCGATGCTGGCGCCATTCGTCAATCCCGAGCAGGTCGGGGTGATCGGCTACTCCGCCGGCGGCGAAACTGCGCTGATTCTGTCTGGCGCCACCCCTGACCTGGACCGCTTGCGCCGCTACTGCCAGGAGCGCCCGGCCGATCACGACGCCTGCAATACCCAAGGCGAACTCATTGCCGACCGCGACGACCTGCAACCGGTGGCCGACCCCAGGGTTCATGCACTCATGCTCATGGCACCGCTGAGCCTGAAATTCGGCCGCCAGACCCTGTCCGGGGTCCACGTCCCGGTACTGCTCTACAGCGGCGACGGCGACCAACTGGTCGCCGTCGACAAAAACGCCGCCGCCCTGGCGCGCAAACTCCCCACCGCCCCCAACTTCAAACTCCTGGCCGGCGCCGGCCACTTCATCTTCATGGCCCCCTGCAACGAAGCCCAAACCCAAAGCATGCCGGCCCTGTGCACCGACCCCGACGGCGTCGACCGCGCCGACATCCACCGCAACCTCATCACCGAAGCCGGCCACTTCTTCACCCATGCCCTGGCACGACCAAGCCGGGCGGGGATGCAGACGGCGGATCAGTAGGAACAAGCCGACCGCCAGGTCGCTGTGCTTTGGCTCTTGATCTGGTTCTTGATCTTGATCCACCGGCCCCGTTACCGCAGGAATGGATGCGTACACGCTTAGGCCGCTATCGCCCGATGCAGCAAACACCCCCCAGCTTTTTCCTTGCCCGCAACTACATAAATCATCATTTCGCTAAATCCCCGCCCCGAACAGAATGCGCCCAACACCCCACCAACTTTCAGAAGTGCGCAGACATGACAGTTGAAAAAATCCAAATCGATACCCTCGTTGTCGGTGCCGGCCAGGCCGGCGTGGCCATGAGTGAGCACCTGGGCAAGCTCGGCGTGCCGCACCTGGTGGTGGAGCGCAAGCGCATTGCCGAGGCCTGGCGCACGGCGCGCTGGGATTCGCTGGTGGCCAATGGTCCGGCCTGGCACGACCGGTTCCCGGGCATGGAATTTCCCGGCCTCGATCCGGATGCCTTCGCTTCGAAAGAGCTGGTGGCCGAGTACTTCGAAGCCTATGCGCGGAAAATCAACGCGCCGATTCGCACCGGGGTCGAGGTGCAAAACGTCCAGCGCAACGCCGAGCGTCCAGGCTTTACCGTGCAGACCAGCATTGGGGTGATCGAAGCCCGGCATCTGGTGGTGGCTACCGGGCCATTCCAGTGCCCGGTGATTCCGCCGATTGCTGGCGAAATCACCGGGGTCACGCAGATCCATTCAGCCCAATACCGCAACCCCGGGCAACTGGCCGACGGCGCGGTACTGGTGGTGGGTGCCGGTTCGTCGGGGGTGCAGATTGCCGATGAACTGCAGCGCGCCGGCAAGCAGGTGTATCTCTCGGTAGGTGCCCACGATCGCCCGCCGCGCAGCTATCGCAACCGCGATTTCTGCTGGTGGCTGGGTGTACTCGGCGACTGGGACGCCGAGGCCATGCAACCGGGCAAGGAACACGTGACCATCGCCGTCAGCGGTGCCCGTGGCGGCGAGACCATTGATTTCCGCCGGCTGGCCCAGCAGGGCATGACCCTGGTCGGCCTGACCCGCGCCATTGACGGCGGCGTGGTCAGCTTCGCGGAGAATCTGGCGGAGAACATCGCTCGCGGCGACGAAAACTACCTGGCGCTGCTCGACGCCGCCGATGCCTACATCGCCCGCAACGGCCTCGACCTGCCGCTGGAGCCGGAAGCGCGGCAGATGTTGCCCGATCCCGTGTGTGTGACCCAGCCGATCCTCGAGCTCGACCTGCACGCGGCTGGCGTCAGCACGATTATCTGGGCCACCGGATACTCGGTCGATTACAGCTGGCTGCAAGTCGATGCCTTCAAGGACAACGGCAAACCGCAGCACCAGCGTGGCGTGTCGAGCGAGCCGGGGGTCTACTTTGTCGGCCTGCCGTGGCAGTCACGCCGGGGTTCGGCCTTCATCTGGGGTGTCTGGCACGACGCCAAGCACATCGCCGATCACATCGTGAAGCAGCGCAGCTATCTGGCCTACCGCGATGCCGGACAACGCCAGGCCGACGCCGAGCAATCAATCATTTCACTGATTCAGCCTGCCAGCCTCATGGGAGTCCGTTGATGCCTACTCACACCCGCATCCGCATGTTCAATACCAAAGATACCTACCCCAACCAGACCCTGGACAACGACCTGTGCCAGGCGGTGCGCGCCGGCAACACGGTGTACGTGCGCGGTCAGGTCGGCACCGATTTCGACGGGCAACTGGTGGGTCTTGGTGACCCCCGGGCCCAGGCCGAACAGGCGATGCGCAACGTCAAGCAGTTGCTGGAGGAGGCGGGCAGCGACCTCAGTCATATCGTCAAGACCACCACTTACCTGATCGACCCGCGCTACCGCGAGCCGGTCTATCAGGAAGTCGGCAAGTGGCTCAAGGGCGTGTTCCCGATTTCCACCGGGCTGGTGGTCAGCGCCCTCGGACAGCCGCAGTGGCTGATGGAAATCGATGTGATCGCTGTCATCCCCGAATAAGGAGAGTGTCATGACCTTTTCCATCGTCGGCCGCTGTGCTGAAACCGGGCAACTGGGGATTGCCATCAGTTCCTCGAGCATCGCCGTCGGCGCCCGTTGCCCCTGGCTCCGGGCCGGGGTAGGGGCGGTGTCGAGCCAGAACATTACCCTGCCGGCGCTCGGTCCGCAGATCCTTGACGGCCTGGCTTCGGGTTCGGCGCCGGCCCAGGCGCTGGATCACGCACTCACGCGCAATGGCTACAGCCAGTACCGGCAGGTCGCGGTGATTGATGCTCAGGGCCGCACCGCGCTGTTCAGCGGCAGCCAGGCACTGGGCACCTACCATGCACTGGCTGGCGAGCAGTGTGTGGCGGCCGGCAATCTGCTGTCCGATCGTGCGGTGATCGAGGCCATGGTGGCGGCGTTCGAGCAAAGCGAAGGCTGTCTCGCCGCACGGCTGCTAAGCGCCTTGCAAGCCGGGCAAGCGGCCGGTGGCGAAGCCGGCAGTGTGCATTCGGCGGCGTTGTCGGTGGTCGAGGACCTGACCTGGCCAATCGTGGATTTGCGGGTCGATTGGGCCGACGAAGATCCCATCGGCCAGTTGGCTGAGCTGTGGCGCGCTTATCAGCCGCAACTGCAGGACTACTTGACCCGTGCCCTCAACCCGACCCTGGCACCCAGCTACGGGGTGCCCGGTGATGAGTGAGCTGCGCAGTCGCGCGCTGCTCGCAAAACTGGTTGGCTTCGCCACGGTCAGCCGTGATTCCAACCTGGGGCTGATCGAGTTCGTGGGTGACCACCTGCACAGCCTGGGCGTGGCGTGCGAGTTAATCTATAACCGCGAGCGGACCAAGGCCAATCTGCTCGCTTCGATTGGCCCGGCGGTAGCCGGCGGGGTGGTGTTGTCCGGGCACACCGACGTGGTGCCGGTGGACGGCCAGGCCTGGACGGTCGAGCCGTTTTGCCTGAGCGAGGCCGACGGCAAGTTGTTCGGCCGTGGTACCGCCGACATGAAAGGCTTCATCGCCTCGGTGTTGGCCGCTGTGCCCATGTTTCTCGCCGCCGACCTGCGTCGCCCGGTGCATCTGGCATTGTCCTATGACGAGGAGGTGGGGTGCCTGGGTGTGCGCAGTTTGCTCGAGATTTTGCCGCAGCGAATCGTCGCGCCGGCGCTGTGCCTGATTGGCGAGCCCACCGAACTCACGCCGGTGCTCGGGCACAAGGGCAAACTGGCGATGCGGTGCCATGTGCGCGGCGCTGCCTGTCATTCGGCCTACGCGCCTTCTGGGGTGAACGCCATCGCCCAGGCTGCGAGGCTGATTGGCCGGCTCGATGAGATTGGCGCCACCCTGGCCGAACCTTCGTTGCGCGACGAGCGATTCGACCCGGCGTACTCCACGGTGCAGGTCGGGGTGATAGAGGGCGGCACGGCGTTGAACATCGTGCCTGCCGNNCGCCGCAAGCGGTGGTCGACGAATTACAGCAGTACGCCCAAAGCTCATTGTTGCCCGCGATGCAGGCCGTGCAGCCCGACACCTCGATTCAATTCGAGCCGCTGTCGGCCTATCCGGGCCTGGCGACTTCCGCCGACAGCCCGGCGGCGCGGCTGTTGGCTCAGCTATGTGGCAGTGATGCCTTCAGCACTGTGGCCTTTGGCACCGAGGGTGGGTTGTTTGACCAGGCAGGAATCCCGGCGGTGGTCTGTGGGCCCGGGAGTATGGAGCAGGGGCATAAGCCCGATGAATTTGTCAGTGTCGAGCAGATGGCCGCTTGTGATCGGTTGATGGATCGGCTGGCTGATTGGCTGTGTGAATGAGACCCGGCTTACCGGCGATGGCGGTCCATCAGACAGATTGCCATCGCGGGCAAGCCCGCTCCCACAGGGGATCGCGGTGATGCAACAAGAAATACCGCTTAATCCCCCAACGGCACCACCAGCGTCACCCAACTGTTCCAACCATCCGGCCGGTTCTGCGCGTCGAACTCGTAATAACCCTTGAGGTTGACGTACCACATATCCTTGCCAACCTTGAAAAAATGCCCGGCCTGGGGACCGATGGCGCTGACCCGGGATTTGAAATCACCGAGGGTCGCGCCGCTGCCACTGTCGCCGGTGACCTGATGGAACACATAGCCCACCAGCCCCAGTTGGGTCTGGTCGGTGATGAAGTGCGAGGCGCTGAGATCGAGGTGCGCGTCGATACCGTTCTGGTAATGGGTGTCGGAATTCTCCCAGTTGTAGGTCATACCG
>CXWL01010636.1_pt1 | contig 11665 bp, 13 predicted proteins | sample 590931 | NCBI WGS metagenome assembly CXWL01 (sample SAMEA3498368, study PRJEB10139) | groundwater metagenome | biome: water well; material: biofilm material | place: Germany | collected 2015-04-27 | reverse complement strand
AAAACCTCTACCCAATCAGAAAAAACGGATAAAAGAAGCTGTAGAAGCTGCCAAGAGTTTCTCTCGTAAGAATGCTCGCCTTAATATCCGTATTTCTGATGATGATTTGCTAAGGCTAAAATTAAAAGCAGCAAGGGACGGCTTGCCCTATCAAACTCTTGCTGCCAGTATAATTCATAAATTTGTTTATGAAACGAATGATAGGGTGAGCTAGAATTTATGGCAATACCTGATTTTCAAACATTGATGCGCCCAGTATTGGAGGAGGTATTGCAAAGTCAACCCACACCAATTCCCCCCTTGTTTGATACAATATCAAATAAATTCAAACTCTCTGATGAAGAGAGAAGCCAGACACTTAATTCTAATTCTACTATTTATATTATTGGCAATAGAATTCAATGGGCAGTCTCATATCTTTATAAGGCAGGATTATTAGATAGACCGAGTCGTGGTGTGTACGCTGTTTCTGAGTTAGGAAAGCAAGCATTAAAAACACATACAGATAAAATCAATATAAAGACATTAGAGCAATACCCCAAATTTTTTGAGTGGAGAAATAAAGAGAAAAAACAATCTGATAATGGATTAAATATTGAAATAGAGGTGGATAGCAACCAAACTCCGCAAGAGATTATTGAAAAAGGCTATAGACAATTAGTAGCATCTGCCAAGCAAGAATTATTAGACAGAATTATTAATTCAACACCAGATTTTTTTGAACAGGTGATTTTAGATTTACTACTTGCTATGGGCTATGGTGGCTCACAAAAAGATGCTTCGCAGCGTATGGGGAAAACTGGTGATGGCGGTATTGACGGCGTTATAAAGGAAGATGCGCTAGGGCTTGATGTAGTTTATGTTCAGGCAAAGCGTTATAAAGAAAATAATGCCGTTCCAGTCTCTCATGTGCGTGATTTTGCTGGTAGCTTGCAAGCTAATCGTGCAAATAAAGGGGTTTTTGTTACCACTTCGTATTTTTCAAAAGATGCTTATGATTTTGTATCAAAAGTACATTCCAGAATAATTTTGATTGATGGTGATGAGCTTTCAAAGCTATTATACGAACATGGAATAGGTGTTCGCATGGAAATGCGTTTTGATGTAAAGAAAATAGACGAAGGTTATTTTAGTGATTAGGATATTTAGAAAAGGCATAAAAATATGACAAAGAGAATCTCTAAATTATGGTTGGTTGGGCTTGTGTTGGGTGTATTTACCTTTCCCGTCTCCGCCCGTGAATCTGCGCCTGTGGCGGTGAAGGCAGGTGTGCCTGAGGTCGAAGATGCTATTATGGATTGGAAAGAAGCGGTAGAAGGCGGTGATGCACAGGCTATAGTTGGTCTTTATGATAAAAACGCAGTTATGATTTCCACCTTTGTGCAAAACCCTATAACTAGCAACGCTGCGTTGCTCGGTTATTATAAAAAAGTGGTTTCAAATCCTGATGTGCGTGTAGAAATAGAGGAAGAACATCCACGCAGATTTGGCAATATGGCGGTAAATACTGGTAGATATACCTTAAGCTATACACAAGAAGGTGAAGAGGTGGTTGTGCCTGCGCGTTTTTCATTTACCTATCAGTTGCAGGGCAAAAAATGGATGATTGTTGACCATCATTCATCCGCTGTTCCTATGCCACAAAATGTAAAATAATAGGTTGCTTATGAGTAAAAATATTGTGCGTGGTATGTTACGGGTCTGGGTGCTTATCAGCATACTATGGATTGGTGGGATGGGCTGGTATCAATATCAGGAAGCGGAAAAACCTGAGAGAGAAGGCATAACCATCGCGCTTTCCAAAGATTCCGAGTTGCGTATTGATGCTAATGGCATTTCAAAAACTGATGAGAAAGATAAGGCAGCATTGCAGATGAAGCGTATAGGAATAGTTTTCTTGCCACCTATTTTTCTGCTCGCGCTATTTCCCATTGGCATTTGGTTAGCGCGTGGTTTTAAGGCTAAATAAAATAAATAATAAAAGGAAAAAATATGACTGAACAGCAAAGTTTTGATCTGGTGATTATCGGCGGTGGGCCGGGTGGATATGTGGCAGCGATTCGCGCGGCGCAACTGGGCATTAAAACCGCAGTGGTAGAAGCTAATCATATGGGCGGAATCTGCCTTAACTGGGGATGTATACCGACAAAAGCATTGCTGCGTTCCAGCGAGATTTATCACCTTATGCATAATCTGGATGCGTTTGGTCTAAGCGCGAAAGATATAAAATTTGATTTAGGAAAAATAGTTGCCCGTTCGCGAAGTGTCTCTGCGCAGCTTTCCAAAGGTGTTTCGGGACTCATGAAAAAAAATAAAGTTACTGTGATTGATGGCTATGGGAAACTAGCTGGTAAGGGAAAAGTTTCAGTAGAAAAGGATGGCAAAAAAGTTAGCGAGATGACTTATAAAAATGTGATTCTGGCAACTGGCGCTCGCGCTCGTGCTTTGCCAAATTTAGAACCAGACGGAAAATTAATCTGGACGTACAGAGAGGCGATGCTTCCTGATATGATGCCGAAATCATTATTGGTGGTGGGTAGTGGTGCAATTGGCATTGAGTTTGCCAGCTTCTACCGCACACTGGGCGCAGAAGTAACTGTGGTGGAAGTGATGGATAGGGTGCTTCCTGTAGAAGATGAAGAAATCTCTAAAATGGCGCAAAAAGCCTTTGAAAAACATGGTATGAAAATTCACACCGCAACAACAGTAAAAGCTCTTAAAAAAGGCAAAAACAATGTAACTGCAACTTTGGAAGCTGGTGGTAAGACCAGTGAAATCACCGTTGACCGCGTGATACTTGCTGTTGGTATTGTTGGTAATGTTGAGAATCTGGGGTTGGAAGGTACTAAGGTAAAAGTAGAAAAAACTCATATTGTCACCAACCAGTGGAGTGCAACCGACGAGCCGAATGTTTATGCGATTGGTGATCTTACAGGTGCGCCGTGGCTTGCTCATAAAGCCAGCCATGAAGGCGTTATCTGTGTGGAAAAAATAGCTGGCGTAAAAGATGTTCATCCGATGAAAACCACTAATATTCCGGGGTGTACTTATGCAAATCCGCAGGTGGCAAGCGTTGGGCTAACCGAAAAAGCAGCCAAGGAAAAAGGTTATAATGTTAAAGTTGGGCGTTTCCAATTCATGGGTAATGGAAAAGCGATTGCCCTTGGCGAACCTGAAGGTTTAGTGAAAACTGTGTTTGACGTAAAAACAGGGGAATTGCTTGGCGCGCACATGATTGGCGCGGAAGTAACCGAGATGATTCAGGGCTATGTCATCGCAAAAACTGGCGAACTCACCGAGGCGGATTTGATGCACACTATTTTCCCGCACCCAACTCTTTCTGAAATGATGCATGAATCAACACTTGATGCGTTTGGTAAAGTAATCCATATGTAAGTAACATATTTTAGCTTCAAATCTGCTTGCAATGAACCTTCCTCAAAACAAGTCAGTTATATAGTATAACCTCATGTTTTTCGGCTTTCATTGCCTCGCGCTTTTTTGCTAAAATACGTTACTAAAAATACTTTATTTTGGGAGTAAATGTTTATATGCAAAATTCAAATAACAGAGCCTTTACCCTTCTTGAACTAAGTATCGTTCTACTTATTATTTCGGTTGTTATGGGTGGTATTATGGTTCTGTTTAATCAGTCCTTAGAGCAGCAGCAGGTTCAGGAAACCCAAACCAAAATGGCAGCTATTCAGAAGGCTCTTTCTGATTACAGATTGGCTTTTCTGCGTATTCCTTGCCCAGCTGATGCAACGCAAGCGATGGATGCCACCAGCAGTAATTATTATGGTGTAGAAGCAGCAAATAATGGAACATGTACAGGTGGAACACCAGCAGCCAATTTTTCTATTGCTGCCAGCACCTTCACAGGCAGCACAACTAATGCTTCAGCGGTGGTAACGAGTGTAAGTTCAACCACAGGTCTTTCCATTGGAACAGTCGTTTCTGGAACAGGGATTACCTCTGGAACGACCATAGCCAGCATAGATAGTGCCACGCAAATTACACTTGATACGGCAGCTACGGCAACCAATGCAGGCATCACAATTAGTCGCAATACAGTTGTGGGCGGAATGGTTCCAACAAAAACTCTTCAGCTACCAGATGACTATGCAATTGACGGTTGGGGACGGCGAATAATGTATATGGTGGACGTTAATTTAACAGCTTCTGCTGGTTTTGCTACTGTTCCAGTCACCGATTCAGCCACGAACAGAATAACGATTAATGATTCAACAGGCGCGGCAAGAACCACATCAGCAGTTTATGCCTTGATAAGTTTTGGGAAAAATGGTCACGGCGGATATAATCGTAGCGGTAGTAGCACAAGGCTTGCCAACTATATCAGTGCCGATGCTGATGAACTAACCAATTGCCATTGCAGCAGCGCAGCAGCAGCGACGGCGTTTTCTTCTACATTTGTGCAGAAACCAATATCAACGGGAACTTTTGATGATTTGGTGCTGTATGCAACACGCGCAGACCTGCGCGCTCCTTACGAATAACAAGCGATTAACACCTAATCGTGATCATACCTGCTATATTCATTATGATGCCTACGATGTTTGTGGCGTCTGCAATCGCGCTTGTTATGACGATATGGATCATCATAATACCAGTAATTATGCTCATAGTTATAGCGCGGATAAGCTGTGGCTATATATTCTGGATAATAATCAACATATACAGGTCTAGGCTGTGCAACATAGACTGGTGCTGGTCTGTATATTGGTGCTGGAGAGAAAAAATTCAAATGGAAACCACCTGCATTAGCTGCGAAGCTGCTAAACATAAATATGGATGCACCAAGTAATATTGCCTTCTTCATAAACGCTCCTTTTGTAAATGTTGTTCATTTATTAAGGTCACAATAACAGCTTTATGTTACATGCATATGGAGCTTAAATTACATATAATTTAGCTAAATTCCTGCAAAATTTTGATGCGCTGTAAAATTATGTGATGTAGCTTCCCGTTGTACGAATTTGGCAGGTGGTTGAATATATTGACCGAAAGGAATTATAGCCTCGTTACCATCAGTTTTTATTTGCAGAAAGAACTTGGTAGCCCCTTCTTTTTCTGGCGTGATATGGAACTGTAAATCACCATTGGAATTATCATTGATTGGATGGCAATGGATAAAATTTTCTCCATCTTTACTAAAGCCTACCAAGTGGGCATATGCGCCCATTATTGGCTCAAGTTTTACTACACCACCTGATTTGTTTGTAACTTTTAATGTGAGCGTAGAATCTTTACCTGCACTTAAGGGCGGATTAACATCAATATCAACATTGCTATCTTGAGTTGCAACAGAGTTGGTATGCTGGATAATCGGCGGAATTTTATAGTCACGCGCAGAATTTATTTTATTTTTAAGAATGATATTAGAATCGTTTTTTTGCAGCGTAAAATCTTGCCATATGTTATATTCCCCTTGAACTTTAGGAACAAAAGATAATGTAAATAATTCTGTATTTTTATCATATTCGGGGTGGATATGGTGATAATCACTTAGCGAGCTGTCAACGAGCATGACATGTAGTTTTTTTGTATAGGTTTCATTCATATCATCAGGAGTTATAACTTTCCCATTTTTGTCGCTTATACGAAATTCAATTTTGCATTGCTCACCGCGTTTAATGATTGGGCTACCTTTAATTTCAATATTAATTGAAGGTTTAACAGAAGTATCACTATCGTTATCAAGATAGATAGCACCAGCAACAGAGAGAGCCGCTCCCCCACAGGTGATAAGATGGGTTAAAGCACTACCAATGCCTGCGCCAGCCGTTGCCATGCTCATGCCACCGATAGAACCAAGTGAGCTTGATGTAGCAGCCATAACGCTACTAGCAACTTCAGCACCAGCAAATGATGCAAGATAGGTAATTCCAACGCTTATTCCAGTTAGGATGCTGGGCAGTGCAATAAGTATTGAGGTAGTAAGGGCGGCATATTTTATAACTTTACCCCATGGGATAGAACCTTCTTTATGAGGTTTTTTATCGAGATAATTGCCTAATAAAATTCCGCCGATACCAATAATTCCAGATGATGCCGTGGTGGCAATACTGCCAGCAGATAGAGTGTCGCCAACATAGGGGATCATATCAAGCAATCTGTTAATTCCGCCTGCAATCCCAGTTCCAAGCCCATGGCTGTGTAGGGCAGCCATTATTTCTGGAGCAGTTGTTGTGCTTAAATTTAGTGCATCACCAATATAAGGGGTAACAATAAGACCAGAGGTCGCAAGCCCGCTTTTTAGAAGCATTCCACTTCTTTTTGAGGGTGTGTGCTTACCATCACTACTATTATGTCCTGAGTGTTCCTGCATCTTTAGTAAATTAAAATTAATATTTAACGCATTTTCTATGGTTTTCTTGGTATAGTCAATAAAATCATCGGATTTATTGGCGTTTATATAGCATAAAGTGCTTTTCAATTAGGCAATAATTGGGTAGTTTCCATTTCTTTCAATAAAATATGCCATAAACCTGAAACTTAAGCGGAGAGATAGAATGCGCGTTTATTATGATGCTGATGCCGATGTTAACCTCATCAAAAACAAAAAAGTGGCAATCATTGGCTATGGTAGCCAAGGTCATGCCCACGCTGCTAATTTGCGTGATTCTGGTGTAAAAGATGTGCGCGTTGCTCTCAAGCCTGATTCGATCAGCGTTGCCAAAGCCAAAGGCGCAAAATTCGAAGTGATGACTCCAGCCGAAGCTGCTGCATGGGCTGATGTTATCATGATTCTAACCCCTGATGAATTGCAGGCGGAAATTTATGCCAATGAAGTTGCACCGAATGTAAAAAAGGGTGCGAGCTTGGTGTTTGCTCATGGTTTTAATGTGCATTTTGGACTGATTGAACCGCGTGCGGATATGGATGTGTGGATGGTTGCGCCTAAGGGTCCGGGGCATACTGTTCGCGGGGAATATCAAAAAGGCGGTGGCGTTCCGTGCTTAGTTGCCGTTCATCAAAATGCGTCTGGCAAGGCTCTTGACCTTGCGCTTTCTTATGCTTCTGCCGTTGGTGGTGGGCGTTCGGGCATTATTGAAACTACTTTCCGTGAAGAATGTGAAACCGATTTATTTGGTGAACAAGCTGTTCTTTGTGGTGGCGTTTCGGCACTGATTCAAGCTGGTTTTGAAACCCTGACCGAGGCTGGCTACGCTCCTGAAATGGCGTATTTTGAATGTCTGCATGAAGTAAAATTGATTGTAGATTTGATTTATGAAGGTGGAATTGCCAATATGCGCTATTCAATTTCCAACACCGCTGAATATGGTGATTATGTAAGTGGAAAGCGTGTTATTACGCCAGAAACCAAGAAAGAAATGAAACGTATTTTAGATGATATTCAGTCTGGTCGTTTTGCGCGGGATTGGATGCTGGAAAATAAGGCTGGCAAGCCATCATTTAAGGCAACTCGTCGCTTGCAAGCGGAGCATCCTATTGAAGCGGTTGGTAGCAAACTGCGTGGCATGATGCCGTGGATTACCAAAAACAAACTGGTGGATAAAGCAAAGAATTAGAGGATTTATGAAGAATATAATTTCAATTATTGTAACACTTGCTTTTCTTTCAGCTTGCGGAACTACCACCAGCGAACGTGCATTGAGCGGTGCTGGTATTGGTGCTGGTGTCGGTGCGGTTGGCGGTGCGCTTGCTGGGGCTAACCCAATTGCTGGTGCAGTTGTCGGCGGTGCTGTCGGTGGTGCTGTTGGTGCAGTTGTTGATAAGGCGAAAGTTGATTTAGGCAAACCCGCTTGGAAATAATCATGACCACTGAGCTTGCTGCTNNATCGAGAAGAAAAAACACAGCCCGTTCGGTGATACTATTCGCACGGTAATATTGGCAGTTGTTCTAGCGGTTACGGTTGTCAGTTTGGCGTACGAACCATTCCACATTCCCTCTGGCTCAATGAAAAGCAATCTATTGATTGGTGATTATTTATTCGTTTCCAAATATTCCTATGGCTATAGCCGTTATTCGTTTCCTCTGGGAATCCCCTTTTTCAAGGGGCGCATACTTGCTGCTGGTGAGCCAAAGCGTGGTGATGTTGTGGTATTTCGTTATCCGCCAAACCCGCGTATTGATTATATCAAACGCTTGATTGGTCTTCCAGGGGACAAAGTGCAAGTTAAGGATGGCATTGTTTACATTAACGGTAAGGCTCTGGAACGTAAATTTGTTGATGATTTTTCTGATAGTGAAAATAATATGGTGAAAGTTATTCCACGTTTTACTGAAACCTTGCCAGAAGGAAAAATTATAACCATCCTGAAAGAAAAAGGGGTGGATGCAGCGAATAATACTCCTGAATATGTTGTCCCAGAGGGAAAATATTTCATGATGGGCGATAACCGTGATAATTCCCGCGATAGCCGTTTTGAAGTTGGTTTTGTGCCTGCTGAGAATTTGGTTGGTCGGGCAGAGATAATCTGGTTTTCAACGGATGGCAGTGCAAGCTATTTTAACCCTGTTAGCTGGTTTACCGCCTTGCGTACCGATCGTTTTTTCAAGATTGTGAATTAATGGAAGAGTTACAGAAACGCATTGGCTATAAGTTCAATGATACCAAGTTGCTCGCCCGCTCCCTTACTCACCCAAGCCTTGCCAAACAAGAAAATAATCAGCGGTTAGAATTTCTGGGTGACGCGGTTATTGGGCTGGTGGTTGCGCGAATTCTTTATGATTTATTTCCCAAGGAACAAGAAGGCGAACTAGCGCGCAGGCAGGCTGATTTAGTGCGCGGTGAAACTCTGGCGCAGGTGGCGCGTGATATAAAACTTGGAGATGCGCTAAAGGTGGCAACCAGTGAGATACAAAGTGGTGGGCGCGATAACCCTTCAAATCTTGAGGATGCACTTGAAGCCTTGATAGGAGCTATTTATCTGGATGGTGGAATTAAAGCAGTTGAAGAATTTACCACGCCACGTTGGAAGGAATTGGCAAAAAATGTTACCTCGGCTCCCAAAGATGCGAAGACTGCTTTGCAGGAATGGGCGCAAGGGTGTGGCTTGCCACTTCCTGTTTATAAATTGATTGAAACTGTTGGTTCTGCTCACGCGCCAATTTTTACTATCGAAGTTACAGTACAGGGATATGAGCCAGCCACTGCCAAAGCTGCATCTAAACGTGTTGCAGAACAGCAAGCCGCAGGAATTTTATTGGAAAGATTGAGTAAATTATGAGTGCTAAGAAAAAATGCGGTTTAGTTGCTATTATAGGCGAGCCGAACGCTGGGAAATCAACGCTGATTAACCGTCTGGTCGGTGGCAAGGTTTCTATCGTTACTCCAAAGGTGCAAACTACACGCTTTAATATTCGTGGTGTATGCGTTCATGGTGATTCTCAGTTGGTATTTATTGATACACCAGGAATTTTTGATGCGGGAAAAGATTTTGAAAAAGCCATGGTGCAGGCTGCGTGGTCGGGCATTGGTGATGCTGATGTGGTGCTACTTCTGCTTGATGTAACGCGGGGGCTGCGTGACAGTACGTTACAAATTATAGATAGATTGAAAGAGAATACAAAAAAACCAGTATTGCTAGTTATCAATAAAGTTGATGCAGTAGAGAAAAACAAACTATTTGAGTTGGCTAACAGTTGCAATGAGCGCGGGAATTTTGCCAAGATATTCATGATTTCTGCGTTGGATGGTGATGGTGTTGCTGATGTTGTTTCTCACCTTGCGGATATTGTCCCCACGCATCCGTGGCTTTATCCAGCTGAGCAGATGAGCGATATTTCTATGCGCCTGCTTGCCTCAGAAATCACCCGTGAGAAAATATTCCTGCGTTTAGAGCAGGAATTACCTTATGCAATTTTTGTGGAAACTGAAAGCTGGGAAGAAAGCGCAAATTTTGTGAAAGTTTCGCAGGCAATACTAGTACAGCGTGAAGGACAGAAAAAAATTGTGATTGGCGATAAGGGCGCGATGATAAAAGATATTGGCATCGCTGCGCGCCGTGAGCTAGAAAAAATGCTGGATAAGAAAATCCACCTAGAGCTATTTGTGAAAGTAAAACCAAACTGGAAAGAAGATAGCGAAAGCTACAGGTTGCTAGGGTTGGAATTCAGGAAGAACTAGAGACCGCGACCACCACCTTTAGTGTTGGAAGGAACGTGGGTATTGCAGTCTTTGCAATCCAGATCAACTCCCTTAACAGCATTGCGCGCAGCGACATAAGCTGGATCCAAGACACCATCGAACTGCGTAACGATAGTAACCCCACTCCTAGCTCCATTTGGTACGTTTCCCCAAATAACATCACTCATATTCAACTCCAAAAAATAAATCGTATTTCGTTTCTTATTAAATTCATCATAACCTATTTTTTTTAAAATTGGATGACAATTTCGTGAAGGTTTGTTTTTTTTGCTTATGACAGTTTTATGACAGGGTAAGTTATTGATTCCATTGTTTATATTCTATTGTAATATATAGTTTTTTTAAGCGATACAGATGTTTGTATTAGTTTTTAGCACTGATATGATACAGCCTACCCCTCGGCAATTTCCTCCAGAGCCTCATCATCTTTGCTTTTGGGCAGGGATTTTGTGGTCTTTATTCCCAATAATTTCAATTTCTCGGCTTGATTCAATAGATTGCCACGCCCGCTGACTAGCTTATTATTAGCATTATCATAGGCTTTGTGCAGGTTATGGATGTGTCTGTTTATTTCCTCCATATCGCCTAAAAACCCAGCGAATTTGTCATATAATGCGCCACCTTGGCGGGCAATTTCCAAAGTATTTTTATTTTGCTGTTCCATTTTCCAGATTGATGCGATGGTGCGGAGCGTGGCAAAAAGCGTTGTCGGGCAAACCAGTACAATTTTTTTACCCCATGCGTAGGCGTGTAGCTCGCTGTCTGCCTGAATTGCCAGTGAATATGCGCCTTCGATTGGTAAAAACATCATCACAAAGTCAGGTGTACCTAGTTTTTCAATATCCTGATAACGCTTCTGCTCCAAGCCATTCACATGCGCTTTGATAGATTTTACAAATTCTTTTGCCTGAATTTGCCTAAGTGTTTCATCACTTTCACTGCAATAGCGCTCATAAGCGGTGAGTGACACTTTTGAATCAATAATTATATGTTTTTTATCAGGCAGATTGACTATAACGTCAGGCTGCAACCTTCCGCCATCAGCGTTATTCAGACCCATTCCCGTGCCTTGAATAATATAATCCTCGCCAGCACGCAGCCCAGATTCTTCAAGAATCCGCTCCAGCATTACTTCACCCCAGTTACCCTGTGCTTTCACATCGCCACGTAGAGCCTTGGTCAAACCATCGGTTTGCAACACAATTTTTTCAATCTCATTTTTCAGTGAATGCTGTTCTTTTCCTTGTGCAGTGAAGGAATCAACGATCATTTTTTGGAATTCACCCAGCCTGTCACGCATAGGATTTAGCAACTCACCAATCTTTTTTTCGGATTGAACGGTGAATTTATTGCTGAAATCTTCAAAAATATTAGTGGCGGTGTTTTTGAATTCTGCCCGTAGTTTTTCCCCAGTTTGCTCTAGTTCTTTTTCCAATAATTCGCGTTTTGTTTCAGAGGTTACCACTCGTTCGTGAAATTTAGTGCGTTCGCTTCTGGCATGTTCCAGCTCATCGCGCAGGCTGTCTAAC
>CXWL01039371.1_pt1 | contig 11667 bp, 11 predicted proteins | sample 590931 | NCBI WGS metagenome assembly CXWL01 (sample SAMEA3498368, study PRJEB10139) | groundwater metagenome | biome: water well; material: biofilm material | place: Germany | collected 2015-04-27 | reverse complement strand
GGGCGAATTCCTCGGCGCTGGAGATACGGTAGAAGTAGTCAACCGGGACGCCGCCGTATTCCTCGGGAAAGCCCAGGCCGAACAAGCCCGCAGCGGCGGCCTTGCGGTAAAGCTCGCGGGGGAACTCCCCGGCCTCGTCCCAGGCCGCGGCCTGCGGCAGGATCTCGCGCGCGACGAAGCGCCGCACCGTGTCGCGGAACGCCTCGTGCTCCGAAGTGAGGGCGGGATGGATCACGCGGCCGGCTCGAGTTCCATGAGCAGCTTGCCGGGCGCAACCTGGGCGCCGGCGGCGACGTGCACAGCCTTGACCTTCACGGCGAACGGAAAATCCAGGCCGTGCTCCATCTTCATCGCTTCCAGCACCACCAGGGCCTTGCTGGCGGGCATGGTTTCGCCCGCCTTCGCGTTGACCGAGACCACCCGGCCGTTCATCGGCGAGAGCAGCCTGCCGTCGCCCACGCCCCTGCCGTGCAGCGGATCGCGGCTGGCGTGGCGCTCGAAGAAACGCGCGCTGCCGCGTGAGCGGTGCGCCGGGTTGTTGCTCCAGCCGCTCCATTCGCCGAATTCGCCGGCGTCGGGGTCGAAGTGAGCGAGGAAATCCGTGGTCGCCTCGCCGTTCGCGAAGCGCCGGTCGCGCAGGACGGCGGCAAGGAAGTCCTTGTTCGTTGGCACGCCGACGGCCACGGTCTCCTCCAGCGCGGCGGCAAGCCGCGCGCGGGCCTCGTCCCGCGACGGCGCGTGCGCGATGAGCTTGGCGATCAGGGAATCGTAGAACGGCGGGATGTCGATGCCGGAGGCGAGGGCGTGGTCCACGCGCACCGTAGGCGAGGGCTGCCACTGGGCCAGCGTTCCCGCTTGCGGCAGGAAGTCGCGTTCCGGATCCTCGGCGCACAGGCGTGCCTCGATGGCGTGGCCGGTGAAGCGCACCTCGTCCTGTCCCGCCGGCAGCGGTTCGCCATCGGCGACGCGCAACTGCCACTCCACGAGGTCGTAGCCGGTGACGAGCTCCGTGACCGGATGTTCGACCTGCAGGCGCGTGTTCATCTCCATGAACCAGAACCGGCCGTCCTCGAGCAGGAACTCGACTGTGCCGGCGCCGATGTAGCCCACGGCCTTCGCCGCGGCGATCGCGGCGGCGCCCATCTGCGCGCGCAGCTTTGCGTCCACCGCCGGCGATGGCGATTCCTCGATGAGCTTCTGGTGGCGGCGCTGCACCGAGCAGTCGCGCTCGCCGAGATGCACGCAGTTGCCATGGCTGTCCGCAAACACCTGGACCTCGACGTGGCGCGGCCGCAGCAGCGCTTTCTCCAGCAGCACGCGGCCGTCGCCGAAGGCGTGCTCCGCTTCCGACTGCGCGCTCTTCATGGCCGCCGCGAGATCGTCCTGCGACCTCACCAGGCGCATGCCGCGCCCGCCGCCGCCGGCGAGCGCCTTGATCATCACCGGGAACGCGGGGTCCTTGTCGTAGGTCGGCAGCACCGGCACGCCGGCGCTCGCGGCGATCGCCTTGGCATTCGCCTTGTCGCCCATGGCGCGGATCGCGGCGGGCGGCGGTCCGACCCAGCGGNNACCCAGCGGCGGCCCGCCTTCAACACCGCTTCGGCGAAAGCCGCGTTCTCGGACAAGAAGCCGTAACCAGGATGCACAGCCTCGCCCCCGGCGCGCAGGATGGCCTCGATGTTCAGGTAGGAGTCGCGCGGGGCCGGGCCGCCGATGCGAACCGCTTCATCCGCGGCGCGCACATGCGGCGCATCCCGGTCGGCGTCCGAGTACACCGCGATGGTGCGCAGGCCCATGCGCCGCGCCGTGCGCATGATGCGCAGCGCGATTTCGCCGCGATTGGCGACGAGCAGGGACTTGAACGTCACCTCGCCCCTATCTCCGGGGAAGAATATTCATGTACTTGCAGATGATGCCGAGCATGGTTTCGTCCGAGCCGCCGCCGATGGAGCCCAGGCGCCCGTCGCGGTAGGCGCGCGAGGCCGGATTGTCCCAGGTGAAGCCCATGCCGCCCCAGTACTGCAGGCAGGCATCCGAGACCTCGCGCCTGAGGCGCCCGCTCTTCAGCTTGGCCATCGAGGCGAGCTCGGTGACGTCGTTGCCCTCGATGTACATCTCGCAGGCGCGGTAGGTCAGGGCGCGAAGTGCCTCAATCTCGGTCTTCAGCTCCGCCAGCCGGTAGTGCACGTACTGGAAGTCGAGCACTGCCTGGCCGAAGAGCTTCCGCTCGCGGATGTAGTCGATGGTGTCCTGCAGCGTGCGGATCATGCCGGGCACCGAACTGGCCGCTGCCCACAGCCGCTCCTCCTGGAACTGCTGCATCTGGTAGGTGAAGCCCATGCCCTCCTCGCCGATGCGGTGGCGCTGCGGCACGCGCACGTCGTCGAAGTGGATGAGCCCGGTGTCCGAGGACATCATGCCGATCTTGCGGATCTTCTTCGCCACCGTGACGCCCTTGGTCTTCATCGGCAGGATGATGAGGGTCTTGTTCTTGTGCGCCGCGCCTTCCGAGGTATTGGCGAGCAGGCACATCCAGTCGGCCTGCAGGCTGCTGGTGATCCACATCTTCGAGCCGTTGATGACGTAGTCGCCGCCATCCTTCCTCGCCGTGGTCTTGATCGAGGCGACATCCGAGCCCGCGCCGGGCTCGGAGACGCCGATGCAACTCACGTAGTCGCCGGCGATCGCGGGGGCGAGGAACTCGCGCCGAAGCTCGTCGGAGCCGAAGCGCGCCAGCGCCGGGGTGGCCATGTCGGTCTGCACGCCGATCGCCATCGGCACGCCGCCGCAGCGGATCTGGCCGAGCGTCTCGGCGAACACCATGCCGTAGCTGTAGTCGAGCGCGGCGCCGCCGTAGGCCTCGGGCTTGGTGAGGCCCGAGCATCCCCAGGTTCCCCAGCTTCTTGAATACCTCGTGCGCCGGGAAAATCTCGGCGGCCTCCCACTCATCGACATGCGGGTTGATCTCCGCGTCGATGAAGCGCTTCATCGTGCGGCGGATCTCCTCGTGCTCCTGGGTGAACTTCATCGACGCACTTCCTCAGAGGTTGGAGCGGGGATTCTGCCAGATTCGGGTCGGCGTACTTGGTCCGGTCATAGAGCGGCGCCGGCCTGCTCAGTACCTGACGAGCGCCGATTTCAGGTGCGCGGCAAAAGCGGTGACGGCGGCGGAGCGGTACTCCGTCTTTCTCCATACCAGCCCAGCGGTGCGCACGGGTCTCGGGTCGGTCACGTCAATCAGGCGTAGCCGCGCGCCGCGGCGCGGGCGAGTGGTTAGGCGGGGAAGAAAGCATGCCGCGACGCCCAGCTCCGAGATTCGCTCCAGCGCGTCCACGGAGTCGATTTCAATGGCGATCTGGGGCGTCACGCCCGCGCGCCGGAAGCAGGCGTCCAGCAGTCGTCGCGTGGCGAAGCGGGTCGTCAGCATCGCCAGCGGCACGCCCGACAGCCGCGAGAACGGGACCGAACGACTGGCGGCCAGAGCATGGTCATCGCGGATCACGAGCGCCAGCGTATCGTCGAATAATCGCTCGCCCATCACGCTATCGCGCGCCGGGGGGTAGAACGCGAATCCGAAATCTAGCGCGCCCGTCTCGACTTCGGATTCGATCTCGCTGCCGGGAATCACCACCACCTGCAAGCGCACGCCCGGGTGGCGTTTGATGAATCCCGCGATGACGCTCGGCATCAGCTTGGTCACGAACGAGTGTATGACGCCTACCCGGACTTCACCCGCCTCCAGGCGCCTCATCCGGGAAGCCGCCCTCTGCGCTTCCTCTACTTGCGCAAGGATGCCTCGCGCATGACCCAGCCATGCCCGCCCCGCGTCCGAAAGGCGCAGGCTGCGTCCGATGCGCTCGAACAGGGCGGTGCCGATTTCGTCTTCCAGCTGCGCCAGCTGATGCGAGAGCGTCGACTGCGTGACGAACACGCGTTCGGCCGCCTTTGCCATCGTGCCGGCTTCCGCAATCGCCACGAAGTAGCGCAGATGGCGCAGTTCCATGCATCCCCCTGATCGATGCCGTCAATTGATCAATCATACAGTTGTCATTGGACCGAACAACCCGATGCGCCTAGCGTTGCGATCGGAGCGAATGACGAAAAAGGGAGGAAGGCGTGAAACACGGACAGACCAAGAATGAACCGAGCCTGGCAGCGCGTCGCCGCTTCCTGCTCGCCGCGCCTGCCGCCGGGGCCGCCGCAGTATCCGGCAGCGCGTTCGCCGCCGGCGCTTGCATTGTGACCGATGGCGACGTGCTTGGGCCGTTCTATAGGCCCAACGCCAGGGCGACCACGAAACTGGCCGACGCGTTGGCCGAGGGTGAGCGGCTGCTGCTCACCGGCACGGTGCTGCGTCCGGATTGCAAGACGCCGGTCGCGGGCGCGACGGTGGACCTCTGGCATTGCGATCACAGGGGCGTGTACGACATCAAGACGCCCGACGAGAAGATTGCGCCCGAACAGTATCGATTTCGCGGCATCACGCAAACCGGGAAGGACGGGCGTTTCGTCATCGAAAGCATCGTTCCGGGGAGCTACGATATTCCTCCCGGGCTGGAAGGGTTCGAACGCTATGCAGGGCAGACGCGGCCAGCGCACATTCATATCACCATCGTGCACCCACTGTACTTGCCGCTGACGACCCAGATCTACTTCAAAGGCGATGCGCATATCGCGAAGGATCCGTGGGCGCGGCACTCGCGCGTACTCGCCGACCTAAAGCGGCGCGGCGGACGTGCTGCGGGCGCGGTCGAGTTCGTGCTCGCCAACAGACCTGGCTTGCGCAAGTCTTGAGACCGCGATACGTGCCTGCCCGGAGGATCCAGTGTCCGGACCTCTAGCGGGCATTCAGGTTGTGGATCTGACCTCGGTCGCGATGGGCCCGCTCGCGACCCAGATTCTCGGTGACATGGGAGCCGATGTGATCAAGGTCGAATCGCCCGACGGCGACCATTTCCGCTACGTGGCTCCGTTTCGGCACCCGGGAATGAGCGCCGCATTTCTAAACCTGAACCGGAACAAGCGCAGCATCGTTCTCGACTTGAAGCAGGAGGAGGGGCGGCGCGCGCTGCTCGACCTGGTGTCGCGGGCAGATGCATTCGTCTACAACGTCAGGCCTCAGTCAATGCGCAAACTCGGGCTCGACTATGAGAGCCTGCGCGCGCGCAACCCGCGGCTCATCCATTGCGGGGTCTACGGCTTTTCTGAGCTGGGGCCATATGCCGGTCGTCCCGCTTACGACGACATCATTCAGGCGATGTGCGGTATCGCGGCGCTGCAGGGGCACAACGGGCAGGAGGGCCCCGAGTATGTCAATACCGTGATCGCCGACAAAGTCGCGGGGATCACCGCCGCGTACGCGATCGCGATGGCGCTCTACGAGCGCGAGCGTTCGGGGCTGGGTCAGGCAATCGAAGTGCCGATGTTTGAAACGCTCGTTGCGTTCACCCTCGTCGAACACCTGGCGGGCGAGACTTTCAAGCCAGCAGAGCGGGGCATGGGATACGAACGCGTCCTGTCCCCTCATCGGCGTCCATACCGCACAAGCGACGGCTGCATCGGGCTTCTCCCCTACACAAGCGCGCACTGGCACAGATTCTTCGAGATTTCAGGCAAAACGGAGCATGCGCGCGACCCTCGGTTCCACGATCCCGCGTCGCGTGCCCAGAACATAGATGCTGTCTACGGCATCCTCGCCGATATCGTCGCGCAACGCTCCACCGCAGAATGGGTCGCGCTACTCAAGGATGCCGATATTCCCTGGACGCAGATTCTCGCGCCGGAAGATCTGCTAGAGGACGCCCATCTCCAAGCCATCGGCTTCTTCAGGGATGTTATCCACCCCTCGGAAGGAGCAGTGCGCAGCATGGGTATCCCGGTTGATTTCTCGCGGACGCCCGGATCGGTACGGCGCCTCGCCCCTCGATTGGGCGAGCACACGGCCGATTTGGCCATGAACGCCGAGGTTCGCTCAAAATGACGAACAGCCGGTCAATACCGGCGGCGGCGCTTGAGTATGAGAAGCTCGGCGCAGTTGTCACGCTGACGATGAATCTCGCGTCACAGCGCAACGCGCTTACCGGCAGTACGATGATCGACGAGATTGTCGCCGCCTGCGACCGTATCTCTAACGACAGTTCGGTGCGCACTGTGATTCTCACCGGCAAGGATCCCGCGTTCTCGTCGGGTGGAAACGTGCTGGCGTTTCGGGACCAATTCAGGGACCGAAAGTCAGGCGCCGCCATCCGGCAGGAGCTTCGCGACGGCATCCAGCGTCTGCCCCTGGCGCTCAGTTCGATCGAAGTGCCTACGATCGCGGCGGTCAATGGACCGGCAATCGGAGGAGGCTGTGACCTTGCTTCTTTCTGCGACCTGCGCCTGGCTTCCGAGCGAGCGATTTTCGCTTCGAACTTCGTCAAACTCGGCATCGTTCCCGCACTCGGGAGCGCGTGGTTGCTGCCGCGCCTCGCAGGCATGTCGCGCGCAGCCGAGATGCTTTTCACGGGCGAGGCGATCGATGCGCAGCAGGCGCTCGAGATCGGTCTCGTATCGCGGGTCGTCCCTCACGGGGAACTGCTAGAAGAGGCCAACCGTCTCGCGGCGCGGATCGCATCCAATCCGGGCCCCGCACTGCGCATGACAAAGCGGCTGTTGCGCGAGGGAGTTGGCACGGGGCTGGCGTCGCACCTCGAGATGGCGGCGGGGTTCCAGGCGCTCGCGCACCATACGCCGCAGCACGAGGAGGCGGTCAAGGCATTCGAGGAGAAGCGAAAACCGCTGTTTGACGAATGAGGAGACGAGAATGAGGACAAGTGCAAACCTTCTGATGGCGACCTTTTGCGCGATTCTGATGGCGATCGCGGGCAATGCGGTGGCGCAAGCCTATCCCGCCAGGACAGTTCGCATCATCGTTCCCTTCCCGCCTGGAGGGGCGATAGACGCCCTTGGGCGGACGCTTGCACAGAAAATGGGCGAGTCCTGGGGGCAGCCGTTTGTGGTCGACAATCGTTCGGGCGCAAGCGGAATCATCGGCACCGAGGCCGGCGCAAAGTCCGTCGCGGACGGTTACACGTTGACTATGGGCGCGGTCAGCACGCACGCGATCAACGCGGTGCTGCACAGAAAGCTTCCGTACGATCCGGTGAAAGACTTCGCCCCGGTTTCTTTCGTGGCTGCGGTGCCAAACCTGCTTGTGGTCAATCCGTCGCTTCCCGTCCGGTCGGTGGGCGACCTCGTCAGCCTTGCGCGCCAGAAGCCGGGCGCGCTTTCCTATGCCTCGGCGGGAGCAGGCACGACGCTGCACCTCTCAGGCGAACTGTTCAAGAGCATGGCGCGCATCGATGTTGTCCATGTTCCATACAAGGGAAGCGGCCCGGCAGTCACGGATCTGATCGCGGGACACGTGCCGATCATGTTTGACAGCGTGACTTCGGCGGGCCCGCACGTTAGGGCGGGGAAGCTGCGGGCGCTTGGCATCACCAGTGCATACCGATCTCCCGCGCTGCCGGATGTCCCCACGATTGCCGAAGCAGGACTGGCCGGCTACGAGATGAGCCCGTGGTTCGCGCTCTTTGCGCCCGCCGGCACGCCGCAACCCGTCATCGCAAGACTGAACGCCGAAGTGGCCCGGATTGTTTCGTTGCCCGACGTGAGAGAGCGGCTCGGGGCGATGGGGGCGGAACCGATGGGTGGGTCGCCCGAGCAGCTGGCGGCGACGATGCAGTCCGACCAGGCGAAGTGGGCCAATGTGATTCGGGAAGCAAACATCAAGGTTGACTAGCCTGGTCCAGCTGCCGAACCGGAATCGCCGATATGTTTCGTTCAGAGCTTTTGAAGGGCCACAGGATTCTTGTTACTGGGGGTGGGACCGGCCTTGGCAAGGCAATGTCCGCTCGATTGCTCGAGCTTGGCGCAGACCTGTACATCTGCGGCAGGCGCATGAGCGTGCTCCAGGAGACTGCGGCGGAGCTGGTCGGCCGCTACGGTGGTTCGGTACAAGGACTCGAAGTGGATCTTCGGGACGCGCAATCTGTGGACGCGATGATGGAGCAGATCTGGCTTGACAGCGGCCCGCTCACCGGTTTGGTCAACAATGCGGCAGGTAACTTCATCAGCCGCACCGAGGACCTATCGTCGCGCGGATTCGATGCCGTGGCGAACACTGTTTTCCACGGCACGTTCTACGCCACGCATGCCGTGGGCAAGCGCTGGATTAAAGGCGGGACCAAGGGCAGTGTCCTTTCGATTGTCGTCACCTGGGTGTGGACCGGGGCGCCATTCGTCGTTCCTTCGGCGATGTCGAAAGCCGGGGTCGACGTGATGACGAAATCGCTAGCGGTGGAGTGGGGTCGCTTCGGCATACGTTTGAACGCGATCGCCCCCGGGATCTTTCCGACCGAAGGCGCAACGGCACGACTGAGACCGAAAGACGACCCGCACGGACTCGAAATCAAGACCAATCCGATGCGCAGGCTGGGGAAGGTGGAAGAACTTGCCAATCTCGCCGCATTCCTCATGGCAGATGATTGCGCTTGGTTGACCGGCCAGACGATTGCGATCGACGGCGCCTACCACCTCGCGACGGGCGCTTACTTCACCCAGTACATGGATTGGACGGACGAGGACTGGACGCGGGCGCGCGATCGAATCCGGGCGGAGACGAAGAAAGACAAAGCGCTGAGGACAGCCCGGCCACCAAGCTGAACAAAGGGCAGGTGACGCTGCCGGGCGTCACTCCCGGAGACGTGCCCGTGCATCACTGCGCGGCCCACCTACCGCGCCGTCCAGCCACCATCCATGACGTAGCTGGCGCCGCGGACCTGGCCGGCGTGCGGGCCGCAGAGGAACACCGCGAGTGCGCCCAGCTCTTCCGGGCGGACGAACTCAAGCGAGGGCTGCTTCTCCGCGAGCAACTCGACCTGCGCGCGCGCCGCGTCGATGCCCTGGCTGCGCGCGCGGGCGTCGATCTGCTGCTGCACGAGCGGCGTCAGGACCCAGCCCGGGCAAATGGCGTTGCAGGTGACGCCGGTGCGCGCGGTTTCCAGCGCGACCGCCTTGGTGAGGCCCAGCACGCCGTGCTTGGAGGCGACGTAGGCGGACTTCTCCGCCGAGGCGACCAGGCCGTGCGTGGAGGCGATGTTGAGGATCCGGCCCCAGCCGCGCTCGCGCATGGCGGGCAGCGCGGCGGCAATGGAATGGAAGCAGGCGCTCAGGTTGAGCGCGATCACCGCGTCCCATTTCGCGGCGGGAAATGTCTCCACCGGGGCGACGTGCTGGATGCCGGCATTGTTGACCAGGATGTCCACCGCGCCGAAGCGATCGATCGCGGCCGCGACCAGCGCGCGCACTTCGCCCGCCTGCGAGAGGTCGGCCAGGCGGTACTCGACCTCGACGCCCGTCGCCGCGATGTCCTGCTGGATCCGTTCCACCAGCGCGCTCTCGCCGAGCCCGTTGAGCACGATGTTGGCGCCCTCGGCTGCGAGCGCCTGCGCGATGGCCAGGCCGATGCCGCTGGTCGAGCCGGTGAACAGCGCCGTTCTGCCCGCGAGCAAGGAAGCGCGGCGCGTGCCCGTTGCTACTTCCACGGCGTCGGCGGCGGGACCGCGCAGGGGCCCTCGATGTCGACCGTGGTGAAGTTCGCCGGCCCGGCGACCTCGAGGTACTCCATGTCCGGCGAGTAGTCGTACAGGTAATGCCGGATGCCCGGGCGCTGGTGCACGCAGTCGCCGGCCTCCACGAGCGTCACCTGGTCCTCGTACATGAAGCGCGCCCAGCCCTTCAGCATGAGGACGATGTGGAACTCAGCCTCGTGCAGGTGCCATCCGGTGCCGGCTTCCGGGGCCATGTTCGCCTTGACGAGCTGCGCGACCACCTTGCCGTGCGTCGCCGCCGCGACGCCGAGGTCACGGTAGAGGAAGAAATCCCGCAGCCCGCCGGAGACGAATCGCGTGTCGCCGGGCTTGACGTGCGAGAACTCGGTCGAGGACTTCGTTTTGGTCAGCATGGGAAGCTCTTTCTCAGAATTCGACCTCGAGTTCGTCGATCTCGATCGGCTCGTGCGCGGCATCCGCGTGCCATTGCGCGACCGCCGGCCAATCCAGCACCGCGCGGGAATACGCCGCGCAGGTCCCCTCCAGCTTGACGTCGTAGGTCACGAAGCGCGTCACCACTGGCGCGTACATCGCGTCCGCCATCGAGAACTTGCCGAACAGGAACGGGCCGCCGTGCTCGGCCAGGCACTCGCGCCAGATCTCGAGGATGCGTTCGATGTCGGCCTGGGCGCGCGACCACACCTTGAAGCCGGGGAAGCGCGCCTTGAGGTTCATTGGCAGCGCCGAGCGCAGGGCCGTGAACCCGGAGTGCATTTCGCCGCAGATGGAGCGGCAGCGGGCGCGCGCCGCCGCCTCCGCCGGCAGGATGCCGGCCCTGGGCGCGATCTCGTGCAGCGTCTCGCCGATGGCCAGCGTGTCCCAGATGCGCTGGCCCTTGTGCGTGAGGCAGGGCACCAAGATGGACGGCGACAGCAGGAGCAGCTCGGCGCGCGCCGCGTCGTCGCCGGGCGGCACCGACGCTTCCTCGAAACGGATGCCGCTCAGCTTGACCAGCAACCAGCCCCGCATGGACCAGGAGGAGTAGTTCTTGCTGCTGATGGTCAGGGTGGTGGCCAATCGATCCCTCTCGATGCGCGGTGTGCCCCATTTCGGACCGGGCGCACTCATCTGATGCCCGGAACGGCGGTTTCCCGCGAGCCCGCGGGCGCCTGCAGGACGGGACGCAATAGTCGTGCCACTGGTATGCAACTTGCTCGCACTAGGGGCGACGGGAGTATTCGCGTCCACAGGGGGTCGAGATGCTGCTGTACCAGTCGTTCCAGGGCACGGTCGATGCGGGCGCGCCGGCACGCGCGCTTTCGGCCATCGTCAGCGAAGCCATCTACAGCGGCTGGCGGGGGGCGCCGTACTATCCCTTCTCGCGCATCGCCGCCGCGCTCGAACTGGTGGCGCTAGCGGTGCTGACGCACGCGCGGCCCGCTTTCGGCATCACCAAGGTGGCCTCCGAAGGGCGCAGCTACGACGTCGTGGAGGAAGTCGTGCTGGCGCGCCCGTTCGGTTCGCTGCTGCGCTTCCGCAAGGAGGGCGCGCCGGCACAACCGCGCGTCCTGGTGGTGGCGCCGATGTCCGGGCATTTCGCCACGTTGCTGCGGGCGACAGTGAAAACCCTGCTTGCCGACCACGACGTGTACATCACCGACTGGCACAACCCGAGGGACGTTCCCTTGTCCGCCGGGCGCTTCGGCTTCGACGAGTACGTGTTCCAGTTGATGGAGTTCCTGGAGACGCTGGGCCACGGCGCGCATCTGGTCGCGGTGTGCCAGCCCACCGTGGCCGCGCTCGCCGCGGTGTCGCTCCTGGCGCAGGACAGGAGCCCGGCGCAGCCGCTCAGCCTCACCCTGATGGCCGGGCCGATCGACGCCCGGCAGAATCCCACCAAGGTGAACGAACTCGCCACCGGCAAGCCGATCGAGTGGTTCGCGAACAACCTGATTTCCCGCGTGCCGCTGCGCTTTGGCGGCGCCGCGCGACGCGTCTACCCGGGCTTCGTCCAGCTCGCGGCCTTCATGTTCATGAACATGGACCGCCACATCAACGCCTTTGCCGAGATCTACAA
>CXWL01006434.1_pt1 | contig 11668 bp, 20 predicted proteins | sample 590931 | NCBI WGS metagenome assembly CXWL01 (sample SAMEA3498368, study PRJEB10139) | groundwater metagenome | biome: water well; material: biofilm material | place: Germany | collected 2015-04-27 | reverse complement strand
TAATTTTGCTGACGGTGGTCTCATGCGGCATCAATAGAAAGGGAAATATCGCCGCCAGCGCGGCTGCCCACAGCCGACGAAAGAATAAGTAATAAACAATACTCAACGCGATAAGCAATGAGCCTGTCAGCCAGAAGATTTGATTCACGCCGAGATACGCAATTAGCACAAAACCCGTAAGCAGTGTGCCAATCACGCTGCCGACGGTGGATATGGCGTAAAAACTACCGACCGTGCGACCGATGTTTTGCATTTCGCGCGCCGCGATTTTCACCACATAAGGCGACACGCAACCCAACAGCAGCAATGCCGGCCCGAACAACACAAACGCGCTGGTCAGCGAACCCCAGCGCAAGCCCATCGGCAAAGTCATCTGAATAACAGGCCCTTTCAGCAGCGGAATTAAAACGGTCAAAACCCCCGAGGCGAGTATCAGTCCGTACAGCCAATCAGGCGAACTTTTGCGATCCGACAAATGCCCGCCAATCACATAGCCCGCCGCCAGCGCGACCATGGTCACGGTGATGAGCGAAGTCCAAACAAACAGACTGACACCAAAAAACGGTCCGATGACCCGCGAACCAAGTACCTCAATTACCATGACCAGCGCGCCACACAGCGTGGCGGTAGCGATCAGATAAGCAATAAAACCTTTTGAGTGTTGCATAAAATTCCTCAAATTTACTCGGTATGTGAAGCTGCAATCGAAAATTCGATAAGCTCGTCGGGATTGTCGGCAAATGATTGTCCCAAACTAATCGAGCCGCCGCCAGTCAGGAGAGCTTCCTGGCGAATAATATGTACCGTGCTGCCGTCATTGAAGCGGAGATACGTTCCATTCGTGCTTTGGTCGGCAATGAAAAATTTGCCGAGGCGCAATTCGATTTGTGTGTGCAAGCGAGAGGCAAGGGAATTTTTTACCACGATGTTGCAGAATTCCTCTCTGCCCAATGACACGCCGCGATGATTGTTGTTCACCCTGATCGAATGGTTGCGATACCGCAAGACCACCTCATTATCATTTTCGGGTGGCTTGCGATAAGCGGGCATGCCGCAGCGCGTCGCCTCCATGTCTTCTTGATCTTCAATAACCTGATACACATCTTGATGGTCGCGTTTGCCTTTGAACTCGGCACGCATAATCAAACGCATTCTGTGCTGCAACCCCACAGGCAATACATTTAACACCTCCCGCGTTGACATGATTTGCCCCGCACGGGTGATGGCGGCAACACGTGCGGCAACATTAACAGTGTTGCCAAAAACATCGTTGGATTCTTTGATCACCTCGCCGTAATTAAAGCCAATGCGAATAAACATGGATGCGCCGTTCGCAGGCAATTCGTTTTTCACCGCCGTCTGCATGGCGCAAGCGGCAAGAAAGGCATCTTCCGCACTTGCAAAAATTGCCATGATTTCATCGCCCAGCGTTTTGATAATTTTGCCTTGATGGACGAGAACCTTATCCGCAAGGGTTTGCAGACAGTCCGCAATCATCTTGCGCGCCACATTATCGCCCAGCTTTTCGTATAGCGCGGTACTGCCGCAAACATCCGCAAACAGAACTGCCAATTTTTCTACATGCTTAGGCATTGTTGAGAATCTGAGGAGAATAAATGCGTGACGTTGATCATAACGTGAGCGAGGTCAAACATGTAGCGTCCTAAGCCTTCTTCACAAACTCGGTTTTCAACTGCATCGCACCAATGCCGTCTATCTTGCAGTCGATATCGTGGTCGCCATCCACCAAACGGATGTTCTTCACCTTCGTACCCACCTTCACCACCGAGGACGAACCCTTGACCTTCAAATCCTTGATCACCGTCACCGAGTCACCATCCACCAATACATTGCCGAAGGCATCTTTGTAAACACGCTGCTGTTCACCGCTGGCAACAGGCGCATCTTTAGGCCATTCGTGCGCGCATTCGGGGCAGACGTAGTTGCTGCCATCTTCGTAAGTGAATTCGGAACTGCATTTTGGACATTTTGGTAAAGCGGTCATTCTGACTCCGTTGATTTGTATAAGTGGGCTAATGATAATCCTCTTCGCGCTGATGGCGTACCGAGATAATTGTCACCACGTTGTTGCTTTCAATTTCGAATAGAACGACATAGCCTGCAACGCCAAAGGGAATTAACAACTCACGTAAAAAAGAATTGCTGTCGGCATTTTCGGCTTTGCGGCAAGAGAAGGGGAACAATTCAAGCACCTCAATGCCTTTGTATATGGCAGTCTCCGCACGTGCAGCTACCACAACATCCTGCACTAGCAGAAAATCAAACAAACGTAGCAAGTCGTCTTCCGCTTGCAGCGTGAAGCGGATGCGATAACTCATTTTGCGGATAGTTTGCTCTGCGCTTTTTTAAGCTTTGCGCTGAGCTTGCTTAAAACCTTTACCGCCGAGACGTATTCGCCACTTTCTTTTGCCGCGTCACGCGAAGCCAATCCGCGCTTGATGAATTCCTGCTGTGTGTGGCGAAATTCCACATTGCGGCGCAGCGAATCCTCGACAAAAGCGGAGAGCGTTTCGCCCGGACGCAAAATATCTTCAGCGGCTTGTCTTAATTCTGGCTGTACGCGCAGCGCAGGCATGGTGGCGGTTTTCATGGAATACCTCGTGAATTACAAATGTGATGCACATCATCGTTGAAGTTGGAGGGAGATGCAAGAGTGGCTATAGTTGAGCTAAGCGACCTCAAAATTTGTTGCGTACAAATTGATGGTTTCTTTCCCAGTAAAAGGAGCCTCTTCAATTCTCTCTATGCATACAACTTTATAACGCGAATCGGTTTTTAATCCCGAAAGGGACAAACCTGATTCATGTATTGAGCCCGAATACTCTTTACCATCACCATCATTTTTTATACGCCATGCGCCACTATCAACGTCGGCTTTTTTTAGTAATCCAACTAAGACTATAGTTTCAACTAACATTTCTTCTTTTGCTGTTAGTAAAGCCAGCAATGGCGGGATATGACGATGTTCAACAGAAATATCTCTGACACGATTAAAGCTGGGTTTAGCCCAAGAGAGTTTTAGATAAGTTTTATTTTCAGAAGCAACCCGTAATAGCTTGATTAAGCTGGTGACAAAATGACCCTTATAGCCTTCTAGCGCAGCTGCTATTTTTTCTGGTTCTGCGGAAGAAGATAGCACTTTCTCGATTAGCCCGAAAGCAATCTCCATATCTGAATCACCGATTAAATCAAGGCCTGTGCGTGATTCAAAACGAATTTTGAATGAGCCAGCAGCAAAAGCACATACGTCCACAATGTGTGCATCTACAGCAAAATGATGTGTTGTATTTTGACGACTTCTTGTTGCAGAAATACCTCGTTTAATCAATCCTTGGAATGCATCGAGCAACAAACTCAGTGTTTTTGCAGAAATATTGTGTTCGGATGCTTCAGGAGGCTCAACTGAAATTTCGGAAACAATGTTATTGCGTTCTTTAGAGAAGAAAACAAGCTCGTCAGAAGTCTCTGGAGGTGATGCCATCAAGCCTACATCAGGAAGCAAACCTTCAGGAATTTCCCCCGACATTGTGTTCAGTGTGCATTGTTGGTTTGTAATATCTGGCGTGCGAAGCTGATACCAGTTAATAGACTCGCGCTTAACAAAAGCATCTCGAACATCAATTTGGTTATTGATAAGTGACGAATATCTTGCGCGTGAAATAGCAACCGAACAGTAAAGCAAACCATTTGTATCCTCACCAGTTAGGATACAAAGAAAATGAGTGTCGACCTCGTTTTTTACGACGACCAGCTGGTGTCCATCATAATAAATAAGCGTTGCAATGTAGGTGAACTTAGACATTATTTTGGTTTATACAATTTTAACAGCTTGGCAATAAGAAAGCGGGTCGCAAGTGCTGTAAATCCACCATGAATGATGGTGAGGACGGCTAAAGGTTCGCTTGTGCATTCCAGTATTTACATCCAGATTTAGTTGGACGATCTTTTTGCCTTTCTGTGTTGGTAATTTGAGTAAATCAACTGCACCATTTAACTCAACAGAGACCGACACAGCACGAGCTTCGCATTCATATTTTTGATCTTTGGATGGATTCAGTGCCTTCAAACTTAAGAAATCTTTTTCTGTCGGGGGAATGCTTTCCACTAGTCGATAAAAAACGATGCTTTGAATTTCCTCTGCATCTGGCGGTGGACACCCATCGGGCAATTCTTCTTTGTATTGTTTTGTGCTCATTATTTATCGAATAACAATTCCAACATACGCATGTTACAACTTATACCCGCGATGCACCGCCACTACGCCACCCGTCATGTTGAAGTATTCAACTTTTTCTAATCCCGCATCTTCCATCATCTGTTTCAACTCGTCTTGTCCCGGGTGCATACGGATAGATTCCGCGAGGTAACGGTAGCTGTCGGCATCGCCCGCAATCAGTTCGCCCATTTTGGGCAGCAGTTTGAATGAGTAGAGATCGTAAACTTTCTCCAGCGGTTTGGCGACTTTGGAGAATTCCAGCACGATGACGCGTCCTCCCGGTTTGATGACGCGGTGCATTTCGCGCAGCGCGGCATCTTTGTGCGTGACGTTGCGCAGACCGAAGGCGATGCTCACGCAATCGAAATAATTATCGGGGAAGGGCAGGTGTTCGGCATCGCATTGTGTGGTGGGCGTGGTGATGCCCGCATCGAGCAGTCGGTCACGACCCACGCGCAACATGGCGTTGTTGATGTCGGTGAGTACCACTTGCCCGCTGCTGCCGACTTTCTGCAAAAACAGCTTCGATAAATCTGCCGAGCCGCCCGCCACGTCGAGTACGCGCTGCCCTGCACGCACGCCGCTGATCTCAATGGCGAAACGTTTCCACAGGCGGTGCAGACCGACCGACATGAGGTCGTTCATCACGTCGTATTTGCTGGCGACGGAAGTGAATACACCCGCTACTTTTTTGGCTTTTTCGGTTTCATCTACGGTCTCGAAACCGAAATGGGTGGTTTTATTCATCAGTTATCCCTCAAACTTTTTTATTCCCTCCCCATTGATGGGGGAGGGTTAGGGAGAGGGTGAAATGTTCAAGTACCCCCTCTCCCTAACCCTCTCCCGCAAGGGGCGAGGGGACGGAAGTTGATTTTAATTCCTCCGCGATTTATCGCCCGCAACTCCTGGGTGCTTCAGTAACAGGTTGATGCGCACTGACCTCACGGCTTTGTCCCGCCGCTTCCAGCTTGGTCAGATAATCGTGCCACATACCATCCTGATATTTGCCCAACTCTTGCAAATATTCCCAAGTGTATAAGCCATTATCGTGACCATCATCAAACAGGATTTTGAGGGCATACGTGCCGACAGGCTCAACGCCATTCACGCCGATATTTTTTTTGCCCACTTGCAACACCTCTTGTCCGGGGCCGTGGCCGCGCACTTCCGCCGAGGGAGAATAGACGCGCAAAAATTCGTAGGGCAGGCGATACCGCGCGCCGTCATCGAAAGCGATTTCGAGTGCGCGGGATTGCTGATGCAAAGTGATTTCGGTGGGGGTAATCATGTTGTGGGTAAAGTGCTCTGCAAAAAGTGGTAAGACATTATCGCAGCAAAGGCGCAATCCACAAATTTTGTGTCGCGGCGCGTTACCGTTAAACTTGCGGTTGGTTTACGCAAAGGATGGTTAATGGAGTTTTCAAACAACATCGAATCAAAAGTGACGCGCCAGCTGCTTGCGGCACTGATGGCATTGGTGGCAGTGTTTGTGGTCGGTACGGCGGGCTATCGCCTGCTTGGCGGCGCGCAGTATTCGTGGACAGACTGTTTCTACATGACGTTCATCACCATCGCTACGATCGGATTTAGCGAGGTCGTTGACGTATCACGTTATGAATATGGGCGGCTGTTTACGGTATTCATCGGTATGGCGGGTATGGGGGTGTTGGGATATTTGCTGTCAACGGTGACGGCATTTATGTTGGAAGGCGAATTTGGTGAAGCAAGACGGAGAAAGAAAATGGAAAAGAAAATTGCGCAGCTGAATGGTCACTACATCGTGTGTGGCGTGGGGCTGGTGGGGCGTAACGTGGCGCATGATCTGGAGAAGGACGGACTAACTTCGGTGATTATCGATGGTGATNNGATAACGATGTGTTATTGGCGGCGGGCGTGATGCGCGCCAAGGGCGTGTTTGCCGTGGCGCATGAAGACAGTTCCAATCTGGTGATTAGCCTGAGTGCCAAACAACTCAACCCGAACTTGCGCGTGGTGGCGCGCTGCCATGATTTGAAAAACGCCGACAAAACCCGTCGAGCAGGCGCAGATGAAGTCATTTCGCCCGACTTCAGCGGCGGCTTGCGCATCGTTTCCGCAATGGTGCGGCCCAACGTGATGAGCTTCCTCGACGAGATGCTCAAGTCCGATAGCAACTTGCGCATGGAAGAAATTCAAATTCCCGATAGCCTGACCAATCAGCCCTTGAGTACGCTGTATCAAGGCAATAAAGATTCGCGAGTGCTCGCTATCCAGCGTGATAAAACATGGCAGCTCAACCCTTTGTCAAGTCATCTATTGCAAGACCAAGACGTATTGATGGTGATGACCACCCCGGATGGGCGCAGGCGTATTGAGCAGTTGATGCGGAGCGCAAGTTAGTCTCGGCCTACTGGCACCACGCTGTCAGTAGCGCATCGCATAATCTGAACATGGATATTTCCGACCTTCCCAACTTTGGCGCGAAGTCGCAGCAAATGCTGGCTCAGGCAGGTGTTTATACCATTGAGCAATTACGCGAATTGGGTGCAGTGCGCGCGTATTTGCAAGTGAAACAATCGGGCATCAATGCGAGCCTGAATTTGCTTTGGGCGATGGAAGGCGCATTGTCGAATCGCCATTGGCAAGATGTGGCGAAACATGACCGCTTGAGATTGTTGCTGGAACTCGAGGATGCCGAGAGTGACCTCAAAAGATAAACGCTACTGGATAGGCATCGCCTCCAAAGAGCATGTGAAGACGGGTGTGGCAGGTAGTTTTTGCCAGCTCTGCCACGGCAAAGCGCAGCCGCTAAAACGCATGGCAGTGGGCGATGGCCTCATCTACTACTCATCCAAAGAAAGATTCGGCGAAGATACTTTGTGTCAGCAGTTCACTGCCATCGGTGAAGTGGTCGGCAGCGAGGTCTATCCCTTCGAGATGTTTCCTGGCTTCGCTCCGCATCGCAAGGATATTCGCTTCTTCGCCGCCAAAGACATTCCTATTCGCCCTCTCATCGAGCGGCTGTCGTTCATCAAAGACAAAACGCGCTGGGGTTATGTGTTTCGCTTTGGGCATCTGGAAATTCCCAAAGAGGATTTCGAATTGATCGCGTCGGAGATGCTGAAATAAATCTCCTGACATCACGCTGTCAGCAGCAGGTGCGTAGCATTCTCCTTGTCAGATATGCTGGCGGATAAAGTGAGGAGATTAGGATGGATAGAAGAGAATTGTTACTGGGGAGTGTGGCTGTGGCTGGAATGGCGATGACAGGTAGCTCCGTGGCAACCGACCTATATGTGGGACAAGCTTTGGGGGTGATCGAGTTGGTGCGATTTCGCCTTAAGAAAGGCATATCAACGGAAGTTTGGTTGAAGGCTAATGAAGAAATTAGTGAGTGGGTTAAAAGACAATCTGGTTTCCGTTTTAGGAATTTATCTGAAACTGAAGGCGGCGAATGGATTGATGTGGTTTATTGGGACGACAAGGAAGCGGCGGAGAAAGCAAATGAACGCGCCATGAAGGAAATAGGAGCTTTCTCATTGATTGATGAAAACAGCATGGTGATGAGTCACGGAAAATCGCATGTGATGCTGAGGGCATCCACTTCTTACAACACAACTAGGGACTGACGCATGTGGCAAGCTCAATATGAAACGACAACCGATGTGTCCGCCGAGAAGTTATATCGTGCGATTTGTGACATCAATAATTGGAATAAATGGGACGATGAGCTTGAATGGACAAAGCTTGAAGGCGCCGCTCAAGTAGGTGCGGGCTTTACGCTTAAACCTAAAGGCGGTCCGACAGTGAAGTTGACGATTGATCAAATGCGTCCGTTTCTGCAAGTTGATACCGCGCATCTCTTTCTGGGTAAGCTGCGAAATTCGCATGAGTACATACAGGTCGGCGATAAGACAACTGTTCGCTTCAAGGTGGAGACATGGGGCGTGCTGGGTTTCTTCTGGCGCAAAGTGATTGGCGAGAATCAAATCAAAGACGCGGCGAAACAGACGCAAGCCTTGATTGCTTACGCGCGCAAGCAACCCTGAATCGTACAACATGAAAATGCTTGCCCTATCCGGCAGTCTGCGCGCGACCTCGGAGAACACTCGGATGTTGCGCGCGTTAGCCCGACTCACCCCACGGGGAGTTGAGGTTCAGGTTTTCTCTGGTTTGGCTGAGTTGCCGCTATTTAACCCTGATATTGAATTTCCCAATCCGCCTGCCGTTGCAACGCTACGCGAGGCGATCAATGCGGTGGATGCGGTTGTAATCGCCAGCCCTGAGTATGCGCATGGAATATCAGGCGTGATGAAGAACGCGCTGGACTGGATGGTGGGTAATGAATCATTTGTGCAAAAGCCCGTGGTGTTGCTGAATGCAGCCCCGCGAGCCAGCCATGCCTACCTTGCGCTACGTGAAACGGTTACGATGATGTCTGCCCGCGTGGTTGATGAAGCTTGCATCACGTTGGCATGTCCGATCACGGGTATGAGTGAAGACGACATAATGCAGAGACACGCGGTAGCACTTGTGGGCGCGTTTGAAGTATTGCAAGCTGTGATTAAAAAGGAGATGTCATGAAGTACGGATATACGATTGTGTATGTTGAGTCGGTAGCAGCCACGTTGAATTTCTACCGCGAAGCTTTTGGATTTGAGACGCGTTTTTTGCATGAAGCAGGTGATTATGGAGAATTGTCCACGGTCGAAACGACCTTGGCTTTCGCCAGCCATGCGATGGGCGAAATGAATCTGGGCGGAAAATATGTTAGAGGCGATGCCAGCGAGAAGCCGTTTGGCATGGAGCTGGTCTTTGTTGCCGATGATGTGAATGCGGCCTATGCCAAAGCTGTTGCGGCAGGGGCAACGCCTATCAAACCACCCGAACAAAAACCTTGGGGGCAATTGGTTGGCTATGTACGCAGTGCAGAGGGCTCATTAGTTGAGCTGTGCTCAGCGATGGGAGGCTGACATGAGTATAGAGCGTGTCACCAAGCTGCTCGAAGATATCCGCTCGTTGAGCGATGATCGTTACCAACTGGTTCAGTCCGTGAGGAAACTGACGCTCGGACTAGATGCGAGCATCTCCGAAGAGGTTAAATACGGCGGGATATTGTTTGCTGCGGGCAAGCCGTTTTGCGGCATTTTCTCTTACAGGAACCATGTCTCGCTGGAGTTTAGCGAAGGCGCGTCGTTGCAGGACAAATACAAAGTGTTGGAGGGCGATGGAAAGCTACGCCGTCACATCAAGCTAACCACACTTCAGGATGTCGATGGCAAGCATGTGCGGGATTACCTTGTCCTTGCACATAAGGCAGCAACCAAGAAATGAGCTATTCAAGCAAAGGGTAGGGAAGTGGCAACCGCTCAAAACACCATAGACTTTCTACTTGACCAACTTTCTGTCTTGGGCGAGGTGTCGGCCAAAAAAATGTTCGGCGAATATTGCCTCTACTTTGCAGGCAAGCCCGTGGGCTTGGTGTGCGACGATCAGCTTTACCTAAAACCCACCAAGACCGGGAAAGAAAAACTCGTTAGCGTGGTCGAGGGTTCGCCCTATCCCGGCGCAAAACCGCATTTGTTGATTACCGCAGATCAATGGGAAGATAGTGAATGGTTATGTGGCCTAGTGCAGGCGACAGCGCGTGAGTTACCCATACCTAAACCACGCAAGACGAATAAATAATCCATGCGGAAATCTGAACGCCTTTTCAAACTAGTCACGCTGCTACAAGGCAGACGCACGGCCATCACGGCTCAAACATTGGCAGATGCCTTGGGGGTCACCATGCGCACCGTGTATCGCGACATCCAAGCGCTGGTGCTTTCGGGAGTGCCGATAGATGGCGAGGCAGGTGTCGGTTATCGGCTGCGTAAAGGCTTCGATCTGCCGCCGCTGATGTTCCAATCCCAAGAGGTCACGGCATTGTTGGTGGGCAGCCGCATGGTGCAGGCATGGACTGATTCGGAATTAGCACTCGCCGCCAAGCAAGCAGAGACGAAGATACTCGCCGTGCTTACCCCGCAGATGTTGATAGGTGTGTCTCGTTTGCCGTATCGCATTCCCAATTTTTCGCACGACGAAAACCAAGTGCATGGTTTGTTACGCAAGGCATGTGAACAGCGGCAAAAAATCGCGGTTGCATACCAAGATGGCGAAGGAAAAAGCAGCGAGCGTATTTTGTGGCCGCTAGGGATGATAGGTTGGGGCGACCGCTGGACGTTGCTGGCGTGGTGCGAAAAACGCGTGGCGTATCGTAACTTTCGCTTTGATCGGATACAAGACATCACGGTGTTGGCAGAGCGTTATCCACTGCATCCGCAACGAAATCTTGAACATTATTTGACGCAGATTGAAGGCATGAAGGATGAACAGAAACCTGCTTAGAGGCTACGAATTTTTTTCAGCAGTGCGGTGGTAGAACGTTCGTGCAAGAACGGAATGCTGTGTATCGAGCCTCCCCAGCCTTGCACTTCTTTGCTGCCGACAATGTTTTCTGGCTTCCAATCACCACCTTTTACCAATATGTCAGGCTTGCAAGCGAGTATCAAATTCAGCGGCGTGTCTTCGTCAAATTTAATCACCAAGTTCACCGACTCTAACGCAGCTAAAACCGCCATGCGGTCTTGTTCGGCATTGATCGGTCTGTCATCGCCTTTGCCTTGGCGTTTCACCGAGGCATCGCTGTTCACGCCGACAATCAGCGATGCGCCGAGTGCGCGCGCTTGCGCGAGATAAGTAACATGGCCGCGATGTAGTACGTCAAAGCAGCCGTTGGTGAACACTATCGGACGCGGCAGCTTGGAGAGCTGTGCGGCGAGATTATTCGCATCGCAAAACTTCGATTCAAAGTTTGGCAGTGGATACACTTATTCACCCAACAAGAGATAGTCAATGATGTCGCACAAACTATGTATGCAGACTAAGTGAACTTCTTGAATGCGCGCTGTACTTTGTGCATCGACGCAAATCAGGATGTCGGTAGGGCGCAACATTTTTGCCATGTCGCCACCATTGCGCCCCGTGAGCGCGATGACGGTCATGTTCCGAGTATGTGCCGCTTTAATCGCAGCCACGACATTGGGCGAATTGCCGCTAGTTGAAATCGCTAGCAAACAATCATTAGGTAGGCCGAGCGCGTTTACTTGCTTGGAAAAAATCTGGTTGAAATCGTAATCATTGCCAATGGAGGTAAGCACTGAGCTATCAGTTGTCAACGCGATACACGCCAAACCAGGCCGCTCTTTTTCAAAGCGATTGATCATTTCGGCAGCGAAGTGTTGCGCATCGCCCGCCGAGCCGCCGTTGCCGCAGCACAATATTTTGTGGTCATTGGTCACGCAGTCAAAAAACACCTGCGAGGCAGCTGCTATAGGTTTTGCCAGCGAATCTTTTACGCGCAGCTTCAGTTCCGCGCTGTCGCTGAAATGCTTGGCAATACGTTTGTTA
>CXWL01109783.1_pt1 | contig 11671 bp, 15 predicted proteins | sample 590931 | NCBI WGS metagenome assembly CXWL01 (sample SAMEA3498368, study PRJEB10139) | groundwater metagenome | biome: water well; material: biofilm material | place: Germany | collected 2015-04-27 | reverse complement strand
CACCCAGACAGCGTCCATCTTCAACTGGGTTTGAACCCGCTGGAGCAGTGCCACCAGCGCCGCATTGTTGTCAACCAGCCGCACCTGTTTGGCCCCACGGGAAGCGGCCTCAAAACCGAGTGCGCCGGTACCAGCAAATGCATCCCATGCGCACCAGCCGGTCAAGTCCTGGCCCAACCAGTTAAACAGGGTCTCACGCACCCGGTCGGGGGTCGGGCGCAAGCCGGGTACATCAGCCACCGGCAATTTGGTACGTTTGAACTGCCCACCGATGATGCGCACTTCATGTTTTTGCTCTGACCGTGGCGATGGGGCATATTTCTTGGCTGTCATGACCATAGCTTAACCGCTGAAAGTGCCGCCAGCTTCACTGTTTGCGCAAGGGTGTGAGCAACTCACTGAGCCCGTTATGGTCAATTTCGTGCATCAGCGCCAACAAGCGCCCGATCTCGCCCTTGGGCACGCCCTCACGCGCAAACCAGCGCAGGTAGTCCCCCGGCAAATCGGCAATCAAACGCCCTTTGTGCTTGCCAAAGGGCATGGTCCTGGTCACCAGCAGTTGTAAATCTTCAGCTTGCATGTTCAGCCCCCGGCGCGCTTGACTCGATGCCCCTGGGCAGCCAGCAGCGCCATGACCCGTTCCACCTGATCGCCCTGCACTTCAATCACACCGTCTTTGACCGTGCCACCTGAGCCGCAAGCGGCTTTGAGCTGCCGGCCCAAGACCAGCAGTGCCGCCTCATCCAGCGCCAGCCCTTTCACCAAAGTCACGCCCTTGCCGGCGCGGCCCTTGGTTTCGCGCGACACACGCACCAGTCCATCCGAGGCGGGCCGGGGCCTGGCGGCGTTGCACTGGCAAGCCACACTGGGTNNACCCGGGCACATGCGCCCGCTGTCGGTGCTGTAAACCAGCCCGGAACTCAATAGCTTGGTTTTCATGATGCAGGCAATACGGCAATAAAACGCTGATTGTCAGGCCAGATAGACTATATTTTTTATAGCTACAGACGGACCATGTATAAGGGTCATGTGCCAAAATGGCCTTATTACTCTGCAAAGGAAATCAGTCATGTCCCGACCCAGCCTGTGGGCACCCAAGGTGCTGGCCCTGATCAAGGGCGGCAACCACTTTGCCGCCCTTGCCCAGATCAAGGTGGCCCCCACGGTGAAAGACCTGCAGGATTTGCGCAAGCTGCTTACTGCTGCCAATTTGCTCAAAAACCACCCCAATGTGGACGGTGCCACCAACGACATGATCGCCGCACTGTCGGCACCCCGGTTGCACCGCTCGCCCTGAACCAGTGCCGCTGCAGTTCAGGGCAGAAGGTCAAGCGCCTGCATGTAAGCGGGCTGCACCATCAGCGCGTCCCACAGTGTCGCGTCGCTACCGGGCAACAGGGCCCAGCGGCGCACTTCACTCGCCTCCAGGGCTTGCCACTGGCCCTTGAGCTGGGCCTCGGTCAGGCCGTCGATCAAGGCATCCAGCTCAGCGCCGTTACCCAAAGACTGGTTGCATAGCAACACCAGGTCGCACCCGGCATTCAGGGCCGCCACCGCGGCTTGGGTGCAGCTCACCGGTTGTCCGTCAATCACACGGGCCCCGGCCATCGACAAATCATCGCTGAACACCGCGCCGGTAAATTTCAGCTTGCCCCGCAAGATGTCGACCAACCAGGTGGCCGAAAAACCGGCCGCACAAACATCCACCTTGGGGTAAATCACATGCGCTGGCATGACGCTGGCCAAAGCGCTACCCAGCCAGGCATAGGGCTGCGCGTCGTCAGCCAGAATGGCTTTGAGGCTTCGCCGGTCAACCGGAACAGCGGAATGTGAATCGGCTTTGACAAAACCGTGGCCCGGAAAATGTTTGCCACAGTTGGCCATGCCACTCAACTGCAAACCGTGCATCAGGCTTTTGGCCAGCAGACTGACCACGCGCGGGTCACGATCAAACGCACGGTCACCAATCACGCTACTCTCGCCATGGTCCAGGTCCAGCACCGGGGTGAAGCTCAAGTCCACGCCACAGGCGCGCAACTCTGCGCCCAGCACATAGCCACAGGCGGTGGCAGCGCGGGTGGCCCGCATAGCCCCACTGCCAGGCCCGGTCTTGCCGTCTTGTTGCCACATCTGGCCCAAGGCACGCATCGGTGGCAGATGGGTAAAACCATCGGATTTAAAACGCTGCACTCGCCCGCCTTCGTGGTCAACACAAATCAGCAGATCAGAGCGCACTTTTTTGATGCTGCGGCACAGGGTGGTGAGCTGCTCGCGGCTTTGCCAGTTGCGGGCAAACAAAATCAAACCGCCCACCAGCGGATGCTTGAGGCGCTGCTTGTCAACTTTGGTCAGGCCAGTACCGGCGATGTCGATGATCAGGGGGGCGTGAAAGCGCATGGAAGTCCTTCGGAATGAGGGCTCATTATGATCAAGGCTGAGGGTGGCGAGTGCACCGCGTGCCGGGGGTGTGATCAAAATCAGGCTGTTTTAGATGTTAAATTGATAGCTGCCAATCAAGATGGGAAGAAGCCTCACGGCCCCTCCCTCTCAGTGACCGGCGCTGCGCGGCTTCATCGCGCAGCATCCGCTGGAATGATGGGTTGGGCCGCATGCTCTACATACCATGAAATAGCCTGTTCGAGTCGGTCGTTACCCCAGAAGTGCTCGCGACCAACAATAAAGAACGGCGCTCCGAAGATACCAAGTTTGGCGGCTTCCTCGCTTTGAGCACGGAGTTTTGCCTTCGACTCCGGAGACTGGGCCTGTGCAAGTATCTCCACCGCATTCAGCCCGATGGCGGTAAGGCAGCGCCCCACGACGCAAGCATCTGAGATGTCGAGGTCGTGTTGGAAGTTGGCGCAGTAAACGGCCCGGACAAATTCAGGAAGCCAGGAGGCACCCGAGTACCAACATGCGATTCGAGCTGCCAGAAGCCCATTGCGCGGAAAATGTGAAGGGCGGCGAAACAGAATTTCCTGGGCGTGGCACACGCGCTCGAGATCGCGCCACATATAGCGACCCTTCGCCGGATAGAGGTTGAATGGTGAATCGTTCCAGCCCTGGGCACTGAATATCGGTCCTAGCAAAAACGCTCGCCAAGCCACACTGACACCGCGACTGGTTGCGAGCTTCTCAATTCGCATGGCCGCGGGGTAGGAGTAGGTGCTCCCAAACTCAAACCAAAAATCTAGCGTCATCTTTATGACACGGCCCAACGTCGAAATTCACTGACGCATAGCGTCCGGTGCAATGGCCGATTAACGGTCACGCTCATTGGGTCACCTCTGTGGATTGCGCGCATTGTGAATAACAGCCAAAACGTGAACCCAATCATTTTTGACCGTGTAAAAAATACCCTACGGAAACCGCGGCAAAAGCGTGCGACGTACACCCGGCATAATTTCTGCGTACAACACGGAACCTGCTCAAGGCGTTTAAGTTGGAGTTCAAAAGCCAACTCAAATTCAGAGCCTAGCCCTTTGCTCTGCTCCTCATACCAATCGAACGCTTCGCCAATTTCGTGAACCGCCCGACCAGCAAACTTCAAGCGGTACGCCATGGGCCGTCTTTTAGATGTGCCTTGACCTGATCCCAAGAATAACCAGCTTCAGGGTTTTGCTCAAAATCGGCCAAGCGAACCGCGAGTTCGGTTTTTAGCGCTGGCGAAACCTCAATGGCGTGAGGGACAGCAGCAATGCTTTCCCAAATCACTTCAACAAGATGAATGCGCTCCTGCACAGGCAGTTCCAAAATGTCGGCAACAGAAATTTGGTTCATGGGACGTAGATTACCACGTGCGCTCTTTGCGCGTTAACGTAGAAGTCACCGGCGGTTTGCGGCTTTTTCGCGCAGCGTCCTATTGGGCGCAGTTATCCGTTTCACTTGAGCGACAAGGGTAGCGGTTGCGTCTGCATTAAAAACTTACACCTTGTATCTGTAGATGCCGATACGGATAACGTGTAGCTTGAGGGGCCACCCGGCCGCGAAACCGACGGGGTACCGGCAAGCTATGTTTGCTGACGGTTCCCTCGAAGCGCGGATCAGGCCAGCACTCGGTACCAGTAGTGATATGCACGACGAAACCCCATGCTTTCGTAGAGACGGATAGCCACGGTATTTGAACCAACCACTTGCAGGAAGGCAGACTGAGCCCCAGAGCGCAGCCCCCAAGCCAAGAGAGTTGAGCAAAGCTTCTTGGCCAAGCCGCGTCCTCGATACGCAGGGCTCGTAACGATATCGAACAGGCCAAGTTGATCTTGGACTGAAACGCCAAGGCCGCAACAGATGGGTTCTTGGGCGGAAAGATCGACAGCAAAGGCGCAAGGACTCTGAATTGAGCGGAGCAACTTGAGATGGATTGCTTGGTCAGGACCCAGTTTGCCCGAAACACTTTGAAAGGCCTTGAGCCAGGCCTGCGCGTCGGGAGTAACGCAGAGCGACGTGGCTTCGCGTTCAATAGCAAGCGGCGCGACCATGACTAGCGAGAGATCGGTGAACCGATAGCCTTTCCCCGCAAGAACGCTATCCGTGTTCCGGGGAGCGGAGAACGAGGTAAGCCGGAAGATGGGTGGGAGCCCTTGCTCCCGGTAAAGATGCTCGATGTCGGCAATCTGGCTTGCTGAAAGATCAGCCGACTCCGTGGTGCAGTTCGCTGAGTTGGCGCGCTTCGTATAGCCATCGGCGAAGCGTAAGCGCCACCCGTGAAGGTCTTGCTCTTCAAGGGCGGGCCAAGCCGCAAAAGCGGCGGATTCAACGGAGTTCATGAGTGATGGCGTGAAGGCGCTAGCGTCGAAGTCAAGCCGCAGCGCGCTTGCGTGTTGTCGTTCTTGGACGGTTAAATTTCGATTCATTTCAATTCGAAGTGTTTCGTTGGTCCGGGACTGGTAGCCGCTTCCCTGTGCCTTGAAGTACTCCAATATGCCCACATCCAAACGAACAGAGGTGAGAACCTTCGTGGGAGTGGCCTGCGGTCCACGTCCGCGTTTGAGAACCGGTGCACCTATTTCTTTATTGGTGCAGTTTATTTGTCTTCTGAGCACCGGGGATTAGGGTTAACCCGAATTTAACTGCAACTTACCTTGCAACATGCAGCATAATAAGCTCTCATTTAAAGAGCTGCTAACGCCCGTCAAATAAGCCCTAGAGCCTGATTTAATATATAACTACGGATGACTGGTTAAGCCGCATCATCGGCGCGGATACCGGCAACGCTCTGCACCTCAAACGCCACCAGATTGCGCGCTTCTTTGCTGAATTCCAATCAGGTAGATTGGCTGGCCTTCGGGTATGGCATCCCCGACACCGAAATCCAGCGGCTAGAGCCTGTTTTTATCCCTAAACTCCGTCACACCAATACGGCCGACAGAGTCGCCCTCAAACTTGTCGCACCGACCCCTCAGGGCCGCTTTGGCTGAGTCCATTGACTGCGTTGACCGCCGCCGCCAAACGCGTGGGCCCTGTGCCTGCAATACCCACCCAGGCATATCGGTTGCCCAGTTCACGCGCAATCAAGGTGTGAACACAGCCTTGCACGGAAACACTGTCGCGTTGCACACCATCCGCCTGCCAGGGCAGATCAGGTGCCAGCAGCAGTGTCAGGTCGTAGTTTGCTTGCTGGGCATGCGCCAGCGGGTAGAGCGATACGTCAGAAAAATAAAAGTCGCTGTAAATCGCCGTCAGCAGACCGGAGGTATCGCAAAAAACGTGGCGCTGACCTTGCCGCCTGGCCGTGGCCAGGGCTTGGGCCTGGCGTTCAAGCTGTGCTTGCAAAATGGCCGGTTGTTCGTCGGGCTTGGGCGGACGTCCTTGCAAGGCGCAAAAATCCCGCAAATATTCGGGTACCCAGACCCCATGAAAATGCGCTGACAAACCCCGCGCCAATGTGGATTTGCCAGTGCACTCGGCCCCCATCAGACAGATCAGCAGCGGCTGGGTCACCCGCAACTTTCAATCTACGCAGCCAACACGTCCATCCCACCCAAATACGGCCGCAGTACCTCAGGCACCGTTACCGAACCATCGGCGTTCTGGTAATTTTCCAGCACCGCCACCAGGGTGCGACCCACCGCCAGACCCGAGCCGTTCAAGGTATGCACCAGCTCGTTTTTGCCTTGGGCATTCTTGAAACGGGCTTGCAGACGGCGCGCCTGGAAGGCTTCGCAATTGCTCACCGAGCTGATCTCGCGGTAGGTGGCTTGCGCGGGTAGCCAGACTTCCAGATCATAGGTTTTGGCCGCCCCAAAGCCCATGTCGCCGGTACACAGGCTCATGACGCGGTACGGTAAACCCAGCTTTTGCAAAATGGCTTCGGCATGGCCGGTCATTTGCTCCAGCGCCTCATAACTGGTGTCGGGATGCACGATTTGCACCATTTCTACCTTGTCAAACTGGTGCTGACGGATCAGCCCGCGCGTGTCACGCCCGGCGCTGCCAGCTTCGGAGCGAAAGCACGGGGTGTGGCCGGTAAGCTTGATCGGCAAGTCAGACTCAGCCAGTACCACGTCTCGGACAAAGTTGGTCAGCGGCACTTCGGCCGTCGGAATCAGGTACAGCGCGGTGTTGTCGGGTTGCGCTTCGCCCTCTTGTCCACCTTTTTTGGCGGCAAACAGGTCACCTTCAAACTTGGGCAACTGGCCGGTTCCCTTGAGTGTTTCGCCGTTGACGATGTACGGCGTGTAGCACTCGGTGTAGCCGTGTTGCTGGGTTTGCACGTCGAGCATAAACTGCGCCAGCACCCGGTGCAGGCGCGCGACCTGGCCTTTCATCACGGTAAAGCGGGCACCCGTGAGTTTGACACCCATCTCAAAGTCCAGCCCCAGCGGCGTGCCCACATCGACATGGTCTTTGACCGGGAAGTCGAACGCGCGTGGTCCTTTAGCGTCAGGACTCCAGGTTCGCACCACCTGGTTGGCATGTTCATCAGCGCCCACCGGCACGCTCTCGTGCGGCAGGTTGGGCACAGCCAGCAGCAGGGTTTGCAGCTCAGCCTGGATTTGATCGAGCCGCTTGGCCGAGGCCTCGAGTTCGTCCTTGATACCCGCTACTTGTGCCATCACCGCATTCACCTCTGCCGCACCGTCCGGGCCTTTGGACTTGAGCTGGCCAATTTGCTTGCTGGCACTGTTGCGCTGGGCTTGCAGTGCCTCGGTGCGCACCTGAATGGCTTTGCGTTCGGCCTCCAGTGCGGTGAAAGCGGCCACGTTCAAAAACGCTTGCGGGCGCTTGCGAGTTTCCAGGCGGGCCACCACATGGGCCAAGTCTTTGCGTAACAGGGTCAGGTCTAACATGATCGGTTTTATAGAGTAAACAGGGCGCTAGCCCTTGATGAATAAGCGTCAGTAGCTATCAATACTATAACCATGACTGAAAGCAGTTAACGTGAAAGTGCGCTTTCATACTTTGGGTGACGGGTCTGTCATCAAAGTTGGTTCACGTCAAACTCGTCAGCCACGTCGCCCAAAGCGACACGCAGTCCCTTGGGCAATGGGAATTTAACCGTCTCCAGCTCACCCGGCATGGTGCGCACCGACACCGCGCCAAACGCCTTGATGCGCGCCATGACTTGGGTCACCAGCACTTCAGGTGCCGACGCACCCGCAGTCAGCCCAACCCGCGTGCAGCCCTCAAACCAGTGTGCCTGCAAGTCGTCTGCGCTATCGACCATGTAGCCAGGCGTGCCCAGTTTGCGCGCCACTTCGGCCAGCCGGTTGCTGTTGGAGCTGGTCGGGCTGCCGACCACAATCACCAGATCGACCTGCGCACTCATGAGTTTGACGGCATCCTGGCGGTTTTGCGTGGCGTAACAAATGTCTTGCTGCTTGGGCTCACGCACCAACGGAAACCGCGCCTTGATGGCGGCCGCAATGTCGGCGGCATCGTCCACACTCAACGTGGTTTGCGTCACCACCGCCAATTTTTCAACTTGCGTGGGTTTGATACGGGCCACATCCGCCACGCTATCGACCAGGTGAATGCCGCCGTCGAGCTGGCCCATGGTGCCCTCGACCTCGGGGTGACCTTTGTGGCCAATCATGATGAATTCAAACCCTTGTTTGGCCAGTTTGGCTACTTCCACATGCACTTTGGTCACCAGGGGGCAGGTGGCATCGAAGATTTGAAAGCCCCTTCGATGGGCTTCAAGCTGCACCGCCCGACTCACACCATGCGCAGAAAAAATCAGCGTAGCGCCCGCTGGTACTTCGTCAAGCGCTTCAATAAATAGAGCGCCCTTGGCTTTCAGGTCATTCACGACAAAGGTGTTGTGAACAATTTCATGGCGCACATAAATCGGTGCACCAAACTTGACCAGGGCTTTTTCAACAATCTCGATGGCCCGGTCCACCCCGGCGCAAAACCCGCGTGGCTCTGCCAGCAAAATCGATTGCACGTTGGCGTTCATGCTTACAGCACACCGATCACATGCACTTCAAACGTCACCGGCTGGCCCGCCAGCGGGTGATTGAAGTCCATCAGCACCGCATCACCCTTGGCATCGGAGCGAAAGTCCAGAATGACCCCGGCAAACTGGCCTTTGCCGTCGGGTGTGGGGAACTGCAGTGCATCACCAACTGCATACTGCTCGTTGTCGGGGCCCATCTCAATCAGCTCTTTGCGAGCCATCCACTGCTGCATGGTTGCCAGTCGCTCGCCAAAAGCCTCACCCGCAGGCAGCTCAAAAACACGCCGGGTGCCTTCAGGCAGCCCCAGCAAATGGGCTTCCAGCGTCTCGGACAACTGCCCGGTGCCCAAGGTCAATGTCGACGGTGTGCCCTCAAATGTGCTGATCACATCCCCGGCGGGGCCGCTTAAGCGGTAATGCAGCGTGAGAAAAGAGCCGGGTTGCACAGTGGCCAGTGGAGTTGTCATGAAGGCAATACCTCAATAAGATGAATGGGGTTGCGCGCTGGCGCATAAACTGGGGGCATTGTAAAAGCCTCGCTCCCCCCGACTCTTCCCGCACCACCCATCATGCCCCTGAAAGACCTGCCCCTGGCTGCCCAGCCCCGTGAAAAACTGCTCGCACGCGGCCCCGGTGCCTTGAGTGATGTGGAGTTGCTGGCGATATTGCTACGCACCGGTATCCAGGGCAAAGGGGTATTGCAAATGGCCGACGAGCTGCTCCACCTCAAACCACCAGCACCTGTGGTGCCGACGAACGCTGTTTCTGAACATGCGGCAGCGACCCCGATTGCCCCAGGCTTTGACGGCCTGGCCGGGCTGCTGGATGCGACGGCAGACGACCTCAAACGCATCAAGGGGCTGGGTCCGGCCAAACGCTCCGAGATCGTCGCCGTGCTGGAGCTGGCCCGGCGCGCCATGGCGCAACGCTTGCGCGAGCGAACCGTCTTTGATACACCCGATGCGGTCAAAAATTACCTGCAATTGCAACTCTCAGGCCGCAAACACGAGGTTTTTGCGGTGTTGTTTCTGGATGTGCAAAACCGTTTGATTGCGCTTGAAGAGATGTTTCAGGGCACGCTGACGCAAACCAGCGTCTACCCACGTGAGGTGGTGTTGCGCGCCCTGCACCACCAGGCCAGCAGTGTGGTGCTGTCGCACAACCACCCCAGCGGCACGGTGCAACCCAGCCGTGCCGATGAGATGCTGACACAAACCCTGAAAACCACGCTGGCACTGATTGATGTGCGGGTGCTTGACCACATCATCGTCGCTCCCGGCGAAGCATTGAGCATGGCCGAACGGGGGGTGCTGTGAAGCCGGTGAAAGTCAAGACCTTGGGCGACCTGAAAGTGGTCAAAAAAGCGATTGCCGAGCAAACCCAGAAGCGCCTCAAGCAANNAACAGCGCCTCAAGCAAGCCACAGAACACGCCAAAGCCGAACGCCAAAAGGCCAGTGACAAGGATTTGTTTGTTCGTGCCGCTGGAGCCGTCAAGCCTTTGCCAGACAAGCGTAGAGTGCTACATAAAACAGAGCAAAATTTCCCGCTGGCGATGCAGTACAAAAAGGATGAAAAAGCGGTACTGAAAGAGGCCATCAGTGACGAGTTTGATGTCTCCACCCTGCTGGAGGTCGACGAGCACCTGAGTTTTCGCCGCCCCGGCATTGGGCCAGACGTGACGCGCAAACTGCGCCGGGGTGACTGGAGTATTCAGCGCCAGCTTGACCTGCACGGCCTGCACGGCCTGCGCCGCGACGACGCGCGCGAGTCCCTGAGCATTTTTATCCGCGAGGCACATCAGCAAGGCATTCGCTGCGTGCGTGTGGTGCACGGAAAGGGCCTGGGCTCTCCCGGCAAAGCACCGATTTTAAAAAGCCGGGTGCACAGTTGGCTGGTGCAAAAGAGCGAGGTGCTGGCTTTTGTACAGGCCAAACCCGCTGACGGCGGAGCCGGTGCACTGGTGGTGCTGCTGATGGCCTCAAGATAATAAGCTTAATCGCTTGCCTTGACGGCCAATACGGGGCAAGACACAGAAAGAAGAAGGTCCTGTGCAACACTTCCCATGATAAGTTTACCGACCGCAGAGCGTCTTCTCAAACCGATAACAAGTAACGAAACCGGTCGTGTTTGGACTAACTCTTCAATTTCTTGAACCGCATTTTTCCCACGAACATACTGCTTCAAATCAGCTTGGAGCCCTGTCGATGACAACAACTCTTGCACTCTCTCAAAGTCTTGAACATCGGCGAACGATGGGTCTTCTTGGTTACCCCCCGGACTGGCGTTAACCACCAGCAAAGGTTCATTGCGGCGTTTCGCAATTTCGATACCTTTGTCGAGTGCTGCTTGACCTTCAGGACGAGGTACGTAGGCTACAAGTATGGTCATGGCTTTCTCTCTTCATATTCAACAGGGGCTGGGGAACGCACTCGGGCTCTCAGAGCCGGGCTGTGCCGAGCATTTGAGCGCTCAGGCCACAAGCGACTAGATGATCCGGCAATGGCAGGCCGCAAACTAATGCGGAGCACGCCTGGCCCATCGCCGGTGAAGACATGATGCCAGAGCCACCCTGAGCTGCCACCCAGAAAAAGCCAGGTACCTGCGTGTCAAAACCACCCACATGTCCCCCATCTGAAACAAACGAGCGCAGCCCGGCCCAGATGCGTGTCGGTCGACGAATTTTCAGTGTGGTCATTTCCTCGATGCGGTAGATACCCATGGCAATATCCAATTCTTCAGGCTGAACATCTTGCGGCTTTACCGGATCAGCGTTTGAGGGAGAGCCCAGCAGCATGCCCGCATCGGGCTTGAAGTACCACTCGTCACCGATGTCAAACACCATGGGCCAATCAGCAATTGCCTTCCCTTCTGGCGGTGCAAAGATAAAGGCCGAGCGCCGACGTGGCTCCAGTCCGATGGGTTTCACGCCTGCAAGTTCAGCCATCTCATCGGCCCAGGCACCGGCGGCATTGATCAAGATGGGTGTCTCATAGTTGACCCCGCCGGCCTGCACTTGCCATAAGTCTCCTGCGCGTTTGAGCTGGGTCACTTCAGCGTTGTACACCACGTCACCGCCAGCGCGGCGCACCCCGCGCAAGTAACCCTGAAGCAGGGCATCAACATCAATGTCGACAGCGTCAGGGTCCAAAATGCCACCAATCACTTTGTCAGGGCGAAGCACTGGTACCAGAGCACAAGTGTCGACACTGTTGAGCAGTTGTGCGCGCTCTGTCATGGCGTGCAGGCTAATCCAGTGCTCGGCTAGCAGTGCC
>CXWL01022088.1_pt1 | contig 11674 bp, 7 predicted proteins | sample 590931 | NCBI WGS metagenome assembly CXWL01 (sample SAMEA3498368, study PRJEB10139) | groundwater metagenome | biome: water well; material: biofilm material | place: Germany | collected 2015-04-27 | reverse complement strand
CTTCGGCATGGCGCCGCCGCCGAACAGCGCGCTCATCAAGCCTTTGCCCTTGCCCATCTTCTTCATCACATCCGCCATCGTGCGGTGCATTTTCATGAGCTTGTTCACTTCGGAGACGTCGACGCCGGAGCCTTTAGCGATGCGCTTGCGGCGCGAACCGTTCAGCACGTCGGGGTTCGTGCGCTCTTCCTTCGTCATCGAGAGAATGATCGCCTCTTGGCGCTTCAGCAGCTTGTCGTCCATGCCGGCGGCGGCGAGTTGATCCTTCGCCTTCGCGACGCCGGGGAGCATGCCCATGATGCCCTGCATGCCACCCATGCGCCGCATTTGGCGGAGCTGCTCGGCGAGGTCGTCCAGGTCGAACTGGCCCTTCGCCATTTTCTTGGCGAGTGCTTCGGCCTTTTCGTGGTCGACGGTTTCAGCGGCCTTTTCGACTAGGCTAACGACGTCGCCTTGGCCCAAGATGCGGCCTGCGATGCGGCGAGGGTGGAAGTCTTCGAGCGCGTCGATCTTTTCGCCGGTGCCGAGCAGCTTGATCGGTGCGCCGGTGATCGCGCGCATCGAAAGCGCCGCGCCACCGCGGCCGTCGCCGTCGATGCGGGTGAGAACGATGCCCGAGATTCCGATGCGTTCCTTGAACGTCTTTGCGACGTTGATCGCGTCTTGACCGGAGAGGCTGTCGGCGACGAGCAGCGTTTCGACGGGTTGCGAGAGGTCGCGAATCTCCGCGATCTCGGCCATCAGCGCTTCGTCTATGTGCAGGCGGCCCGCAGTGTCGAGCATCAAGACGTCGTAGCCGGAGAGCTTTGCCGCTTGCAGCGCGCGGCGGGCGATGTCGACAGGGGATTGGCCCGCGACGATCGGCAAAGTCGCGACGCCAGTTTGTTCGCCCAAGACTTTCAGCTGTTCTTGCGCCGCGGGTCTGCGGGTATCGAGAGAAGCGAGCAGGACCTTCTTCTTGTCGCGGTTCGTGAGGCGAAGCGCGATCTTCGCCGTCGTCGTCGTCTTACCGGAACCCTGCAAGCCGATCATCATGATGACGGCGGGCGGCACGGCATCGAGTGCGAGGCTCGCGTTTTCTTCGCCGAGCGTTTCGACGAGCACGTCGTGGACGATCTTGACGATCTGCTGACCCGGCGTGACCGAGCGCAGAACGTCCGAGCCGATCGCCTTCTCGCGAACCTTGGCGAGGAAGTCCTTGATGACGGAAAGCGAGACGTCGGCTTCGATCAGCGCCAGACGCACTTCGCGCAGCGCGGCATCGACATCGGCCTCGGTCAGCGCACCGCGCCCCCTGAGGCCGTCGAACACCGACGACAAGCGATTGGTCAGAGCGTCAAACATCTACGTCCTTCGCGCGGTACACGCGTTTGCCAAATGCCTATCGCGCCCGCGGGCGCAACGCGCTGACGGACGTTGACCCCGGCTCCAGACCGGGGCGGATCGGCATTCAGCGATCCAAGAAATCGGCGCGGAACCTAGGGTTTCCTCGGGGGGGAGTCAATCTAGACGCCCGCTCGGCGGCGGCGGCAAATTGGCCTTATTCCATCAGCTGCTGGCGGAAATACGTGAAGGTCAGCGCCAATTGTTCGGCGCGGGTGCCCGCGGCGTCGGGGGTTTCGAAGTAGAGCGTGGGTTGGCCGAGCGCGTCGAGCTTGGCCGCCATCTTGCGGCCGTGACCGGGATGGATGCGGTCGTCGCGCGTTGCCGTCATGAAGAAGGCGCGCGGATAACGCACGCCGGCGCGCACGTTTTGATACGGCGACCAGCGCGTGATGATGGCGCGCTGGCGCGCGTCGTCGGGGTTGCCGTATTCGGCGACCAGGTTCGCGCCGTCAGAGGAGAGGCGCTTGTAGCGCAGCATATCGGTGAGCGGGAGCTGCGCGGAGACCGCGTTGAAGAGGCTGGGGTTCTGCACGAAGGCCCCGGTTGCCAGCAATGCGCCTTGCGAGGAACCGATGACGCCGAGGTGGCGCGGCGAGGTGAAGCCCCTCGCGATCATGTCGCGCGCGACGGCGGCGAGGTCGTCGAAGTTTCGTTGGCGGCGTTCGCGCGTTGCGGCCTCATGCCAGCCGGGGCCGAACTCGCCGCCGCCGCGGACGTTCGCGACGGCGTAGGCACCGCCCTTTTCGAGCCAGAGTTTGCCGGCTGTCGACCAGTACCAAGGTGTCGTCGAAACTTGGAACCCGCCATAGGCGTAGAGCAGCGTCGGCGTCTTGCCGCGCGCTCCCTCACGACGGACGAAGAAATAAGGGATGCGTGTTCCATCGTCCGAGACGGCTTCGTATTGGGCGACCAAGACTCCGTTGGCGTCAAAGCGATCGGGCAGCGACTTGATGATCCGTGGAACCTTGCCGCTGGTTGCAATGTAGAGCCGGTCGGGCGTGATGAAGCTTTCGTATTTGATCAGCACTTCGGCGTCGACCGGGCTTGCGCTCATCACTTCGGCGCTGCCGTTGTCGGGCAACGTCATACGGCGCCAATACCATTGACGACCGTCGTAGGTCACCTGGTTGACACGGCCCTTCACGTTGTCGAGCAGCGTCAGATAAACCGCGTCGCGGCCGAGCGTCACTTCGGTGATTGCGACACGCCGCTCCGGCGTGAAGAGAGCCTTCACGGCTGGAATCGCGCCGCGGTTGCCGAGATACTCATCGAGCGAGAAGCCGACGAGCGCACCCTGTTCGAACGTCGTTCCACCGGGTTGCCAGGGACGCGTTGTGCGGAACAAGAGCTGGCGGCTGTGGAACCCCTTGAACTCGAGATGGCGCGGCACGTCGATGCGCGTGACGCGTGAGTTGGCATCGACGTAGAGGACTTCGTTGTCGGAGCTGCTGCGGACGATGAAGATTTCCGCGTTGCCTTTTGCGTCGAAGTAGACGGCGGGGCGCACGGCGACATCGCCGGGCTTACCGCTGTACACGGTCTTCGCGTCGCCGATGGCTTCGCCGCGATTCCACAGTTTGACCGTACGCGGAGTGCCGGACGCGTGTGGACCTTTGCCCCAGTTCGTCGCAACGACGACGGAGTTGGTGTCGACCCACGAGACTTCGGTCTTGGCGTCGCCGATGTCGAAGCCATTGCGCACGAACGACTTCGAGGCGACGTCGAATTCGCGCACGATGATTGTGTCGCCTCCGTTGCTGGAGAGGCGGATCAGACAACGCTCGAAAGCCGGCGGAAGACACTCGGTGCCGCGCCACGACCAATCGTGGCCTTGGGAAGCGGCGAGGGCGTCGAGATTGATCAGCGTTTCCCACGTGGGATCGTTGTCCCGATAGTCGCTGAGCTGGGTACGGCGCCAGACGCCACGCGGGTGGCGCTCGTCCTGCCAGAAATTGTGTACCCAGCCGGCGGCGAGGCTGCCGTAGGGAATGCGATCTTTGGCAGCCACGATCGCCGACGCGTCGGCAAGCGCTTCGCTATAGCCGTCGTCGCTGCGAAGCGAGCGCAATGTTTGTTCGTTTTGGGCGCGGACCCATTTGAGCGCGCGTTGACCGCGCACGTCCTCAAGCCAGAGGAACGGATCGTCGGTCGTTGCCGCGACTGCCATCAAACAAGAAAAGAGCGAGAGCAACGCTCCCGCAACCGCCACTCGCATCGGCACTTCGGACCTCAAGCGCTCGAAACCCAGTCGCGCCCCAAACCCCGCGCCGAATCTGTCTAACACGCGAGGTTAAGCTTCGCACCACGCGGGAGCGACGGGATGAGTGGAAAAATTTCCCGCACTCTGAGACGTTCAGCCGCCATCCCGAGCGCAAAAGTAGTACGCCAAGGGGCTCGCCAGTTGTGGGCGCGAATGCCATATAACGGCTCATGAGCGTCGCGTTTTACAAAATGAACGGTCTGGGCAACGACTTTGTCGTCGTCGATGCACGCGCGCAAAGGTTGAAAATCGGCGCGGCTGCGGCGAAGCGGATCGGCGACAGGCATCGCGGCGTCGGCTTCGATCAGTTGCTGGTGATCGAGCCTGCCAGCGGTGCGAGTGATGCCGTCATGCGCATTTGGAATCCCGACGGCAGCGTTGCCGAGGCCTGTGGAAACGGCTCGCGATGTGTCGCCGATTTGTTGTTGAAAGAATCGGGCAAGCCCTCCTTGTCTCTTCTGACGGACGGCGGGCTGCTGACGTGCCGCCGCACGGATGACGGGCGCGTAGCGGTCGACATGGGCGAGCCGAAGCTCGATTGGCAGGACATCCCACTCGCCGAGCGGATGGATACACGCACGCTCGATATCAAAGTCGGCCCGATCGACGCGCCGGTTCTGTTCGGGCCGTCGGCCGTCAACATGGGCAATCCGCACTGCATCTTCTTCGTCGAAAACGCAGAGGCGCACGACCTGAAGAAAATCGGACCGATGATCGAGCATCATCCGCTGTTCCCGGAGCGGGCGAATATCAGCCTGGCGAGCGTGAAATCCAAAGGCGAGATCCGGTTGCGCGTTTGGGAGCGCGGCGTTGGTATCACACTGGCGTGCGGGTCGGCCGCGTGTGCAACGACGGTCGCCGCCGCGCGGCGGAAGCTCGCCGACCGCAAGGTCAAGATCGTTCTCGATGGTGGGCCGCTCGACATCGAGTGGCTCGACGACAACCACGTATTGATGACAGGCCCGACGGAACTCAACTTCACCGGCGAACTCGCCGACCGCTACTTCGTGGACGACGCGTCATGAGCGTGGATGTGATCACGCTCGGCTGCCGGCTCAATACGTATGAGTCCGAGGTTATTCGCGACAAGGCGCGCGCAGCCGGTCTGCAAGACGCCGTCATCGTGAACACGTGCGCGGTGACGGCAGAAGCCGTGCGCCAGGCGCGACAGGAGATTCGCAAAGCTCGGCGCGCCAACCCGCTGGCGCGGGTGATCGTGACCGGCTGCGCGGCGCAGACGGAGCCCGCGACGTTTGCGGCGATGCCCGAAGTCGATCAAGTGTTGGGCAATGCCGACAAGTTGGAGGCGCGCTCTTACGCTTTCGATGCGCCGCGCGAGCGGGTCGCCGTCAATGACATTATGTCGGTGAAGGAAACCGCGTCGCATTTGATTGCCGGATTCGATGGGCGCGCGCGGGCCTTCGTGCAGGTGCAGAATGGGTGCGACCATCGCTGCACGTTTTGCATTATTCCCTATGGCCGCGGGCCGTCGCGCAGCGTGGGTGCCGGCGAAGTGGTGCAGCAAATTCGGATGCTGGTCGCAGACGGCATTCGCGAGGTCGTGCTGACCGGCGTGGATATTACCGCCTATGGCGCGGATTTACCGGGGTCGCCGAAGCTCGGCACACTCGTCGAGAAGATCCTGACCTTGGTACCGGAGTTGCCGCGGCTTCGGTTGTCGTCGCTTGATGTTGCCGAGTGCGACGAGCGGCTCGTCGATCTCGTTGCGAGCGAACCGCGGCTGATGCCGCATCTTCATCTGTCGCTGCAGGCCGGGCACGACATGATCCTGAAGCGCATGAAGCGCCGGCACACGACCGCTCAAGCCGCGGCGTTCTGCGATGCGCTGCGGTCGCGGCGGCGCGACATCGTGTTCGGCGCGGATTTAATCGCGGGCTTTCCGACGGAAACGGATGCGATGTTCGAGGCAACACTCGACCATGTGCGGGCGTGTGGGCTCACCTATCTGCACGTGTTTCCGTTTTCGGCGCGCGAGCGGACGCCGGCTGCGCGCATGCCGCAGTTGAAGGGCAACATCGTCAAAGAACGAGCGGCGCGGCTTCGCGCGGCCGGCGCGCTGGCGGTCGAGCGGCATCTTGCGTCTCTGAAGGGCCTCGACGTCGAAGTCCTGGTCGAACGAGACGATGTTGCGCGCGCCCCGACATTTGCGCCGGTGAAGCTTAGCCGTTCGTTTGCGGGTGGCACGCTCGTCCGTGCGCGGGTCGTCGATGCGGACGCGCGCTTCGCCTATGCGGAGGCCGCCTAGTGGCTGAGAGCGAGGGCAAGAAGCCCGGGGGGTTCTTCGCGCGACTGAAGGCCGGGCTTTCGCGTTCGGCGCAGTCTCTGACGCAAGGGATCACAAAGGTCTTCACGCGCAAGCGGCTGGACCAAGCGGCTTTGGACGACCTTGAAGAGCTTCTCATCGGCGCCGACATGGGGGCGAAGGTCGCGGCGGATGTCGTGGCCGAGATCAAACGCACGCGCTTTAACTCGGATGTCGGCGAGGAAGAAATTCGTGCGGTCTTGGCCGAAGAGGTCTCGAAGATTCTGCGGCGCGTGTCGCGGCCTTTGGTGATCCGACCGGAGTTGAAACCGCATGTGATCTTGGTCGCGGGCGTGAACGGTTCCGGCAAGACGACGACGATCGGGAAACTCGCGCAGAAATATCGCGCAGAAGGCCTGAAGGTCATGATGGCGGCCGGCGATACGTTTCGGGCGGCAGCGGTCGAGCAACTGAAGGTTTGGGGCGAACGGACCGGCGCACCAGTCGTCGCGAAGGAAATCGGCGCGGACGCGGCAGGCCTTGCCTTCGAAGCGTTCGAGAAGGCGCGGGCCGGGGGCTTCGATGTGCTTTTGATCGATACCGCCGGTCGGCTGCAGAACAAGGCCGGATTGATGGCCGAGCTCGAGAAGGTCGTGCGTGTGATCAAGAAGCTCGACCAGGAAGCGCCGCACAGCGCGCTGCTGGTGCTTGATGCAACCACGGGCCAGAACGCGGTCGCGCAGGCCGAAGTGTTTCGCGACACGGCACGAATCACGGGGCTCGTGATGACGAAGCTCGACGGCACGGCGCGTGGCGGGATCTTGGTTTCAATCGCCGAGAAATTCGACCTGCCTGTGCATTACGTTGGCGTCGGCGAAGGCGCCGACGACCTGCAACCGTTTGACGCAGAGAGCTTCGCGCGCGCTCTCGTTGGGCTCGCGGCATAGCCGCCAGTCCGCCGGTTTCATCAGCGTTCGTCATGGTTTCCCGACGTGACGCTTGTCGCGCGGATGCGTGATTCAACGGCATCACAACGCGCGAAAACGTGATGGATGAGCGGTCCGCGTTCTGGCGCCGTTCGGGCGAAGGGGACTATGTTGGGTCGCATGAATCCCCTCAAGAAACTCGCGCTCGACCTCGGGCCGCTCGTCGTTTTTTTGGTGTCCTACTACGCGCTCGGCGTTTACTGGGCGACGGGAATATTCATCGTCGCGACCGTGATCGCTGCCGCGCTCTCCTACACGCTGAACGGAAAGGTGTCGCCGCTGATGATTTTCAGCGGCGTGTTCGTGGTTGTGCTGGGTGGGCTCACGATCTGGCTGCAGAACGACCTCTTCATCAAACTGAAACCCACGATCTACTACATGACGGTGACCGGTATCTTGGTTGTCAGCCTCTCCATGAAGCGTCTTGTGCTTCGAGACGTTGCCGAATTCGCGTTCAAACTGACCGACGCGGGCTGGCGGAAGTTCACCTGGCGCTTGGCGATTTTCTTCGCCGTCATGGCCGTGCTGAACGTGTGGGTCGCGTTCACCTACTCGTTCGAGACGTGGCTTTGGTTCAAGTTCGCCGGGCTTGCGGCGCTGACCTTCATCTTCATCTTGACGCAGGCGCCGCTGTTCGAACGCTACGAACTCAAGGACGCCGACAAAGAGACTCCGACCGCCGCTTAAGGCGACGGAATCGATTCTGCCGCCAATCCTTCCAAATCATACTCACGCACAACCACGGCGCTGTCGCCGTTGTGGACCGGCGCCGCGTCGGCCCCGCGGGCCGCCGTCAGTGCGTTCGCCTCGGGACTGTCTGGAAGCGGGGCGCGCTCGACCAGCGTAACCTTCGGTTTCTTGGCGGGATCGCAAACGATTTCGATCGGAACGCCGCGGTCACCGAAGCCGCTTAAGCGAGCGGAAAGCGGATCGTCTTGATTAAGGCGCCAAGTGCCGGCCAGGTCTTGGTCGGCGATCCGGATGGATTGGATGCCCGATTTACCTTTCACGATGATCGATAGTTGCAGCCCGCCACGGGTGCCTTTGATCGTGCCGCGAATGACCTGAAATTTGTCTTGCGCCAAAATTTGGTCGACGACCAGGCGCGGCGGTTCAAGCTTGAGGTCCGCTGCGGGCTTGCTGCGCCCCTCGCTGGGGAATATCCCTGCAAAGAGATAGTGCGTTGGCGTGGCTGCGAAACCAACCGCCTTGATGTAGGCCTCGTCGGCCGGACCTTCGAAGTCGACGAGCCAGCGTGGGGCCCCCGAACCGTCGTCGTAGTACGTAATGTTCTGACCGCGCGGATGGTTCGGTGCGTAAGGCGATGTTTGGCTGGCAAGCACTGCGGCGCCCACGATGGTGAGGACCAGGCCTGCCAAGCTCAACCGCGCTTCTTTGGCGGCGAATGCCCAAACCAGGAGTGGGCTCAACGCGAGCACGAACGAAAAAAGTACCAAGATCTTGAAGTGGCTGAGGTGGAACCCGAGCACGAGTTCCAAGAAGAGCAGGAATGTCAGCCAGAAAAACGCGGAGAGGACGAAGCCCGTGGCGGCGGTGATGGCGAGGGTGCGGTTCCGCGCGATGACCGTTTCGATCCAGCCGACGATAGCAACTGCTGCGGCCGGCCACATGAACGGATAGGCGGCGCCGGTAACCGTGAGCGCTACCGTCAGGGCGAGCGCTGAGAGAAGAAGCCAACTTGAGAGCAGCAGTGCGCGCATGTCGACGCGACGGGCAACCATTGTTGCGACCACGAGCGCGACTGCGATCCCAGATGCCGCGAGGGCTATTCGTCCCGGCCAGGGCGCCGGATGGTCGAGCGGGTGAACGCCCGGCACGATGCCGAGTGGGTATGACAGCAGCCAACCGACGACGAAGAGCAGGGCGGCGCTGCTTATGATCGCAAGGGCGGACCAGACGATGGCCATAGGCGAAAAGGCGCTGCGGTGGACGACGATCAGGCCGAGGATTGCGATCAGCGACAGAGCTGCGATCGGTACGTTCAGCGCCGCCGGCCAGATAAGCATCGTTTGGCCATGTAGATCGAAGTAGCTGGCATCCGAGTCGGACTTCAGCGTCTCAAGATTGGTGTCGGCTAACGCAGTTACGACTGCGAACGCGTTGTCGCCGTGGTGCTGAAGCGTATTGCGGTCGAGGTTTGCAAGCTTGTCATTGCGCGAATGATAGAGTGAGGCGGCGTTCGAAAAGGCAAAGTTGAAGCCCGAGAGGTTCGCGGCCTTGCGATAGACACTGAAGTCTGTGTCGTTCGGCAGTAGCTGATAGACTTCGTAGGTCAGCGAGTTTGCGCGTGGGCGCGGAACCGTACGGGCGAATAGGTCCATCAGCTTCGCGCTGCCTTTGCCCGTCTCGAACATCATCGAGGGGCCGGAAGCGCCGCGGGCTTCGACGTTGACGACGATGCCGACCCGTTTGAACAGTGGATGGCGCTGTGCGAAGGCGAGCGCGCCGCGCAAGCCCATCTCCTCGCCGTCGGTGATGAGGAAGATAACGTCGTTCTTGGTTGCGCGTTTTGCCATCGCTTTCGCGAGTTCGACCATGACGGCCGTGCCGGCCAGGTCGTCGCTCACGCCAGGGCCTGCAGGTACGCTGTCGTAATGCGCGGTGGCTAGAACGGCTTTGCCCGGCCTTGAGCCCTTCTTCACCGCGATGATGTTCTCGATGTAGGTGCAGCCGGGGCGCGTATCCGGTGGCGCGCATTGCGCGGTCGACTGGATCTCCGGCGTGTATCCCGCGGCGGTCAACTCTTGGACGATGCGATCCTTCACGGCGACGTTCGCCGGCGAACCCGCCATATGCGGGACTTCCGGGCCGAGAATGCGCGCGATGGTTTCCAGCGCGCGCCCTTGTGCGAATCCCGTATCCGCCCTGCCCTTCGGCGCTTCGAGTTGGGCGGTTGCCAGGTACATGAACAGGGCAGTGACGGCGATGGCACCGAGCAGCGTGGCAAGAAAGCGGATGTTCATGACCCTGTCCCCATTCGAGGAAGCCTAGCTCACATCTTCGGGCTTTGTCTTCGGTTTGAACGGGCATAGGTCGCGCACCGGGCAGGCGGGGCATTTCGGTTTGCGGGCAACGCAAGTGTAGCGGCCGTGCAGGATCAGCCAGTGGTGCGCGTGCTGCATGAAGCGGGCGGGCACGACCTTCATGAGTTGATCTTCGATTTCGCGCGGGGTCTTGCCCTTCGCCAGCCCCAAACGCTGCGCCACGCGAAAGACGTGGGTGTCGACGGCGATCGTGGGTTCGCCGAACGCCATGTTGAGGACCACGTTTGCCGTCTTGCGGCCAACGCCGGGGAGCGCCTCCAACGCTTCGCGGTCGTGAGGGACGTGGCCTGCATGGTTAGCGATGAGTGCGTGAGAAAGAGCGATGACGTTCTTGGCCTTCGAACGGAAGAGACCTATCGTCTTGATGTGCTCTATCAGCTTGGCATCGCCGAGCTTCACCATTTGCTCGGGCGTTTTGACGAGTTTGAACAGCGGGCCTGTCGCTTTGTTGACGCCCTTGTCGGTCGCCTGCGCGGACAGCACCACCGCCACGAGCAGGGTGTAGGGGTTCACGTGCTCCAGCTCGCCCTTTGGCGCCGGTATGGCCGCCGCGAGGCGTTCGAAGATGGCGTCGGCTTTTTTGGTCTTCGACATCGGGGGCCACTTTGCTAGAGTTTGCCCATGGCTTGCAAAGAGATGATGCTCATTCTCTGTGCGCGGATCGGGTTCAATCCCCCTTCGGCCTAACGGCCTCAATCCGCTTTTCCTTAAGCCACCGTTCCCGAGAGCATCCTCATGTCCAGCAAAGCTGCAACGCACAACCAGACCAAGCATTGGCAGGCGCTCGATGCGCTCCACCACATTCATCCGTTCACCGAGACGCAGGCGCTGAACAAAAAGGGCGTCCGGGTCATCACGAAGGCCGACGGCATCTATGTGTGGGACTCCGAAGGCAACCGGCTGATCGACGGGATGTCGGGGCTTTGGTGCGTGAACGTCGGGTATGGGCGGAAGGAGCTCGCGGAAGCCGCGTACGATGCGATGCTGAAGCTGCCGTACTACAACTCGTTCTTCCAGACGACGAACCCCTATGCGACGGAGTTGGCGGCGAAGATCGCGAGCCTGCTGCCGGCGGGATTGAGCCGCATACTGTTCGCGAACTCCGGCTCCGAGGCGAACGACACGGCGCTGAAGCTGATCCGCTACTATTGGAACCTGCAGGGGAAGAGGCAGAAGAAGATTCATATTTCGCGCGAATACGCCTACCACGGCGTCACGATGGCGGCGGCGTCGCTGTCAGGGCTCACCCCTATGCATCCACAATTCGACCTGCCGCTTGCGGGGTTCGAAAAGGTGCCGACCGCCTATTGGTACATGTTCGGCGAAGGCAAAGACCCGGCCGCATATGGGCTTGAGGTCGCAGGGAAGCTGGAAGAGAAGATTTTGGAATTGGGAGCGGACCGTGTGGCTTCGTTCTCCGCGGAGCCTATTCATGGTGCCGGCGGGCTGCTGTTCCCGCCTGAAGGGTATTGGGCGGAAATTCAGCGCATATGCCGCAAATACGACGTGTTGCTGCACATCGATGAAGTGATCACCGGCTTTGGGCGCACGGGCGAGTGGTCCGGTTCACAAACATTCGGCATCGCGCCGGACATTATGACGATGGCGAAGGGTATTTCCTCCGGGTACCAGCCGATTTCGGCAGTCGCGCTCGGGCCGCGGGTGGGCGACGCCATCGCAACTGCGAACGAGGAGTTGGTGCACGGCTATACGT
>CXWL01000471.1_pt1 | contig 11674 bp, 10 predicted proteins | sample 590931 | NCBI WGS metagenome assembly CXWL01 (sample SAMEA3498368, study PRJEB10139) | groundwater metagenome | biome: water well; material: biofilm material | place: Germany | collected 2015-04-27 | reverse complement strand
GATGCCGCGAGCCTGCGCAATGCCCTGCGCCGATCTAATAGGCCGCGGGGGAAGAAAGCGGACGCTGAGAAAACAGAGGGATGGCGTGCAAGCTGTCAAAATCTAACGTGCTTTGTCCACGAACCAGGAGCCCGACTTGACCGATGGCCAGAGACTGATCCTCAACCGTTACGGCAAGCTGCCCGTCGAAAAACGCTTCGATAAAATCCTTGCTGATGATAGTATTCCGCTGGATTCGCAGCGAGTGCCAGGGAACCGCTTTGGACATGATCGCCGATCGTCCAAGCCTCGTCTCCTGCCCATCTACGATCCGACTGATGTCCAGCGTCTTCGCCGCAAGATTCACCACCACCGCATAGAAATGCGTGGCATCCTTCACCCCAAACACGATTCCGCCCACTCCCGTCGCCGCGTCGAGCGGAAATCGCAGCCTGACCGACACATCCGGATATTCGTACTGAAACCCGTTGGCGACGATGAGTCGATAACAGGTCACGGCCTGGCAGGCTGAACTCACGGCAAGGATGTTGGAGGCCGACGGGGCATCGGAGTCTGACTTGATCGTCCAGTCCGCAACCGGCCCCTCGCCAAACCCCAGCATCGCAAATCCGAGAGGCGCCTCGCCGGGCTTTTGCTGATCGAACGTCCACCGATTAAACAAGCCCTCTCTGGCCTGACCTTTCAGGTTGACTTCTTTTTCCGACTGGCTCTCTGCCTGAATCGCGTGAGACCGCTCGACAGAGACGCCCCACTCACAGGCCATCACAGCCACGGCAAACAATAGGGCCACGATACGGACAGGCTTGCGCGTCATCGAACTCCCATGTTCGTTCACTTCGACCCTCTCCATCTTTCTCTTACTTCGATGACCGTTTCTTAATATCGAGAATATCCTGCTGAAACCGGTCGCGCGCCGCCGAGATGGCTTTTCTTCGTTGCCACCGGTCCCAGGTCCACCAGCAAAGACGATCGCGAAACTTCACGACCGGCGGTTGCGCGCTTCCACCGGGCGCATGCTGAAACTCGTAGCCCTTATGCGACTCGCGATTGTCGAAAAAACGACGGTAGAGATGATCGTAGAGCCCTTTCCCCGAATCGCCTACACTCACGGTGCCCTCCCTACAATAACAGGTCCAATTGCTGGCTCTCCGTCACCGGAGGCGAGCAGGTCTGTCGCTGACAGACATACGCCGTCGGCTGTCCGCCGACACTCGTCTTCCCCGCGGCCAGCGGCAAGTCGGACTCTCCGGCACGAGCGGCTTCGACCACGAGCACCGCACGATTCGGCAGATAGCGTCGATGGACCGTCGCGAGCAACGACTCCGTCATCGCCTCGCCGCGTGTGCCGACCACAACAATTTCTTGCGGCGTCGTCAGATACCAGTCCAACGAACAGAGCAGCGCAGATGCGCCATAGGCATTATGTTCCATCACGCTCCGGAACACCTGGAACTGGCGTTCAGCCAGATCATGATACCGCTGCTCTCTTGTGAAAGAGAAGAGCCGCAACAAGACCGAGGCGACAATGGCGTTACCGGAGGGGATTGCGCTATCGGTCCCGGATTTCATGCGATGGAGCAGGGCTTCGTGATCGCGGCTCGTATAGAAACACCCACCAGCCGCCTCATCCCAATATCGTTCCAAGAAGCTGTCTGTCACCTCGCGGGCCTGATCCAGATACCACCGGTGCGACGTCGCTTCAAACGCATCCAGCAAGGCAGCAGCCAGACAGGCCGCGTCGTCTAAATAGCCGTTCAGGCGACCCTTTCCTGCCGTGACCGTCCGATAGACTCGCCCGTTTTCGACCGCATAGTCGAGCAGGAAGGTGAGCGCCCGTTCTGCTGCCGCCAGATAGGCAGGAGTCCCGAACGCATGATAGGCATCGAGATAGGCGGACACCATCATCGCATTCCAGCTCGTAAGGATATTATCGTCCCGCTGCGGCTTCACGCGTTGCTCCCGTGCGGCAAGCAACTTCACCCTGGCAGGCCGCAACAACGCCTCCAGCTCCTCCTGAGCCTCGGAGGTGAGCGGGACGTCACCGAGCCGATGCAACACGTTCTTGCCTTCGAAATTGCCGCTCGCTGTCACGCCATAGTGCCGGCAGAATTGCTCAGCCAATTCAGCACCCAGCACCGAGGTAATCTCTCCAGGCTCCCAGACAAAATAGATTCCTTCATGCCCCTCGCTGTCGGCATCCTGCGCGGCAAAGAACGCACCGTCCGGATGCATCAGTTCACGACGCACGTACTCCAGCGTCTCTTCCACGACTTCACGGAACCGAGGCTCTTTAGTCAGACGCCATCCATCGAGATAGATCCGAACCAACTGGGCGTTGTCGTAGAGCATCTTCTCGAAATGCGGAATCAACCATTGGCCATCCACGGAGTAGCGATGGAACCCGCCACCAAGATGATCGTAGATTCCTCCGGCTGCCATCGTTCTCAACTGCAAGAGCACTTGCTCTTGATGGAAGGGGTCTTTCGTCCGGGCCGTCTGACGCAGCAACAAGTTGAGCGGAGGGACCGTTGGAAATTTCTGGCCCTCCCCGAATCCTCCATGGACCGGATCGAAAAACTGTCCTAAATTCTTCGCCGCCTCATCCAGCAATCGATCCGTCAAAGGATCGCCCGACGGCTTCGGCGTACCGACCCGCAGCAACCCGGCCTTCACCTTCTCCACATTCTTGCGGACATCGTCGCGATGATTCTGGTAGGCCTCGACGACCCCGTTCATGACCTCGGGAAATCCCGGCAAGTTGTAGCGGGGTGCCGGCGGAAAATACGTGCCCCCGTAAAACGGCCCTTGATCAGGCGTGAGAAACATCGTCAACGGCCACCCGCCACCCCGCCCCAAAAACACTTGCGCGGACTTTTGATAGATATCGTCCAGATCCGGGCGCTCTTCGCGATCGACCTTCACGTTGATAAAGTGCTGGTTCATGAGCTCGGCAATCTGGACATTGTCGAAGCATTCATGGGCCATGACATGACACCAGTGGCAGGCCGAATACCCGATCGACAACAGAATCGGCTTGTCCTCTGCCTTCGCCCGCGACAAGGCTTCCTCGCCCCAGGGATACCAGTCCACCGGATTCGTCGCATGCTGCCGCAGATAGGGGCTGGCTTCGGCAATCAGCCGATTGGGGGCACGGTCTTCTCTCGCTAAGTCTGTCATCGATTGTCTATCCTCGTGGATAGGCATAGTACATGGCCGCAAAGCCGCTCTGCAACGCACCTGTCAGGCTATGGTATAGTCCTGCGGCACCTCGAAAGGCTCACCCTATGAACGGCTCAACGTATCACGGTTCTCGCTCCTGCATTGTCGTCACAGGTCTGGGAATCCTCCTCGTTCTGTTCTCTTTCGGTACTCCCTGCATCGCGCAATCCGAGGAACATCATCCTACATGGCTTCGCGCCCTCGACAGCCTCTCCAGCGAACGTATGCTCGCCGACATCACCACGCTCAGCAGTCCTTCATTCAACGGCCGCCAAACAGGCACAACGAACGATGCCAGCTCGGCGGCATGGATCATTCAGAGATTTCATGAGTCCGGTCTCTCGCCCGCGAATACTGGCCTCGATCCATTCATTCCGAGCGGGCCGGACCTTGGAGTTCCCAGCGGATTGATGACAACAACGGTCACATCCTCGACCATTGCACCGAATCCCTTCCTCCGAATTTCATCGGGCAGTGACTCGCTCATCCAGCAACTCGGGACAGATTATCTCCCCATCCTCGATTCACCCTCCGCTGAGGTGCGCGGGCCGATCGTGTTTGTGGGCTATGGAATCGTCGACGCGACGCAAGGCATCGATGACTACGCCGGAGTCGATACGACCAACGCCATAGTCCTCTTCCTCCACGGCACGCCGACCTATTACAAGGGAACCGTCAGCCATGCAGACAAGGTGCGATTCGCACGACAGAAAGGCGCAATCGGCTATCTCACGGCCACGGGACCTGTGCTCAGCTCCTATGAATCGCGCCGCGGCGTCACGGGAAAGCCCGGAGCCTTTTATGGCCTCTCTCCTCGATCGGACACCATCCCAGGGGCCTGGATCAATTCCAGTCTAGCCGAGCAAATCCTCGCCGCTCCCGATCAGGCACAACCAAGTCGGCTGCAGGTCTTGCAAGAACAGTTGAATCGCTCCCCTGCAGTGCAATCGATCAGTACCGGCCGCTACGCCTCTCTCGATTGGCAGACTCGCCTGGAAGAAGGCGTCCTCATGAATGTGCTCGCCCTCTTGCCTGGGAGCGATCCGCAGAAGACACATGAGGTCCTCGTGATCGGTGCGCATCGTGACCATTTCGGACGGCAAGCCGGCCTGCTCTTCCCCGGCGCCGATGATAATGCCTCCGGCACGGCCATGATGTTGGAAGTCGCCCGCGCCATGGCCAACTCAGAAGTACGAAGCAAGCGGACGGTCTTATTCGTCTCGTTTAGCGGAGAAGAACAGGGGCTCATCGGCTCTCGGCTCTTTCTCCAACGGTCGGTCGTGCCCATCGGCTCAACCAGAGCCATGATCAACATCGACCATGCGGGAATTGGAAACGGACGGCTGACGGTCGGCCTAACAGGATTGGACAAGAGCCTAGCTGTAGAGGCGGGACAGACGGCAGGGCTTACCGACAAACTGGACCTCTATGGATTTTTCCCCGGCGGCGATCACGTGCCGTTCAAAGAGGCAGGAATCCCGACCATCACGGTCGTCAGCGGCGGAATTCACCCATACTTCCACCAGCCCACCGACAGCGCCGACACAATCAATCCGGAGGTTCTGCATAGCGTGGCACGCTATGTCCTCGCCCTCACCTGGCAACTGGCAAATACTGAATAGAACAGGCACGAGGCTTGAGGCGAGAGGTTCACCCCCTCGCCTCTAGCCTCTCTCCCCGCACCTGAGATTATGGGATGTCGTCGAGAATAGTGGACTGAATCGATGGCAGCGGTGCGGTTTGGCGGGGAGGACCTGGAAGGACGAGCGCACCCCCGCTTTGGTTCCCTCCTTGGATGAGCCCGATCGAGAGTTGCGGCCCGAGTGTGCTTACAGCCCCGCTCCAAGACTGACCGGTCGTGGGGTTCCGAAAGCTGAAGGTTTGAAAATTATTCCCGGGATTGTAGAGAAATCCCTGTGTGCCCTGATTGTCGAGATAGAGATTGCCCGGGCCGGTCAGATTGAACAGAGGCGCGACCCCTCCGTCGAATGAGCGGACACTGGAAACCGATTGGGCCCACAGGGGCGCGTCCAGCGACGGGAGCGAGAACAGAGACAGGGCCAACGCAGTAATTACCACAGGACGCATTATAACCCGAGGGCCCTGACCGTTGATTACACTTAGTCCATGACAGGCTTGCATGGATTCATTATAGTATGGGCCAATATTCTTTGTCGATCAAAGGGGGCGTTATGGATCAGGGTACCAGGATACAGAGATGGTGGCGCACATGCGGCTATGCCGTCGGCATCGGCCTGCTCCTGTCACCTGGTCTCAGTTGGGGGCTGGAAGTCGGGAAGACTCAACCGACTGAACGTCGAGAGACCATCTCCCTTGCCGACGCGGCACTTCAAGCACTGAAACATAACCTGGACATCAATATCAGCCGCCAGACGAAGGAGAGCCGGCAGACTGACATTACGGTCGAACAAGCCAAGTTCGATCCGACGCTGAGCGTGAACGGTCAGTACAATCGAACGGTGAACCCGCTCAACCGACCGGTGTTCGGTGGAACCGGCGGGGCGTTGAACGACATTACGACCTTCGACCAACGGAACCAATCCGTCACACTCGATGCCACGACGAACTTGCTCACCGGCGGCAACGTCGACCTGAACTATAGCCCGTCTCGAACCATCGTCAATCAGAATGTGGCCACCGGGTTCCTCTTCAACCCGGCCTATACAGGAGGTCTCGCACTGACGCTCACACAACCCTTGCTCCGCAACGCCGGCCTCGACGTCACTAAGACCTTTATTCGCGTGGCGCAGAACAATGCCATCGTCGAGGAACATATCTTTCGCGACCGCGTCCTCACTGTCCTGGCCACCGTGGAGCAAACCTATTGGGAAGTCGTCTTTGCCAACGAGAATCTAAAAGTCGCTGAGGCCGCCTTGAAAGCGGCACAGGAACTCCTGGCCAGCAACCGGGCGAAGGCGAAGGCCGGCATCATGTCGATCGTCGATGTCCTGCAAGCCGAAGCGGCCGTCGCATCGCGGGTCGAGCAAGTGCTGGTTGCGGATAAAACGATTCGAGACCAGGAAGATCAACTGCGCCGATTACTCAACCCGGCGGAAGAGGATTTGCGTCAAGACTTGCGCCTGACCCCACTCGACCAACCGACCGTGACGCTCGAACCGATCAGCCTGCAGGAAGCCATCGACACGGCGATCGAGCAGCGGCCTGAAATCGTCCAGGCAAAAAAGAATATGGAGACGAGCGATCTCAACACCAAATTTGCCAAAAACCAGATTCTCCCAACCCTCTCGTTCCAAGGCACCATGGGTATGGCAGGGCTGGGAAAAGACTACGGCGATTCGGTGAACAAGAACCTGAGCGGCGACTACTACAACTATGGCGCGGGCCTCGTCCTCAGCTACCCCCTCGGCAACCGCTCAGCCTGGAGCACCTACAGCAAGCGGCAGCTCGAAGCGAAAAACGCCGAAGCCTCCCTCGTGAGCGTGCGGCAGCAGATCATCGTAGGTGTGCGCGAAGCAGTCCGACGCGTCCAGACGGATTTCAAGCGGATCGAAACCACCAGATCGGCCAGAATCATGGCCGAGAAGCAGTTGCAGGCGGAGCAGGAGCGTCTGAAGGTAGGACTGAGCACCACTCGCTTCGTCCTCGACTTCCAGCGCGATCTTGCGACGGCCCAAGGCAATGAGTTACGCGCGACCGTCGACTACAATAAATCCCTCTCCAACCTCGCACGGCACAAAGCCACCACGCTCGAACGCTATAATTTCCAACTGAACTAGCCCGCATTATTCATGAAGCTTCTGCTACAAGCGTGGATACGCGGCTGTGCCGGGCAGTCTCGCCGTTCAGCCCTTCGACATACTGCACGAGTATGCCTCAGGGCTTCACGCCTCCGAGTGCCCGTCTCGCTTCGCGTCTGCACGCTTTCGCGACGAACCTTCATGAATAATGAGGGCTGACCCCCATGATGGCGCCTAAGCCTGGTCCGCATGCGACACCGACTCAGGCCGACGAACGGGGAGCAGCCCTCGCGCTGCTTCCCATCGCAACGACCCTCGCTTTCTACGCCCTCCCCGCTTCGCTTCAGGAACAACCACTTGTCCAATTCGCACCGCAACTGATCGCCTATCTTGCCCTTGGCCTCTGGGCCTCGCGTAACCGCAACATCGTCTCCCGGCTGGGACTGGAGAAAGAGAAGATAAGGGATGGCCTGCGCTGGGGACTCGTGACGGGCCTGCTGCTCGGTGGCCTGAATACGTTCATGATTCTATCTGTCTATCCTTACCTAGGTCATAACATCAGTTTCCTCACAGCCACACCGCATGCCCAACTCCCTCTCCTCGTGATGGTCCCCTGGTTCATCTGCAGCATCGCACTCTTTGTGGAACTGAACTTTCGAGGATTTATGCTGGGACGACTGGCCGCACTTGAATCGGGTCTGTGGAAATCCGGCGTCGCCTCTCGCCTCTCGCCCCTCGCCCTCCTCACCAGCGCACTGATATTTGCTTTCGACCCCTTCATGGTAAATACTTTCCAACACCTCCATTGGATTGCTCTATGGGACGGTCTCATCTGGGGAATCATCTGGCTCACAACCAAAAATCTCTATGTCCCGATCGTCGCCCACGCTGTGGAGGTGCTGGTGATGTATGGTGCCCTCCGTGCCACCTTGATGCCGTGAGCGCCCCATGAACCCTTCGTTCTCCAGCTTTCTGGTGAACGATGTCTTCGGAGATCCCGGCATCTATGTCGATATCCGCTGGTCGAAGCGGGCGCTGCTCTTCGACCTGGGCCACAATGACGGGCTGGGAGCGACGAGGCTCCTGCGTGCCAGCGATATCTTCATTTCCCACACGCATATGGACCACTTCATCGGCTTCGATGCAGTTCTGCGAGTGGCGTTGGGGCGAGGCAAGACGGTCCGATTCTTCGGCCCTCCCGGACTCATCAACAATGTGCAGGGCAAATTGCAAGGCTACACCTGGAATCTGGTCGATGGCTATCCGCTGACCCTCGACGTCCAGGAGTTTCACCCCCAGGAAATTCGGCGGGCATTGTTCCGCGCAACCGACGGGTTTCGCCAGGAAAAACAACCCTCGCTCCCTCTCGTGCCGGAACCAGCCACGGGCCGATTCACGGTCCTCACCGATCCCATGTTCACCGTGAACGCGGTTTCCTTGAATCATCGCATTCCCTCGTTCGCCTATTCTTTGGAGGAACAGTTCCACATTAATGTGAATAAGCAGAAGCTCCACGATGCGAACCTGCCGGTCGGCTCCTGGCTCAAAGACGTAAAACAGTACATCTGGCAGGGTCAACCGGACGAGTTCCGCTTCACGGCCACACTCTATGATGAGCACCGCCTCGAAGAACGGGAACTGATATTGGGCGAGATCAAAGAACGGTTCTGCACCATTTCACGCGGACAAAAGATCGCCTACGTGGTCGATGCTCTGTTCGATGAAGCAAATGAAGCCAAAATCATTGCCCTCGCTCGCGGCGCAGACCTGCTCTACTGTGAATCGCCCTACCTGGACGTTGATGCGGCGAAAGCCCGCAACCGGTATCACCTGACAGCCAGACAGGCTGGACTCATGGCACGCAAAGCCCAGGTGCGAGACCTGGTTGTCTTTCACTTCTCGCCCCGGTATACCGGACAGGGCGAGGCCTTAGCCCGCGAGGCGACGGAGGCATTTCATGGAACCTGAGGAGACTACAGCGTGAATGAATTTGTGAAGTATGCAGTGTATTTTCTATTAGGCGGCACCATCGTCAGTATCTCGACCTATCTCGGCTCTCAAGGCCGTTCGTTTCTCGCCGCCTTTGCCAGCACCTTTCCAGCCATCACGGGCGCGACGTTCATTCTGATTTATCTCAATGGGGGCAGCGAGTCGTTGGTAGGATACGCAAAGCATCTCTTGTGGTTTGTGCCCCCTTGGATCGTCTACGTCATCACCATGATTCTTGGCGTACCACGCGTTGGGTTCTGGCCAGCCATGGCCTTATCTATGACATTGTATTTCAGTTGTATCGGGCTGCTGAAGCTCGCGATCCGATAACCTCGCACGGAAGACCACGGCCGCCGTTAAATAGGAATTGAATGGAAGAGGACGAGGTTGTGGACAAGCAGGGTGCGGAAAAACCATTTCGCGACGGCAGAAACCCGATGGCTAGCTTGGCCTAAGCGACCAGTGGAGTGGGATGCAGGATGCTGCTTAGGCGAGATGGCTGAAGTGGAACCGATTCATTTCACTCATCGCCGACACCAGCCGGTCGATCGCGACGGTGACGCAGTGACTCGCCTCGTGTGATGGCCCCTTGCCGCCGGCCCAGATGTCGGGCGGCTGCTCCACTTCACAGACGTTCTGGCAAAACCTGGTAATAGACTGCTTCCAATAGGTCGGGTCCGCGGCTTCGTCGAGGAAATGCTCCCGATCCTTCGTAAAGGGCGCATCGAACTGCTTGGCCCTCATCTGCCACATCTGCTCCATCGCGTTCTGCCGTTCCTGNNGCGCCGACACAGGCTTGCACGACGAGATATTTATGAAAAATAAAGACCTCGGCGCTGATACGGGCCTCGGTGGCCGAGGGATCGTAGGCCCTCGCCAGCTCTTTCATCGCATCGCCTGAGGCACTCTCAAGGCTCGCACCCAGCAACCCTGCCAGTTGACGCCCCAGGCCCAAGTAATCCACCGGAATCGCAGCATGTGTCATGATCGATCGTCTCTTCCCGTGAGCCAAACTCACGCCGAGCGTAATCGAGGCAAAGTGAAATTACCAGAAAATAGTCAGACGAATCCGAGAGAAACTATTCTTTTTCCCGACCCATTCGATCCGTCCTTGAACCCCTGCAGCCGGGTTGTTACCATGCCGCTTCTTCTTTTCCTCTCAACCGCTCTATGGCACAGATCCGACAGCCACCTGCTCCGTCCCGCGATCTCATCGTCGAAGGCGCGCGCCAAAACAACCTCAAGAACATCTCGCTCCGTATCCCCCACAATCAGGTCACGGCCATCACGGGCGTCTCAGGATCGGGGAAATCCTCTCTCGCCTTCGACACGTTGTTCGCCGAAGGCCAATGGCGCTATGTGGAATCGCTCTCCATTTATGCCCGCATGTTTCTCGATAAGGTCAACCGGCCCGATGTCGACCGGATCATCAACGTCCGGCCCGCCATTGCGATCGAACAGAAGAACCCCATCCGCACCGCCCGCTCGACGGTCGGGACCACGACCGAAATTGCCGACCTCTTGCGCCTCCTGTTCGCCAAAGTGGGCCATCCGGTCTGCCCCGATTGTTCCATCGATGCACGCAGTTTTCATCCTGGCAGCGTCGCCGACGACCTCCTGAGACATTGCGCCGGCACACGAGCCATGATTCTCTTTCCGGTCAAAGCACCGGCACCGAAACAGGACCAGGCCTTTCTCCAATCACTGTTGCTGCGAGGATTTACCAGAGTGCAATGCGGCAAGGCCATCCTCGACCTCCACGAAACCCTCGGCCTTCCCACAGTCAGGCCGGACCATCTCTATGTGATCCTCGATCGGCTGGTGATCCGGGGAGACAACCGATCCCGACTCGTCGAAGCGATTGAAACCGCCTTTCGCGAAGGCGAGGGCCAATGCCGTGTAGAGGTCATCGACCAGGGCCCCCGAACCTACAGCACAGACTTTCGCTGCCAACAATGTGGCAGAACCTTCGAGCCGATTCGGCCCATCCTCTTTTCCTTCAACCATCCGCTCGGCGCCTGTCCCGAGTGCAAAGGGTTCGGCAATATTCTGCGGTACGATCCCGCCCTCGTCATCCCCGACCACGACAAGTCGCTGGCCCAAGGCGCGATTGAACCCTGGAGCAAGCCCAGCGGCGATTGGTGGCAAAAGCAAATGTTCCTCGCCATGAAGCGGCGTGGAGTCGACCTCACCATCCCCTACAAGGACCTGCCACAGAACATCCAGCAGATCCTCTGGCAGGGAGAAGGCAAGCTGGAGGGCGTACAACAATTCTTCGAATACTTGGAGGGGAAGCGCTACAAACTACATGTGCGCGTGATGCTCAGCCGCTACCGGACACCGGTCTCCTGTCCGACCTGTCAGGGGTCTCGCCTCAGACCGGACGCGCGTTATGTGAAGATCGCGGGCACTGACATTCATGAGCTCTCTTCACTCACGATCGAAGCGACTGCCGCCTGGGTCAAGTCTCTCCCCCTCTCTCCCTATGAAGAACAGGTCGCCCGCGACATCCTCCGACAACTGACAGCCAAACTCGGCTTTCTCCTCCGCGTGGGCCTCAGCTATCTCACCCTTTCCCGTCGAACCCGCACGCTCTCGGGAGGAGAGGCCCAGCGCGCAACCTTGGCCAACCAACTGGGCTCCTGTCTAGTCGGTACGCTCTACGTCCTCGACGAACCGACCATCGGACTCCACCCCCGTGACACCGCGACGCTCGCCGGTATCATGCGAGAGCTGGCGAGCCAGGG
>CXWL01097576.1_pt1 | contig 11677 bp, 13 predicted proteins | sample 590931 | NCBI WGS metagenome assembly CXWL01 (sample SAMEA3498368, study PRJEB10139) | groundwater metagenome | biome: water well; material: biofilm material | place: Germany | collected 2015-04-27 | reverse complement strand
ACTAATTGCCCGTACGGCTTGTCCCTATAACCTTAGCAGGTGCAGAGATAAGAATACGCGTTGTGCTTTGTGTGATACACGAATCACTACCAGTAATATGAAACGATACTTCTTCCAGATTCAAAGCATTGCTGCCCCGTTGGGAGCAATCGCTTGTACAAGTTATGCCTGATGACCATAGTAACTCGGTACCACCCCTTCCCATCCCGAACAGGACCGTGAAACGAGATTACGCCGATGATAGTGCTGCAACCAGTGTGAAAGTAGGTTATCGTCAGGCTAGTTATAAGAGAAAAACCCCAGCAGAAATGCTGGGGTTTTTTTTCGCCTGGTGGTTTGTATGTGGTGCACGCATGCCGCGGCACTGATTGCAGAAATTGGATCCCCGCGTGTAGCCGGTGTAGCCGGCAAACGTCGACACCACGCCATCAGGGGTAATTTTGCGCACCGATTCCCATCCATTCAGGTGATTGGTGTAGTGGCTCCCCATGCCCACACTCGTGAGCTCTGTATAGTCGCGATCGAGAAGGTAGACGTTGCCTGTCGAGTCGACCGCCATGCGCCCTGGCGAGGAAAACACCGCCGCCGTGCCGGTGCCATCGACGACTTCCCCGCGGCCGCCAGCCACGATCGTGCGCACACCATTGGCGTCAGACTTGAAGATAGTGCGGTTGTTCCTGTCGAACCCATACACGCTCCCATCGAACCCGATCGCCGCCGGACTATAAATGTACACAGCGTTGTCGGCCGGATCAGCCTGCGTCCTCAGGGACGTCGTGACACCGGCTGGGGTAACCTTGCGGATCGTCCTGTTGGCCGCGATGTAGATCTTTCCAGCGGCATCGACGGACATGCTGCTCAACTGGTAGATACTACTAGTGATATCGTAGGACACGCTGTCAACCGGGCGACTGCGCCAGCGCCGTCGACGTTACCGGCGCCGCCCGGTGCACCGGCCACCAATGTCATGACCGGGCTGACGGTCAAGGTCGCGGCATTGCTGCTGACAGCGCCCGCAGCGTTGCTGACCGTGACAGTCCATTGGCTCGCGGTCTCGCTGCGCTGCCGGCAAGGTATAAGAGGCGGAGGTGGCGCCGGCAATCACGTTGCCGTCGCGTTTCCATTGATAGCTGATGGGCGCAGTACCGCTGGCAACCACGCTGAAAGTGGCCGGCGCGCCGATGCCGACGTTCTGGCTGGCCGGCTGGGTCGTGATCGCTGGCGCGACGACGACCGGCGGCGTGTCTGCGCCGCCACCGCCACCGCCACCGCCGCCGCAACCGGCGACGATCGTGCTCGCGGCCAGCGCGCACAGCACGGCCCAAGGTTTATTCCAGGCGCTTGCGCGTCGAGTGCAGGAAAAGATGAACATATCAGCCTGTTACCGGGTTAGCGATCCGGGCAATATTGCACTATTATTAGTATTGATAAATTGCCATGAGCAATCGATCAGCGCTGGCGCACCGACACCGCAACCTGCTCCAGCCACGCCCTCAAATCAGCAAACGGTCGCTGCGCATCGATCTCGTTGAAGATTTCGTGGTACATCCCGTCGTACACATGCATCTGCGCCAGCCCTTGCGGCAGTTGCGCGAAGAAGCGCCTGCTGCCTTCGGCATCGACCAGATGGTCATCCCCGGATATCAGCAGCAAGGTTGGAATCGTCATCGAGCCGGCATGGGCCTGGCAGTAGTCGATCGACGACAGCATCGAACGCAACAGGCGCGCGCTGATCCTGCCGTGAACCAGCGGATCCGCCTTGTACGCGGCGACCACCTTGGCATCGTGTGAAAGAAATGACGGCGACAGGCCGTTCGGCACCGCCAGCGATGGCGCCAGGGCGTGCAGAATCTTGAGCATCTTGTGCTGGAACCCCGACATCTTCACCGCTAATGCCGGCGACGACAGGATCAGGCCGCGCAATGGCGACAAGCCGGCCAGTGCAAAGCGCGCGGCGAACAGCCCGCCCATGCTGTGGCCAAACAGAAAGGGGGGCTCGGAGAACCGTACCGAAAAATCATCGATGATGATTTCGGCGTCCTGCAGCATCGGATCGCCATTGATGACATCGCCTCGCTTACCCTGCGAACGGCCGTGGCCCCGGTGATCGTAGCAGCGCACCGACAGGCCGCAATCGTTGAAGAAGCTGGCGACATGCCGGTAACGGCCGCTATGTTCGCCCAGTCCGTGCATGAGGACGACACTACCGCGTGCCTGCGCCGCAGGCAGCAGATAGTCAGTGACATACAGCATCGTGCCGTCCGCGGCACTGACTTGGTGGCTCTGCAGCGCCACCAGCTGAGTCATTACACGCCCCAGAGGACGTCGTGACCGCCGTTTCGGGCCGCGCGCAGCATTTCGAGCAGGGGATACGCGCGGGTCGCAAAACTGACCACTTCCATGCCCTCATGGTCCGAGTCGTCGCCGACGTCTTCGCCGTGATGTGCGATCACGTCGCGCTGGACGTCGTCGGAGGCATGATGCAAGCGTGTCTCGGCGATTTCTTTTTCGAGAATCTCGACGGCTTTCGGCGCCTCGGCCGCGGTGATGACACCCCGGTTGACGTCCTTGCCGAGCAGGTCGAGGATACGCTTGGCGTGTTCCTTGTACATGGTGACTTCGGCGGCTGCTTTGGAGGTAAACGTGATTAACATAAAAACTTTCTGATTGTGCTGTCCAATGACGAAACGATAACACGAGTTGACCTTCCGGTCATCCCGCACGCGTGCGGGGACGGTTGCCTAGTCCTCGCGGCGGCGGCACAGCCAGCCGAAAAGGCAGACCAGCGCCGCGATCAACAGCAAGCCGGCCGCGCCGAGCAAGGTCGCCATGGAGGTTTCCCGCTGGGCGCTAATGGCCAGCAACAGATAAGCGATCCCCGCCCAGGCAAACCCGTTGAGCGTCTCCAGCGTATTGCTCAGGAAGTTGCCCTTGCCGCGCGCCTTGAACTCGCCCCGGATGGCCGGGCGGCCGCACCACATTGCGATCAGCGCCGAGGTCGTCACGGACGCGACGACTGTTGCGCACATCAGCAGCGCGGCAAGCGGAGCACGCGCCAGCACCCACAACAGCGGCAGGCTGACGATGGCCAGCGCCGGCATCGTCACCGCGGCAAGCTTGGCGCGCCGGATCGCTCCCATGCTGCTCGGCGCCGCGCGCAGCAGGTCGGGCGCATCCTCGGCCGAAATGATGACCCACGCCAGCGCCGCGGTCAGCGAACCGCACAGGAAGGTGAGCGAAGCGCCGATCCCCGGCAGTTGCGAGCCGCCCTTGAACAGCAGCAGGAAGCATAGCGGCAACATGTACAGCAGTTGCAGCAACACCTGCGATATGAGTTGCGGATCGCGTGCGATCAGGCGCCACTCCTTGATGATGACGACGCTCGTCAGGCTGCGGCCGAACCGGTAGCGCGGACCGCCGGCCGGCGCCTCGGCGACGCGCACGAGGCTGACCGCCTGCTGTACGCCGTGGACGAAAAACTGGTGCGTAAAGTGGACCGTGAGCGCGAATACGGCGAGCGCCGTGATGCTCAGCGCGAGCAGCGGGCGCGGCGCGCCGAGGATCGCATGACCCGGCAGCCAGATCGCGCTATCGGGACCGAGCACGGCGCCAGGCGCGAGCATCGGCGCAAACCAGTCCGCGACCCGCTTCCGAAAGCTGCCCAGCGTGTTGCCGTACACCTGAGACAACAGGAAAAACATCGCGCCCGACAGCGCCCCGAGCACTTGTGCAACCACCCGCGTGCGGCGCACGCCGAACAGGCGAACCAGGCCCAGCGTGATGAGCATCGACAACGATGCCGCGAGCGCGGCCGAACCGAGCACGACCGGATAGATGCCCAGCCAGCGGTATTGGCCCAGTATCAGTCCGACGTGGGCGAACGGCGCCAGCAGGAACAGGAAGAGACCGCCGATCTTGACCACGATCCCGGCCAGCCGGACCGTGAAAATTCCACGCGAAGAGAGCGGTGAAGACAGCAGCAGGTCGAGGTCGCCGCGTTCGAACAGGACTTCCACGCTGGACTTCAGTCCGCTCGACATCATCATGCTGAATGCAACGGCAAACAGTCCGGCCAGGCCCATGACCAGCAGTTGCGAAGGGGGCCCGGCAGCCGCTTTGCTGAGCAGTGCGAATGCAAACGCGTGGAAAAACGCCGTCAGCCCCAGCCACAGCGCGGCGCGCCCTTTGCCGACCCCGCGCCTGGCCATTCCCTTCTTGGTCCGAAAGCCGGCGTTGAAAAAGAACATCCGGACTTCATGCCTGAGCAGCCACAGCGCGCTGCCTGCGCGCAGGTTCAAGGCTGCCCCGTCAACTGCAGGAAGACATCTTCCAGCGTCGCGCCCTGGGCCTGCCCGCGCAGTTCGTCCAGCGTGCCCTGGGCGATCAGCCGGCCATGCTCGATGATGCCGATGCGCTGGGCCAGCCGCTCCGCCACTTCCAGGATGTGGGTGGTCAGCACGACGGTGCCGCCGCCGCGCACATGTTCCAGCAACAGGTCCTTGACCTGGCGGGCGGCGGCGGCGTCGAGGCCGGTGAGCGGCTCGTCGAGGATCAGCAGCTGCGGTTCGTGGATCAGAGCGCCGGCCAGCGCGAGCTTTTGCTTCATCCCGCGCGAAAAGCCTTCGGTCAGTTCATGCGCGTGCTTGGTCAAGTCGAGCCAATCGAGCAGGCGGCGCGCGCGCGGCTCGGCGTCGGCCGCCTCGATGCCCCACAGGCCGGCGACGAACTCGAGGTATTCGGTCGGCTTGAGCTTGGCGTACAGCATCGGGTCGTCCGGCAGGTAGGCCATCTTGTGCTTGGCGCCGGCCGGGTCGGCCGCCAGGTCGATCCCGAAAATTTCGACCTTGCCGGAATCCGGCGCCAGCAAGCCGGCCACCATGCGCAAGGTCGTCGTCTTGCCGGCGCCGTTCGGGCCCAGCAGCGCGTACAGTTCGGCGTGCCGTTTTGTACGCCGGTCGCTTCGATGTCGCCTCCTGGCTGCTGTAGTCGCGCCAGTTGTAGGTCGGGTTGCACGCTGCCAGCAGGCCGGCTGCGAGCATGGGAACAAGTAGTGATTTGATCAGGAATTTACGCATGCACGGATGGTAGCAGGAGCCGCGGGACTACGCTACCAAGCAAGCTCTCCGGCCATTGGCAGCGCTTATCGTTCGCGCAGGCTGCGGCGATACTGAATCGCTTCCGCCACGTGCGCAGCCGACACCCGCTGGGTGCCGGCCAGGTCGGCGATGGTGCGCGCCACTTTGAGGACGCGGTGATATGCGCGGGCCGACCAGTGCAGGTGCAGCATCGTTTCGCGCAGCAGCTTGTCGCCGGCCGTATCGAGCTTGCAGTGCTGATCGATTTCGCGCGTGGTCAGGCGCTGGTTCGATTTGTCCTGGCGTTGCAGTTGCAGCGTGAACGCGTGCGCCACGCGCGCCGCAATCACCGCGCTCGGCTCGCCGTCGGCATCGGCGCTCATGGTGGCCGGCGCCATCGCCCCGACTTCGATCTGCATGTCGATGCGATCGAGCAGCGGGCCCGAGATCCGGTCCTGGTAGCGCGCGACGCCCTCGGTCGTGCAATGGCATTTGCCGGACGAGTGGCCGAGGTAGCCGCAGGGGCAGGGGTTCATCGCGGCGACCAGCTGGAAGCGCGCGGGAAAGTCGGCCTGGTGCGCGGCGCGTGAGATGGTGATGCTGCCCGATTCCATCGGCTGGCGCAGCACCTCGAGCACGCGGCGGTCGAATTCGGGCAGCTCGTCGAGGAACAGCACGCCGCAATGCGCGAGCGAGACTTCGCCCGGCCGCGGCATCTGGCCGCCGCCGACCAGCGCGACGCCGGACGTCGTGTGGTGCGGGCTGCGATAGGGGCGCACCTTCCAGTTGGCCGCGTTGAAGCCGCGGGTCAGCGACTGCACCGCGGCCGACTCCAGCGCCTCCTCGTCGGTCATCGGTGGCAGCAGGCCGACGAAGCGCGACGCCAGCATGGTCTTGCCGGTTCCCGGCGGACCGACCAGCAATAAACTGTGTGAGCCGGCCGCCGCGACTTCCATTGCGCGCTTGGCGCGCTGCTGGCCCTTCACATCGGAAAAATCGGGATAGGCGGGCAGCTCGCCCGACGGCTTGTGCCGATGGCGCGCCAGCCGGCTGGCGTCACCCGTGGCGGCAAAGTGAGCGCACACCTGCAGCAGCGTCTCGGCAGGGTAGATCACGGCGTCGCTCACCAGCGCGGCCTCGTCGGCGTTGGCCGCAGGCAGGATGAAGGCGCGGGCAGACCGCTCGGGGCAGCGGTGCATCGCGAAAGTCATTGCGAGCGCGCCACGGATCGGGCGCAATTGGCCCGATAGCGACAGCTCGCCGGCGAACTCATACCGGTCCAGCTCGCGCTTGGGGATTTGTCCCGACGCGGCCAGGATGCCGAGCGCGATCGGCAGGTCGAAGCGGCCCGATTCCTTCGGCAGGTCGGCCGGCGCGAGGTTGATGGTGACGCACCGGTTGGGAATCTTGAAGCCGGCATTCTGCAAGGCGGCGCGCACCCGGTCCTTCGACTCGCGCACCTCGGTGTCAGGCAGGCCGACGATGGTAAATTTCGGCAAACCGTTGGCGAGATGCACCTCGACGCTGACGGCGGGCGCGTCCATGCCCGCGAGCGCGCGGCTTCTCAGGACAGCTAGACTCATCGGGTTCCCTTGGGCGAAAGATCGGACTCGCCACATCATAGGAAGCATCGACGGCGCGCGGCTTGAGAGCGAGCAGAAGTGCGCACCTTGATCGGGAATTCGACCGAATAAGGCGGCAGGGCTATCCGATACCTATTTCACCGAATTGCATCCCGCGCGCCAGGCCGCCAGAAAACGCCGTCGGCGCGCACGGTGGTCCGGTTCAGGATTCGCCGCTCCCGTGCGGGCAGCGGCGTCGCACGATGCGCCACGCGGAAATTGTCCGCAACGACAAAATCGCCGCGCTGTCGGCCAGGTTCAGATTCAGGTCTTCCACCCGTGCGCTAAATCCTGTTTTCATCGGCGTAATTTTCATGCTGCGTCCTGTTGGTTCACTCCGTTAAAGGACGCCTATGCGACAGGCACGGTCGGCTGCCCGAGCACCGGCAGCATGTCTTCCGGCTCCGGACGATGCGTGTAGTCCGGATTGACCTCCGCATACAGGATCGTTCCGTTGCTTAATAGACAGGCAGGGCGACTAAGACCTATTCCGGATGAGAATAAATAACGCGTCACGACGGCCCGAAATTTCCAAAACAACGGGAAATAGGGGTACTCTCAATGCTGGGAGGAATAAATGGATCGTTTGAGTTCGATGGAAACCTTCGTCACGGTGGTCGAGGCGGGCTCGTTCTCCGGCGCCGCGCGCCGGCTCGACGTCGGGCAGCCGGCCGTGTCGAAGTCGATTGCCCAGCTCGAAGACCGGCTGGGCGTACGGCTGCTGTTGCGCTCTACGCGCGGATTGACGCCGACCGAAGCGGGACAGAGTTTCTACGAGCGCGCGTGCCGTTCGATTGAAGAAGCGGACGAGGCCGATCGCGCTGCGCGTGGCGCCGGCGCCGGGTTGGCGGGCCAATTGAGGATCTGCGCGGCGGTCACGTTTTCGCGCCTGCACATCCTGCCCCACCTGGATAAATTCCTTGCCGCGCACCCGAACCTGAGCATCGACATCGTGCTCGACGATCGCAACATCGACATGCTCGAACAGGGGATTGACGTTGCGCTGCGCATGGGCGAACTGAGCGACTCAGGGATGACGGCCAGGAACATTGCGCAGAGTCGCCGGGTGGTGCTGGGCACGCCGGCGTATTTCGACAAGGCGTCCGAACCCGCCATTCCGGCCGACCTGGTCAGTCACGAAGCGATCGTCTATGCGCAGGGCAATGGCGGCAGCAGCTGGGCATTTCGCCGCGGCAGTACCGAGGTGTCGATTGTGGTTTCCGGCAGGGTGAGAGTCAACGCCGCCGAGGGCGTGCGTGCCGCGGTGCTGGCGAACATGGGGGTGGCGATCGTGTCGGAATGGATGTTCGGCCCTGAACTCGCAAACGGCAGCGTCAGGCGCGTGCTGGAAGAATGGGAGTTGCCGCCGATGGATCTGTGGGCTGTCTATCCGACCGGCCGCATGGCGAGCGCCAAAGCGCGCGCCTTCGTCGCGTTTGTGGAGCAGGTGTTAGGCGCCGGGGCAGGCGCGATCTGATCGATTGCCGCGAAGCGCATCTGGATTTCTTGATTGCTAAAAGGTCATCATGCCAATACAGTACCTGAACGGGCTGACTGCCAAAGCGCGCACCCGCCGGAGCGACCTGCATATCGGCGTCATCCTCACGCTGGTGGCGGGCGCGCTCAATGCCGGAGGATTCCTCGCCATCGGTCAATACACCTCCCACATGACCGGCATGGTGTCGGCACTGGCCGACCAGATGGTGCTCCGCAATTACGCCTTTGCCGGCATCGCGGCAATGTCGTGGGTCGCGTTCGTCAGCGGTGCGGTGACGACGGCGTTGCTGGTGAATTATTTGCGCCGGGCGAATGTCGGCAACGTGTATGCCGTGCCGCTATTGATCGAAGCCGCCCTGATCCTGGCTTTCGGTGCATTCGGCGGAACGCTGAAGAAGCATGAGTTTGGCGACGTATCGCTCGCGGTCATCACGCTGTGTTTTACCATGGGACTGCAAAATGCCCTGATTACCAAGATTTCGCGGGCCGAGATACGCACCACCCACCTTACCGGACTGACGACGGATATAGGGATCGAAATCGGCAAACTGCTGTACTGGAACCGCCGCCGCGCCGGCGAGGGGTATGTCGCAGTCACCGCCAACCGGCGCAAGCTGCGCGTCCACGCAACGCTGATCGGCTCATTCCTGATCGGCGGCCTCGCCGGCGCGCTCGGCTTCCACTACGCAGGCTTCATCTCGACGGTGCCGCTGGCGATCGCGCTGGCCGCAATTTCAATCGCGCCCGTGTTTCATACCCAGCGCGACTGAGCCGCCTTCCAATCCCGTGGCGGCGTGGCGGTTATTTGTTGCCGGGCGCCTGTTGCTCCAGGCGCGCTTCGACCTCCGTCATCCTCAGCTCGAGCGCCTCGAGCTTGGCGCGGGTCTTCGCCAGCACCTGTGCCTGAATATCGAACTCCTCGCGCGTCACGAGGTCAAGCTTTGAGAAGCCCTGGGTCATCATCGCCTTGACGTTCTTTTCGATGTCCTTGGCGGGCGAGTTTTCGATTGCCTGGTTGATCTTGGCTTGCAAGTCATTGAAGAAATTGTTCATGTCCATCTCGGTTCCTTATCGGCGGCGCACGCACATGCACCATCGCGGTGCAGCGCAGCCTTAATTTGGTGCGTGCGCCTGCGCTGTCCGTGCACTGCACAATTATTACAGGTTTATTAATAGCATTGTGGGGCGCAAGAGCTAAAAAACAAGCACTGGCCGACAAATTTCGGGCTGGCATGCATTCTGCTAATGGATACATAACCATAGTAGCGCCACGCCACGTCAGATATTAAACCGCAACCATAACATTCGTTTTATTCAATAGGGAATCGCCATGAAAAACCTGAAAAGCCAGTTGAAACTTGCCGCAGCGATCACTCTTGCCCTGGCATCGCTGGGCGCTTCCACTGCCCGTGCGGAAGACGCCAAGCCTGACAACGAAGTCAGCTTCAACGCGGCCGTCACCACCGATTACCGCTATCGCGGCATTTCGCAGTCGCGCCTGAAGCCTGCCCTGCAAGGCGGCGCCGACTTTGTGAACAACCCGAGCGGTTTCTATGCAGGCACCTGGCTGTCGACCATCCACTGGATCAAGGACGCCGGCGGCGACGGCAACATCGAATGGGACATCTATGGCGGCAAGAAAGGCGAGATCGCGCCCGGCATCAGCTACGACGTCGGCGGCCTGTACTACTTGTATCCGTCCAACAGCCTGCCGACCAGCGCGAATACGTTCGAGATCTACGGCCAGGTCGGCTACGGCCCGGCCTATATCAAGTATTCGCACGCCACCACCAACCTGTTCGGCACCTCGGACAGCAAGAACAGCGGCTACCTCGACGTCGGCGCCAACGTCGAAGTCGGTACCGGCCTGGTGCTGAACCTGCACGCTGGCCACCAGAGCGTGAAAAACAACAGCGCGTTCGCCTATACCGATTACAAGATCGGCGTGACCAAGGACTTCGGGGTCTGTTCGGTTGCGCTGGCGGCCATCTACGCCGACACCAAGGCTTACGTGAGCCCGGCCGGCAAGAACCTGGGTAGGACCGGCGCAGTGCTGACTGTGTCGAAAACTTTCTAAGCGAGGCTTTGTATGAAACTGATTACCGCCATCATCAAACCGTTCAAGCTGGATGAGGTGCGCGAAGCACTGTCGGCGATAAACGTGCAAGGCATCACGGTTACCGAAGTCAAAGGCTTCGGCCGCCAGAAAGGACACACCGAGCTGTACCGCGGCGCCGAGTATGTGGTCGACTTCCTGCCGAAGACCAAGATCGAAGCGGCGGTCGAAGACGCAATTGTCGACCAGGCCATCGAAGCGATCGAAAAAGCGGCCCGCACCGGCAAGATCGGTGACGGAAAAATCTTTGTGTACAACCTGGAACAGGTCGTCCGTATTCGTACCGGTGAAACCGGCAACGAAGCACTTTAAGGGGAATACAGATGAACAAAAATATAACAAAGTGGCTGTCCGGGATCGCTGTCGTCGTCGCCATGAGTGGCGCCTTCACCGCGAGCGCGCAGGATGCGCCAAAACCTGAAGCGCCGGCCGCGGCCGCCGTCGCGTCGGCGCCTGCATCGGCTCCGGCCGTGGTCGCCGCACCGGCCGCCGCGCCGGCCGCCGCCGCCGCTACCGCAACCCCGGCAGCTGCCCCCGCAGCCCCGGCGGCGGCGGCGCCGACCCCGAACAAGGGCGACACCGCCTGGATGTTCGTCGCCACCGTCCTGGTGATCATGATGACGATCCCAGGCTTGGCGCTGTTCTACGGCGGCCTGGTCCGTTCGAAGAACATGCTGTCCGTGCTGATGCAGGTGTTCATGATTTTTGCCGTGATCATCGTGCTCTGGTGCATCTACGGCTACTCGCTCGCATTCACCGAAGGCAGCGCGTTCGTCGGCAAGTTCGACCGTGCATTCCTGTCCGGCATCTGGGATCCGGTCAAGGGTAGTTTCACCACCGCCGCGACCTTCAGCAAGGGCGTCGTGATTCCTGAGTTCGTCTACGTCGCGTTCCAGGGCACCTTCGCCGCCATCACCTGCGGCCTGATCGTCGGCGCCTTTGCCGAGCGCGCCAAGTTCACCGCGGTGCTGCTGTTCGTGGTGCTGTGGTTCACCTTCGGCTACTTGCCAGTGGCCCACATGGTCTGGTTCTGGACCGGCCCTGACGCAATCAAGGATGCAGCGACCCTGGCGACCGAAACGGCCAAAGCCGGCTGGCTGTGGCAAAAAGGCGCGCTCGACTTTGCGGGCGGCACCGTGGTCCACATCAACGCCGCAGTGGCCGGCCTGGTGGGCGCGATCATGATCGGCAAGCGCGTCGGCTACGGCCGTGAATCGATGGCGCCGCACTCGCTGACCATGACGATGATCGGCGCATCGATGCTGTGGGTGGGCTGGTTCGGCTTCAACGCCGGCTCGGCGCTGGAAGCGGGCGATGTGGCCGCACTGGCCTTCATCAACACGCTGCTGGCCACCGCCTGCGCCACC
>CXWL01139428.1_pt1 | contig 11678 bp, 14 predicted proteins | sample 590931 | NCBI WGS metagenome assembly CXWL01 (sample SAMEA3498368, study PRJEB10139) | groundwater metagenome | biome: water well; material: biofilm material | place: Germany | collected 2015-04-27 | reverse complement strand
GAACGGGGCCAGGGAGAATGCAAGATCTGGCACCTCGACCATGTTGCCGGTGATGGTTTCTACAGTGGTGGTCGACCCGTCGAACGGTCGCTTCGGGTCCCCCGTCATGTAGCGATGCAACGCACTCAGGGCGACTTCAAACGCCACCTCTTCGGCAGGTTTGTTCTCAATGTCATCGCGGGAGATCCGGAGCAGTTCGACGTTACAAGCCCACCGATGCGGCGGCCAACGGTACATAACCAGTCCGCGGACGGGAAATGAGTTTTTCTCTGTAACCCATTGACGGGTCATCGGTGCAGGAGGTCGCATTAAATTAATCTTGAAAAAGGTGGAGTTCGGGCGTCCCGAACTTGGCTGATTCATCAGCTTTTCTCGATTATCGTTCACCCGAGGACTGGCGCTGGAGTGACCGACACAGACGGCTGCGGGTTGGTCTGGACGAAGCAATGCTTTGGTCCCTTGAATAGCGAGATACTTTCTGTATTCTGAATCTATGAAATTAGAACACCCATCCCTCCGCCATTTTCCCCACACGTTCGGACTCACCGAGGACATCGAAGGCGACGCTCAGATCGGCTTCCTCGATCCGTCCTCCGGGATCTCCGTTCATGCTGTCGATGAGAGCACTTGCGGCCGATTCGCGGGTACGCCGGAGATGTATCAACTGAACATCGAGGTCCATGTCATGGATGGCGTTCCAGGACATTCCGGCCGTGTGCTTGCGCTGCAGCTTTGAGCTCGACCTGGGAGACGGGCATCTTTTTGCGCGCCGTACTCTCTTGCGCACGGACTCCGGTTACATTGCAGATATCCGCTTTGGGAAGCGCTTTCGCAGCGCTGCCGTGATTGGGCTGGACTTGGCCTCGGAGGTGCAAAACCGCATCGCCGGCGTGCTCCAGGGCAGGACGAGCTTCACGCAGGACAGATCCCCATAGCGCGCGACGTTGGTGTGCCACCGCCCTTGCCAACGGTCCATCAAGTCACCCGCAGCCCGCTTGACGACCATCAGCTCCCAGCCGAGGTGGTCAGCCAGTCGCTGGCAACTGGGAAGGCTGTCCTTCCACTCGACGCGACCCAGATCGGCATGCACCAGGACGCGCGGACCCGTGTGCCCGATACGGTTCAGGTGCTGGTTGACCTGCAGCGCTGCAGCGGTTCCGTCCTTGCCGCCGCTGACGCCGATGGCCACCACGACATTGGCGGCGAGCAGCTGCTCTATTGCAGGCGTCATGGACAGCTTCAGGTCCTTCCCGCTGGTCAGCGCTGCGCGGGGCATGAACACCAGCGGAGCGCCGGCGACGGGGGGGTTGCGGCAGGCCGCCAGTCAGATCCATCACGCACCGCCCTTCTTGACCTTCGACGGCCTCTTCGCAGAGCCCGCTTTGCCGGGCTTGTCTGGTTTCGAGGCCTTGGCAGCGGCAGGCGGTGGCCCATCCTTGGGCGGCAGCGGCTCAGCCTGTCCCTTCTGCGCGGTTTTCATGAGCCGCTCATTCTGGCGTTCGAGCCGGCGTGCCTGTTCGGCTGCAGCTTTTTCGCTGCCTGCGGCGACGTCGGCCACCGCAAGCTTGTTGCGTCCGTCTTCCGTCATCCTGATCGGCCGGCCCCGCCCGGTCGTGATCACCCAGCCCCGGTCTTCTTCGCGTTTCATCATCGCGGACAGGCGACGGGTGTCGCGCGGGCTGGCGTTGTCACCGAGCATTTCTGCGCCGAGACGGGCCAGCGTGAGGCCTTCGGGGAAGGTCGCCAGCTTCGCCAGCACCGTCAGGCGATCGAGGACCACCCAGTCGCCGCTGGTTTGACGCAGGTTGGCTTCCAGCAAGCGGCGCTCGCTTTCGGCGTCCCTGGCGATGGAGGCTTCGTTGGAGACAACCTCTTCCTTTGGGCCCGCGGCATAGCTGTCATCGGCGGCGGTGTAGCGGCGGCGCGGGGAATCCGAGCCGGAGTCACTTCCGCCGTCATCGGCGCGGCCGAGGAAGCCTGAATAGTTGCCGGCGCCGCTCACGGGACGCGCCTTTGGCACGTAGTGCTGCAGCTGGTGCTCAGCCTGCTCGATGCTGGCGATCCTGTTCTTGGCGCGTTCGAGGCGCTGGTCCAGGCTTTCGCCCGGCAGGCCGCCCCTGAGGGCGCGCAGCGCTTCAAGTTTGCGGGCCACACCGGCGTTGATGTCGTTCTGGCTCCAAGGTACTGGTTGCATGTTGATGTCACTCCTGAGGCGGTTGCATTCATGTTTGTCACTCGATTCATCGTTATCGAAATGGACGAAAGTTCAAGGGCCAAACAAGGCCTAGCTGCAGCTCTTTTTTTGCACTCGACGCGGGACGCGCCGAGTAGCGCCACTCGAACAAACCGCCGCCGAGTGGTTGTCTTGCGAGGATTCCGGTGCCTCCAGCTACATGCGGACTTGCGGCACCACGTGCGCCGGCGCTGAGCGCCCGAGGACCGCGCACGGAATCACACGATTGGAGTCATCAAAGCCCTTGGAGGCGATGAAACGGCACGGATCCACCACAGTGGGGAACGAGTCAGCGCTCGCGGTGAAGGGAACCATGCGCAGGACCACGGCGTTCGCCTGGTGGCCGGGCCAGTGCAGCATCGCAACCCCCTGGCGGCCTTCGGCGATCACGAGGCCTTCGAACCCCAGCGTCTGCGCCAGCGCGGTACCGTCGCGCGCCACGCGCTCCAGGGACCACCAGCTCCAGTCGCTGTCGGTGAGGATCGCGCCGTGAGGATAGGCCTTCCACATCGCGCTCACGGCCGTGCCCGGCTTGAAGCGCGACAGGCAGCTGGACCACCAGAAAAGGAAATGCGCGTACGCGGCCCGGCCCACCGCATCCTGGGGCGTCAGGTCCTGGCCGGCATACAAACGCTCGATGTCGTCATCGGAGTTGGCCAACGCGGCAGGAAGGCCGGTTCGTTCCAGAACGCTGCTGATAACTTCAGACATGGCTGCTCTCCTTGGTGACTGCCTTGCGGCCGGGGTGGTTGGAACGGGTCAGGCCGTGGGCGCGCCGGCCAGCGGCATCACGCTGTGCCGGCGCGCTGTCAGCGACGGGTCGCTCCGGGAATGCCACAGCGCTGTGATCGAGTGACAGCACAAAGGCGATCCAAACGGCCAGCGCGCGGGTGGGCTGCGAGCGTGGCGCGTGCCATGCCTTGGTGCGGACAATCAGCGATTCCAGGCGCACCAGCAGCTTCTGTTCGGCAGCAGAACCGAAAAGGCCGAACTGGCGCGCGATCTTGATTTGCCTGTACTGCGCGCACCAGCGGTCGATGCGCTGCAGCTCGGCGCGCCAGCTGTCCCGGAAGGCGGTACCGGGCTGTGGCGACTCCGGTGTAATCGGGTGTTCGGCCTGCAGCGTCTCGAAGCCGCGCATCTGCTGCAGGGCGTCCAGTGCCCAGGTCGGCATGCCGCCGAGCCCGGCCTCGACCTCTGCGGCCGTCAGCTCCACCATGGCGATGTCCACCGCGATCTGCTGCGCAAGGTGCGCCATCTTCATGGCGGTCGAAACCCAGCCTGGCGGGCGTTTGCTGGCCTGGCTGGGAGGCGTTGTAAGGTCGGCACCCTCTGCAGACGGCGAGACCAGGTCGACCTTTCCCAGCCACTTGCGCAGTTCCTCGCTGCGCCAGACCATCTGGTGCTGCAGCCAGTTCGTGGCTTGGTCCAGGCGCTGTGGATCCGCAAGCTCGATGTCGCTGTCCCGCGCGGCGTCCCGGAGCCACTGGATATCCACGGTCAGCGGCTCAAGCAGGCTGATATGGCCCAGCGCCTCGAAAACCTCCGATGTCGTCAGCGTCACGGCCATGCCCTGCCCCACCTGGTCAGACAACCTGATGCTGCCCAGGCCTGCCCAGTCCAGTGGCAACATTGGCGCGGATCCGGCGGGCGCAGCCTCTTCGCCGAGCGCGGCACCGGGCGCAGCGTCAACCTCCCTGCCCGCGCTGGCTTCCTGGCGCGCGCGCGCAGGCTTTTCGGGGCGCAGCGCATGCGCTGGTCCAGCGCCGGCAGCCTTGCCGCCCTCAGGCTTGTCCGCTTTGAGCATGGCGAACAGATCGAACGGATCCATCTCCAGCAGGCGCCGGCTTTTCCCCTTCCCCGCCTTGTGCTGCTCGATCGCGTTGCGCACCTGGTGCACCGGCGTCCGGCGCGGGCCCGCTGGCTCAACGCCTGTTGCCCCAGCCTTTTGCTCGCCCTGCCCTGCGTCGAGTGGATCTCCGCCTTGGGCCGCAGCCGCTTGCGCAGCCGGGCCAGCCTGAACCGGTCCACCGGCATGCTCATCCGCCGGTACGCCGCCGGCAGCGTCCGGCTTTGCACCGGTGGCGCTTGAGGCCTCTCCCGCCGCCATCTCCAGCGGGTCGCCCAGTTGCGATTCAGGCGTTGGGCCCGCCTGGCGCATGCGCTTGACAATCTTCTGTGCCAAATCAGCCGCGACAACCTTTTCCGAGGCGCTGGCCTTCGCTGTGCGTTCACCGGTCTCGTGATTGACGGTTGTGGTCGCATCGAGCACGGCTTTCACGATCTTGGGTTTGGCGATCCGTCCCGGTTTACCGGTGCCGGGCTTCTTCCCGCTGGCCAGCCCTGCCCGCGTTTCCTCCAGCCGGGTGATTTCCTCCGGGGTCGCACCCGCGTGCAGGGCGTTCAGGTCCACCCGGTCGCTGCCTTCCTTCCAGATCCCGGCCGCAGCGGCAGCGTCACGCTCAAGCTTGGTGGCCTTGGCGATCTGCTTGAGGCGAACGTCGGTGTATTTGGACTCCCACAGGCTGAGCAGCGCGGGGACGTGGCCAGCGGCCAGCTGCTCGGGCGCGACCTTGAACTTGAACGCCAGCGCGGGCGACTCCTGTTTGCTCAGCNNTGCTCAGCCCTCGCAGCTCCGGCACACCCGCCGGCGAGCGCGGAAGGAACGCCAGCGCGCGGCGCTGCACCGGATCCAGTGCGGAAGCATCGAATTCCAGGACGCAAGGGACCGTGCCTGGCATGTGAACGGCAATCAGCTGAATCATGATGGAACTCCTGGGACGGGGAACGTGGAAGCGGAGATTTGCCCGGCGTGAGTCGGTGCGGGCGAGGCGGCACCGGGCGTGGCCTTGTCGTCGTCGGCACCTTCACCAGAAAGCAGCGGCCCGAGCTGGTCGATTTCAGTCAGGCGGCGCGCGGTAGCCTCGGCCCTGGCTTTCTTGCGGGCAGAGTGCGGACTGACCGCACCGGCATAAGCGCCGACGACAGAGATTCGTCCGTGGCCCATGGCTTCGGTGAGCTGCTTGTAGGTGACGGCCTGGTGGACAGGATCTTCGTGCTGACCATTACCGCCACGCACGGTGGGCGTGATTCCGGCCGCTTCCAGGCGATCACAGGCGAACCCGGCGCGCAGCCCGTGCCCAGTCACGCCGAGCGCCTTTTTCGTGATGCCAAAGCGGGCCATCACGTTCTCGTACCGGTATTGGTTTTGCGCGAGGGTGAACTGCGGGGGCGGCAGGAACTCGCGGTCATCCAGAAACTTGATCTCTTCGCGCAGCAGCAGCGCGGCGCTGACGCCGAGCAGGTCGCTCACATCGACGACGCGCGGGCGGCCACCCTTTGTGCCGTCCACCAGGTAGATGTGGATCAGCGACCAGTCGGCCTGGCCCGTGCCCGCCACCCGGCCGGGGCCAATGTCCCGCATGGGGCGCAGGCGCAGCGCTTCCATCTTGCGAAGGCCGAACGCATGCTGGGCGAGCAGCACCAGCCCAACCCAGCGCTCATAGCGGGCGACTTCGAGTATCAGCTTTTCAGGATCGAGGCCGTTGCCCTCCCACGACTTGTCCGTCTTGGCGACCAGCTGGCGCTTGCAAACCTTGCGGCCCAGCGCCTCACTGAAAACCGTGACGAACTCGGGCTTGCCGATCCAGCGCGCAAGGTGCCGGCAATAGGTGGCATAGCCCGCCGCCTGGGCCGGGCCGAAGTCGCCGCGTTCGACTTTAGTGCGGATGTGGCCTGCCAACGCCTTGAAGTGACGTTCATCGAGTGACATGGGATTGGCAAGCCGGCTGAAACCGAGCTCACGGCGCAGCCACTCGAAGATCTGCATCACATTCTGAAAAGCCCTCTTCTGGGTGATGTGGGACGTAGTGCGCGAATCGCCCTTGACCTTGCGCTTGCAGTGCTTGGCGATCAGGGTGGACAGCCGCTGGCGCCAATCACCTGATTCCACCCGCGACAACCCGGCCCGAGCGCCCATCTCCATAGTGAAAGTCATCGAGTTCACTGTTCACCCCCCTGCTGGCCGGTCTTTTCGGCTTTCTTCGGGAACAGGACGCGGCCGACATAGACCAGACGGTCCTTGTATTTCGTGACGGCATCCTCGATGTCGAGGCCGGTCCAGCACAGCGAGGTGCGGTTGCGCTGCTGCATGAAGTCGACCATTTCGGCAAACAGGACCTGGTGCCGCGCCATGTCTTTGTAGACCTTGGCCCCGCCACCATGGCCGCAGCGCAGGAGGTCGTATCCCGAGACGATGCCTTGGGCGGCGCTCAGCTCGATCTGGAGGGCATCCTCACGCACCAGTCCGGCTTCACGGGCCAGCCGGTCCACGAAATAGTGTGTTTTGTCGCGCTGGGCACGCAGGTAATCGCTGCGTTCTTGCAGTTGCTGGGGGGTGAGCTGGCGGCCACCGGTGCGTTCACGCACATTGGCGCTGAAATCCGGCCAGAACTCATCGATGGAGCCGAGCATGCCGTGCTTGTTGAGGGCCAAGGTCCAACTGCGCAGGGTGCCCCAGCGGTTGTAGATGGTCTTGCGCGACAACTGGCGCTGTTTCCAGTTTTCCAGCAAGGCGCGGGCATGGCGCAGCCCGAAGCTGGTCACATCGGTAATCTGGAAACCCATGGCGCGGAGTTCGGTGTACGCGGTCACCAGGCGTTCAATGCGCTCGTGGAGGACGCGGCGCGAGGGGAATTCACCCAGGAACCGGGCGCGGTCGGTGAGGATCACGCTGATCTGCTCGGGAATCGGCAAATCGCGAATCTGGTCGGCAAGAGCACTGCAGGGCTGGGTCTGAGGCGCGCGCGCATGGGGCGCGGCTGCGGCATGGACCCGGTTGTATTGAACAGGCGTGTGTGTGCTTGACTCGCGATGTGCCAGCGAGGCGGTCAGCGTTGTAGTTTGTGTCGTCATAGCAAGCTCCATCCGGTTAAAGGGTTCGTCCCGATCCGGCTGTCGCAAGCGTTTTTCTCTGTTGGCGGGCAGATACCCGGGCGTGGGGGTTCAGACAAAGGGATGCCATCCCGCTATCTGCCAGTTTGAAACGGCTCTGGTGCCGTGGACTTGCTGTCACGTCGAGGAATCTAGCTCCGGAGTCCTCACTCCCCTGTACATCAGGCCAGCAATCAAGTCGTGTTGAACTTGACTGCCGTGGCACCGTTTCGCCGGTGAACGCGTCTCTATCCCAATCAACTCCCTTACTCCCGCATAGACGATGCGGGAGAGCCCCATGTGCTTTGACAGCTATGTGCTGTCCCTACGAGTGGTAGGCCTACGAGTGGTAGGTGTGATGAGGATGGACTCAGCGAAACCGCGATCTGGCGCTGGCTGCTGTGATTGTTTAGAGATCTGCCACGGATGGCAGCGGTGAGTACCTTTCGTTGTCGCCGTGTCCTGGCGACGACCCTTTATCCCCGGTCGCTGGCGTGCGTTCGGGGGGTCGCAGTTCGTGAAGGTGCGCGTCTCCAAAGCCTCATAAGAGGGCCAGTGGACGGCGATTTTCACGCTGCAACGGGTGCGACTAAATTTGACGGTTCCGCCTGCTTTCCCCGTCTCGCAAAGGCGAAAAACGAGTGGAAAGCCTCGCAGATACTACGTTCTACAACACTCTGTCTTGTTCAAAGGCGAAAAGTGTTGGTTCAAAGGCTGGATTCGTAGCGAATCCATTGCGCAGAACTCAGGTCCTGCTGATTGAGATCTTCGATCTCCTGGCTCCTCAAAGTGGAGCTGACTTGCTGCGACAGCGATTGAAATATAGCACAGCCCGATTTCAAAGCGCAAGATCTGTATTCGTCGAGCAACGATCTTTTTGCAAGGGCGGGTTTTACCTCGCTCCTCCAAGCTTTGACACACACCGCGTCAATTCACGGCACAGAGGCGAAATACAGAGCCCGCAGTGACGCGCTCCAGCGCGGCGCTGTCGTTCATTTGCATATATGGCGTCTTTTCCGCCTGTTTTCCCCGGCAACAGGGTGTGACCATCTGGCCATCTTCAACTTTCCAGGGAAATCCAGATGAATGAAATCGTAGCCATCGACCTCGGGTACGGCCACACCAAAATAGTGAGCCAAGGCAGGGACGGCGAACCCAAGCGGATGATGTTCCCATCGGTCGCGCCGATAACCACTCGCGAACGAACGGCAGAGTCGAACGGCATGAGCAGCCTTCGCACCGTGACCGTGAGCGTCGGCGCGAACAACTACGTCATCGGCAAGGATGCATACCTCGAGGCCGATTCGAACTACTCACGTTCGCGTCTCGAAGAGTATTCGCAGACGGACGGATACCACGCGCTGATGCTTGGCGCGCTCGCGCTGTCGGGCCTTCGGGAGATCGACCAGCTCGTGATTGGGCTACCGTTGACCACCCTTGATACGTACCACAGTGCGATGAGCTCGAAATACCTGGGCGAGCACAGTATTGGTGCCACCTACGCGAGACGAAAAGTTGAGCTCGTGGTCCGCAACGTTGTCGTCACTTCGCAGCCTGCTGGTGCGATGATCAGCGCCGTTGCCGCCCAGCCCGGCCTGAAGAAGACGACGAACCTGGTAATCGACATGGGCTACTTCACGATGGATTTCCTCATGTGCGAAGGGTTGCGCCCGTACTACAAGCGGTCAGGCGCCATTCAGGGAGGAATGAGCGGGTACTACGATCACCTGAAAGGCCTGGTCGCTGAAAAGATTTCCAGCGAAGGCCTGCCGGCCCAAAGCACCGTCGACGACTTCCGGTTGGAAGAGGCACTGAGCCAAGGCGTCCAGGGAGAAAGTGGGCGAATGGTTTACAGCCTGCGGATCGGGAGGCTGGAAGTGGACATCACCGACTGCGTCGAGCGCGCCTCAACGCGATTGAGTGAATACCTTGATCGCATGATGACCACGCTGGGCGGCGGGAGCTCCATGGGAATCATCAGCTCGGTGGTACTCGCCGGCGGCGGCGCGCGAATGATTCTTCCGGCCGTGACGGAGCGCTTTGGAAAGACCCATGACATCGTGATGCAAGATGCGTCACAGTACGCCATTGCGAACGGGTTCCTCCACTTTGGCATTGCCAGCGCGAAGCGCGCTGCTGCACAGGTCTGATTTCGTGCCCCATCGATCGGAACGCGAATGAACGCACCCATCAAACTCCGAGGCACGATTTCGGACAGGCACGGCATCTTTTCTGCCTGCGTGGATATGCCGCCGCGCGCTTGCTTTCAACTACTGCTTACCCTTGCTGACGAGGCCTTGGCTTCACGAAGTAGCATGGCCAGGTTGTTGCATGAGGGACATCCATTGAGGGCGACACTTGAGCATTTGAGCTCGCACGAAGCCCTGGTCCTTCTGATCGGCCTCACCGGCGTGCGCCCGGGCTGGGAGCAGCAGGTCTGCGACGTTCCGCGGCCAGCTAGTGCGGCACCCGCTTCGTTGTCCAGTGACAAGGCCCCGCAGGCCGCTTCCGTGCCCGCGCCCGCGCCCGTGGCAGTGACAACAAGTACTGGGGTGGATTTCGAGGACGGTGACTTTGAAATTTTGTCTGGCCGGCCAGGGTAGTTTTGTCACTCAAGCACGATTTCCGAGTCGTTCCAGAATAGAGACATCTGAACTCAAAAGGGGTACTCGAAATGAAACAACTGCTCAAATCCTACTCGGCCAAAGCCTACGGTCTCGTGGCCGCCTGCAATGCCTACGTCAATGCAGCCGGCTACGAGGTCGGCCAAATCGACCTCGCCCAGTACCAACGGAGCGTGAAACTGGAGAAATACCGCAATAAGGTGGTTTTTCCCGCCAATCTGGGCATCCTTCCGGTGGCAGTATTCAGTGTCGGAGTGACATACCGTGCGGTGGTCGGCATCTTTGCCTGTGCCATGCTGCGCGGGATGCGCGCTCTGATGATCAAGACTGAAGGCCGCCAGAAGCTGCGCAAGCTGCCTCAGGTCGACCTGCAGGAGAACGCGCGAAACTAAGAGGTTGTTGTGGTTGACAAGCGAAAGTCTGGAAGTCAGGTGAAAACGAGGGTCAAGCGGCTATGGCACATTGTCGGCGCGTACGTCGCTGGGGTCACCGCCATGCTCCCGTACACGGCGTTCGCCGCCGGCGGGGCCCAGCTTTTCACAACGCCACCTGAGCAATGCATTGTTCCAGCCTCGGCTTACCACTCGGTCAACCCGTATGTCCTTCGAGCAATCCTCAACGTCGAATCAGGCTTGAAGTCTGGTGCACTGGGGAAAAACCAGAATGGTTCGGTTGACATCGGCATCGGCCAAATCAATTCAATTCATCTCAAGGAGCTCTCCCAGTTCGGGATAGGCCCGGCCCACCTTCAGGACGCCTGCATTGGAACCTACGTGGCCGCCTGGCATCTAAAAAAGGCGATTGCAGCCCGTGGCAACACTTGGGAGGGGGTGGCTTCATATCACAGCCGCACGCCCTACTTCAATAAGCGATACCAGGCGCTGCTCATCAACGAAATGATTCGAAGTGGCGCGATGCAGGGCCAGCATCTACCAATTCCCCCACTCAATCCTCCAGATCGAACCGCCGGCGCATCCCGTGCCGGTTCGAAGGCCGCGACCGACGGGGAGGACGCCGGATCAAATGTCGTGGTGTTTGACGGCGGGGCCAGCCAGTAGCACCGCTTCGCGCTGGCCTCAACGCATCATCTGGCGACGAGCACGATCTCTCGGCTCGACGGCTTAAAACCTGAAACTTTGTCTGGCCCATTCGGCCTTTGCATTTGGTAGGCCGCTGATTTTCGAATCGCGCTGCAGCCAGTAGCAATCCCTCCCGGAGAGTAAGTCCTCGTCCCGAAACTCCATCTTGGCGTCTATCACACCTCGAGGGAAGCCGACGATGCTCGGCCGGCTGCCGGAAGCCCCAGAGCACGCGCTGACCACGCCAACCATCACGTAAGTAAAAAGGAAACATTCCACCCCACCTCGGCAACCGAGGTCGCCGAACGCGCTTCGGCCTGTCGCTCTTCCTCGGCTGCCCGACATACAAACAGCGTGGCGTCAAACAAGGCACGTCCCTAGTATCGGCGGCCATGTCAGACATAAAAATCCTTTTTGGGAGGCGCCTGGTTGTCTTGCGCAGGAAAAAGAATTTCTCCCAAGAGGCCCTCGCAAATGAAAGCGGCCTTGCCCGTAGCTACCTGAGCAGCGTTGAGCGAGGTCTCACGAATATTTCAATCCTGAATATTGAACTGATCGCTGACATCTTGGGATACAAGCCGTACGAGTTGCTTTACTTCCCCAAGGGATGGATTCGAGAGAAAAGGAAGCCGAAGCGCTAATGATGATCAAGGAACCGGGCCTGACCCTAGGCAAAGCACTGACACGCTACAACGAGCGGATTTCCGTCCACAAAAAGGGGCACGTACAGGAGCGTTATCGGGCGAACTCGATCCGCCGCCACTCTTTGGCTCGAAAGAAGCTGCACGAAATTACGACGGTCGACATCGC
>CXWL01134390.1_pt1 | contig 11683 bp, 11 predicted proteins | sample 590931 | NCBI WGS metagenome assembly CXWL01 (sample SAMEA3498368, study PRJEB10139) | groundwater metagenome | biome: water well; material: biofilm material | place: Germany | collected 2015-04-27 | reverse complement strand
AGTCATTCTACGCCAGGTGCGGGCGTGCTCGAGAGGCGCACGCCGTTCAGTTAAGCTTAAGAACGGTCGTTCCTATGGATGTCCACGCGATGGATACCCGCCGTATGGCGGGAATGACGGCTTCACTGAACGGCATCAGGGGCTGTCCCGGATTGTTTTCCGGTTGGGGTGGACATGATGCAGATCAAGGAAATTGGCTCCCGGTACGCCTAGGATCACGAGACCCACACCACCGGCCCATAAAATGAAGACAGCTGCCCTGCATCCGACCACCCGCATCATCCAACAGGAACACCAGCGCCTCGGCGCCGTCATCCGCGCCATGCTGCATTTCGTGCGCGGCATCGGCGAAGGCGATAATCCGCCGCCGTTCAAGGTGTTCCGCGCGATGCTGCTGTATATCGCCGACTTTCCGGAAAAAATGCACCACCCGAAGGAAGACGGACTGTTCGTGCTGCTGCGAAAGCGCACCGGCACCGTGGATGACACCATCGCCGAGCTCGAGGTCCAGCATGGGCAGGGCGAGGCGCTGGTGCGCAACCTCGAGCACCAGCTGACCCGCTACGAGCTGCAGGGGGGCGCCGCGGGCGATGCGTTCTTCAAGGCAGTCGAGGACTACGCGGCCTTCTACTTCGGCCACATGCGGATGGAGGAGGAAATCATCCTGCCCGCCATCGACAAATTCCTGACGACCCAGGACTGGGAAGAAACCGACCTGGCCTTCGCCGCCAACGAGGCCAGTGCCGACAAGGAGAGCTTCGAGCAACTGTTCTCCATGATCGCCAATATCACGCCGGCACCGATCGGGCTGGGTACGCCGGTCGCCAGCCGGGCCGTCTGAGCGGCGCCGGAGCATCAGTCAGCACCGCGGCTGGAAGTAGTCGTCGCCCTGTTTGGCAGACGCGCCAGGTTCGGCGGATTTACAATAGCTGCGCTCCGCTGCCTTGCTCCGACAGCGCGTCCAGCGGAATGCGCAAGCTGCACGCGTCGATCGACAGGCAGCCGCAGCCGATGCAATCGTCCAGCTGGTTGCGCAGGCGCGTCAGCTGCGCGATGCGTTCGTCGAGCTCGTCGCGCCAGAGCCCGGACAACGCTGCCCAGTCCGCCGCCGTGGGCGCTCGCCCGTCCGGCAGAGCGGCGAGCGCGGCACTGATCGACGCGAGCGAAATGCCGATTCGCTGGGCGACCTTGATGACCGCCACCCGGCGCAGCACATCGCATCCGTAACGGCGCTGCCTGCCCGCCACTCTTCCCATTATTTTTCCTTGACCTCAACTTAACTTGGGGTTTTACACTCGTCTGCAATGATTTGCAAGCACGTGGAGGAAACCATGAACCCTGGCATGACAACCGTCGACTACAACAAGGCGCTGGTTCGCGCCCTGTATGAGGACTGCATCAACACGAGGAACCTGGACCAGTTGGACACGCTGATCGCGCCGGACTTCACGGGCGCACGCGGCGTACAGGGGCCGCGCGAATTCCGCGCCACGATCGAAGCCGTGCTTGCCGGTTTTCCCGGCGTATGCTTCGAGATCCATGACCTGTTTGGGGAAGGCGATAAGGTGGCGGTCCGCTGGACCTTCCGCGCCATCCATGGGGGGGAATTTGTCGGCCTGCCGCCCAGCCACGCCGACGTGACGCAGGAGGGCAACGTGATCTACCAGGTTCGCGACGGCCGGATTGTGCGGGCTTGGCTACAGGCGGATCGGCTGGGGGTGTTGCAACAGATCGGCGCCGTACCGTAACGCCGTCAAGTTACGGTTTAAGTCGAGCCGAACCACGAAGCGGGTTCGGTCCGAATAAGTTTTCAGGCATTTTTTGACCGCGCCACCAGATTCGCGGCACGAGAAGAGAAGTAACCGCTGAAGCCGCCGTAGGCCAGACTAAGTGCCATGGCGAAAGCAGGGCTATTTGCAGCATCGATCCTGAATCCATGCATGACAGCGACCACGTACTTGGTAAAAAAGATCGCCATGATCACGATGAGCGGGGTCCAGCTGCCGGGAATGTAAAAAGCATTCCTGCCTGGGTCGAATACAACCCGGGTATCCCGGAAAAACGTGTAGCCAATGAACGTGACCAAGACTAACCCAGCGGCCCAAAGCGCAACCGTGACCAGCTTGAGGCCAAAGCTGGATTGGACCCCTGCGAGAGACAGCGCGACCATCCCGATTGGCAGCAGGTATGCCATGAGCCGATTGACGTCGCGGTTCCTCGTTTGCAGCAAGCCAAATGCTAGCAGGCCCGCAAACAGGGCAAAGACCCATGGCGGGGTGTGGGACAGAATTTGCAGCATTCGTTAATTTCTCCAAAATATACGCGAGCTGGCAAGCGTGCTCGGGAAGGTGAAACCAGAGTCTACAGCGCGCTCTGCAATCAAAATGCACACATCGTCACGGTGACGGAAAACTTGTTACTGGAGTTGACTGCCGAACTGCCCGCTGCCTGCCGACGCTAATCCTGTGCCGGTGTGGCAGCGACCAGCCGTCCCAAAGTCGCCATCGCCGCCTCCGCGCGCGCATCCCATGCATNNTCCCATGCATGGCCGTAATTGAGCCGCAGGCAGTTGGCGAAGCGGCGCTGCGCCGAGAACATCGGGCCGGGAGCGACGCTGATGCCCAGCGACAGCGCCTGGCGGTGGATCGCGATCGTGTCGGCACGGCCCGGCAGTTCGACCCAGATGAAGTAGCCGCCGTCGGGGCGGGTGGCGCGGGTGCCGGGCGGGAAATGACGCTCGATTGCCTGCAGCATCGCCTCCTGTTGCGTCGACAGTGCATGGCGAAGCTGGCGCAGGTGCTTGTCGTAGCCGCCTTTGGCCAGATAGTCGGCAAGGGCAGCCTGGGCCGGCGCGGACGCCGACAGCGTGCGGGTCAGCTTGAGGCGCGCGACGTCGCGGGTAAAACGTCCTGGCACTGCCCAGCCAACCCGGTATCCCGGCGCCAGGCACTTCGAGAATGACGAACAGTGCATGACCAGGCCCTTCTTGTCGTACGCCTTGGCAGGCAGCGGCCGCTTGCCGCCGAAATACAGCTCGCCGTAGACGTCATCCTCGATCAGCGGCACGTCGTGGGTGGCCAGCAATTCGACCACCGCCTGCTTCTTTTCATCCGACATCAGGCTGCCCATCGGATTCTGGAAGTTGGTCATCAGCCAGCAGGCCTTGGGGGCGTGGCGTTCGAGCGCCGCGGCCAGTTCGGCCAGGTCGATGCCGTCGCGTGGATGGGTCGCTACCTGGATCGCCTTGACGCCGAAGCCTTCCAGCGCCTGCAAGGCGCCATAAAACGCCGGCGACTCGATGATGACGGCGTCGCCCGGCCGCGCCACCGCGTGCAGGCACAGGTTCAGCGCTTCCAGCGCGCCATTGGTGATCACGATTTCGTCGGTATGGACCGACATGCCGTCGGCCAGGTAGCGCAAGGCAATCTGACGCCGCAGGCTGGCGTTGCCAGGCGTTAGGTCGTCGACTGTGCTCCACGGATCCATCGCCTGTACGCTGGACGCCATCGATCGTGCCAGCCGGGGCAGGGGAAACAGCAGCGGGCTCGGGAATGCCGAGCCAAACGGCACCACGTCGCGCATCTTGGTGGATTCCAGAATGTCGAATACCAGTTCGCTGACGTCGATCGCGGTGGAGTCGCCGTCGGGGCGGGCGCCGATCACGGGCTCGGGCAGGTGCGCCTTGGCCCCGGCCGTAACGTAGTAGCCGGAGCGTTCGCGCGCACGGATCAGGCCGCGCGCCTCGAGCAGGTAGTAGGCCTCGAATACCGTCGACGGACTGACGCCGCGGCTGGCGCTGGCCTGGCGCACCGACGGCAGCCGGTCGCCACGTTTCATGACGCCTGCGCGGATCGACTGCGCAATCTCTTCGGCAAACGCTTCGTAAAGCTTCATGATTTACGCGACCGCGTACTTTGCCAAGGCGACCAGGATGCCAATGAAGATGAGAACGCCGATCAAGGCGGCGATCAGCACGTGGAACGGGTTCATGCCGCCCTCCACGTCGTCATCGAAGTCGCGCTTGCGGCGCAAGCCCGTGAACGACCACACGATTGCTTTCATCGTCCGGCCGAAGGACCGCGTGGATGGGTTGTCATTCGCTTTCGTCATTGTCGCTCCAGGTGAATGTGCATTGTCCTCCCGGAAGGGTTTTTAGTACAGCAGCAGTGGGCGCGTAAATAAGGGGATCAGATGATGGTTTCTCCAATGACACAGAGTTGGAACGAACGTAGGGAGCGGACATGGCAGTCGCCATCTGATATGCAAAAATGGGATGCAGCTGCCGCTGTTTTGCTCCGGCCGCCTGCCGCACAATACTGTCCATGAAGATTCTTAACCTGATGTTTGCGGCAATGGCCGCCGCCGTAATGCCTGTCAAGGCGCAGCAAGTTGCGGTACCCGACACCATCGCCCAGCGCGCGGTGGCCTGCGTGGCCTGCCATGGCAAGGAAGGACGCGCCACCAGCGAAGGATTCTTTCCGCGCATCGCGGGCAAGCCAGCCGGCTACCTGTACAACCAGCTGCTCAACTTCCAGCAGGGCAAGCGGCAATATCCCCTGATGAGCTACCTGGTCGCGCATATGTCGGATGACTACCTGCGCGAGATATCCGACTACTTCGCCAGCCAGCATCCGCCTTATCCGGCGCCACAGCCAACACGCATGTCCGGCGCGGCGCTTGAGCGGGGGCGCACCCTGGCCATGGCGGGCGATGGCTCCAGAAAGATTCCTGCCTGTGCAGCCTGCCACGGCGAAGCCCTTGGCGGGATGTTGCCAGCAACGCCGGGCCTGCTTGGCCTGCCGCGCGACTACCTGAATGCGCAGCTAGGTGCGTGGAAGAACGGTTCGCGCCGCGCCGCCGCGCCCGATTGCATGGCGCAGGTCAGCCGGCAGCTGAGTCCGGAAGATGCCGCCGCCGTCGCGGGCTGGCTCGCAGCCCAGCCGGTCCCGGCCGCGATGCTGCCGGCGCCCGCCACGTCGATCAGCTTACCGCTGCCTTGCGGCAGTGTCCCATCACCACATGGCCAGTAACATGAAACGATTACTTCTGATTCTCATCGCCATCCTTGCGCTCGCTTCGCTGTCGGTCGTCGGCATCCAGACCATGCACGATCCAGGTGCCGGCGAGCCCGCCGTCGTGGCCGCGGACGCCGGCGCCCAGGTCGAAAAGGGAAAATACCTTGCGCGCGCAGGTAATTGCATGGCCTGCCACACGGCGCGCGGCGGCAAGCAATACGCCGGCGGTCGCGCCATCGACACGCCGTTCGGCGCGATCCATGCGCCCAACGTGACACCCGACGATGCCACCGGCATCGGTACCTGGACTGCCGACGACTTCTGGCGCGCGCTTCACAACGGCAAGTCGAAGGACGGCAGCTTCCTGTACCCAGCCTTCCCCTATCCGAACTACACCAGGATGGTGCGGGCCGATTCCGATGCCTTGTACGCGTACTTCCGGACCATAACCCCGGTCAGGCAAGTGAACAGGGAGCACGCACTGGCCTTTCCTTTCAACCAGCGCGTGCTGCTGGCGTTCTGGCGCGCACTGTATTTCACGCCGGGCGAGTTCCAGCCGCAGCCGAACCAGACAGCCGAGTGGAACCGCGGCGCCTACCTGGTGCAGGGCCTCGGTCATTGCAGTGCCTGCCATGCGACGCGGGCCGCGCTGGGGGGATCGCTGGCGCGTGAAGGGCTGGGCGGCGGCCTGATGCCGGGCGCGGGCTGGTATGCGCCTGCACTGAACTCCGACACTGATGCCGGGCTAGGCGACTGGACGGTGGCCGATGTCGCCAGCCTGCTCAAGACCGGCGTCTCGCAGCGCGGCGCCGCCATCGGGCCGATGGCGGAAGTGGTCAGCGCCAGCCTCCAGCACGTGGCCGATACGGACGTTACGGCGATGGCGGCCTACCTGAAGACGTTGCCGAAGCCGCAGGGCGGGATCATCTCAGGCTCGGCCGGTAGCGCCGGCGACCCGGTGGCCGTGCTGCGTCTCGGGGCAACGCTGTATGAGCGCCATTGCGCGTCCTGCCATGGTGCGAACGGGCAGGGCGCACCGACGGCTTATCCTTCGCTTGCCGGAAACGGTCCGCTGGCGCTTGGCGACTCGACCAATCCAATCCGTATTGTCCTCAATGGCGGCTACCCGCCGAGCACGGGCGGCAATCCGCGGCCTTACGGCATGCCGCCGTTCGGCGCTGCATTGTCCGACAGCGACATCGCGGCGGTCGTGTCGTACGTGCGAACGGGCTGGGGTAACGATGGAAAGATGGTGTCGGCGCTCGACGTCAGCCGCCTGCGCGGAGCCCCTGCGGACTAAAATAATAGCGAAACCATCACGATTGTTCGTCAATCGAATAATATTTACTCAAGAAAACTTTGGGCGCGCCGTTATAGGAGAAGACCTCTTTCGGGCATGCCCACCATGTCGCTTTCCATTTCCACAAATGTCCTTTCGCTGCACGCGCAGCGGCGCGCCTCCGCAGCGGGGGAGGACATTGCACGCACCATCAGCCGCCTGTCGAGCGGGATGCGGGTGAGCAGTGCGGCCGACGATGCGGCAGGCCTTGCGATTTCCCAGCGGATGACGTCCAGCCTGAACGGCTTGAATATGGCGGGGCGCAACATCAACGATGCCGGTTCCATGCTGCAGCTTGCCGACAGCGCGATGGCCCAGGTCACCGAAAGCCTGCAGCGGCTGCGCCAGCTGGCCGTGCAGGGCGGCTCGTCGACCTACGCCGCGAGCGATCGCGAGGCGCTCCAGCTGGAAGCGCGCGAACTCATGGCGAGTATTACGCAGATCGGCAAGAGCACCGAATTCAATGGGCAGGCGGTGTTCTCGCAGGATACCGCCAGCATCGGCGGCGACAAGGGCCGGCGCGCGGTGATCGACGGCCTGAAGTCAAGCGGCTGGCTGACCCAGGCCGAAAGCCTGGTCAAGGAATACTACGGACTGACCGGCGACGGCACCACCCTCAAGATCGACCTCGACAGCCTGTCGGACGGACAGTGGAACGTGATGGCCTACGTCTCGGGGCCAGGCAACCTCACCATGGCGCTCGACATGGGCGACTTCACCCCGACCAATTATCCTGATGGCGGCACCGGGTCGATGTTCAGCGACCGCATCGTCGCCCACGAGATGGTGCACGCGGTGATGTTTCGCTCCACAAATATCTTCAACCTGCCGGGCTGGTTCACCGAAGGCACTGCCGAACTGATCCACGGCGCCGATGAGCGCCTCAACGGCGCCACCGGTGGCGGCGCCGACGCGGCCACCGCCGCCCTGGTCGCGGATTTCGAAAACTCCGTCTACGCAGGTGGTTACGCGGCGTCGCGTTACATGCACGACAAGCTGAAGGACCTGGGCGTCGATGGCGGCATCAAGGGCGTCATGCTCTACCTGCACGAGCATACGAACCACGGGCTCAATGAGGCGCTGAATGCGGTCAGCGGCGGGGCCATCGCCAGCGAGGCCGCCTTCGTCGCGGACTTCAAAGCCAACGGCGTCGATTACATCCAGGACGTGATGAATCTCTCCAACGCCGATACCGGCGCCATTGGCGGACTCGACGCGGACGGCGGGCCCGAGCGTACCGCCCGCAGCGTGATCGCCGATGGCAGTACCCGCCCGCCGGACGATCCGCTGGAGGGTTTCAAAGTGATCTTCCCGGAAACCAGGGCCACGACCGGCACGCGCTCGGTCCAGGTCCAGGTCGGCGCGAACGCATCCGACCATATTTCCTTGAGCCTGGCTGCGATGAACGCCTCGGCCCTCGGCCTGGACGACCTCGACCTCAGGCGCACCTCGATCGCGATCCGCCATATCGACGAAGCACTGGCCTTTGTTTCGAACCAGCGCGTGTCGGTTGGCGCATCCAGCAAACGCCTTGAAGTGGCAGCCAGCGCTGCGGCCAGTGGCGCGGAAAACCTGGCGGCAAGCCGGTCGCGCATCGTCGACACAGATTATGCGGCCGAGACAGCCGCGCTGACCCGCGCACAGATTCTCCAGCAGGCCGCGACCGCCATGGTCGCCCAGGCCAACAACCAGCCGCGCACGGTCCTGTCGCTGCTGCGCTGAGTCGCCGTTCTTTTTGGCTGACGGTGACATAGCCTCCTTTTTTCCTCTTCCATCCTTGTTACGCTTGCCAAGGCGCAAGTTCGCCCAATTGTTTTACCTTTCTGTAGCCAAACTACGCAAACAATTCATGGTATTTGCGACATTGATCGTAAATTCGATTGATCGAGTAGTAAAACTACGGCATTCTTGTTTCGTCCAACCGAGGCGGCACCAAGCTGGCCGCAGAGCCACAGCGTCAACGGCGGGGACGCCATCGATAACAAATACAAGGAAGAAAGTTATGGAGACAAGACTGAGCGCAACATTCCTGGCTGCGGCATTCGCCGCCGGCCTCGCAGCCCCGGCCCATGCTTTGCCGGACACCAGCGTCGCGAACAAACAGGGCTACAACACGGACGTGATCTACCAGATCGTGACCGACCGTTTTGTGGACGGCAATACCGCCAACAATCCGGCAGGCGCGGCGTTCAGCGCCGGCTGCACGCAGAAAAGACTCAATTGCGGCGGCGACTGGGCCGGCATCCAGGCCAGGATTGCCGACGGCTACCTGACCGGCATGGGCGTCACCGCCATCTGGATCTCCCAGCCCGTGGAAAACATCACCGCGCTGGTCAACTATTCCGGCACCAATAACACCGCGTACCACGGCTACTGGGCGCGCGACTTCAAGAAGCCCAACCTGGCGTACGGCACGATGACCGACTTCACCAACCTCATCGCCGCCGCACATGCGAAGAACATCAAGGTGATCATCGACTTCGCGCCGAACCACACGTCGCCGGCCATGCAGACCGACACGAGCTTCGCTGAAAACGGCAAGCTGTACGACAACGGCGTCTTGCTGGCCTCGTACACCAGCGACCCCAACGGCTACTTCCACCACACCGGCGGCACCAGTTTCTCGAACCTGGAAGACGGCATCTACCGCAACCTGTTCGACCTGGCCGACATCAACCACAACAAGCCGCAGATGGATGCGTATTTCAAGGCGGCCATCAAGACCTGGCTGGACCTGGGCATCGACGGCATCCGCATGGACGCCGTGAAACACATGCCGTTCGGCTGGCAGAAGAGTTTCATGGCCTACGTGCACGGCTACAAGCCGGTGTTCACCTTCGGCGAGTGGTTCCTTGGCGAGAACGAAGTCGATCCGGCCAATCACTACTTTGCCAACAAGAGCGGCATGAGCCTGCTTGACTTCCAGTTCGCGCAGAAGGTGCGCCAGGTGTTCAAGGACGGCACGTCGGACATGGCCAGCCTGAACCAGATGGTGACCGACACCGCGTCGCAGTACAGCCAGGTCAACGACCAGGTCAGCTTCATCGACAACCACGACATGCCGCGCTTTAAGACGGCCGGCGCGAACAACCGCAAGCTGGAGCAGGCGCTCGCGTTCACCCTGACCTCGCGCGGTGTGCCGGCCATCTATTACGGTACCGAGCAGTACATGGAAGGGACGGGTGACCCGGATAACCGCGGCAAGATGACCTCGTTCAGCACCGTGACCACGGCCTACAAGCTGGTGGCAAAGCTGGCCCCGCTGCGCAAGTCGAACCCGGCAATCGCCTACGGCAGCACGACCCAGCGCTGGGTCAGCGGCAACGTGCTGATCTTCGAACGCAAGTTCGGCCCGAACGTCGCCGTCGTCGCCATCAACCGCGACCTGGTCAACGCGACCAGCATCACCGGCTTCTTTGCAGGGCTGCCGGGCGGCACCTATGCCGATGTGCTGGCTGGCCTTGGCCTCGCCGGTAACAGCATCACCGTCAACGCGAGCGGTGCGGTCAGCAACTTCTCGCTGGCGCCGGGCGCGATTGCAGTGTGGCAGTACAGCGCCGCGACGACCACGCCGACGATGGCGCACGTGGGCCCGATGATGTCGATGGCAGGCAAGACCATTACCATCGATGGCCGCGGCTTCGGCGCCACCAAGGGCACCGTGATGTTCGGCGCCACCGCGGTGACCGGCGCCGACATACTGTCGTGGGAAGACACCCAGGTCAAGGTGAAGGTGCCGGCGATTGCCGCTGGTGTCTACGGCATCAGCGTCAAAAACGCCGGTGCCATGGCGAGCGGCGTGTACAACGCGTTTGAAGTGCTGAGCGGCCCACAGGTGACGGTGCGCTTCGTCGTCAACAACGCCGCCACGTCGCCCGGCCAGAACATCTACCTGACCGGCGACAAGCATGAGCTCACCAGCTGGAGCGCCGCCGCGCCGATCGGCCCGCTGTTCAATCAGGTGATCTACGCTTATCCGACCTGGTACACCGATGTCAGCGTTCCGGCGTCCACCACCGTCAGCTTCAAGTTCCTGAAAAAGAGCGCGAATCCGACCGTATGGGAGGGCGGCAGCAACCACACCTTCGTCACGCCGGCCAGTGGCACGGCGACCGTGAACGTGAACTGGCAACCGTAAGGGGCGAACCCGTGTCCGGTAGCGCGGCGCGCCACGCGCGCGCGCGCGCAGTGCTACCATGTAGGCATCGACGTCGCCTGACCCGGCTGTGACTAAAAGGTGCCATCATGAAAGCAATCGTTACCGGACACACCAAAGGGCTGGGCGAGGCCATCGCCTCGGACCTCCTCATGCGCGACATCCCGGTACTGGGACTGGCGCGCACTTTCTCGCACGAGATGCAGGCGCGCTGTCCGGGCCTGCTGTCGCAAATCGAAATCGACCTGGCCGATGCTGCCGCCCTCGGCAACTGGCTTGCCGGCAGCGCCCTCAGGCATTTCCTGGCTGGCGCCAACGCCATCCTCCTGATCAACAACGCCGGCGTCGTGCAGCCCGTCGGCACCTTGCTCGACCAGGACCCGCTCGCGATAGCGCGCGCCGTCACGCTCAACGTCGCCGCGCCGATGATGCTGTCGGCCGCCGTGGCCGCACTGAGCGCAGGAGCCGAGCGCCGCATCTTGCATATTTCCAGTGGGGCCGGGCGCAACGCCTATCCGGGCTGGAGCGTCTACTGCGCCACCAAGGCCGCGCTCGACCAGCATGCGCGCGCAGTGGCGCTCGACGCCGTGCCTGAGGTTCGCATCTGCAGCCTGGCGCCCGGCGTTATCGATACCGACATGCAGGCCGAAATCCGCGCCACCCCGCCGGAACGCTTTCCGCTGCGCGAGCGCTTCGTCGAACTGCAGCGCGCCGGTGAACTGAGCCCGCCCCAGCACACGGCGCGCGCGCTGGTCGAGTACATGCTCGCCACCAGCTTCGGGCGCGAGCCGGTGGACGATTTGCGCGTCACCAGATAGCCCGCAAGTACTGGTGCAAGTCGCAGCACCGGCAGATCCTGTCGGCGGCCACGAGCGATATCAAGCTGCTGCCGGAGGATATCCAGGCAGCAGGGCAGGGCTGCCGCGCCGCACGCCGGTCGCTGAACTGAACAGCGCTTCCGACACACTCGACCAGGCCATCAGCTCGGCGCGCTCGATCGCCGTCCAGCTGCGCGGCCAGCGCGTTCTGCTGCGTGTGCGCGATAATGGCGTCGGCATCGCGGCAGCGCTCGGCTGGCACGCTGTTGTCGGCCCTGCTGCCGGTGTCCGATCAGTGCGAGACTTGATACACTCTTATTCCGAACAGAGAAACGAGACAACATTGACAAAAATT
>CXWL01044990.1_pt1 | contig 11684 bp, 11 predicted proteins | sample 590931 | NCBI WGS metagenome assembly CXWL01 (sample SAMEA3498368, study PRJEB10139) | groundwater metagenome | biome: water well; material: biofilm material | place: Germany | collected 2015-04-27 | reverse complement strand
GCGCCCAGTAAGGCCGGCGGCTGCCGGCGCGGCGCTCAAGTCGCCGCGCCGGCGGCCGATACAGCGGTGAGCTCCTTCCGGGCCGGACCGCCATGAAACGCCACCTCGCCATCGTCAATCTCGCTCTGCTTGCCGGCTGCGACATGCTGGGCATCGAGTCGCCCGAGAAGATCGCCGCCAGCCGCGAAGCCGACGGCAAGGCGGTGGGCGGCGCCTGCCGCCACGCCGGTCGCGCCATCGAGGACTGCTACGCGCTGAACAAGCGGGCCGACCGCGCCGCGGTGTTCGCCGGCTGGCGCGACATGAACGACTACATGCGCGAGAACAAGATCGACGAAGTGCCGCCGCAGATCGCCGGCGTCGCCGCCAAACCGGCCGTCGAGGAGGTGGCCGACGCCCACACCGAGAAGCGCCCGACCAAGGGCGGCGAAGGCAAGTCCAAGGACAAGCCGAAGGCGCGCGAGTCCTGAGCCGCCGGAGCGAGGCGCCTGTGCGACTGCGCAGCGCAGGCGGCTCAACTCAGGCCGATGCTGGCCAGCTCCGCAGGGCCTTCGCTCTGGCCTGAGGCCCGGGCGGCCCCGGTCGCCCCGCCGCGAGCGACGACAATGCGAGCATGAGCTCGCTGCGTGCGTTGCTGCACGACCCCCATTTCCGCCGCGGCGCCCGCGACATGCTCGACTTTGCGCCGGGCATCGCCGCCTGGGGCCTGGTCACCGGCGTGGCGATGGCCAAGAGCGGGCTGTCGATTCCGTTGGCGGTGCTGATGACGCTCACCGTCTACGCCGGCAGCGCGCAGCTCGCCTCGCTGCCGCTGCTGGCCAGCGGCGCGCCGATGTGGGTGATCTGGGCGGCCGCCTTCTGCGTCAACCTGCGCTTCGTGATCTTCAGCGCGCAGTGGCGCGTGCACATGGGGCACTTGTCGCGCGGCCGGCGCCTGGCCATCGGCTACCTGTTGGCCGACCTCAACCTGATCGCCTTCCAGCGCGCCTGGCCGGGCGGCCGCCGCGAGCCGGGACAGGTGCGCTACATCGTGGGCGGCATCGCGACGATCTGGGTGACCTGGCAACTGCCGTCGCTGCTCGGCATCTTTCTCTCCGAGGCCATTCCGACGCAATGGGGCCTGGGCTTCGCCGGCACGCTGGCCATGCTCGGGCTGACCTACGGACTGCTGAGCGACCGCAGCACCTGGACGGCCGCCGTCGTCGCCGCTGCCGCCGCCGTGGCAGCGTATTCGCTGCCGCTCAAGCTGAACATCGTCGTCGCCATCGCCGCGGCCGTGGCTGCCGGCCTGATGATCGAACAGGCCGAGCGTGCCGGCCAGCGCCTCAAGGAGGGTGCATGAACGAGGCTTGGCTCGGCGCGGTGACCATCCTCGGCTTGGCCGTGGTCACCTTCGTGGCGCGCAACTTCTTCCTTTTTCCCGATCGCGAGGTCAAGATTCCGGCCTGGCTGCAGCGAGGCCTGAAAGTGGCTCCGCTGGCGGCACTTGCCGCGGTGGTGGTGCCCGAAGTGATCATGACCAAGGGCTCTCTGATCGCCACCTGGCAGGACGCCCGGCTACCCGCCGTGGCGGCGGCTTCGCTGTACTACCTGTGGCGGCCGGGCGTGCTCGGGCCGCTGCTCGCGGGCTTGGCGGCGTTCCTTCCGCTGCGGCTGCTGTGGGGCTGGTGAGCCCCGCCGCCGACTGAATTCCGATTCGCCGCCGTAACCAAGTTACCTTATCATCAACTCTTGAGTTTCATCATGAACGTTCTTCGCTTCACCGATCTCGTCGCCGCCGGCAAGGTGGCAGGCCAGCGCGTCTTCATTCGTGCCGACCTGAACGTGCCTCAGGACGATGCCGGCAAGATCACCGAGGACACCCGCATCCGCGCCAGTGTGCCCTGCATCGAGCTGGCGCTGAAGGCCGGCGCCGCGGTGATGGTCACCTCGCACCTGGGCCGCCCGATCGAGGGCGAGTTCAAGCCCGAGGATTCGCTCGCGCCGGTGGCCACGCGTTTGGGTGAACTGCTGGGCCGCGAGGTGAAGCTCGTCTCCAACTGGGTGGACAGCCCGGGCGGCGTGCAGGTCGCACCCGGCCAGGTGGTGATGCTGGAGAACTGCCGCCTCAACAAGGGCGAGAAGAAGAACAACGAGGAACTGGCGAAGAAGATGGCCGCGCTGTGCGACATCTTCGTGCACGACGCCTTCGGCACCGCGCACCGCGCCGAGGCCTCGACCTACGGCATCGCGCAGTTCGCGAAGGTCGCCTGCGCCGGCCCGCTGCTGGCGGCCGAGATCGACGCCATCAGCAAGGCGCTGGCCAACCCGAAGCGGCCGCTGGTGGCCATCGTCGCGGGCAGCAAGGTCAGCACCAAGCTGACCATCCTGAAGAGCCTGGCGAAGAACGTCGACCAGCTCATCGTCGGCGGCGGCATTGCCAACACCTTCATGCTGGCCAGCGGCCTGCCCATCGGCAAGAGCCTGGTCGAGGCCGACCTGCTGAACGAAGCGAAGGCGGTCATCGAGGCCATGAAGGCGCGTGGCGCCGCCGTGCCCATCCCGGTCGACGTGGTCACGGCCAAGGAGTTCAAGGCCGATGCCAAGGCCACGGTGAAGGCGGCCAAGGACGTCGAGGCCGACGACCTGATCCTCGACATCGGCCCGCAGACGGCGGCGCAGCTCGCGCTTCAGCTCAAGGCCGCCGGCACCATCGTCTGGAACGGCCCGGTGGGCGTGTTCGAGTTCGAGGCCTTCTCGCACGGCACCGAGGCGATCGCGCGGGCCATCGCCGCCAGTTCGGCGTTCAGCATCGCCGGCGGCGGCGACACGCTGGCGGCCATCGCCAAGTACGGCATCGACAAGCAGGTGGGCTACATCTCCACCGGCGGCGGTGCTTTCCTCGAAGTGCTGGAGGGCAAGACGCTGCCGGCCTTCGAGATCCTCGCCAAGCGCGCGCAGGCATGACAGTCATGCCGGCCAGCAGGGGACGGCGCGTCGCGGCACTTCGATAATCCCCAGCCAGACACAACGGAGACTCCATGCCCCGCGCTACCAAGATCGTCGCCACCCTCGGCCCCGCCTCCAGCTCCCCCGAGGTGCTGGAGCGCATGATGCGCGCGGGGGTGGACGTGGTGCGCCTGAACTTCTCGCACGGCAAGGCGCAGGACCACATCGACCGCGCCACGCTCGTGCGCGAGGTGGCGGCGCGCGCCGGCAAGGAAGTGGCCATCATGGCCGACCTGCAGGGCCCGAAGATCCGCGTCGGCAAGTTCGACGGCGGCTCGACGATGCTGACCGCCGGCCAGTCGTTCATCCTGGACGGCGCCCTGACCGCGCTGGGCAACAACGAGCGCGTCGGCCTGGACTACAAGGACCTGCCGCGCGACGTGAAGCCCGGTGACACGCTGCTGCTCAACGACGGCCTGCTGCGCCTGACCGTCGAGGGAGTGCGCGGCGAGGAAGTGCACACCACGGTGGTGATCGGCGGCGAGCTGTCCAACAACAAGGGCATCAACAAGGCCGGTGGCGGCCTCACCGCGCCGGCGCTCACCGCGAAGGACATGGAGGACATCAAGACCGCGATGGCCTTTCAGTGCGAGTACCTGGCGGTGAGCTTTCCGAAGAACGCCACCGACATGGAGATGGCGCGCCAGCTCGCCAACGTGGCCGGTGAGCCGTGGCGGCACAAGCCGGCACTGATCGCCAAGATCGAGCGCAGCGAGGCGATCCCCGTGCTCGACCAGATCCTCAAGGCCAGCGACGGCATCATGGTCGCACGAGGCGACCTGGCAGTGGAGGTCGGCAACGCCGCCGTGCCGGCGCTGCAGAAACGCATGATCCGCATGGCCCGCGAGATGGACAAGGTGGTCATCACCGCGACGCAGATGATGGAGTCGATGATCGTCAACCCGGTGCCCACGCGCGCCGAGGTGAGCGACGTGGCCAACGCGGTGCTCGACGGCACCGACGCCGTGATGCTCAGTGCCGAGACGGCCGCCGGCAAGTACCCGGTGGAGACGATCGCGCAGATGGCCGCCATCGCGCTGGAAGCCGAGGCCGCCGACGACGTGTCGATCGAGACCGATTTCACCAACAAGAAGTTCGGCCGCATCGACCAGTCGATCGCCATGGGCGCACTGTTCACCGCGCACCACCTGGGCTGCAAGGCCATCCTCGCGCTGACTGAATCGGGTTCGACGGCACTGTGGATGAGCCGTCACAACGTGAAGGTGCCGATCTACGCACTGACGACGCAGCTGGTGTCGCAGCGCAAGATGACGCTGTACCGCAACGTGCGCCCGCTGCTGATGCCGCTGTTCACCGACCGCGACCAGGCGCTGGCCGCCGCCGAAAAGCTGCTCGTCGAGCGCGGCGTGCTGCGCCCCGGCGACACCTACGCCATCACTTGCGGCGAGCCAATGGGCTACCCCGGCGGCACCAACATGCTGAAGGTCTGCCGCGTCGCCTGATGGCAAGCGACCTGACCCTGCAGGACATCCAGGACGCCGCGCAGCGTCTGCGCGGTGAGGTGGTCGCCACGCCTTGCCTGGTCTCGCGCACGCTGTCCGAGCTGGCGGGCTGCGAGGTCTACCTCAAGTTCGAGAACCTGCAGTTCACCGCCTCCTTCAAGGAGCGCGGTGCGCTGAACAAGATGGCGCAGCTCGGCGCGGCCGAGCGCGCCGCCGGCGTGCTGGCGGTATCGGCCGGCAACCATGCGCAGGGCGTGGCCTACCACGCGCAGCGCATGGGCATCCCGGCCACCATCGTGATGCCGCGCTTCGCGCCGGCGGTGAAGGTGGACAACACGCGGCGCTTCGGCGCCACCGTCGTGCTCGAGGGCGACACCTTCGACGATGCGCGCGCCTACGGCCTGGCGCTGGCGCAGGAGCGGGGCCTGACGGTCGTGCACCCCTACGACGACCTCGCCGTCGCCGCGGGCCAGGGCACGATCGCGCTGGAGATGCTGGCGGCGCAGCCGCAGATCGACACGCTGATCGTCGCCATCGGCGGCGGCGGGTTGATCTCCGGCATGGCCACCGCGGCGCGCGCCCTGAAGCCCGGCATCGAGGTCTACGGCGTGCAGACCGAGCGCTTTCCGGCGGTGTGGAACGCCGTCCACCACGGCCACCGCGAGTGCGGGCAGGCGACCATCGCCGATGGCATCGCCGTCAAGTCGCCGGGGGTGCTGACGCTGCCGATCATCCAGCAACGCGTCAACGACGTGCTGCTGGTCAGCGAGGACGACATCGAGCAGGCCATCCTGATGCTGCTCGAGATCGAGAAGACGGTGGTCGAAGGCGCCGGCGGCGTGGGCCTGGCCGCCCTGATGAAGCACCGCGAGCGCTTCGCCGGCCGCAAGGTCGGTCTGGTGCTGTGCGGCGGCAACATCGAGCCGCTGGTGCTGGCGGAGATCATCGAGCGCGGCATGGTCAAGTCGGGCCGCCTCGCGCGCTTGCGGCTGGACATCCGCGACGTGCCCGGCGCACTGGCTGACGTGGCCACGCTGCTCGGCCGGCTCGGCGCCAACATCGACGAGGTGCAGCACCAGCGTGCGTTCACCTCGCTGTCGGTGGAGCGCGCGCAGATCGAGGTGGTGGTGCGCACGCGCGGCGTCGCCCACATCGAGCAGATCCTCGCGGCCTTGCGCGAACAGGACTACCGGGCCGAACGCGTCGGTTGACGCGGCTCAAGCCACGATCGGCGCGGCAGGCGGAGCATGTGGATCGATCCGATCCGGGAGGCCCCCATGACGAGCGCACCGACGAGTTGCATCCGCTGGTTCCGTGACCTGTCGCTGACCGACCTGCCGCTGGTGGGCGGCAAGAACGCCTCGCTGGGCGAGATGTTCCAGCAGCTCACGCCGCTGGGCGTGCGCATCCCCGACGGCTTCGCGGTCACCGCCGAGGCCTATCGCGACGCGCTGGACGAATCCGATGCCTGGGTGCACCTGCATCGCGCGCTCGACGGACTGGACAAGCGCGACGTCACCGCGCTCGCCCGTGCGGGCGCGAAGGCGCGCGAGATCGTCTACGGTGCGCCCATGCCCAAGCACGTGGAGACGACCATCCGCGAGGCCTGGCGCGAGATGCAGGCGCGCTTCGGCGAAGACCTCAGCGTGGCGGTGCGCAGCTCGGCCACCGCGGAAGACCTGCCCACCGCCAGCTTCGCCGGCCAGCACGACACCTATCTGAACATCCGCGGCGAGGAGACACTGCTCGACGCGGTCAAGCGCTGCCAGGCATCGCTGTTCACCGATCGCGCGATCTCGTACCGCATCGACAACGGGTTCGACCACTTCAAGGTGTTCCTGTCGGTGGCGGTGATGCAGATGGTGCGCAGCGACCTTGCGTCCAGCGGCGTGATGTTCAGCATCGACACCGAGTCGGGCCACCCCGACATGGTGTTCATCACCGGCGCCTGGGGGCTGGGCGAGAACGTGGTGCAAGGTGCCGTCGACCCCGACGAGTTCTACGTGCACAAGCCGACCTACCGGCAGGGCTTTCGCAGCGTGCTGCGGCGCACGCTGGGCGACAAGCAGATCCANNGCGATCAAGATCGAGGACCACTACAGCCGGCAGGCCGGCATGCTGCGGCCGATGGACATCGAGTGGGCCAAGGACGGCCCGGACGGACAGATCTACATCGTGCAGGCGCGACCCGAGACGGCGGTGTCGCAGCGCTCGGCGACACAGATCGAGGAGTTCGTGCTCGACGGCCAGGGCGAAGTGAAGGCGCGCGGCCGGGCTGTCGGTGCGCGCATCGCCACCGGTGCCGTGCGCCTGGTCGCCGACGCGCGCCATCTGGCCGAGTTCAAGCCCGGCGAGGTGCTGGTGGCCGACACCACGACGCCCGACTGGGAGCTGGTGATGAAGACCGCCGCGGCGATCGTCACCAACCGCGGCGGGCGCACCTGTCACGCGGCCATCGTGGCACGCGAGCTCGGCATCCCGGCGGTGGTGGGTGCGGAGCACGCCACCACGGCGCTGGCCAACGGCGAGGGCGTGACGGTCTCGTGCGCCGAAGGTGCGATGGGCAAGGTCTATGCGGGCACCGTGCCGTTCCATCGCGAGGTGAGTGACATCTCCGGACTGAAGAAGCCGCACACCGAGATCATGGTGAACCTCGGCAACCCGGAGCTGGCCTTCCAGACCAGCATGCTGCCTTGCGACGGCGTGGGCCTGGCGCGCATGGAGTTCGTCATCAACGAGCACATAAAGTCGCATCCGATGGCGGTGCTGCACCCGGAGCGCATCGTCGACGAGAAGGAGCGTGCGCAGGTGCAGGCCCTGTGGGCCGGCTACCCGGACGGCGCGAGCTACTTCATCGAGCGGCTGGCCGAGGGCATCGGCACCATCGCCGCGGCGTTCTTCCCGCGGCCGGTGATCGTGAGGCTGTCGGACTTCAAGAGCAACGAGTACGCGGCGCTGCTGGGCGGGCGCGTGTTCGAGCCGCACGAGGAGAACCCGATGATCGGTTTCCGCGGCGCAGCGCGCTACATCCACCCCGCCTATGCCGAGGGCTTCGCGCTCGAGTGTCAGGCGCTCAAGCGCGTGCGCGACACCATGGGCCTGACCAACCTGAAGGTGATGGTGCCGTTCTGCCGCCGCCTGGACGAAGCACGCGGTGTGCTCGCAGCGATGGCGAACCAGGGGCTCGGCCGCGGCGTGAACGGTCTGCAGGTCTACGTGATGTGCGAGATCCCGAACAACGTGCTGCTGATCGACGAATTCTCGGAGCTGTTCGACGGCTTCTCGATCGGCTCGAACGACCTGACTCAGCTCACGCTCGGTGTGGACCGCGACAGCGCGATCGTGGCCGAGTCCTTCGACGAGCGCGACCCGGGCATGCTGAAGATGCTCAAGCTCGCCGTCGAGGGCGCCAAGCGCAATGGCCGGCACAGCGGCATCTGCGGCCAGGCGCCGTCGGACCACCCGGAGATCGCGAAGTACCTGGTCGAGCTGGGCATCGACAGCATCAGCCTGACGCCCGACACCGTGCTGCGCACCATGCGCGCGCTGGCGGAGATCGAAGCGAAGCGGCGCTGAGCGATCCGGCTCGGGCCCGAGCGAGGGCCCTGCGAAGCTGGCCAGCGTCGGCCCGAGTCGANNGGCCCGAGTCGAGCCGCCTGCGCTGCGCACTTTCAGAGGCGCCTCGTTTCCGCGGCTCAGGCGGCCTCGGCGCGGACGCTGTCGATCAGTGCGCGCACGCCGAGGGCCATGTTCACCGGCTCGAGCGCGAGCTGGGGGTGGCTGCGCGCGAAGACGCGGAAGAGTTCGTCGGCAAAGCCGTGGCCGACTTCCGCGATGCCCGCGAAGTCGAGCTGCGCATGGCGAAACTGCTGCAACCGAAGCGCGGCACGCTTGGCCTGCGCGCGCGAGTCGAGCGCGCAGCTTGGTGCGGTGAGCAGTTGCAGCGGCACGACGGTGCGCTCGAACGCATGGCCCTGGCCGTCGCAGCTGTGTTCGCGCAGCACCGCGTCGAGCGTGCGTGTCGTGTCCAGCGCGATGGCAACGAACACCGAGGTGCCGTGGCGAGCGGCCGGCGTCGCGCGCGACCAGCGGTGGCGCTGCCAGGCACGGTGCTGAAAGGCCGTGTCGTTCGCGTGCAGGTCCAGCACGTCGGCGATGCGCGAGCTGAAGAACAGGCCGCGGCCGGTGTGCCGCTCGGGGTCGCTGGTGAGCTTGCCCTTGCTCAGCTCGAGCATGGCCAGCGCGGGGTCGTCGATCTGGAACGAGCGCGCGACCTTGGCGAACAGGCCGCAGCCGTCGTCGGAAACGAGCAATTGCAGATGCGCCGGCGTCTGACGCATCGAGACGGTGACGCTGGCGCCGCCACTGTGGTCGATGGCGTTGTTCACGAGTTCGCCGAAGGCATGCTGGGCCATGCGCATCACCTGGGGTGGCATGGCAAAAAACGGTGCGAAGTCGCGCAACCAGGGCAGGGTCTCGTCGAGGTCGGCGAGCGGGTAGCGCTGCACGACCTGGCGCAGCAGCCCGGGGACGTGGTGCGGGCGGCGCGGCGTGCCCTGCTGGACGAGCCACTGCGTCTCGACCAGCCGGGCGATCGTCTTCACGGCGCTGCGCCGGCTCATCGACAGGCGCTGCACGAGATGGGTGGCCAGGTCCTGCGGGTGCGCGAGCGCGGCCGCGGTGATCCAGGGCGTGATGGTGGTCAAGGCGATGCGTGGCATGGCGGCGTCCTTCGGGCCGACGTGGCGCGGCCTGAAAGGTGAGTGTCGGCGCCGCATGGCGCGAGCCGGTGGCGGAAAAGCGGGGTGAACCCCTGTCAATTGCGTCCGCGAATCCCCTGGATGCGGGCATGTTGCAGCGCGGAATCACCGACAGCGGCTGGCTAGAATCCAGCGAGTTACCGCCAGGTTACCGCCGCCGGTGCGTGGCGAGCCGAAATTTCCACTTCCGGAGAACGACCATGCCTCTCGTCTCGATGCGCCAGCTGCTCGACCACGCCGCCGAAAACGGCTACGGCATCCCTGCCTTCAACGTCAACAACCTCGAGCAGGTGCAGGCCGTGATGACCGCCGCCGACGAGGTGGGTGCGCCGGTCATCCTGCAGGCCAGCGCCGGCGCTCGCAAGTACGCCGGCGAGCCCTTCATCAAGCACCTGATCCAGGCGGCGCTCGAACAGTGGCCGCACGTGCCGCTGGTGATGCACCAGGACCACGGCCAGAGCCCGGATGTCTGCAAGGGCGCCATCAACCTGGGCTTCAGCTCGGTGATGATGGATGGTTCGCTGCAAGCCGACGGCAAGTCGATCGCGAGCTATGACTACAACGTCGACGTGACGCGCAAGGTGGTCGACATGGCGCATGCGCTGGGCGTCACGGTCGAGGGCGAACTCGGCTGCCTGGGCTCGCTGGAGACGATGAAGGGCGACAAGGAAGACGGCCACGGCACCGAGGCGACCATGACGATGGACCAGCTGCTCACCGACCCCGAGCAGGCGGCCGACTTCGTCAAGCGCACGCAGCTCGACGCGCTGGCCATCGCCATTGGTACCAGCCACGGTGCCTACAAGTTCACACGCAAGCCCACCGGCGACATCCTGGCGATCGGCCGCATCAAGGAGATCCACCGGCGCATCCCGAACACGCACCTGGTAATGCACGGCAGCTCCAGCGTGCCGCAGGACCTGCTCGCCGAGATCCGCCAGTACGGTGGTGCGATGAAGGAGACCTACGGCGTGCCGGTCGAGGAGATCCAGGAGGCGATCAAGCACGGCGTGCGCAAGATCAACATCGACACCGACATCCGCTTGGCCATGACGGCCGCGATCCGCCGCTACTTCGTGCAGAACCCGGAGAAGTTCGACCCGCGCGACTACCTGAAGCCCGCGCGCGAGGCCGCCAAGAGCATCTGCAAGCAGCGCTACCAGCAGTTCGGTTGCGAGGGGCAGGCCGGCAAGATCAAGAGCCAGACACTGACGGACGTGGCCAAGCGCTACGCGAGCGGCGAACTGGCTCAGACCGTGGTGTGAGCACGGGGCTCGCCCGGCACGACGACCCGGCTTCGGCCGGGTCTTTTCATGGTGTCGCTCACTAGAATTCCCGGATCCCTCTGCAACGTAGCGCCTTCGCGGCGACAAAGGATTCCCATGACTGCCGCCCTGCTCGAGAGCACCATCCGATCACTGCCGCTGATTGCCAGAGGCAAGGTGCGCGACAACTATGCGGTCGGCTCCGATCGGCTGCTGATGGTGGCCACGGACCGCCTGAGCGCCTTCGATGTCGTGATGGGCGAGCCCATCCCCGGCAAGGGCGAAATGCTCACGCGCATGGCGCTGTTCTGGTTCGGCAGGCTGGGCCACATCGTGCCGAACCACCTGACGGGCGAGGATCCGGTGAGCGTGGTCGCGCCCGATGAACGTGAGCAGGTGCGCGGCCGTTCGATGCTGGTCAAGCGGCTCAAGCCGCTGCCGGTGGAAGCGGTGGTGCGTGGCTACCTGGCCGGCAGCGGCTGGAAGGAATACCAGGAAGGGCAGGCCGTGTGCGGCGTGGCCTTGCCAGCGGGCCTGAAGAACGCGAGCAAGTTACCTGCGCCCATCTTCACGCCGGCGACCAAGGCCGAGATGGGGGCGCACGACGAGAACATCAGCTTCGAGCGAATGAAGGAAATCGTCGGTGACGAACTGGCCGCGAAAGTCAGGGACGTGTCGATCCGTCTCTACTCCGAGGCTGCCGCCTTCGCCCTGCATCGTGGGATCATCATCGCGGACACCAAGTTCGAGTTTGGCTTGGATGCGGACGGAACGCTGACGCTGATAGATGAGATTCTCACACCTGATTCTTCGAGGTTCTGGCCTGTTGAAGGCTATCTCGAAGGCAGCAATCCTCCGAGCTACGACAAGCAGTTCGTTCGCGATTGGCTTGAACGTGCCACAGTCCGCGGGCAGCCGTGGAACAAGACCACACCCGCTCCGACCTTGGATTCCGAGGTGATCAGTCGGACGGCCGGGAAGTATCAAGAAGCGATGCAAAGATTGGTGGGGTGAAGTATGAAATCGCGATTCCTCGAAAGGCTGGATGCTGCAATAGATTCTGAAAGCGAGCAACTCAAACGAGCATGTCTTAGCTTAGAGAAGGCAAGTTATTTGGCTCGCCGAGGCGATGCTTCAGAATCTGAAGAAATAATCCGCTTCGTACGCAGCGAAGGTCAGTACTTGCTGAGTGGGGAAGTGGGTGCGTG
>CXWL01017941.1_pt1 | contig 11684 bp, 11 predicted proteins | sample 590931 | NCBI WGS metagenome assembly CXWL01 (sample SAMEA3498368, study PRJEB10139) | groundwater metagenome | biome: water well; material: biofilm material | place: Germany | collected 2015-04-27 | reverse complement strand
TTTTTGGACGTTGCGCGAGGTCGCCGAAACGACGGGCGGGCCCTCGACCTATGTCCGCATCGCGGAAACCGGCGGGAGGCTTGGCTTCATCACCCCCCTCAGCCATAATTTCTGCGCCAGCTGCAATCGTGTGCGCCTCACCTGCACGGGCAGGCTTTACCTCTGCCTCGGCCGTGACGAGCATGTGGATTTTCGCGCCGCGCTGCGCGCCGGCGCCTCGGACGGCGAGCTTTCCGAGATGCTTGCGGCGGCGCTTTTGATCAAGCCCAAAGCCCATGACTTTCGAATAGGCGCAGATGAAGCGCCCGCGCTGCGGCGCCATATGTCTATGACGGGAGGGTAAGGGGAATGCGCATCCTCCTCTTTGGCCGCTTGCGCGATCTTGCCGGCGCCAGCGAAATCGCGGTTAGCGAGCGCATGGCTACGCTTTCCGATTTGCGCCGTTTCCTGGCGCGGGAGCATCCCGAACTCGCCTTGGCTGTCGCCGAATCTTGCGTCCGTGTTGCTATCGACCGGCGTATCGTCGCATTGGAAGCAGACCTTGGGGATGCACGCGAAGTCGCCTTCATGCCGCCCATGAGTGGAGGCTAGGTTCCCTTGGGCAGCGATACGCTTCTCCTGCTGACCTTCGCGATCAGTGCGGCGGCTGTGCTCTATTCTTCGGTCGGGCACGGCGGCGCCTCGGCCTATATCGCGCTCATGGCGCTCTTTGGGCTTGCGCCCGACGAGGTCAGGCCCGCGGCGCTGGTCTTGAACATAATTGTTGCGGGCTATGCCGCTCTCACCTTTCTCCGCGCCGGGCGTTTCGATTGGCGTGTCTTCTGGCCATTCGCAGTCACCGCCATCCCCGCGGCTTACCTTGCCGGCCGCGTCGACGTGCCAGAGGCGCTGTATCGGCCGCTGCTCGCCGTGGCGCTTGCGGCGGCGGCGCTACGCTATCTCATTTGGCCACAGCTCGATGCCGAGGCGCCGACGCGCCCGCCTGCGCTTGCAATTGCCTTGCCTGCTGGCGGCGCACTGGGCGTGCTCGCCGGGCTCACCGGTATCGGCGGGGGCGTTTACCTCTCGCCGCTCTTGGTCTTCGCCCGTTGGACCGACGCACAGCGCACAGCGGGAATCGCCGCCTGCTTTATCGTGGTCAACTCACTGGCTGGCCTTGCGGGCCGCTGGTCATCCCTGTCTGAACTGCCCCCGTTTTTGCCTCAACTTGCCGGCGCGGCCTTTGTTGGCGCGCTCGTCGGGGCGACCTTGAGCGTCGCCAAGTTCAACCGCACAGCGCTCCTCCGTTCGCTTGGCCTCGTTCTCGGCGTCGCCGCTATTGCACTCTTCTGGTGAGAGTCCCCGTGCGCGTGCGCATCACCGCCAGTGCTTTTTCCCCTGAGCAGGAACTCGGCGCCTTCGCCATTGCTGGGGCCGGGGCCTGCGTGAGTTTTGTGGGGCTTGCGCGCGGAACAAGCTCCGCGGGCGCCGTGGCGGCGCTTGAACTGCAGCACTACCCTGGTTTCACCGAAGCCGAGATCGAGCGGTTCGGACGCAAGATCGTCGATGCGCTGGATCTCCTGGACCTTCTCGTCGTTCACCGCGTGGGCCAAATTGCCCCAGGCGAAGCCATCGTGCTTGCCGCGGCGTTGAGCGCCCATAGGAAAGATGCGTTCTTGGCGGTGGAGCGGCTTATGGACTACCTCAAGACCGATGCGCCGTTCTGGAAGCGCGAACTGCGCGCCGACGGCGCTCACTGGATTGAGCCAACAGAAGAAGACCGCGTGCGCCGTGCGCGCCACGACGAGGAAACGACATGAGTGAATCCCCTCCGCCGGGCGGACGTCTATCCGAGACCGCGCCTTTCAAGGCCCTGCGTATTGCTGTGCTCACAATTTCCGACACGCGGGATGAAGAGAGCGACACGTCCGGAAGATTCCTAGCCGAACGCGTTGTTCGGGACGGCCATGAGCTAGCCGCGCGTGCGCGGATCAAGGACGAAGTGCAATCCATCCGCGCCGCCATCGAAACGTGGACTAGCGATCCCGAAATCGATGTCATTATCACCACTGGCGGCACCGGCCTCACCGGCCGCGATGTCACCCCAGAAGCCGTGCGTCCGCTTTTCGACAAGGAGATCGAGGGATTTTCGGTGGTTTGGCACATGGTCTCATATGCGAGCGTTGGGCTCTCGACTCTGCAATCGCGGGCCTGCGCCGGGATCGCGCGCGGAACCATCGTCTTCTGCCTCCCCGGCTCCAACGGCGCCTGCAAGGACGGCTGGGACAAGATGATCCGCTGGCAGTTGGACGCCCGACACTTGCCCTGCAACATGGTCGAGTTGATGCCGCGTTTCCTGGAGAGATGAGCGATGGACAAGAAGCTCTCCCACATCGACGAGAGCGGACGCCTCCACATGGTCGATGTCGGCGCGAAACCCGCGACCACACGCACCGCAACAGCCGAGGGCCGCGTACGCATGCGCCATGAAACGCTTGCGCTCGCGATCTCTGGCGACGCCAAGAAGGGCGATGTGCGCGCCGCCGCGGAAATCGCTGGAATCATGGCGGCCAAGAAAACCGCCGAGCTCATTCCACTCTGTCATCCGCTTGCGTTGACCCACGTCGACGTCAAGGTCACGCCGGATGCGGATTTGCCGGGGTTTGTCGTAACCGCGCACGTGCGCACAAATGCGCAGACCGGCGTTGAGATGGAGGCGCTGACAGCGGTTAGCGTTGCCTGTCTTACCGTCTACGACATGCTCAAGGCCGCCGACCGCGCACTTTCCATCGAGGCGGTGCGCGTGCTCGAAAAGACGGGCGGCGCATCGGGCGATTACCTGCGAACCGAGCCATGCTGAGCGTCGCCGAGGCCCGCCAGGCGCTGCTTGACGCTTGCTCAACGCTAGATGACGAGACGCTTCCGCTTGAGCGCGCTTACGGACGCGTCCTGGCTGCGCCCCTCATCGCCGCGCGCGATCAGCCTCCGTTCGATGCATCGGCGGTGGATGGCTACGCATGCGCGAGCACGGACACGCCGCGGAATCTCACCATCGTCGGCGAATCCGCCGCGGGGCGCGCTTTCCCGCATGCGCTGCGCGCTGGCGAGGCCGTCCGCATCTCCACCGGCGCGCCCGTTCCCGACGGCGCCGACGGCGTCCTCATGCAGGAGGATGCCAAATTGGAGGGAGATACGCTGCTCGACGTCCAGGTCACACGCGGGCGCCATATCCGCCCTCGCGGCGGCGATTTCGCCGCGGGCCAGCTGCTGCTGGACAGAGGACGGAAACTCGACCCGATCGCGGTCGCTCTCGCTGCAAGCGCGGGATTTGCCGAACTCAGGCTGGTGGCCCGGCCGCGCGTCATCGTCATCGCCGGTGGCGATGAAATCGTGCCGCCAGGACAAACAGCGCGCGCGGACCAGGTTTATGAATCTGGCGCCTTCGCCGTCAGCGGCTTGGTCGAGCGTTGGGGCGGTGAGGCCGCACGCGGCGCCGTTCTCCCTGACAGCGAAAGCGCCATCATGCAGGTCGCGGCTGATGCGCTGACGACATGCGATCTCCTGGTCTTGATTGGCGGCGCCTCGGTGGGCCCGCACGACCATGCGCGCGCGGCGCTGGCGCGGCTGGGGTTGGATATTCTGTTTGACAAGGTGGCGGTGCGGCCCGGCAAGCCAACCTGGTTTGGCGTCTCGCCGACTGGTAAAGTGCTCGGGCTTCCGGGCAATCCGGCATCCGCTATCGTGTGCGCAATGTTGTTTCTGCGCCCTGTAGTGGAAGCGATGCTGGGGCGCGACCCAGCGCCGCTGTCTGAACCGCGCCTTGCCCCGCTCGCCGCGCCCTTGCCCGCGAACGGACCGCGTGAAACCTATCTGCGCGCTCACCTCGGCGCGGACGGCAAAATCCGTGTGTTTGGCGACCAAGATTCTTCGCTTTTATCGGTCTTTGCACAAGCGAACGTGCTGGTCCTTCGTCCGCCAAACGCCCCAACCGCGCTGGAATCCGCTGCCGTGCCCTACCTGCCGTTCGAGTTCTGCCCCTAGGACGGATACCGATCGTGGCAAAAGGGCCGGATTTTGATTTCTCGCAAGGCGCTGCCAGCGCGCGCCGCAATGATGGTTCAGCAATAGGAGTGTGGCTATGAGCCAGGCGGTCATCGATTTCTGCGAAGGCTTGAAGACGACCCTGCTTGGGCTTGAGGATCGGCTCGCCAAAGCTCAGGCCGCGCTTTCAGTGGGCGCCTCGCGCGCCAGCGAGGAGGCCAAGAAGCATATCGACGAGGCTTCCGAGCAATTGCAGAGATTTAAGGCTCATGCAGGTCTCATGGCGCAGGCGATCCGCGCCGAGCTGCCGGAACATACCGAAACCGTTAAGGAGAAGCTGACGGAGTTCGGCCAGGAGGCGCAAGTCGCGATGCGGCACGCCGTGGTGTTCCTGGCGGAGGCGACTTCAAAAGGCGCCAGCAGCGCCGCGGGGGCCCTGCAGGCGGGCGCTAAACAAGCGCAGCGCTTGGCCGAGAATTTGCGCGATGACACCGCGGTCGCGGTTGTTTCTCCGCCTGAGGCGAACGTTCCCGCCACCCCACCCGCGGACGCCTAACACGCTGATGGTCCGCAGCGCCGCCGCGGAGCGAGACAACAGCGTCGTAGCGTTCGATCATAGGCTCGAACCGCATGTCCGCATCCACCACGCCATCAGCGGCCGCACGCGGCTGCGGTTGGCCCCCTTGCGGGGTCGCCGCGATTTGCTCAGCGCTCTCGCGCGCCGGATCGCCGCGCGCGACGGTGTGATCGACGTTCGCGAAAGCCCTGCGACGGGTGCGCTGCTTGTCGAGCACGAGGAGGCTCTGGCGGCGGAAACAATCGCGCAAATGGCGCGCGAGATCTGGCGGCGTGGTTTAGCCGCACCCGCCCCGGCGGCGGTCGCGGACGAGCCGCGCGAACCCTGGCATGCCTTGGCTTCGGACGTGGTCGCCAAGGCGTTCGCGAGCAAAGCGGGATTGACCTCGGCGGAGGCCCATGAGCGGCTCACGCGCATTGGCGAGAACCGTCTTCTTGAGCCAGAGCCGCCACAACCGCTGGCGTTGATCGCCGATCAACTGAAATCGGTTCCGGTGGCGTTGCTTGGCGGCTCCGCCATTCTGTCGCTAGCCACAGGCGGCATAGTCGACGCTTTTCTGACCCTGGGCGTTATCGCGCTCAACACTGGCATTGGCGTCTCCACGGAAAGTTGGACAGCGAGCCTCATCCGGCGCTTGGCGCGGCAGACCGATCCGGACGCAGTGGTGCTTCGCGATGGCGAGGAAACCCACGTTCCAACATCGCGCGTGGCGCCCGGCGATTGGATCGTCTTGAAGACAGGCGCCGCCGTGCCGGCGGATGGCCGCTTGATGACAGCGGACGCGCTCCAGATCGATGAATCGTCCCTCACCGGCGAGAGCTTTCCGGTGGAAAAATCCCACGACGCGCACCTCGCTTCGACCGCCCCGTTGGCGGCGCGAAACACCATGGTCCATCGCGGGGGCGTGGTGACAAACGGCGTCGGCGTGGCGGTTGTGACCGCTACAGGCGCCGCGACTGAAATCGGCCGCGTGCGCAAATTGCTGGAGCACGCTCAAGCCCCGACGCCGCCGATGGAGCGCGCGCTTGACCGCTTAGGAGTGCGCCTCACCATTGCCTGCCTGGGTGCGTCATCCGTTTTGGCGCTGTTGTTGCTTCTGCGCGGGGAAAAGTGGTCGGCGGTCGCGAAGAGCGCCGTTGCGCTCGCCGTCTCCGCCATTCCGGAGGGGCTGCCCGCCTTGGCTGCGTCAACCAAGGCGCTCGCCGCGCGCGCCATGTCTCGCGAAGGCGCTTACGTGCGCAATGTCAGCGTGATCGAAACAGCCGCCAACATCGATGTGCTTTGCTTGGACAAGACAGGCACGCTCACGCAAAATCGAATGCAAGCTGCGGTCGTGCAGACGCTGGTCAAGCGCTACGACCTGACGGCAAAGACTAGGTCATCGGCGAGCTTGCGGCATGTCGCCAAGATCGCCGCCCTCTGCAACGACGCCTCGCTTGCCGGCGCGGAAGGATCGTCGGCAGGCACTGGGACCGAACTCGCGCTTGTCCATCTTGCACAAGCCGTGGGGCTCGATGTCGCCGCGCTGCGCGAGAAGCACCCCAGGCAAGACGTGCTCCTTCGGTCGGCAGAGCGCCTCTACATGGCCACCGAGCACACGGAAGGAGAAGCGACGTTCCTCGCGGTGAAGGGCGCGCCCCATCAAGTGTTGGCGCTATGCGATACAGCGAGCACAGGCGCACGCGCGCGCGCGCGCGCCCTGGACGTTGCGGCCAGAGCGGAAATCCTGACGCAGAATGAAACGCTCGCTCGCCAAGGGCTGCGCGTGCTCGCCGTCGCGCGCGGTCGCGGGCGCTCGCTTGCGCAGGGCGGCCCACGGGGATTGGAGTGGCTGGGTCTCATTGGACTTGCCGACCCGTTGCGCCCGGGCGCCGCGCGGATGGTGCAGACGCTTCGGAACGCGGGGCTGCGGACGATCATTCTAACGGGCGATCAGGCGGGGACGGCGCGAAAACTCGCTGAAGATGTGGGCTTCAGCGTTGACGGCGCCTTGAATGTTCTCGATGCGAGCGCCCTGCGAGATATAGGCGATGAGGCGCTCGCGCATGCCGCCCGCACAACCGAGGTGTTCGCCAGGGTAAGTCCCGCCGACAAGCTTGCCATCATCCGGGTGCTACAAGCGGACGGCCGCGTGGTGGCGATGACCGGAGATGGGGTCAATGACGGGCCCGCGCTCCGCGCCGCCGATGTCGGCATCGCCATGGGTCGATCGGGCGCTGATGTGGCCCGCGACGTGGCTGACATCGTCATCGCCGACGACGATTTGTCGAGCCTTGCGAACGTGCTTGCGCGCGGCCGCGCCGCCGACGAGAACCTTCGTCGCGCCGTCAACTTTCTGCTGGCGACAAATGCCAGCGAAGTCGTGCTCCTCTTGGCGGAAGCGCTGCACGGGCCGGAAGCGCTGGAGACGCCCGCCCAGCTCTTCTGGCTGAACCTGATGACGGACGTGTTTCCAGCCTTGGGCCTCGCCATGGCGCGTCCGGCCGCGGATGTGCTCACGCGGCCTCCGCGCGCGGCCAGCGAAGACGTGTACGGCCGGCGCGAGATCGGCTCAATCGCGCTGGACGCACTGCGCATCGCCACACCGGCAATCATTAGCCACGCCATCGGCACGGCGCGGCATGGCCACGGGCCGCGCACGCGCGGCCTCACGTTCTTAACGCTGGCAAGCCATCAATTGGCTCATGCGTTGCGACTTCGCCCTGGGCGCCCTGCCTCGGACTTGCTCGACCGGCCGCTCGAACTCGGCGTGCTTGCCTCTTACGTGCTACTTGCGGCGCCGTTTGCGATCCCGCCGTTACGCCGCGTCCTTAGAATTGCCACGCCGCGCCCGCTGGAGGCGGCGCTCACAGTGGGCTTTTCGCTGGCGCCGCTGGCTCTGCGCTTGCTGACGACCCGCAGATGAGGCTCAGGCATTCTTGGCCTCGCTGGGGGCTGCTTCGGGCTTTGAACGCATTTCAGTCTGCACTTCAACGACGATATCCTCGACGTCCTCTGCAAACTCCGCAGCGGCTTGGCGAGCGCGTTCGTAAAGCTTGAGGCCCCTTCGCAGCGCCTCACGCGCCGCCGGCCGCACCGCGCGCAATAGGCTCGGCGCCGCCGTGAGAGCGGCTACCGCAAGCGCGCCGGCGCCAACAACCAGCACCGTTCCGAGGATGCGTCCGCCAACCCCCATATTCTCCTACTCCGCAATTCTGCGCAGCTCCGCACTTAGCGCATGGCGCAGAGGGGGCATTTGCCCCAGATCAATCACGCTGAGGCCCAGCCGCCGGATTATGTCACAGTGGATACGATGCTGAACCGAACTTCCCATGAGGAGCGAACAAACACCTCGCTCCCCAGGATGCGTCTCATTGCCGGGGGCCTCCTAGTCGGCATGAGCCTTGTCTACCTGCTAGCCGTCTCACAATACGAAAAAGGCGCCGTTTGGGGCTATGTGCGCGCCTTCGCGGAAGCGGCGATGGTGGGCGGACTTGCGGACTGGTTCGCCGTGACGGCGATCTTTCGCCACCCCCTTGGCGTGCCGATACCCCATACCGCCGTCATTCCACGCAATAAGGAACGTATCGCGCAGGCGTTGGGCGATTTCGTCGCCATCAATTTTTTGGCGCCCGAAGTCATCGGCGCGCGATTGGAGGACCAGGATCTCGCCCGCGCCCTTGGACGCCAGCTCGCCGATACCACCACCGCACGGCGCATCGCCGATGGCGCCATGGATGCCCTGCCGGCAATCGCGGACCTATTGGACGATGAGGTGGTCAGCGACTTCGTGCGCCGTCAGATTGGAGAATTCAGCCGCGGTGAGCGAGTGTCCGCCGCCATCGGCAGGGGCCTGAAGCTGCTCACGGAACACGGCCGTCACCAAGCCGTGCTCAATGCTGCACTCGAGGAAGGCTGGCGCGCCTTGGCGGAGCACGAAGACGCCATCCGCGCCCAGGTCAAGGCGCGCACGTCGTGGGTCTGGCGCCTCATTGCGCTCGACGCGCGTGCTTCCGATGCGCTCATTTCCGCGGTCGAGGACACGCTCCAAGCCATTGCGCGCGAACCCAACCACCCCGCACGCCAACGCATCACCGACATGCTTAAACAATTTGCCGACGACCTTCAAAATTCACCGACGCTGCGCGCGCAAGTGGAGCACGTCGTAGCGGATTTGTTGTCGCACCCAGCAGTGTCGAGCTATTTTCAGGATGTGTGGCGGAGCCTCAAAGGGGGCATCCGCGCGGGCGCGGAGACGCCTGATTCCCCGGCACGCGCCGCGCTCGCCAGCGCCATCGAGCGCTTCGGAACGGCATTGCTCGATGACGCCAATGTGATTGAGACGCTGAACCGGCGTTTGCGCGCCTTGCTGACAGAAGTTTCAGGCCGACATGGCCGCGATGTCGGCGCCCTCATCTCCGAGACCATCCGCTCCTGGGACACGAAAACAGTAGTCGAGAAACTCGAGCAGAATGTTGGGCCCGATCTTCAGTACATTCGCATCAATGGCACAATCATCGGCGGCCTGATCGGTCTTGCAATCCACCAAGCGACATTGTGGCTGACCTGAGGCCGCGCGCAGGTCGACGCCAACCTCGCCGGTGAACTCCCTCGCCCCTGAAGCGCGGAGCGGGCCTAAACGCTCAGCTTTTGCTTCAATATCTCATTCACCACGCCCGGATTGGCTTTGCCACCGGTGGCCTTCATCGCTTGGCCGACCCACCAGCCGAAGGCTTTCGGATTCTTTTTCACGTCATCGACTTTGTCCGGATTGGCGGCGATGAGCTCATCGATGGTTTTTTCGATCGCGCCGGTATCGGTGACTTGGCGCAGGCCCTCGCGCTCGACGATTGAACCCGGAGCGTCGCCGGTTTCCATCATCTTGGCGAACACGTCCTTGGCGATTTTGCCATTGATGGTGCCGTCCTTCACCAGATCCAGCAGCGCGCCGAGCGCTTCGGCCTTCACCGGCGAGGCCGCAAGCTCCATGCCTTTTTTGTTCAGCGCGCCGAACAATTCCTGTGTCACCCAATTGGCGGCTTGCTTGGCGTCGCGGCCCTTAGCCACGGTTTCAAAATACGCCGCCGCCTCGCTATCGCCCGACAGCACGCGCGCATCGTAGGGGCTCAGCCCATAATCCTCAACGAAGCGTTTCTTCTTAGCGTCCGGCAATTCCGGCAGCGATGCCAAAATGGCCGCGATCCAAGGTTCGTCCAACACCAGCGGCAGCAAATCAGGATCGGGAAAATAGCGATAATCGTGCGCGTCTTCCTTGGAGCGCATGGTGCGGGTTTCGCCCTTATCTGGATCGAACAGCCGGGTTTCCTGATCGATTTTGCCGCCGCCCTCGATAATTTCGATCTGCCGGCGCGCCTCGTATTCGATCGCCTGCATCATGAAGCGGGTCGAGTTGACGTTCTTGATTTCGCAACGCGTGCCCAAGCCCTCGCCCTGGCGGCGCACCGACACATTTACGTCGGCGCGCATGGAGCCCTCCTCCATATTGCCGTCGCAAGTGCCAAGCGCCCGCAGGATCGCCCGCAGCTTGTTGAAATACCCCGCCGCTTCCTTGGCCGAGCGAATATCGGGCCGGGAGACGATCTCCATCAGCGCCACGCCGGCGCGGTTGAGATCGACGAAGGTTTCGCTGGGGCTAAGATCATGAATGGATTTGCCGGCGTCCTGCTCCATGTGCAGCCGCTCGATACGAATGATGATTGCATCCTCGCCGTCAGGCTCGACCTCAACCTCGCCCTCGCCGACAATCGGCAGCGCGAACTGGCTGATCTGGTAGCCTTGCGGCAAATCGGGATAGAAATAATTCTTGCGGTCGAAGCGGCTGATTTTGTTGATCGCCGCCTTCAGCCCCAATCCTGTACGCACCGCCTGCTCAACGCAGAACTTGTTGATCACCGGCAACATGCCCGGCATGGCCGCGTCCACCAGCGATACATGCGCGTTCGGCCCGCCGCCATAAGCGGCGCTGGCCCCGGAGAAGAGCTTGGCCCGCGAGGAAATCTGCGCGTGCACCTCAAGCCCGATCACCATTTCCCACTTAGCCTTCTGGCCGGGGACAAGTTGGTCTGGGCGGGCGGAGCGGACGTCGAGTTCAGTCATGGTGCGAATTAGGGTATTGGCACGGCGTTTGTCCAGAAGCACACCGCCTAGCGCGGCGGACTTTAAATTCGCCTCATCTTGATGGCGGGCGGCGAGCGAATTTCAAGTCCAAAGCCGCGCTAGAAAGTTTCGAATCTAAAAGCGTCTTTGGACCTTAAATGCAACACCAACCCCGATCCCACCTCCGGGTCGCATTTAAGGTCCGACGCTTTAGCGCCCAATTTCCATGTCGCCGGGCGCTTCGAGCGGCGGGCCGCCGCCAATGGGGATGTCCGCGCGCGTGGGCCCCAATTCCTTTTCCCACTTCGCCACCACCGCGGTGGCGATGGAATTGCCGACCACATTGGTGGCGCTACGGCCCATGTCGAGGAAGTGGTCGACCGCGAGGATAAGCAAGAGCCCCGCCTCCGGGATGTTGAAGGTCGTCAGCGTCGCGGCGATCACCACCAATGACGCGCGCGGCACCCCCGCCATCCCCTTCGACGTGACCATGAGTAAAAGCAGCATCGTCACTTGCTGCGCGATGCTGAGATCGATGCCGTAAGCTTGCGCGATGAACATCGTCGCGAAGGTGCAATACATCATCGAGCCGTCGAGATTGAACGAATAGCCGAGCGGCAGCACGAACCCGGCGATACGCCGCGAAATGCCGAAACGCTGCAATTGCTCGAACGTGCGAGGATAGGCTGCTTCAGAGCTGGCCGTCGAAAACGCCAATAAAATCGGCTCGCGGATAAAACCAACCAAAGAAAACACGCGCGGGCCCACAAATACTAACCCCGCAACAACGAGCACGGCCCACAATACCAGGAGCGCGAGATAAAAGCCGCCGATGAACTTCGCGTAGGTGCCGAGGATCGCCAGTCCGTTCTCCGTCACGGTCGCGGCGATGGCGGCGAACACCGCGAACGGCGCGAACAACATCACGTAGCCGGTCACCCGCAACATGACATGCGAGACGCGCTCGGCGATGTCGACGACAGGCTTGGCG
>CXWL01113722.1_pt1 | contig 11685 bp, 8 predicted proteins | sample 590931 | NCBI WGS metagenome assembly CXWL01 (sample SAMEA3498368, study PRJEB10139) | groundwater metagenome | biome: water well; material: biofilm material | place: Germany | collected 2015-04-27 | reverse complement strand
GTCGAGGACTTCGCGGCCGCCGCGAAGCGGGTCCAGGCGGCCGGCATGGACGGTATCGAGATTTCGGCGGCGCACCAGCACCTGATCGACCAGTTCTGGAGCCCTCGCACCAACAAGCGCACCGACGAATACGGCGGAACGGCGGAGAACCGCATGCGCTTCGGCGTCGAGGTGCTGAGCGCGGTGCGGGAAGCGGTGGGCCCGGACTTCTGCGTCGGCCTGCGCATGTGCGGCGACGAGTTCCACGAAGACGGCTTGAGCCACGAGATGCTCAAGGAGATCGCGCTGGCGATGGAAAAAACCGGCCGGATCGATTACATCAGCATCGTCGGCTCCGGCGCCGACACGCATAACACCCTGGTCAACTGCATGCCGCCGATGGCGCTGCCGCCGGAGCCCTTCGTGCACCTGGCCGCCGGCATCAAGTCGGTGCTCACGCTGCCGGTGATGCACGCGCAAAGCATCCGCGACCCGGTCCAGGCCGAGCGCATCCTGGCCAACGGCATGTGCGACCTGGTCGGCATGACGCGCGGCCAGATGGCCGATCCGCACCTGGTCATCAAGATCCGCGACGGCAAGGAAGACCAGATCAAGCAATGCGTGGGCGCGAACTACTGCATCGACCGCCAGTACAACGGCCTCGATGTGCTGTGCATCCAGAATGCGGCCACCAGCCGCGAAGAGACAATGCCGCACGTGATTGCGAAGTCTGCCGGCAAACAGCGCAAGGTGGTGGTGGTCGGCGCCGGTCCGGCGGGGCTGGAAGCGGCGCGCGTGGCGCGCGAGCGCGGCCACGAGGTAGTGATGTTCGAGAAGGCCGATCAGGTGGGCGGCCAGATCATGCTGGCCGCAAAAGCGCCGCAGCGCGAACAGATGGCCGGCATCGTGCGCTGGTTCGACATGGAGACCCGCCGCCTTGGCGTGGACCGGCGCATGGGCGTCGCCGCCGATGCGGCCATGATACTCGCCGAGAACCCGGATATCGTGGTGATGGCCACTGGCGGCAACAGCCACACCGGCGAGAACCCGCACTGGAACGTGGCCGAGGGCCTGGCCGTGAGCAGCTGGGACATCCTGTCCGGCAAAGTCGCGCCGGGCAAGAACGTGCTGGTCTACGACGGCATCAGCGCGCACGCCGGCGCCGGGGTCGCCGACTTCATCGCCAGCCGCGGCAGCCTGGTGGAGATCGTCACGCCCGACGTCAAGGTCGCCGACGACGTGGGCGGCACCACCTTCCCGATCTTCTACCGCCGCATGTACGCGCAGGGCGTGGTGATGACGCCGAACTACTGGCTTGACGCCGTCGCGCGCGAAGGTGACAAGCTGGTCGCCACCCTCCGCAACGAATACACCGAGGAGCTCGAAGAGCGCGAGGTCGACCAGGTGGTGATCGAGAACGGCATCACGCCGAACGATGGTCTGTACTGGGAATTGAAGGAGCGCTCGCTGAACCGCGGCCAGACCGATGTGCACAAGCTGTTCGCGGCCGAGGCGCAGCCCGGCCTGGACCGCGAGCTGGCGCCCGGCGAGTTCCTGATGTTCCGGGTGGGCGATTGCGTCTCGATGCACAACATCCACGCCGCGATCTACGATTCACTCCGCCTGTGCAAGGACTTCTGACATGCTCCCGCTCGTGCTGACGATGTCGTTCTGGGCCAGCGTCACGCTGATGCTGGCCGGGCTGGCGCGGCGCGCCCGCCTGTGGCGCAACGGCCGCGCCGCCCGGGTCGAACTGGCCACGCTGTTCACAATCCCGAAGCGCTACTTCGTCGACCTGCACCATGTGGTGGCGCGCGAGCCGTTCATCGCCCGCACCCACATGGCGGTCGCCGGCGGCGCGGTGCTGGCGATCCTGGTCATCGGGATCAACTACGGCCTGGCCCTGTATTCGCCGCTGCTCGACCGCGTGCTGCTGGGCGCGTCCTGCCTGATGCTGGTCGGGGCCGCGCTGGTCGCGTGGCGCCGCCTGAAGCCGCCGGCGCGCCTGTCGCGCGGCCCGTGGATGCGGCTTCCCTTCACCCTGGCCGCGTTCGCGCTTGGCGCCGGCCTGGCCGCCTGGTTTGCGCCGCAAGGCGCGCAGGCGCCGGCGCTGGCCGTGATCGCGCTGTTGCTGTTCGGCGCGGCGGAACTGGCGCTCGGCATCGGCATGGGCGGGCCCATGAAGCACGCCGTGGCCGGCCTGCTCAACCTTGCGTTCCACCCGCGCCAGCAGCGCTTCGCCGGCAAGCGTTCGACCGACCTGCGCCTGCTCGACCTGGATAAAAGCGACTTCGGCGTGGCCAAACCGGCTGACTTCGCGTGGAACCGCCTGCTGCAATTCGACGCCTGCGTCCAGTGCGGCAAGTGCGAGGCGGCCTGCCCGGCGCTTGCCGCGGGCCAGCCGCTGAACCCGAAAAAACTCATCCAGGACATGGTTGTCGGCCTGGCCGGCAAGACCGATGCCGCCTACGCCGGGACGCCGCATCCGGGCAAACCGGTGGGGGAGCATCGCGGCGCGCCAGGGCTGGCCATCGTGCCCGGGCTGGTCGACGCCGACACGATCTGGTCGTGCACCACCTGCCGCGCCTGCGTGCAGGAATGCCCGATGCTGATCGAGCACGTCGACGCGGTGGTCGACATCCGGCGTGAGCTGGCGCTGGTGCAGGGCGCCGTTCCCGGCAAGGGTGCGCAGGCGCTGGAGAACCTGCGCCATACGGAGACGGTCGGCGGCTTTCCGAAGGCGGCCCGCTACCACTGGGCGATCGACCTGGACGTGCCTGTCCTCGCCAAGGGACAACGCACCGACTACCTGCTGATCGCGGGCGAGGGGGCGTTCGACATGCGCTACCAGCGCGCGCTGCGTGCGCTGGTCAAGGTGCTGCGGCACGCCGGGGTGGAATTCGCGGTGCTGGGCGAGGCCGAGATCGACAGCGGCGACCTGGCGCGCCGGCTGGGCGACGAGGCGACCTTCCAGCAACTGGCGCGCGCCAACATCGCCCTGCTCGGTGGCCTCGACTTCAAGCGCATCGTGACGCCGGATCCGCATGTGTTCCACTGCCTGAAAAACGAATACCCGGCCATGGGCGGCGACTACGAGGTCGTGCACCACAGCGGCCTGTTTGCGCAGCTGTTCAAGGACGGCCGGATCCGCCTGGACGGCGCCGCGACCAGCGCGCCGCTGACCTACCACGACCCGTGCTACCTGGGGCGCTACAACGGCGAGCTCGATGCGCCGCGCGACGTGCTGCGGGCGCTCGGCATCGCGGTGCGCGAGATGGAACGTTCGCGCGAACGCGGCCGCTGCTGCGGCGGTGGCGGCGGCGCGCCGTTCACCGATATCCCTGGCGCCACGCGCATTCCGGACATCCGCATCCACGACGCACGCACCATTGGCGCCGAGATCGTGGCCGTGGCCTGCCCGAACTGCACCGCCATGCTGGAAGGCGTGGTCGGCCCGCGCCCGGAAGTGATGGAACTCGCCGAACTGGTCGCACAGCGCCTTGGAGACTGAATGGAACACACCCACTCGATACCGCGCCGCGTGAACCCGCGCCGCCCCTACGTGATCGCGCCGAGCGGCCTGAAACGCATCGTGCTCGGCGCGCAGGACGGCTTGCGCGATCTTCACCAGTCGCGCCACGCGGCGCCGGCGAAGCAGTTGCGCACCACGCAGCCGGCCCTGCACCACGTGCTGGTGCTGGTGCACGCCGAGCGCGGCGCGCTCGACGAGCACGCGCGCCAGGCCATCGCCGCGGCGGCCTTGCTGGCCGATGCGCACACCGGCGTGGTGGTGGCGGTGCTGGGCGGCTCGAACGACGACCTGGCCGCCTGCGGCGCCGACACCGTGATCAAGCTGCCGCAGCTGGACGCGGCCCGCTTCTGCCCCGAGCTGGCGCTGACGCTGGTGGGGGAACTGCTGACACGCTTTGAGCCGCTGCACATCTTCCTGCCCGACCGCGATGCCGATGGCGACCTCGGACGGCGGCTCGCGGCGCGCACCGGGCGCGGCATCGCCACCGACGTGGTCGAACTCAGTGCGCAGGGCGCCTGCCGCCTGGTGCCCGGCGGCCTGTACGCGCGCTGCGCGCTGCCCCAGATCGTCCTGCTCGCGCGCCACGCGGCCGATGCGAACCTGCCCTTCATCGGCCGCGGGATGGTGGAAGACGCGGGCGAGCCGGCCGCGGCGCCGGCGCCGGCGGTGCGCGACCTTGGCCTGGAAACCAGCAGTCCCGACCAGATCGGCCTGGAAGAGGCGGATTTCATCCTCTCGGGCGGCAACGGCATGCGCGACATGGAGACCTTCACCGCGCTGGCCAGCGCGCTGGGCGCCGCCACCGGCGCTTCGCGCGTGGCGGTGGACGACGGCCGCTTCGCGCGCGCCAAGCAAATCGGCGCGACCGGCAAGACGGTGCAGGCCAGCGTCTACCTCGCGCTCGGTATTTCGGGTGCGGTCCAGCACCTGCAGGGCATCAAGGACTGCCGCCATGTCATCGCGGTCAACCTGGACGAAAGCGCCCCCATCGCCAAGCGCGCCGACCTGACCCTGGTGGAGGATGCGCAGGCGCTGATGCGCGCCTTGCTGCTCCAGGTGCGCGCCGCGCGGGCTTGAGAAAGACATGACATGAAGACAAGCTTGAAGATCGCCGTGCTGGTTTCGCCGGCCCGCCACCCGCTCAGCGGTCAGCCGCTGCGCAGTGCCGGCGACGCCGCGGCGTTCGAACTCGGATGCGGCCTGGCGCCGGCCGAACGCCTCACGCTGCTGTGCGCCGGCATGGCCAGCAAGGAAGCGTTGAACGATTACCTCGGCCTTGGCGCCGCGCAGATCGAGGTGCTGACGGTGCCGGCCGCGCAGGATGTGCTGCCGGCGCTGCTGGCGCGCCTGCGCGGCGTCGACATCGTGCTGTGCGGCGCGCGCGCGGACGGCCAGTCCGCCTCCGGCATGCTGCCTTACCTGCTGGCCGAAGGTTTGCAGGCGCCGCTGGTTGCCGACGTGCTGGAAGCCGAACTGGCCGGCGACACGCTGACCTTGCGCCAGTTCCTGCCGAAGGGAGTGCGGCGCCGCCTCGAGGTGGCGACGCCGGTGGTGCTGGCGCTGCATGCGCGGGCGCCGCGCACGCGCCAGTTCGCCTACGCCCGCGCCCGGGCCGGCCACATCGGCTATGCCGCGCCGGTCAACGGGCCCGCCGCGCAGCCGGCGCCGCAGTGGAGCTTCGAGCCCGTCACCCGCCGCCCGCTGCCGCTCAAGGCCAAGGTCGCGCAGAGTGGCCACAGCCGCATGCTTGGCGCGATCGGCGGCGACAGCGCCGCGCGCGGCGGCCGGATCGTCAAGCAGGGCAGCGCTGAACAGAAGGCGCAGGCCCTGCTGGACTACCTGCGCGAACATCGCCTGATCGACTTCTGACGGCGCCGCCATGGACACCGACCTGATCGCCTGGACCATCGAGATCAAGGAGCTCAAGACCCGGCTGCGCTTCGGCGCGCTGGAGGGCAGCTTGCAGCCGGTCAGCGTCGACATCGAGATCCGCGCGCGCACGCCGGTACGGCCGCAGGTGATCGGCGACTGCGTGGACTACCAGCCGATTTGCCGCTGGGCACTGGACGACTGGCCCGGCAAGCCGCACGCGCCGCTGCTCGACGGGCGCGCGCGCGAACTGATGGATTTCATCTTCGCTTACGACGCCCGTATCGAATGGGTCGGCCTGGCCCTGTCGGCCGGCGGCGCCGCGCTGCGCCGCACGCAATCGCGGCGCGGCGCTGTCCGACACAATAATTGACGCCGGCGGCGCGCTCGGCTACGATTGTTGTGCATCGCGTGAGCCCGCCGACGCCATGTAAAACGAACCAAGGAACAAGCATGCCGTCCGCGCCGCCGATCCAGCACATCGGTTTCCTTACCCTGGATAACTACTCGATGATCGCGTTTTCGAACGCGGTCGAAGTGCTGCGGATGGCAAATTACGTCAGCGGGCGGACGCTGTACCGCTGGTCGGTGCTCAGCCTCGATGGCCAGCCTGCGCTCGCCAGCAACGGGCTGCCGGTTGCGCCGACGCTGACGCTGGAACAGGCCGGGCTGCCCGACCTCCTGTTTGTCTGCGGCGGCGTGCACATCCGCGAGGCGGCGGACGCCCGCGTGGGCGCCTTGCTGGTGCGCCTGGCGCGCGACGGCGTCATGCTGGGCGGCCTGTGCACCGGCAGCTACGCGCTGGTCAAGGCCGGGCTGGTGAACGGCTACCGCTGCGCCATCCACTGGGAGAACATGTCGGCGCTGCGCGAGGAATTCTCTAAAGTGATCTTCACCGAAGGCCTGTTTGCGGCCGACCGCGACCGCTTCACCTGCTCCGGCGGCACCGCGCCGATCGACATGATGCTGCACCTGGTGGGCGGCCGCCACGGCCACGCGCTGGCGGCCAGGATCTCGGCCCAGTTCATCGTCGGCCGCGTGCGTGACGCCGACCACCGCCAGCACGTCCCGGTGGCGGCGCGCCTGGGCTTCAGCCGCAGCGAATTGATCCGCACCTCCGAGCTGATGGAGAGCCACATCGAGGAGCCGCTCTCGATGGACGAGATCGCGCGCCGCGTCGGCCTGTCGCAGCGCCAGCTGCAGCGCATGTTCAGGCACTATCTGGACCTGTCGCCGGTCCAGTACTACCTTCAACTGCGCCTGCTCCGCGCGCGCGAGCTGTTGTCCCAGAGCAGCCGCTCCGTCATGAGCGTCACCGTGGCCTGCGGTTTCCAGTCGTCCTGCCACTTCAGTAAAGCCTACCGCGAGCAGTTCGGCTACGCGCCCAGCAGCGAGCGGCGCATCGGCAACAGCCTGCCCGGCCACCCGCCGCAAGCGCGCGCGCCGGCGTTCGCCGCGTTGCCGCTCTAGCCGGCGCGCGGCCAGAACGGATCCATGTCCCTGCCCGTTTCATTTTTCGCCGCTGTGTTGGCCGCCACATGTGCGGGCGGCGCCGCAAACGCGGCCGCCATCAGGCATGTCTATGCATTCGGCGACAGCTACGCCGACAACGGCGCCGCCTTGCGCGTGAGCCGGCAGGCCCTGGCCGCCGGCGTACCTTCCGCGGCCGTGCTGCCGGCGGCGCCCGCCGCCGCGCTGTACTGGGAAGGGCGCTGGTCCAACGGTCCGACCGCGGTGGAGAACCTGGCGGCGATACTGGGCGCGGGCTTGACCGACTATGCAGTGGGCGGCGCCAAAAGCGGTGACGGCAACTACTACGCATGGCTCGATTATTTCAGCGATACGGGCTTGTTGGGCCAGGTGCGCGCCTACACCGAGAGCCTGCACGGCAAAACCGCGGACCCGGGCGCGCTGTACGTGATCGGGGCATCGGCCAACGACTACTTCCAGCTGGGCGATTTCCGGCGTACCGAAACGCCGCAAGTGCTGGCCCGGCGCGCGGCGGCGAATACCGCGCGCGCCGTTGAATTGCTGGCGGCAGCCGGCGCCCGCAGCGTGATGGTGTCCGCATCGTACCTGCTCGGCGCCGCCCCCGCAGTGGCCGCCGATCCGGACGCCGTTGCCAGTGCGCGCGCGTTCGCCGCGGCCTATGACGGGGCGGCGCGGGCGGCCCTGGCGCGTATTTCCGGCCGCGGCCGGGTCAGGGTGGTCTGGTTCGAGTGGGGCAAGACCTTGCAGGAGATCGCCGACGGCGGTGCGCGCTGGGGCCTGACCGATGTGCGCGCGCCGTGCCAGCCGACCTTGCCCACGCCGCTGCCGGCTTGCGCCAGCCCGGACGCATACATGTGGTGGGACGAGTATCATCCCTCGCGCCGGACCCACCAGCTGGTGGCGGAAGCCATGGCGCGGGCCCTCGGGCCGGTCCGGCCAGGCGCCGGGCGCTAGCCGGACTTGTCGAAATACGACCTCTTTCGATGCGCAAGCGTCGCGCCGTTTTCACTCTCGACGACCTGACGGAGACAGTCAACTGGATGTCGCAATCGTGCCAATTGCCGCCGGGGACGCCGTGTAACTTATAGGCTGGCGACGGAGCCCGAGGGCAACATCCGGTTGGCCTTTCAAAGCAAGTTATCTGGACCAGACGGCAAGGGGATGAACGATGAAAGTAGCACAGATGATGGGTACGCTGGCGTCAATGAGTCTGGTCGCCGCGGGAGCGCTGGCGGCGAGTCCCGCCGATATCGCGCGGCTAGGCCAGGACCTGACCGGCGCCGGCGCCGAAAAGGCCGGTAACAAGGATGGCTCGATTCCCGAGTTCTCGGGCATGAGCAAGCCGCTGCCCGGCTGGTCGGCCGGCAAGCTGCGCGAGGACTTCTGGAAGTACAGGTCGGAGAAGGCCCTGTTCACGATCGACGCCTCGAACGTCGACAAGTACGCCGACAAGCTCACCGCCGGCCAGGTGCAGATGCTCAAGCAGGTCAAGGGCTACAGCATGCCGGTCTTTCCGACCCACCGCGAATGCGGCTTGCCCGACAGCGTGCTCGCCAATACCAAGGACGGCGCGGGCAAGGCCGCCATCGCCAAGAACGGCTGGTCGCTGGAATCGGCGGTGCTGCCCGGGGTGCCGTTCCCGTTGCCGCAGAAGGGCATCGAAGTCATGTGGAACTGGCTGATGCGCTACCAGGGCGTGGCCGCCGAATGGCCGGACGGGTACACCGTGGTCTCGCCGCGCCCTGGCACCAGTGCGCCGATCGTCACGCGCTGGAACCAGCTGGCCTACTACCCATGGGCCAAGCCGGGCAAGAACTCGCCGCAGGATAACCAGGCCGTCCAGAACGGCTTCTACTACCTGTACTCCGAGCCGGCCGCGCTGGCGGGGCAGGGAACGGTGCAGCGCTACTACTTCAACAAGGACACCGACACCTTCTACTACTTCACCGGCCAGCGCCGCGTGCGCCGCCTGCCGGCCTATGCTTACGATGCGCCGCTGATCGGGTATGAGAACCAATACCCGGCCGATATCTCCTTCGTCTTCTACGGTAACCCGGACCGCTTCGACTGGAAGATCGTCGGCAAGCGCGAAGTGTATGTGCCGTACAACGGTTTCGCGATGCAGCGCTTCGGCACCAAGCTCGAAGAGGCGATGGGCCCGGCCTCGATCAAGCCGAACATGCGCCACTACGAACTGCACCGGGTGTGGGAAATCGAAGGCACGGTCAAGGCCGGGGTACGCCACTCGACGCCGAAGAAGACCCTGTACGTCGACGAGGACACCTGGCTGGTGGCGGTGGGCGACGACTTCGACGCCCAGGGCAAGATCTGGAAGGCCAAGGAAAACTACATCACCCCGCAATGGGAAATCGGCGCCTGCGCCTCGTCCGCCTCGGTCTACAACGACTTGATCAGCGGCCGCTACGTGCTCGACGAAACCATCATCGGCACCGGCAAGGACCTCAAGTTCCATGCCCCCGGGTCGACCGACCCGCGCCTGAAGGACGGCTACTTCACGGGCGAGAACCTGGGCACGATCAGCGACCGTTGACCGGCCGCGCGCGGCACAGCATCAAGAGCGACACAGCGGGCCGGTTCCGGGAGCCGGTCAGCCCATTCCACGATCATGTTGGGGGAGTTCATGAAGAAATCAAGAATCGGCCTGGTAGGCGCGGCGGTATCGGGCGCACTGGCGTGCGGCGGCGTGTCCGCGGCGACCATCGAAACCGGCGCCTCGGGCCTGCAAGCGACCTGGGTGAGCAACCTCACCACCGGTATCGGCGTGCGCACCAAGGCGCCCAGCTGCGCGCTGACCGGCAGCGCGGCGGGTTGCGGCGCCGCGGCCAACACCGAGCTGTGGGCCAACGGCGACGACGGCAACCTGAACTACCGCAAGAACCAGGCCTACGCCGGCTACCTGAGCGGCACCAGCGAGCTGCTGCTGAGGATGCCGGCCGAAGGCTACAAATTCCTGGTGCGCGGCACCGCGATGTACGACTTCCTGGCCGAGCGCACCGAGCGCACCGAACTGACATCGGCGGTCAAGGACCAGGCGGTGCACAGCGGCCAGTTGCTCGACCTGTGGCTGCAGAAGGACTTCGCGCTGGGCGAACAGCGTGCCCACGCACGCTTCGGCAACCAGGTGATCAACTGGGGCGAGAGCTACTTCGCGACCGGCGGCATCAACGCCACCAACTCGGTCGACAACCAGAAGCTGCTGATCCCGGGCACCCAGCTCAAGCAAGCCTTGCTGCCGGCGCCGATGCTCAGCCTGGCCAGCAGCCTGCCGGGCGGCTTCTCCACCGAGGCCTACTACCAGTTCGGCTGGAACGGCAACCGCTATCCGCCGGTCGGCACCTTCTGGTCGGCCTCCGACGTGTTCGGGCGCGGCGCGGTTCCCGCCTCCTTCAATTCCGGAAACTACAACGTGGCCGGCCCCGACGCGGCCTCGATCGCGGGCGGCAGGAGCCACGACACGGCTTACCTGGCCGGCGTCACCAATGGCCTGGTCAATGGCGACTACGCAGGCCCGCCTTACAACGCGATCGGCTTCCTCTACAACACGGTCCGCCCCGGCAACCGGCCGCAGTATGGCCTGCGGGTAGGTTACAAGCCGCAGCAAGTGGACATGTCCTTCGGCTTCTACTACGAGAGCTACACCGACAAGGCGCCGGTGCTGTCCTATCTGTCGGACGGTTCGTCGCTGTGGTCTTACCAGAAGAAGCGCAGCCTGTACGGCGTGAGCACCAACTTCCAGGCCGGCGACTGGGCGCTTGGCGGCGAGCTGTCCTACCGTCCGCGCGACGCGGTAGCGATGTCGGCCTGCTTCGGCGCCGGCGGCCCCGCCGACATCAACACCAACTTCGTGGCCGGGATCGATTGCCAGGCCTGGCGCGACAACAAGAAGTACCAGTTCGACGTGAATGCGCAACTGAACATGACCAGCACCAGCCAGCGCTTCATCGGCGCCATCGGCGCCGACCTGGGCGTGTTCACGGCGGAGCTGACCTGGATCCGCTATCCGGGCATCGACAAGGGCACGCAGTACAGCAAGACAGTCGGCGGCCAGAAGGTCTACCAGCTGGTGGCCGCCGGCTACGGCACCTGGCTTGACCGCAGCTCGCCGCTGGGCTATCCGATCGCCACCGGCAAGGGCACCACCGACTCGGTCGGCCTGACCGTGGACCTGAACGTGACGTATGATGGCACCGTGATCCCCGGCTGGCAGGTCACTCCGGGCATCACCTTCTACGATGCGGTCAAGGGAAACACGCCGACCTTCTCGGCCGACTACCAGCAGGGTGCGCGTTCGGCGTATGCGTATCTGCTGTTTAACAAGAACCCGCAGGTATGGCAAGCCGGTATCAGCTATGTGGCCTACTTCGGCGGCAATGCGCTGACGCAGCCGTACTCCGATCGCAACGCGCTGGGCGCTTTTTTAACTCGCAACTTCTGATCGGGCGGGGTGCGCCGTAGCGGCCGCGCCCTGTCGCAGTATCGGTTTTACGCATGACAGATCGAGGTAACGACGTGTTGAACAGATCGATTCACAGGCTTGAGCGCTGGTTGTTCTCCCACCGCGCGCTGGTCCTCGGAGCGCTTGCCGCCCTGACCGTGGGAATGGCGTACTTCGCGCTCCAGCTGCGCATGGACGCCGGCTTCGAAAAGCAGATCCCCATCGGGCACGAGTACGTGCAGACCTTCCAGAAGTACCGCGCCGACCTGTTCGGCGCCAACCGCCTGACGGTCGTGGTCAAGGCCAGGCATGGCACGATCTGGACCCGGGAAGGGCTGGCCCGCCTGTACAAGGTGAC
>CXWL01113291.1_pt1 | contig 11687 bp, 12 predicted proteins | sample 590931 | NCBI WGS metagenome assembly CXWL01 (sample SAMEA3498368, study PRJEB10139) | groundwater metagenome | biome: water well; material: biofilm material | place: Germany | collected 2015-04-27 | reverse complement strand
GATGATGATGCAGTTGTCCGCCTTGTCGCGCACCACTTCCATCTCGTACTCTTTCCAGCCGATGAGGGATTCTTCGATCAGCAGCTCGGTGGTCGGCGATGCCTCCAGCCCGCGCTTGCAGATGGTCTCGAATTCTTCTTCGTTATAGGCGATGCCGCCGCCGGTGCCGCCCATCGTGAACGACGGCCGGATGATGGTCGGGAAGCCCATTTCGCGCTGCACCGCCCACGATTCTTCCATCGTGTGCGCCACGCCAGAACGCGCCGAGCCGAGGCCGATCTTGGTCATCGCCTCTTTGAACTTGGAGCGGTCTTCGGCCTTGTCGATCGCTTCCGGCGAAGCGCCGATCAGCTCGACGTCGTACTTGGCCAGCACGCCGTTGTTGAACAGGTCGAGCGCGCAATTGAGCGCGGTCTGGCCGCCCATCGTCGGCAGGATCGCGTCAGGACGCTCCTTGGCGATGATGCGTTCGACCACCTTCCAGGTAATCGGCTCGATGTACGTGACATCGGCCATTTCCGGGTCGGTCATGATGGTGGCCGGGTTGCTGTTGACGAGGATGACCTTGTAGCCTTCTTCGCGCAGCGCCTTGCAGGCCTGGGCCCCGGAATAATCGAACTCGCACGCCTGGCCGATGATGATCGGGCCGGCGCCAATGATCAGGATGCTTTTAATATCACTACGCTTCGGCATTAATTCTTCTCCTGCATTTTGTTTTTCTCCGCCACTTGCATCAGGTCGATGAAGCGGTCAAACAGGTAAGCGACGTCGGTCGGCCCGGGCGATGCTTCAGGGTGGCCCTGGAAGCAGAACGCCGGCTTGTCGGTGCGGGCGAAGCCCTGCAGCGAGCCGTCGAACAGGGAAACGTGGGTCACGCGGCAGTTCGCCGGCAGGGTCGACGCATCGACGGCGAAACCGTGGTTCTGCGAGGTGATCATCACCTTCTTCGAGTCGAGGTCCTGCACCGGATGGTTGGCGCCGTGGTGGCCGAACTTCATCTTCATCGTCTTGGCGCCGGAAGCGAGCGCCATGATCTGGTGGCCGAGGCAGATGCCGAAGGTCGGGATGCCGCGCTCGATCAGCTCCTTGGTGGCGGCGATGGCGTAATCGCACGGCGCCGGGTCGCCCGGGCCGTTGGCCAGGAAGATGCCGTCCGGGTTCAGCGCGAGCGCGTCGGCGGCGCTGGACTGGGCCGGCAGCACGGTGACCTTGCAGCCGCGCTCGGCGAGCATGCGCAGGATGTTGCGCTTGACGCCGTAGTCGAAGGCGACGACGTGGAATTTCGGCGCGGTCTGCTTGCCGTAGCCTTCGCCCAGCCGCCATTCGGATTCGGTCCACTCGTACGGCTTGGTGGTCGAAACCACCTTGGCCAGGTCCATGCCGGACAGGCCGGGGAACGAACGCGCCAGTTCGAGCGCCTGGGCGGCGAGCGGCTCGTTGCCCTGGTTGCCGGTCAGGATGGCGCCGCTCTGGGCGCCTTTTTCGCGCAGCAGGCGGGTCAGCTTGCGGGTGTCGATGCCGGCGATGGCGACGATGTTCTCCGCCTTCAGATAGTCCGACAGCGACTGGGTGGAACGGAAATTCGAGGCCAGCAGCGGCAGGTCGCGGATGATCAGGCCAGCCGCGTGCACTTTGGAGGCTTCCACGTCTTCGGCGTTGATGCCGTAGTTGCCAACGTGCGGGTACGTCAGCGTGACGATCTGACGGGCGTAACTTGGGTCGGTGAGGATTTCCTGATAGCCCGTCATGGCGGTGTTGAACACCACCTCGCCGGTCGTGTGGCCGGCGGCGCCTATCGAAATACCTTTAAAGATCGTTCCGTCGGCGAGTGCCAGGATGGCTGGAACGGAAGGGCCAGAAAAAAATGGCGGCAAGGGTAACTCCTGATAAAGTTACCGTAGCTGCGCCACGTCAGACTGACGACCATGATTACCGGGGCGGCGTGCGCACCGGGCATGGGGTCTTTTGAATGATGGGATGGTGGGTAGTCGCTACGGTATATGTGTGAATGGCTAAACCTCCAAATTATAGCGCAAACAGGCCCTTCCGGCAATGCGTGGCCGACATATTCCGGCCGGTGCGGCGCCATGCTTTAGAATATTTCCAGAATTCACCATTACAAAGATAACGGGACACAACCATGGCAACGTTTGGACGAGACACCCCGATGGAGCGGCCGAACCCGGGCGGACGGGCGGCGGTATTCGTGCCGCACCCCGAGGCGGACGAAGCGGTCGCGGCGGCGCTGAACAACGGCTCGGGAATGGTCGGCTTCGGCAACGCCGACGGCACGGTGACGGTTTATTTCGAGAACAACAAGTTCCGTGACCCCGGCTTGCACAAGTGGGAGAGCAAGGCGTTCAAGGCGTACGGCCGGATGGTGGAGCGCTCGCCGACGGTCAACAAGCTGACGTGCGACGCCGGCAACCTGGAACAGGTCGGCTTCATCGAGGGGCACGAAATCATGGTGCGCGACATGGAGAAACTATCACTGTGGCTACAGAGAAGCGCCGCCAGCGATTCGATGCCGGAGACGGCCGACATCCACGCGTGATTCAGCAAAAAAAGCTGGTGTCAGGTCTGACATTAAGACATTCACGCGTGAATGTCTTAATGTCAGACCTGACACCAGCGACCGCCGGCGCGTTTTAGGCTGTCAGCGCGGCAATGCCCGCCTTGGCGATCTGCGCATCTTCCGCCGACTTCACGCCCGACACGCCGACCGCACCCACCACGTGGCCGTCGAACAGGATCGGCACGCCGCCTTCGAGCATGCCGTCGATGTGCGGCGCGCTGAGGAACGACACGCGGCCGTTGTTGATCATGTCTTCGTAGATCTTCGACTCGCGGCGGCCCAGCGCGGCGGTCTTGGCCTTGGCCGGCGCGATGTACGACGAGATCGGCGCGACGCCGTCGAGGCGCTGCAGCCACATCAGGTGGCCGCCGTCGTCGACGATCGAAATGACCACCGCCCAGTTGTTGGCGACCGCTTCCGCTTCGGCGGCGGCGGCAATCTTCTTCACGTCTTCGAGCGTCAGGATTGGTTTGGTTTGCATGGCGTATTCCCTTGGTTGAGGTTGAATATTATGGTTGCTGCTTGGCCTTGAGCCTGGCCTTGAGCTGCGGCATGATGGCGGCGGCGGCCTGCTCGCCGGCGAGGATCGCCAGGTTGCGGCCGTTGAAGTCGCTGCCGCCCATGGTGCCCAGGCTCGGCGAGATGACGATGTCGGCATCCTTCAGTTCGTAGTGGTTCAGGCGCTGGCCCATGATGCTGAAGGTCTGCATCAGCACTTCGAGCGAGCTGAGCGTCGCCTGCGCGTCGGTCTGGGTCGAAATGTTGACGGCAATGATGAAGTCGGCGCCCATCTCGCGCGCGAAGCGCACCGGCACCGGCGCCACCAGGCCGCCATCGACGTAGGTATGCGTGCCGATCTTGACCGGCTGGAACACGCTCGGCACCGACGACGACGCCCGCACTGCCTGCCCCGTGTTGCCGCGCTGGAACAGGATCGGCTGGCCGCTGTTGAGGTCGGTGGCGACGGCGCCGAACGAGATCTTCAGCTTTTCCATCGGCACGTTGTGGACCGCCTTGTTGACGTAATTTTGCAGCGCCTCGCCCTTCAGCACGCCGGACACCTTGCCGAACAGCGGCAGCGCCCAGTCCGAAATGGTCGCTTCGTCCATGTCCATGGCGACACGCTGCAGGGCGAAGCCGTCGTTGCCGGCCGCATACAAGGCGCCGACCACGCTGCCGGCGCTGGTGCCGACGATGATGTCCGGGTGAATGCCCTGCGCCTCCAGCGCCTTGATCACGCCGATGTGGGCGAAGCCGCGCGCGGCGCCGCCGCCGAGCGCGAGGCCGATCTTGATCTTGCGCGGCGGCGCGACAACCGCCGGCGCGACGACGGCGGGCGTGACGGGAACCACCGGTTTGCTGCCGCAGCCAGCCAGCAATAGCGCGCCGAGGGCGATCAGGGATAAGCGACGTGAGGACATAGGCCAATAGCGAAAACGATGAGCCTGCGATTGTAACGTGTTCGCAGGAAAACGCGGGAAAGGTGGCGGTTACGGTATTCGCGGAAATTGGGTTCCCGCCTGCGCGGGAACGACGGTCTTGGGGCCAGTGGCCTAAGAACCGTCATTGCCGCGCAGGCGGCAATCCATGCTGAGCGTGCTGGCCCACGGCTTGGGAAACACCACGATAACGCCGCTGCCCTTGCCTGCCTCGGGCTTGACGGTGAGCGTGGCGTGATGGCGCAGCAGCACGTACTTGACGATCGCAAGCCACGGCCCTTGATACATCACAATTTTTTCTAATAAATAACTCTTGGTGNNGCGGGGGCTGCAACGGTCAATCCGTTCTTTCCGCTACTGACGAGAGAAAATCGGCCAGTCAGGGTAGTTCCTTGGGCGCTTTATCAAAAAACCCTGATCCCATTTACGATTATCGGCTGCTGCCTGTGCCTTTACGGGATAGCGATGACGCGCGGCGAATTGTATTCGGACGGCCGGTTCGAACTCTTATCGTTTGCAAACCTTTGCTTCGCGTTCGTCCGCACCATGCGATTTCGAAAAACCAGTAAGATTCATGTAGAGCCGGATCTCGCGCTGCAGAAGATATCTTTGTTGGCCGACCTGGAATTCGCACTTTGTTTTGCGTCGTTCGGGATCGCATGCCTTGTGATATTGATACAGGATAGTGCAAATTATGTATCGTTATTCTTCCCACTCGCGGTTTTTTGTTTCATCTTTGCTCTCATCCCGACGCTTAACAGCCTAGCGTTATTTTCACGAAAAACGTTGCGCTCTCTAGCTCCTGGGAAATGACACGATGAAGCTGCTGCCCTTGCCCGCCTCGGACTTGATGGTCAGCGTGGCATGGTGGCGCAGCAGCACGTGCTTGACGATCGCCAGCCCCAGCCCGGTGCCCTGGGTCTCGCGCGAGCGGCTCTTGTCGACCCGGTAGAAGCGCTCGGTCAGGCGCGCGATGTGGTGCTGGTCGATGCCGATGCCGGTGTCGCTGACGACGAACTGCGGGCCGCCCTCGCCCTCCTGCCAGCTCAGGTGCACCTTGCCGCCGGCCGGCGTGTAGCGCACCGCGTTCGACGCCAGGTTGCCGAAGGCGCTGCGCAACTCTTCCGCGCTGCCCTCGATGTCGGGGCCGTCGACGCTGGCGGTGACCTCGTGCTTGCCGCCCGACAAGGCGCGCGCCTCCTCCAGCACCTCCTCCACCAGCGCGCCGATGCGGACCGGCTCCGGGCGCAGCGGGTAATCGACCGANNAGCCGCGACAAGGTCAGCATGTCCTCGATCAGGCGCTGCATGCGGCGGCCCTGCTCGGTCATCAGCGTCAGGTGCGCCTGGCGGCTGGCCGGGTCGAGGTCGGGTGTGCCCAGGGCGATCTCGAGGAAGCCGACGATCACCGTCAGCGGGGTGCGCAATTCGTGCGAGGCGTTGGCGATGAAGTCGCGCCGCATCTCCTCGATGCGCGCGCTCTCGGTGGCGTCGTGCGTGACCAGGATCTGGCGCCGGTTCTCGAACGGAATGATCTGCACCACCAGCTTGCGGTCGCGCAGGCTGAGCGTGAGCGGCTGTTCGTAACGGCCCAGCACGATGTAGTCGATGAAGTCGGGATGGCGCACCAGGTTGGTTACGCGCATGCCCTGGTCGCGCTCGAGCGTGAGGCCGAGATGGCGCTCGGCGGCCGGATTGCACCATTCGAGGAACAGCACGTCGTCCATGATGGCGACGCCTTCCGGCAGCAGGTGCATGGCCTGGCGGAAGCGCGCCAGCCACTCGGTCAGCTCGGACTGGCTGCGCTCGTCGTCGCGGCGCAGCCGGTACAGGCGCGCGAACACGTCGGTCCAGGCGCCCCAGCCGTCGGGCAGCTTGGCGCTTTGCGAATCGTCCAGCCACGCGCTGAGCTGGCTGAGGTAGGACAGCTGCACGTACAACTGAATCAGCAGCAAGAGGAATGCCACGGCCAAGCCGGAAATCGGGCCGGCAATCCACCAGCACAGGGCGGCGATGACGAGCAGGAAGGTCAGGCGCAGCAGCGCCGGGATCCAGAACAGCAGTTTGGGATTCATCGGGGACTTGTTCTATTTTTCAGACAGCATATACCCAACGCTGCGCACCGTCTTGATCAGGCCTTCCGCTTCCTTCAGCGCCTTGCGCAGGCGCAGCACGTGGACGTCGACGGTGCGCTCCTCGATGACGGCGTGGTTGCCCCACACCTTGTCGAGCAGTTGGCTGCGCGAAAACACCCGTTCCGGATGGGCCATGAAGAACTTCAGCAGCTTGAATTCGGCGTGGCCGATCTCGATGCGCTCGCTGTTGACGACGACACTGTTGCTGGCCGGGTCGAGCCGCACCTTACCGGCCACCAGCGCCGCTTCGGCGCCGTCGCTGCCATTGCGACGCAACAGCGCCTTGGCGCGCGCCAGCAGTTCGCGCGGCGAGAACGGCTTGGTGACGTAGTCGTCGGCGCCGTGGTTGAGGCCGGCGATCTTGTCCTCTTCCATGCTTTTCGCGGTCAGCATGATCACCGGGATCTTCTGGAAATTGCGGTCGGCGCGGATGCGCGCCAGCAGGCGCAGGCCGGTCTGGTCGGGCAGCATCCAGTCGAGCAGGATCAGCTGCGGCGTACGCTTGGCGAGAAATTCCCACGCTTCGGCGCAGGTCTGTACCGCGTGCACCTGCCAGGCCGCCTCGCGCAGGGAAAAGGTCACCAGCTCGATGATGGCCGGCTCATCCTCGACAATCAGGACCGTGATTTTTTCGCTCGCCATCGCCGCCTACTGCTCGTCGGCGCGGACCGCCGGGCGGGTGTGGCGGATGTCCTTGCCTTCGACGACGTAGATGACATATTCGGCGATGTTTTTGGCGTGGTCGCCGATCCGCTCGATCGCCTTCGCCACCCACAAGGTGTCGAGCGCCGACGAGATGGTGCGCGGGTCTTCCATCATGAACGTGATCAGGTTGCGCATGATCGAGCGGAATTCATGGTCGATCACGACGTCGTGGGCGATCAGCGCCAGCGCCTGCTTGCCATCGAGGCGGGCGAACGAGTCGAGCGCGTCGTGCAGCATGTCGGACGTCTCGGAGGCGATCGAACGCACCATCTCGTAATGGCTGACGCCGACCACGCCCCGGCTGAACAGGTTCTTCGACATGCGCGCGATCTTGGCGGCCTCGTCGCCGATGCGTTCGAGGTCGGTGATCACCTTGATGGTCGCCATCACGGTGCGCAGGTCGTTGGCGGTGGGCTGGCGCCGCACGATCAGGTGGCTGCAGGCGTCGTCGAGCGACACTTCGAGCTGGTTGACGGCGTCGTCCTGGGCGATCACGCGGTCCGCGTGCTCGAGGTCGCCGACGCGGAAACAGGTCATCGCGTCGGTGAACTGGGTTTCGACTATGCCGCCCATCAGCAGGACCTTGGAGCGGATCGCTTCAAGCTCGTGGTCGTATTGTTTGGATGAGTGTTCGCCTATCATTGCTGCTCTCCGCTTTTATTTTGGGTCATCCCTGGTCAGCCGAAACGGCCGGTAATATAGTCCTGCGTCTCTTTGCGCGCCGGATTCATGAAAATCTGGTCGGTCTCGCCGAATTCCACCAGCTCGCCGAGGTACATGTAAGCAGTGTAATCCGAACAACGTGCCGCCTGCTGCATGTTGTGGGTAACGATGGTGATCGTGTAGTCCTGTTTCAGCTCGCTGATCAGCTCTTCCACCTTGGCGGTCGAGATCGGATCGAGCGCCGAGGTCGGTTCATCTAACAGCAGCACGTCCGGCTTGACCGCGACGCCGCGCGCGATGCACAGGCGCTGCTGCTGGCCGCCCGACAAGGATAAGCCGCTCTTGCCCAGCTTGTCCTTGACCTCGCCCCACAGCGCCGCCTTTTTCAGGGCCCATTCGACGCGCTCGTCCATTTCGCCCTTCGACAGGTTTTCGTACAGGCGCACGCCGAAAGCGATGTTGTCGTAGACCGACATCGGGAACGGTGTCGGCTTCTGGAACACCATGCCGACCTTGGCGCGCAGCATGTTGACGTCCTGGTCCGGATCGAGAATGTTCTTGCCGCGGTACATGATCGAGCCTTCGGCGCGCTGGCCCGGATACAGGTCGTACATCCGGTTCAGGGTGCGCAGCAGGGTCGACTTGCCGCAGCCGGACGGGCCGATGAAGGCGGTGACCTGCTTCTCGTGGATGTCGAGGTTGACGTTCGTCAGGCTCTGGGTTTTTCCGTAGAAAAAATTCAGGCCGGAGATTTCGATGGTCTTGGCGCGCTGGCTCACGGTCGGGATCGGGCTTGGCATTGGCAATGTCATTTCGTGGCTTTCATGCTTAATTCGGAGTTTTCTGGCTGAACACGGTGCGCGACAGGATGTTCAGCAGCAGCACGCTGAAGGTGACCAGCAAGGCGCCGCCCCAGGCCAGGTCGCGCCAGTTGTCGTACGGGCTCATGGCGAACTGGTAGATCACCACCGGCAGGTTGGCCAGCGGCGCGTTCATGTCGGCGCTGAAGAACTGGTTGTTGAGCGCGGTGAACAGCAGCGGCGCGGTCTCGCCCGAGATGCGGGCCAGCGCCAGCAGCACGCCGGTGACGACGCCGGCCTTGACCGCGCGCAGGCGCACCATGGTGGCCACTTTCCAGCGCGGCGCGCCCAGGGCGAACGCGGCCTCGAGCAGGCTGTTGGGCACCAGGCGCAGCATGTTGTCGGTGGTGCGCACCACCACCGGCACGGCGATCAGGCCGAGCGCGATGCTGCCGGCGTAACCGGAGAAGTGCTTGGCGTTGGCGACGTACAGGGCGTAGACGAACAGGCCGATGACGATCGACGGCGCCGACAGCATGATGTCGGTGACGAAGCGGGTGAGCTGGGCGAACTTGTTGCGCTCGCCGTATTCGGCCAGGTAGACGCCGGCCAGGATGCCGATCGGGGTGCTGACCGCGGTCGACAGGCCGACCATCATCAGCGAGCCGACGATGGCGTTGCGCAGGCCGCCGCCATCGCTGCCGGGGGCCGGCGTGTCGTGCGTGAACATCAGCGCCGACAGGCCGCCGAAGCCCTTGATCAGCAGGGTGAACAGGATCCAGCCGAGGAAGGCCAGGCCGATCGACATGGCGAACACCGACAATGCGATGCCGGCCCGGTGCTTCCACAGGCGGCGGTTGTAGACGGGATTGCGCTTACCGTGGCTCATTTGACGCCCTCCTTGCGGGACATGCCGGCAAGCATCAGCTTGGCGGCGGACAGGACGACGAAGGTGATCGCGAACAGGATCAGCGCCAGCGCGTACAGCGACGACACGTGCAGCTTGCTGGAGGCCTCGGCGAATTCGTTCGCCAGGGTCGAGGAAATCGAATTACCGGCCGCGAACAGCGACCACGACAGTTCGTTGGCGTTGCCGATCACGAAGGTGACGGCCATCGTCTCGCCGAGCGCGCGGCCGAGGCCGAGCATGACGCCGCCGACGACGCCGGTCTTGGTGTAAGGCAGCACGATCTTGCGCACCACTTCCCACTTGGTGCAGCCGAGGCCGTATGCCGACTCTTTCAGCACGGCGGGGACGATCTCGAACACGTCGCGCATCACGGAAGAAATGAAGGGGATGATCATCACCGCCAGGATCAGGCCGGCGGTGAGGATGCCGATGCCCATGGTCGGGCCGGAAAACAGCTTGCCGATGACCGGCAACTGGCCGAGCGTGTGCTTGAGCAGCGGCTGGACGTGGTCGTTGAAAAACGGCGCGAACACGAACAGGCCCCACATGCCGTAGATGATCGACGGCACGCCGGCCAGCAGTTCGACCGCGGTGCCCATCGGGCGGCGCAACGATGTCGGGCAGATTTCGGTGAGGAACAGGGCGATGCCGAAACTGACCGGGAAGGCGATCAGCAGCGCGATGAACGAGGTGACCAGGGTGCCGGTGATGGCGATCAGCGCGCCATACTTGTCGTTGACCGGATCCCACTCGACGGTAGTGATAAAGCCGAGCCCGAACTCCTTGAAAGCGGGTACCGAGCCGATCACCAGCGAAACGATAATGCCCAAGAGCACCAGCAGCACCGATGCGGCGAACAGCATCGTGACTTTGTGGAAGATGAAATCCTGGATGCGCTGCATGCGCATCGTCGAATGCATCGCAGCCTGGCGCTCGGCAGCTTCCGGCGCCATTACATCGGCCATCGCCGCTGGTGGGTTTGCACTCATGGGCAGTTCTTTACGGTGAAGGTGAAACGTTGATTACCAGATGGCCTTGCCGGAAGCGTCCTTCATGTTTGCCTTCCATGCATCCTCGACCAGCTTGGTGACGCTCGCTGGCATCGGCACGTAGTCCAGTTCGGCGGCAGCGGCGCCGCCGTTCTTGTAGGCCCAGTCGAAGAACTTCAGCACTTCCTTGCCCTTGGCCGCATCGGCCTGGGTCTTGTGCATCAGGATGTAGGAGGCGCCGGTGATCGGCCACGCTGCCTTGCCGGCCTGGTCGGTGAGCACCACGCCGAAGCCTGGCGTCTTGGCCCACTCGGCGTTCGCCGCGGCGGCCTTGAAGTTCTCGTCGTCAGGCTGCAGGAACACGCCGTCCTTGTTCTTGAGCTGGGTATGGGTCATCTTGGTGCGCTTGGCAAACGCCCACTCGACGTAGCCGATGCCGCCCTTGATGCGCTGCACGTTGGTGGCGACGCCTTCGTTGCCCTTGCCGCCCACGCCCAGCACCCACTTGACGGCGGTGCCGGCGCCGACTTTCGCCTTGAAGTCGGCATTCGTCTTCGACAGGTAGTCGGTGAACAGGAACGAGGTGCCGGAGCCGTCGGCGCGGTGCACCACGGTGATGTCTTCGGCCGGCAGCTTGACGCCCGGGTTCAGCGCGGCGATCTCAGGCGCGTTCCACTTGGTGATCTTGCCGAGGTAGATGTCGGCGACGACCGGGCCGGTCAGCTTCAGCTGGCCAGGCGCGATGCCGTCGAGGTTGACGACCAGTACCACGCCGCCCATGATGGCCGGGAACTGCACCAGCCCTTCGGCGGCCAGCTCTTCGGCCTTGAGCGGCATGTCGGAGGCGCCGAAATCGACTGTTTTCGACTTGATCTGCTTGATGCCCGCGCCGGAACCGACCGATTGGTAGTTCAGGCCGTTGCCGGTGGTCTTCTTGTACATGTCCGCCCACTTGGCGTAGATCGGGTACGGAAACGTCGCGCCGGCGCCGGTCATGTCGGCCGCCATCGAGGCGGTCGTGGTCAGGATTGCGGAGGTACCGATGATCATTGAAGCAAACAGCAGTTTCATGCGCATATCAGATCCTTTAGTAGAGGGTGTGGCGGGTGATTGCTGCGCAGTCTACCGGCCGAATATGACAGGTTTATGACATGGTCGAAATAGTTGAAACAATCGCTAAAACCGCTGCATGATACTCTGGCGGAACCGGTTTTGATGGCGCACGATTGAGGCGAGCCCGTCACGTACTTGTCATATTTCCCTATTAGAATGAAAGCGTATTAAATAGACATTATCCGCAAAGGCAAAATGACAACGAAAACAGTATTGCATGCGGAGTCGCCGAAAGCTGCCGTGTTCCTCGACCGCGAGCTGTCGCAGCTCGCCTTCAACCGGCGCGTGCTGGCGCAGGCCGAGGACAAGCGCATCCCGCTGCTCGAGCGGCTGCGCTACCTGTGCATTGTCAGCAACAA
>CXWL01121573.1_pt1 | contig 11688 bp, 13 predicted proteins | sample 590931 | NCBI WGS metagenome assembly CXWL01 (sample SAMEA3498368, study PRJEB10139) | groundwater metagenome | biome: water well; material: biofilm material | place: Germany | collected 2015-04-27 | reverse complement strand
CTGATCAAGCATTACCTGCCTGAATAAGCAAGACTTCTGACAACTGTACAGGTGCCGATAAAAATCCGTTTCCTTACTTTTGATCAAGGTACTTCGACAGCAGCCCATCTGACTTCATCTCTTTCAATACGGCATCGAATTTCGGGATAAGCCCGGCATGTCGCTTGTTCAGCACATGATACGACATGCTCCGGGCAAGCACAGGTCCGGCGCGCGCGGACGGCACCAGCTCAAATATGGGATGAATGCCGATTTCAGCATAGATGGCCTTGACCAGGGGCGGCAACGGCGCCGTCGTTTCATAGTAGGCGATGACATACGCCGACTGCGCGGACGCGAACGTGACCAGCGTGGCCAGCGCGAGCAGGCTTGCGAACAGGAAACGAAGCGAAAAGATTTTTTTCATGGCTATGCAATACTCAAGGTATATGAAGCACACCGTCAAATCTTAACAGTTAACCAGCTCACAGATAGGACTTTTCAGTTAACCTGCGGGAGCATCCCTGGCAACCCATGATGCATCAACGCTCGATACAAAAAAACCCGATCTCGTAGTTCGCGGCAAAGCCACTGTCCAGTTGCCGGCATACCGCTCGCAGGTTAACCGGCTGGTGATTGGTCTTGGGTTGGTCGGCGCCGATCGCGCGCAGGCTGCCGGCGAATGCCAGGCCATCAGGATGCGCCTCTGACAGGGAAATGCGATGTGCATGCACGCGCTGTGCGCCTAGCCTGTTACAGGAATCGAGCACCGCATCAAAATTGGGCAAGGTCTGTAGCCCGGCGGACAGGCCAAGCCGCTCATGTGCCGCCTGCCACTGCGCAAACGAGCCGTCCAGCAAGACGCTGAAGGCCAGCACGCGGCACTGTGCCAGATGATGCCGCAGTACCGGCATGAGCGGATCGAACCACTGAAAGCACATGGTTGAGAGCACCCAATCCGGTTGGTGGCCGAAGCGGACAGTCCTGCCATCCTGCACTTCAAATCTGAGCAAATCCGAAGCGGCAAATTTGGCTTTGCAGACGGCAATCATTTCTGGCGCCACATCGGTAATGCAAAAGCTTGCGCCCGCGTACCGCTGGCGCAGTAATTGCGTGAAGAAGCCGGTGCCACAGCCAATTTCCGCGATAGCATCAGGCGCGGCCAGCGCCAGATTTGCCAGCCAAAGATCAAACTCGCCGGCGGCCTGCTTCTGGACGACGGCGAGTTCATCGTAACGATGCGCCGCTTCTGAAAAACGCGTTGCTACGGGATTGTGCATACAGATATTCCTTGAAAACGAGGAGAAAATCCAAGCTATCCGACATATTTTTCTGCCTCAGGATGCGCGCTGCGCAGCTGTAGATCGCCAGTTGATGGGGTATTGCCTTGAAGAGAGTTGAGGAGAAACTTCAGGGGGATGCCGGGCAGAGGTAAATCATCAAGCTTGCTTCAGAAAATGTCGCAGTTTGGAAAAAACGACAATGATACATGATGCGATTTGCTGATTCCAATTAGCTTATGGCGTGTTGACAATATGGGCAGGATGCAGCGCATAAAAAAACAGCACTCGTCGAGTGCTGTTTTCAGATCCAAAAAAACGATACCGCCTTATTTTGAACGGCGACGCACGCCTGCCAGTCCGGCCAGGCCGAACAGCAACAATGCGAGCGATGCCGGTTCCGGCACGACATTCCAGCCGATCACATCGTATAAGCGCGTGTCTAAAGCAGAAATATTTAAGATTTCGCCATAGCCCGCGGTAGGGTCGAGTATGCCCAGGCCCAGATTGTCTTTCCAGTGGCTCGCTTGCTGTCCGTCACCAAAATTTCTTCCGGTAGAGAAGCTGGCGAGTGTCGTGTTGCAGTTATCCAGAGAAAAAAACTTGGTCCGTTTGTCGGCAGACCAATCTATATCTGCACCCGCAGCCTTGCTTTCTGCAGAGCAGCGAAACAGGTCGGCAGGAGCGATATAGGTGAATGCAGCGTCAGAAAAATTGCCGCTACGATTCCCGTCGAGAGTATCGACGCCGCTGACAAAACCGAGCGCATGGCCGATTTCATGTGTCGCCACACCGATGAAGTCAAAGGCATTGCTCGCCACACCGTTAGTCGGATCAAAATCCCAGTTGAATAAGTTGCTGAAAGAGACTGAGCCATCGACCGTGCCGTCTTTCGCCGCCGTCAAGCCCAATGCGCGTGCATTTGCCCAGGTCAAGCGTACCGTGCTGTTATTGGCATTGCAGTTGCTGTCAACAAAAGTGGCGCCGCTGCCGACACCGGCAGGATTGATGTTGGTGCCGTTCATCATGACGTTCATGCATGAGCTACCGGACAGGTGCGATACCGCGTTCATGTCGTCCATGCTGGAGGCATCGGCGATCAGTGCATTGCGAAAACCGTCGTAGCTGATGGTGCCGCGGGTTGATCCGGTCGAACCCAGAATCCCGGCGCCCAGGGCGCTGAAGTTAATATTCAGATTGACCTGAACGTCATCATGCAAAATATTGGTCCAGCGATCAGCCGCAGCCTGAAAACCTGCAAGTGCGCGGGCATCCATTCCTGCCGTGGGATTAAAGTGTATGACCAGCGCCTGGGCGGAACCCGCATAGACACAGATTAAAAGGGGAACGATCTTCAACAGCTGTTTTATTTTTTTCATCTCAAGGTCTCTAAAGTTGGTGTGTGCTGGCATTAGTTGATTTAAATTGGCTTAAATTAATTGACTTAATGAATACCGACATCAATTGCATTAAAATTTCAGCAATTTCTATGAAGCAAATTATGTACCAACAAGCAACTCCCTTTAAAATCATCCACTTGCGCATGCAGCAATGCCAAAATGCGAAATAATGTAAAATTATTCGACAAATATTTTTCATTGTTAATTAATTTTTGATTCATTCTTTTTCACGCAGAGTGAAAGAAAAAGTTTTAACCGAAAAATATTATGTAGCTTGCGCTGCCATTGCTCTCAAGCAACCTCAATTTCTCAAACCGGAGACCCTCCATGAACCAAGAACAACTGATACAAGAAGCCATTACCGCGCGCGAATCCGCCTATGCGCCCTACTCCCAGTTCAGGGTCGGCGCCGCCTTGCTGAGCAAAGACGGTCGAGTTTTTCGCGGATGCAATGTGGAGAATGCCTCTTACGGCCTGTGTAATTGCGCCGAGCGCACCGCCTTGTTTGCCGCCGTGGCGGCTGGATACCGGCCAGGTAGCTTTGCGCGCATGGCTGTCACCGGCGCTACCGACGAGCCTATCGCGCCTTGCGGCGCCTGTCGCCAGGTGATGCTGGAACTGGGTGGACCCGAGCTGGAAGTGGTGCTGACCAATCTGAAAGGCGACATCAAGGTGACCACCGCCGGAGCGCAGTTGCCGGACGCCTTTTATCTGAAACCTAGCGAATCATAATTATATCGATATCAGCACCTGCGACACAGCAAGCCGTACAATCAATCAGGCGATGCCCGTGCCGCTCGCCTGATCCAAAGAGCGGTCCAGCAATTCGACCCAATGCTGCACGGGCGTTTCGGTGCCTGACTGCAGATGCGTCAGACAACCTATATTGGCTGACAAGATGATCTCGGGCTCGGTCGCCTGCAGATTGCGCAGCTTATTGTCACGCAGCTGATACGACATTTCCGGCTGCAGGACCGAATAAGTGCCGGCAGAACCGCAACATAAATGGCTGTCTGCGCACAGGCGGACATCTACGCCGACGCTACGCAACAAGCCCTCTACCTTGCCGCGGATTTGCTGGCCGTGCTGCAGGGTGCAAGGTGGGTGCCAGGCGATGCGCTTATTTATCTTCCCTTGCAGTTTTTTGACCAATTCGGCCTCAAACTCCGGCAGGATTTCACTCAGGTCGCGCGTCAGTGCGGAGATGCGTTTTGCCTTCTCGGCATACGCCGCGTCGTGCGCCAGCAGGTGCCCGTACTCCTTCACTGTGACGCCACAACCGGACGCCGTCATGACGATGGCTTCGATGCCAGATTCTACATACGGCCACCAGGCATCGATGTTATTGCGCATGTCGTCAAGCCCGCCGTCCTGGTCATTCAGATGATAGCGGATCGCGCCGCAGCAGCCAGCCTTGGGGGCGACCAGCAGCTGCACCGCCAGCGCGTCGAGCACTCTGGCAGTGGAAAAGTTGATGTTGGGCGACATGGCGGGCTGCACACAGCCATCAAGCAAAAGCATTTTGCGTGCATGTTCCCGCACCGGCCACACGCCTGCGTTTTGCGCGGCGGGTATTTTATTCTGCAGGGCCTTGGGCAACAGAGGGCGCACCGCCTGCCCCATTTTCATGGCGGGACCGAACAGGGATTTGCGCGGCAGCAGGTACTTGAGTGCGTTGCGCATCAGGCGTTGCGCCATCGGGCGCGGCACCTGCTCGTCAACAATCTTGCGGCCTATATCCACCAGGCGACCGTATTGCACACCGGAAGGACAGGTCGACTCGCAGCTGCGGCAGGTCAGGCAGCGGTCCAGATGTTGCTGGGTCTTGCTGGTGGCGGGCTTGCCTTCCAGCACTTGCTTGATCAGATAGATGCGGCCGCGCGGGCCATCGAGCTCGTCGCCCAATAGCTGGTAGGTGGGGCATGTCGCGGTACAGAATCCACAGTGCACGCAACTGCGCAGGATGGCATCGGCTTCCTGACCTTCGCGGGTGTCTTTGATGAAGTCGGCGAGATTGGTTTGCATACGATTTTTCTATAGGTCAGGATACATACGGCCGGGATTGAAGATGCCCGCAGGATCGAAGCTGTTTTTCAGGTTGCGATGGATTTTATGCAAGGGCGCAGACAGGGGCGTGAATACACCGCTGGCTTTGTCACCGCCGCGAAACAAAGTCACGTGGCCACCGGTCTGGCTGACCATATCGCGTATGGTTTGCGGCCGCTCGTCGCTATACAGCCAGCGTTGCGCCCCGCCCCATTCAATCATGGTCTTGCCGTTGAGCCGCAAGGCCGAAGTTGCCGATGGCAAGGACAAGCGCCATAAGCCATGCTCATCGTTCTGCGCAAAAAAATCGTGGCTTTGCTCGCGCACCGAGACCCAGTAGGGAGCCGCATCGGCGATTTCTTCACCGCCCAGCTTCTGCCTGGCGGCACGCACTGCCGCCTCTGCGCCCGACAGCCGCAACATCAGGCGCCCGACCTGCCAGTTACTGGCGGAAATGGGCAAGGCTTGTCCGCCCCACTCATTCATACGGTTAATCGCGTCGGATTCCGATAAGGCGAACGCCAGGGTGGTTTCAGCAAAGGGCTTGGGCAAGACCTTGATGGAAACATCCAGCAGCAGGCCCAGGCAGCCCATGGAGCCGGCCAGCAGGCGCGACACATCGTAACCTGCCACGTTCTTCATGACTTGCCCGCCAAACGAGAGTATTTCAGCGCGCCCATCCATCAAAGTCGCCCCCAGCACGAAGTCGCGTACCGCACCCGCAGTGGCGCGGCGCGGGCCGGATAAGCCAGCGGCAACCACGCCGCCTATCGTCGCTCCGGCGCCAAAATGCGGCGGCTCAAAAGCGAACATCTGATTCTGCTGATCCAGCACCGCCTCTATCTCCGCCAGAGGTGTGCCGCACTTCGCCGTGATCACCAGCTCGGTCGGTTCATAGGCGATGATGCCACGGTAAGCGCGGGTATCGAGTAGTTCGCCCTCAGCCTCCTGCCCGTACCATTGCTTGCTGCCGCCTCCCTGTATGCGCAGCTTGCCCTGCGCGGCAGTCGCGGCCCGGATACGCTGGCGAAATTCTTCGAGTGTGCTGTCCATAATTCACTTGAACTTTACTTTGATGCTTACATTAGAAAACAAACACGCATTATCCATGCGCTTCTTCAGCCATTTTCATGCCAGGAGGCGCATGAATGCTACGTCATCAATCGGCGCCATCAAAACCTTGGCAAATCCGGAAACTTCAGCTGTCCTTTTTTGACGTGCATGCGGCCATACTCCGCGCAACGGTGCAGGCTAGGAATGGCCTTGTCCGGATTGAGCAAAACAGCGGGATCAAAAGCCTGCTTCACCCCCCTGAAGGCCGTCAGTTCCTGCTCGGAAAACTGCACGCACATGGAGTTGATTTTTTCTATCCCGACTCCGTGCTCGCCAGTGATGGTGCCGCCGACCTCGACGCAAAGTTCCAGTATCTCCGCGCCAAACGCTTCAGCCCGATGAAACTCTCCCGGCGTGTTGGCATCAAATAAAATCAGCGGGTGCAGATTACCGTCACCGGCATGAAACACGTTGGCGCAGCGCAAACCGTATTTGACTTCCATCGCGCTGATCCCGATCAGCACTTGCGCCAGATTTTTGCGTGGAATAGTGCCGTCCATGCAGTAGTAATCCGGAGAAATGCGCCCGGCCGCCGGAAAGGCATTCTTGCGTCCCGACCAAAATTTCAGCCGCTCTGCCTCGCTCTGCGAGACCGCGATCGCCGTCGCGCCTGCGCCTTCCAGCACCGCGCTCATGCGGGCAATTTCCTCTTCGACTTCCTCTGGCGTACCATCGGATTCGCAGAGTAAAATCGCTTCGGCATCGATGTCGTATCCCGCCTTGACATAGGGTTCGACCATACGCGACGAGGTCTTGTCCATCATTTCCAGCCCGGCCGGAATAATGCCGGCGGCGATCACATTAGCGACCGCATTACCCGCCTTGATGACATCATCAAACGAGGCCATGATGACCCTGGCAGCCTGTGGCTTGGGAACCAGCTTGACGGTGACTTCGGTGACGACACCGAGCATGCCCTCAGAACCGATAAAGACTGCCAGCAAATCGAGGCCGGACGCATCCAGCGCGCCGCTGCCGAGTTCGATGACTTCGCCATCCATGGTAATGGCACGCACACGCAATACATTATGTACCGTCAGTCCATATTTCAGGCAATGTACGCCGCCAGAGTTTTCCGCAACGTTGCCGCCAATACTGCAGGCAATCTGGGAGGAGGGATCAGGGGCATAGTACAAGCCTAGCGCGCCGACCGCGTCGGAGATCGCCAGGTTGCGCACGCCGGGTTGCACCACGGCAGTTCTGGAATAGGCATCGACCTTGAGTATTTTATTGAATTTTGCCGTGGACAAGACCACGCCATCGGCGATCGGCATAGCGCCGCCCGACAGACCTGTTCCGGCGCCGCGCGGCACGATGGCCACCTGCATCTGACGGCAGACATTGATAATGGCGATGACCTGCTCTTCGTTCTCGGGCAAGGTTACGACCATAGGCAATTGCCGGTAGGCAGCCAGGCCGTCGCATTCGTACGGCCGGGTATCTTCTTCGTTAAATAGCACGCAGTGGACAGGCAATACCGCGCGCAAAGCTGCCACAACGGCATGCTGCCTTTGCTGATGCAGCAGGGTTGAATTTTCCATGATCACTCCGGTTATTGACGTCCAGTGTAATCAGGTTTTTTCGATTTGTGATGAATTGTTATGTAGCACAACACCAAATATATTTCAGGCACAAAAAAAGGACGCCGTAGCGTCCTTTTTTATGCCCCAATACAATATCAGGCGGAAAATGAAGATCCACAGCCACAGGTTGACTGTGCATTCGGGTTCTTGATCACGAATTGCGCGCCTTCCAGATCATCCTTGTAATCAATTTCTGCGCCTACCAGATACTGATAACTCATGGCATCGATCAACAATTGCACGCCATTCTTATCCATCACGGTGTCATCTTCATTCGTAATTTCATCAAAGGTGAAACCATATTGAAAACCCGAACATCCGCCACCCTGGACAAATACACGGAGTTTCAGATCAGGATTACCTTCTTCTTCGATCAGCTGCGCAACCTTGGAAGCGGCGCTATCGGTAAAAACAATGGGGGATGGCATTTCGGCTACGGCATTCATCTTTAGCTCCTACAATTCAATAGACCTTCATTATAGACTCTTATCGCCAGTCTAGTTAGATGCGGCTAATTTCAGCACGGGCTCTGCGGCTTGCTCATGGGTTAAGTTACCGGCAACCAGGGCGCCATTCATCATTTCCAGCGCTTTATAGTGCACGTCGCCAGAAATCTTGGCCTTGGTCTGTAACTCGATCAGCTCGGAGCAAAACACCGGACCGTTAATCTCGCCATTGACGACGATATGCGCAGCCCGAACTTCACCATCGATTCTCGCCTTCTCAGAAATCACCAGCATGCTGGAGACGCCCATTTCCGCAATCACATTCCCTTTAACGTGACCATCGATGCGTAAGCCACCCTTGAAGTTGACGTTGCCTTCTATATTGGTAGAGATGCCGATCAGGCTATCAATAGTGTTCTTATCTTTGCGATTAAACATAAGTTCCTCAGAGTCTGTTAATAATGCACGCCGCCTCTATCATTGCAGATCGTAAAGCATCTATTAGCGCATTTGAGGCAGATGAAACGCATGCATTAAAGATTAATGGACTGCTGGGCACGCTGCTGCCCTTTATCCAATACCTTTACCTGGACTGTCTTGACTGTGGCGCCTTCGGGTAAGGTGATCACCCCGTCAAGGCGCTGATAATGCCTAAAAGACAATTTCAGCTTCCCTGATTCACCCGCCTTGGGATCGGGGAATTGCATCATAGCAGGTTTTCCAGCCTGCACCAATGTCAGGGTAAGCTGCATCTCGCCAGCAAAATCGCGCGTCCCTTTGCCGCCTTGCATGACCAATATCTGATAGCGCAATTGGCCTGGCGCCTGCATTTCTGCCTTGATGCGTTTGACTGAAATACCTTCCGGGCCTGTCGTTGACGGCATCAGGCTTTCAAAGAAAACCAGATCATCCTTCAGCTTAAGGTTTTCTACCGTCAGCGCCTTCACCTGATCGGCCAATTGCTTTTGCATCGACCGTTCAATATTCTCCTTGCTCTCTACTGTATTGGCGGTGGATGCCAGCTGATCTCGCTCAGCCGTCAGCGCCTCGACCTGTTTCTGCAATGATTCAAGTCGCTCGGCGCTGAGCTTGGGGCCGAACGCAAAGCTACGGCCGAGATCATACGTCCAGAGCGCAATGGTACCGCCCAATCCGACCACCAGCACCACCATCGCCAGCTTGATAGGCCATGGCTGCTGATGGTTGATGGTCATTTTCGACGCTACGATGCGTCGCTGCCAGAAGCGAAACTTTGCCATTGGCGAGATTAGGGCATGATAGGAACATGCTTCAGGCCGGTCGTTTCATCGAGCCCAAACATGATATTCATACACTGTACGGCCTGGCCGGATGCGCCCTTGACCAGATTATCCTGCACCACCAGCACCACGACGGTATTGCCATTTCCAGGCCGGTGCAATGCCAGGCGCAGCATATTCGATGCGCGCGTAGAACGCGTCTCCGGATGCGCACCGAATGGCATCACATCAACAAAAGGCTCGTCCCTGTATGCATTTTCAAACATCGCCTGCAACTCTTCATTGCTGACATCTTTAGTCAGGCGCGCATAGAGAGTGGAATGCATGCCGCGTATCATAGGCACCAGATGTGGCGTGAAGATCAGCCCCACTTTGTCTGAGGTAAGGCGCTGCAATTGCTCAATTGTTTCCGGTGTATGCCTATGCCCCGAAACGCCATACGCTTTGAAACTATCACTCGCCTCTGAAAACAAGGTCGCGATCTCAGCCTTGCGACCCGCGCCGGACACCCCGGATTTGCAGTCGGCGATCAGGCTGGAGGCATCCACCACACCAGCCTTGAGCAAGGGAGAGAAGCCCAGCTGCATCGTGGTCGGATAGCAACCGGGGTTGCCGATCACACGCGCAGACCTGATCGCCGCACGGTTAAGTTCTGGCAGACCGTAAACGGCTTCCTTCAGCAGATCGGTACAGCTATGCGCCATGCCGTACCATTTTTCAAACTGCGCGACGTCTTGCAAACGGAAATCTGCCGCCAGATCGATCACCTTGACGCCAGCGGCCAATAATTCAGGCGCCTGCGCCATCGCCACGCCATGAGGTGTCGCGAAAAACACCACATCGCACTCAGTCAGTCTGGCTTTTTCAGGCGAAGAGAATGCCAGGTCAACAATTCCGCGCAGCGAAGGGTACATATCCGCCACCAGCAAGCCATCTTCCTTGCGCGAAGTAATCGCCGTCAACTTTGCCTCAGGGTGGGTCGCGAGTATTCTCAGCAATTCCACCCCTGTATATCCAGTACCGCCAACTATGCCAATTTTGATCATTGATGTTTCCTTGAGAGAAATTTTGTTCGTATTCTAGCAGCAGATAAGATCAGAATGACCAAGCAATACGAAACTTGTTCCAGAAATAAAAAAGCCGCCTGGCAGATACCAGGCGGCTTTTTTGCACAGAATCTTCCGGATTAACGCTTGGAGAACTGCTTTGCGCGACGTGCTTTGCGCAGACCAACTTTTTTACGCTCAACTTCACGTGCATCACGTGTGACGAAACCGGCTTTTGACAGCTCAGATTTCAAAGTTGCATCGTAGTCGATCAGGGCGCGAGTGATACCGTGACGAACTGCACCGGATTGACCGGATTCGCCGCCGCCATGAACGTTGACCAGAATATCGAAAGTTTCGAGATTATTTGTCAATTCCAAAGGCTGACTAATCACCATCAAGCCAGTTTTGCGGGAAAAATATTCGCTTGCTGGTTTGCCGTTGACAACAATCTTGCCACTGCCAGACTTAATGAACACGCGAGCAACTGCGCTCTTGCGACGGCCAGTTCCGTAGTTGTAATTACCGATCATGGCTATTCCTTAGATGTCGAGTACTTGTGGTTGCTGCGCGGCGTGCGGATGCGTTGCATCTGCGTACACTTTGAGCTTCTTGATCATTGCGTAACCGAGTGGGCCTTTAGGCAGCATGCCCTTAACAGCCTTCTCTAATGCGCGACCTGGGAAACGTGCTTGCATTTTNNTTGTTCAGAGCTTTAGTACCGGTCACGCGCAGTTTAGCTGCATTCACTACGACGATGAAATCGCCCGTGTCAACGTGTGGAGTAAATTCTGGTTTATGTTTGCCGCGTAAACGGAGTGCCACTTCGCTGGCAACACGTCCGAGAACTTTATCTGTCGCGTCAACCACGAACCAGTCGCGCTGAACCTCATGGCCCTTAGCGGAAAAGGTTTTCATGTTGAATCCTAAATAAAATATTAAAAACACCCGATTTTTGGTGGTTCTGCCAATCACTTCTGGCAGACGCTCCCTTGTAAATTCCCTCCTGGGCGAACAGAGAGTCGGAAATTATAGTATTTTCAAAGACTTAGTGCAAGTATTGTTTAAAAAATGAGCACCGGACTGGCGGATTTGTGGGGTTTCACTCAAAAAAAACCCGAAGACCGGCCTCGGGCAGAATCCACCAAAGGGGTGGTGGAGGAGATGCGAAGATCACCAAAATTAGTAAATTAATAATAGAGTATTAAGACAGGCAACTCAAGAAGAATGTTGATATTTTTTTATTGCCATCTGGAAATTTAATGGCGACAATGCCATTCCCCCGTCAAAAATGCAGTCGGGATGAATGCGCTACAATATTCAAAAAACTATTTGAATGGGGTAAATATGGAAGCAACAGTACGTTGGACCGGCTTATCGGGCATGAGTTTTTTGGCCGAGACCGGATCGGGGCATGCGGTATTGATGGATGGCGCCCCGGATGGAGGTGGACGTAATCTGGCACCGCGCCCCATGGAAATGGTGTTGCTGGGAACCGGGGGATGTTCTGCCTACGACGTGGTGCTGATATTACGT
>CXWL01116463.1_pt1 | contig 11690 bp, 6 predicted proteins | sample 590931 | NCBI WGS metagenome assembly CXWL01 (sample SAMEA3498368, study PRJEB10139) | groundwater metagenome | biome: water well; material: biofilm material | place: Germany | collected 2015-04-27 | reverse complement strand
GTGTATACTCTGGGGGATATTTGCGTCGTCCGTTCCCGGCAAACTTCGCGGGCGCCGGAACCGCCGATGTCCGCCCCCCACGGGCAAAACGGTCTTTATCAGGTGATCAAGGACGTCGGCATCCACGAGACGGTCATCGAGACGCCCGAGCATGTCTCCAACATGGCTGATCTTTCCGTCGGCAGGATCAGCGAGATCGTGCGGACTTACGTCGCGCGGTTCAATGAGATCGAGCAGAACACCCGCCTGACGCACGCGTTGATCTACAAGAATTACGGATTGTCCCAGTTCGCCCACCATGCCTGTTCCCATATTATGGCCGCCCCCGTGGCCTCGCTTGAGATCACGGAGAAACTCTCCGGCGCCCAGCAGTATTTCAAGGACCACAAACGTTGCGTCTATTGCGATCTCATCGAGCGGGAGATCAAGGATAAAAAAAGGATCGTCGTAGAGACCGATGACTTTCTGGCCGTCATTCCCTTCGCGGCGCGGTTCCTTTTCGAGACCTGGATCATCCCCAAGAAACATCACGCGGATTTCGCTCAAGGGGTCCGGGGCCATGAAGAGGATCTGGCGAAAATACTTATAATAGTCTTGCAGAAGATCAAAAACGGCCTCGATGACACGGCGTATAGCTGGGTCATTCAGACGGCGCCGTTTCGCCGTCAGGATGCCTCCTCAAGGGAGCCTATCGGCGCGCGCGGCAAATGGCGGACGATCGACGTGGATTATCATTGGCATGTGGAATTGATCCCGCGGCTGACACGCATGGCCGGTTTTGAAAAGGGAAGCGGGTTTTACATCTGCGCCATTCCTCCCGAGGAAATGGCGGAGTATTTGCGCGACAAGGAAATTTGAAAGAAAGCAAGCCATGGCGGAACTAAGACGCAATCCTTTAAACGGCCAGTGGGTCATCGTCCACGTGGAAGATTCGTGGGGGCCGGAGAAATACGAGCGGGAGGACCATACGATCCTCGCCAAGGCAACTTGCCAGTTCTGTCCGGGCAAGGAACTCTTTACGCCGCCGGAAATTGAGGCGGTCCGAAGGAGCCCGCCGGGTTCCGCGGCCAATTCCCCCGGCTGGCAGGTGCGGATCATTCCCAACAAATTCCCCGCCCTGCGGATCGAAGGAAATCTTGATCTGCGTCGCGATGGGATGTACACGCTTTCCAACGGTATCGGTGCGCATGAAGTCTTCATCGAAACGCCGGCGCACGAGCGTAACTTCGCCGATCTCAATGATGAGGAAATGTTCCACGTGATCGATAAATACCAGAGCCGGCTTAATGACTTGACCAGAGACCGGAGGTTCAAGTACGTTTTGATCTTCAAGAATTACGGGGAGTCCGCCGGCACGACGGTGGAGCACCCGCACAGCCAGATCATCGCGCTGCCGATGGTCCCGCAATATGTCGCGCAGGAGCTGGAAGGGACCAGGGCGTATTACGACCGCTATCAGCGCTGTGTCTGCTGTGACATGATCGTCCAGGAATACCACGATGGAGCGCGCGTCATCGCGGACAACGCGCAGTTCCTGGCATTTTGTCCGTTCGCTTCAGGGTATCCTTTCGAATGCTGCATTATCCCGCGGGAACACTCCTGCCGGTTCGACACGATGAATGACGGGGAAAAACACGCCCTCGGGAATATCCTGCGCGAAACCATGGCCAGGATCAAAGGGTGCCTCTGGAACCCGTCCTATAACCTTTACATTCATGTCGCGCCGGTCAACGATGGGCCGCACGAACATTTCCACTGGCACATCGAGATCGTCCCCAAGCTGATGCGCACCGTGGGCCTCGAGCGCGGGACCGGATTTTTCAGCGTGCCCACCGACCCCGACCACGCCGCCCGGTATTTAAGGGAGGCCGCGGTCCCCGCCCGGCGCTAAAACGCGTCCGCGTCCGTAATTTCTGCTTGACATTTTTAATATCCAACTATATTGTATAAAATCTATTGAATAAATTTTCAGCAACTACGGACACATTTAGAATGTGGAGGAAAAGCAATGGTTAAGATAGGGATCAACGGGTTCGGGCGCATCGGGCGGCTGGTCTTTCGCGCGGCGATGGAACATCCCCAGGTGCAGATCGTCGGTATTAATGACCTTTTTGACGCGGATTATCTCGCGTACATGCTCAAATATGATTCGACCCACGGGGAATTCAAGGGGACGATCAATGTCGAAGGCAATACCCTGATCGTCAATGGCAAGAAGGTCCGCGTGTCGGCGGAAAAAGATCCGGCCATGCTCAAATGGAACGAGATCGGCGCCGAGTATGTCGTCGAGTCGACCGGGTTATTCACCACGATCGATACCGCCAAGGGACATTTAGCGGCCGGGGCCAGGAAGGTCATCATTTCCGCTCCATCGGCAGACGCTCCCATGTTCGTCATGGGCGTTAACCAGGATTCTTATCGGCCGGAGATGAACGTCATTTCCAACGCCTCCTGCACGACCAACTGTCTGGCGCCGATCGCCAAAGTCCTTAATGATAAGTGGGGTATTGTCGAAGGTTTAATGACCACGTGCCACGCGGTCACGGCTACCCAGAAAACCGTTGACGGGCCGTCCAAGAAAGATTGGCGCGGCGGCCGCGGCGCGTACCAAAATATTATCCCTTCTTCGACCGGCGCGGCCAAAGCGGTCGGTAAAGTTATCCCATCCTTGAACGGGAAATTGACCGGCATGGCGTTTCGCGTGCCGACGGCCAACGTTTCCGTCGTTGATCTGACCTGCAAACTGGCGAAACCGGCCAAATGGGATGAGATCAAGCAGGCCATGAAACAAGCTTCCGAAGGGCCGTTAAAGGGGGTCCTCGGCTACACGGAAGACCAGGTCGTTTCCTCGGATTTTAATGGTGACAAGCGTACTTCCATATTTGACGCGGACGCCGGCATCGCCCTTAACGATACTTTTGTTAAAGTGGTTTCCTGGTACGATAACGAGTGGGGTTATTCCAATAAAGTCATCGACCTGATCGAGTATATTGCCGCTAAACAGCCGGCTTTGGCGAAGTAATAATTCTTAGGCGTAAATCTGCCGAAAAGCGGGAAACATCCGGATTCCAGGGGATTGTTTCCCGTTTTTTTATTGGCGGAGAATCAGATGAGTTCAACGGCCTCTTCCAATGCTTGGTGAGCCGTCTCCGGAGTGGACCCATAGGAGGCAACTCTCTTTTAGCACCCCCTTGTAATCTCATTTTCTTGTGTTATATTTTTACTATCATTCGTTTGTACAACGAATGACTATCCGAAAAGGCAAACTCTCCGCCACAAAGCATGGGGCGGACGCGCCAAGCAGTATAGCGTGCGGGAAACCGTAGGGCACAAAGTTACGGGTCTAAAGGTAAAAAGCCTACGATCGCCGAACGCATCGACAACGTAAGCAAGCTTATCCAGGACCGCCGGGCTGCCGAAGAAAACTTCAGGTAGCTTTTTCTTATTTAGGGGCGAATTCATGGGGTTAGTTCAGAATAGACAAAGGAGCCGCATCATGTATAGCCAATATCTCAAAAAACTCTGGGTTGTATTTGTGGTGAGCGGGTTTTTGGTTCTGGGGGTGCAAAGCCAACCCACAGCCCAGCCGGTTAATAATCCGGNNAATGAGGACGCGGAATATCTCTTGGAGAGTAACGGAAAATTCCAGGATGCTGTTTCGGATAAATCGGATTCTCTGGATAAACTTAAAGGAAAGCATAAAGTCCAAAAGGCCAAGAGCGTACTTGTCGAACGCTATGGCCTCACAACGGTGGATGCGAAGAAAAAAGAGAATGATATTGAGCGTTTGAGTAAGGCCAAACATCAATCCCGGAGTCAACGGGCGGATAAAAAGGGTGGTACGGCCCCGGATGTGTCCAGCGTTTATGTGATCGATGTTCCGCCGGAAAGTGATATCGAAGCAGTCGTTCAGGAATTCCAGGATGATCCTCACGTGGAATACGCCCAGCCGGATTACATTATGGAAACCAATATGGTCCCCGAGGATCCATATTATTCCTCTTTTGGATCCTGGGGCCAACTTTATGATGACCTCTGGGGATTGAAGAAAATGCAGACAGCCCAGGCCTGGGATCTCAATCAAGGGGAAGGTGTTGTTGTCGCGGTGGTAGATACCGGCCTGGATTATAACCATCCCGATATTGACGCAAACGTCTGGACAAATTTAGGAGAAATCCCCAACAATGGTATTGATGATGATGGCAACGGAAAAGTGGATGATGTGAGGGGATGGGATTTTGCTAACAATGACAACAACCCCATGGACGGCCATGGCCACGGGACGCATGTCTCCGGAACCATTGCGGCTGTCGGTAATAACGGGATTGGAATTATCGGCGTAGCACCTAAAGCCAAAATTATGCCGGTGAAGGGACTCAGTGATGCCGGTGGCGGTTATATATCCGAGCTAGCCAACGGAATCGTCTATGCCGCCCAAAACGGGGCGGATGTCATTAACAACAGTTGGGGCTGCGTTAGCGCCTGTCCCAGCAACACAATAGCCGAAGATGCTGTGAGGACGGCGTATAATCTCGGGGCGGTGGTGGTTTTTGCCGCTGGAAACAGCAGCGTGGATGTCTCGCGATACAGCCCTCAAAATATGACCAATCCTAAGCCCATTGTAGCTTCTGCCAGCACAGATATTGACGCACCGTCATACTTTACAAACTTTGGGTCGTTGGTTGATGTAGCGGCGCCGGGTAGGGATATTCTTTCTCTCAGGGCAGTTAATACAGCTATAGGTAGTGCCAGTTTGGTGGGAACGGAATATCGACGGATGACCGGAACATCCATGGCAAGTCCGCATACCGCTGGTGCGGCCGCGTTACTGCTCGCTTATCGCCCCACGCTTACCAATGAGGAAGTAAGGTTAATATTACGGGCCTCCGCGGATGATGTAAACTCTCCAGGCTTTGATGTCAAAACAGGCGCGGGCCGCATCAATGCCGTCAGGGCGCTAACAATCATTCCACCTAAGCTGTCTGCTAAAATTACAAGTCCGGCCAATGGAGCGATTTATTCTCCCCAACAAACAATCACGATTACCGGAACAGCTTCAGGAGCGGATTTCAGGCAGTATGAGTTGTTTTACAAATTCGGCGTGGAGCCGGCATCCTGGGTATCATTAGGCTACCCCGTACCAGCTCCTGTCCAAAATGCTATGTTGGGCACACGGGATACTTTAGATCTGATTGATAGTGATATTCTGCTGAGGCTTGCGGTCACCTCAACCGGCGGCATTCAATTTGATGATGTGGCCGGTATAAATATTAGTAACCTTAAACAGATCACCACAGATCCGGAGGGTCAGTTATTGCCGGCCATTTCCGGCAACCTGATTACTTGGAGTGACAACCGTAATGGCACCTACGATATTTATCTTTATGATCTTTCCACGAATACTGAAAGACGGATCACTAGCGGTCCGGGACATGAGCTTGACTCTGACATTTCCGGCAACCTGATTGCTTGGAGTGACGACCGTAATGGCGCCAGCAATAGCGATATTTACCTTTATGATCTTTCCACAAACACCGAAAGACAGATTACCACAAATCCAGCAAATCAGTATTATCCGGCCATTTCCGGCAACCTGATTGCTTGGAGTGACGACCGTAATGGCACCTACGATATTTATCTTTATGATCTTTCCACAAACACCGAAAGACGGATCACTACTAGCAGTCCGGGATATAAGGCTAACCCTGACATTTCCGGTAACCAGATTGTCTGGGAAGACTATCGTAATGGCACCGGTAATAGTAAAATTTACCTTTACGATCTTTCCACAAATACCGAAAGACGGATTACCACAAATCCAGCAAATCAGTATTATCCGGCCATTTCCGGTAACCAGATTGTCTGGGAAGACTATCGTAATGGCGCCGGTAATAGCGATATTTACCTTTATGATCTTTCCACAAACACCGAAAAACAGATCACTGGAAACTGGGCGTATCAGCGTGTACCAGCTATTTCCAATGACAATATTGTTTGGTCTGACGCGCGTAATGGCAACTACGATATCTACATGTATAAGGGGGGCCGGATCAGTGGTATCATTACTAATATGAGCACGGTCAACGGAGGTCCGCTGGCCGGGGCGAGTGTGAAGGTCGAGAAAGCCGGCGTCCTGGTGGAGACCTTGACCACGGACAGCCAGGGCCGGTATCAGACGGGCTTCCTGCCGGAGGGAGATTACGCCATTACTCCTTCGAAATTACATTACCAGTTTTTCTTTAGTGGAGGCACAGGCCAAAGCAGCGTGACCGTGCCGGTGCGGATCGGTCAGCCGCCGTTGCCGTCGATAGACTTCGGCGCGGCGCAGTCCGAGTTCCAGGCGGGCGGCATTATCACCGAATTCATTTCAGGCAGTACAGCAGGGCCGTTGGCGGGCGTGGCGGTGGCGGTGACCAAGGCGGGCGCTGTTGTTGAGACAGTGACCACCGACGCGCAGGGGCGGTACCAGACGGGCTTCCTGCCGGAGGGAGATTACGCCATTACTCCTTCCAAATTACATTACCAGTTCTCCTTTGGAACAAGCGGTCAGGGTAGTGTGACCGTGCCGGTGCGTTTGGGCCAGCCGTTGCCGTCGATAGACTTTAGCGCGGTATTGGTCAGTTGTCCTGCATCCACTCTGGACATCGGCTCCGGGTTGACGGGGACATTTCCGGTCACGGCCAGCGGCCAAACCGCCGTCTTAAATTGTCCATTGGGATACACGGGGTCCCCGGCAAGGACATGCGGCAGCGGGACTTGGGGGGCTTTGATCAACGGCTGCGTTTCTAACAGCGCTGATCTGGTGATGACCGCCGTTTCCGGGCCCGCGGGCGCGGTCACGGGAACGGCCATCAGCATAGCCAATACCGTCAAAAACCAGGGCGCGGTTTCGGCGGGAAGTTTTTCCGTTGGGTTGTATCTTTCCACGGATGCCGTGATCACGACGGCCGATACCTTGATCGCCACGCGGAGCTTGAGCGGTCTCGCGGGCGGTGTCACCAGCAGTGCCAACACCGGCGTGACGCTCCCGACGACTCTGACGGCCGGTACCTACTATCTGGGGGCCATCGCGGATTATGCCGGCACCATCACCGAAAGCAGTGAAAACAACAATGCCCTGACCGGCCAGACCGTTACGGTCACAGCCGGCCCGGACTTGGTGATGACCGCCGTTTCCGGACCGACCAGCGCCGCGCGCGGGGCGTCGGTGACCATCAGAAATACGATCAAAAACCAGGGAGCGGGCAAGGCCACCAACAGTTCATCCCTCGGTCTGTATCTGTCGAAGGATTCCGTCATCACGACAGCGGATACGAGAGTAGGCACCCGTACCATCAGCAGTCTGGCCGCGGGAACCACAAGCTCTGCCAGGACCACGGTCACCATCCCCGGCGCCCTGACCGTCGGCACTTACTACATCGGCGTCATCGCGGATTACGGCAACACGGTCTGGGAGAGCAACGAGACCAACAACGCCCGGGCGGGGAATACGCTGGTGGTGAAATAAAATGGAGAGATGAACAGAGGTGCCACAAAGTCTGGCTTTTAAAAGGGCAGATGTTTGATCCGTCAAAGTACGGATGTCCGGTTGACAGCGGACATGTTTAATGTTAAAACTTTAAACATGGAGACGAAGCCGGGTGCAAAGCCAATTGAGATTTATAGTAAAATGAGGTGATATAAGAGCGCCTGAACGGGATTATGATTATGAAGGATAGAGAAAAAAAGAATTTTATCGCTGAAGATGAAACAGAGGAATGGCTTCTTCTCACCCCCGCGGAAAGATTGCTGGAAACAACAAAACTTTGGCAATTGTATTTATCCCTTGGAGGACGTCTTGACCCCGAACCCGATCCTCAAAGTCCTTTCTACTTTCAAGACTTGTGAAGTTCAATGCCTTCTTATCGGAGGGCAGGCATGTATTATCTACGGAGCCGTTGAGTTCAGCCGCGACTCGGACTTCGTTATATTGGCGGATTCAGAGAACATTGAACGCTTAAAGAATGCCTTGAAGGCATTAGAGGCAAAACCTGTTTACTTCCCTGAATTTCAAGTGGAATATCTTCACAAGGGACACGCGTGCCACTTTCGGTGTGAGGCGGAAGATGTCAGGGGCTTGAGGATTGATATTCTTTCTGTGCTGCGTGGTTGCGCGTCCTTTGATGAGCTTTGGAAACGCAGAAAAACAGTCAGCATTGACGGGGGGACAGATATTGAGGTTATCGGACTGAGTGATCTTGTCCAGAGTAAAAAGACGCAACGTGATAAAGATTGGTTTATGATTAAACGGCTCATCGAGAATGACATTGCTTTGAATAAAGATAATCCTTCCCGGGTTCAGATCAAATGGTGGTTGAGTGAAAGCATGACCCCGGAACATTTGAGGAAATTGGCGGAGAAATATCCCGATATCATTAAAGAGACGCTTTCTCAACGGCCTTTGCTTGATTACGCGATACAAGGTGATCTCGCCGCCCTTTCAAAGGCGCTTTATGAAGGAGAACAGCTGGAGCGCCAAAAAGATGTCGAATATTGGAAACCGCTGCGCAAAGAATTAGAAATGTTACGCCGCAATAAAAGAACATAAATTTGCTCCCCGCGATATCGGCGCCTGCGGATACTAAAGCCGCAAACTAATCCCCCCCTGCGGTTGACACGACGGATATTTAATGCTACAACTGAACTCATGGAGACGAAGTCCAAATTTCCCTTGGGGAAATTGCTCATCGAGAAAGGGGTTATCACGCCCGAGCAGTTGAACATTGCCCTCAAAAGACAGAAGGAAACCGGGGGTCTCCTGGGCGCGATCCTTTTGGAATCGGGGTTTATCGACGAAGAAACGGTATTTTTACCCATCATTGCCGGTCAGCTGGGCATCGATTTTGTCCGCTTGAAAGACATGGAAATCCCTTCGGAAGTGATCCGGAATATCCCTCCCAAATTCGCCAGCCATTACAAGATTATGCCGGTCAAATTCGAAGCGGATACACTGACCATTGCCACTTCGCGGCCATCAGACGTGCATGTGGCCGATGAGATCGGATTGATCGTCAATGCCAAATTAAATCTTGTCCTCGCCGGCGAAAAAGACATCCTGGAGGCCATCCGCCGCTATTACGGCGTGGGGGCCGAGACCATCGAGCAGATGATGGGCACCTCGGCCGCGCAGCCGGTCGCCGCGCGTCAGGAGGTTTCCAACATCGAAGAGATCGATTCGGAAGCTTCCATCAGCAAATTTCTGAACCAGATCCTTTTGGAAGCCTGCAAGGACCGGGCCACCGACATCCACATCGAGCCGTTCGAGGACGAGCTTCAGGTCCGTTACCGCGTCGACGGCGTCCTGTATGACGCGCGGGTCCCCAAAAACATCAAACATTTCCAGGACGCCCTCATCTCGCGCATCAAGGTGCTGTCGAACCTCAACATCGCCGAGAAGCGCGTCCCGCAGGACGGAAGGTTTAAGGTGCGGGTGGGGGATACGGACATCGATCTGCGCGTTTCATTTTTGCCCACGCCTTATGGGGAGAGCGTTGTCTTAAGGATCTTGAATTCCGCCCGGCTTTTTGGCCTCGAAGAATTGGGGCTTGCCAGGCATGAACGGGATATCCTCCAAGGCCTGCTCAAAAAACCCCACGGGATCATCTTTCTCACCGGCCCGACGGGAAGCGGCAAAACGACGACCCTCTATTCCTGCCTTTCGCAGATCAACACGGGTAAAAGAAAGATCATCACCATCGAAGACCCCATTGAATATCAGCTCAAAGGCGTCACGCAGATCCAGATCCACCCGGCCGTGGGGCTCACCTTCGCCAGCGGGTTGCGTTCGATGCTGCGCCATGACCCCGATGTGATGATGGTCGGCGAGGTGCGCGACATGGAAACCGCCGAGATCGCCATCCAGGTGGCCTTGACCGGGCATCTTATCTTCTCGACGCTTCATACCAACGACGCGGCCGGCGGTGTGGCCCGGTTGCTCGATATGGGTGTTGAATCGTATCTGATCACCAGCACGGTGGAATGTTTCATCGCCCAAAGATTGGTGCGCGTCGTTTGCCCGAAGTGCCGCCAGTCCGCCAAAATATCCGAAGAAATGACGCGCGAATTCTCCGCGGAGGTCAAGGTCGATCCCGGTATGGTCATTTATGAAAGTAAAGGCTGCGAGGCCTGCGGGTTTACGGGCTACAGCGGCCGCCAGGCCATTTATGAATTTCTCGTCTGCGCAGAAGAGATCCGTCATCTGATCATGGAGCGCGTGGCCGCCAGCCAGATCAAGAAGAAGGCCGTCGAGCTCGGCATGAGGACTTTGCGCCAGGCGGGCTGGGAAAAGATCAAAAGCGGGCTCACGACACCGCAGGAAGTCATCCGGGTAACGAAAGAAGAATAAAGCTCGGCCAATGACAAAATTCTTTTATAAAGCCAAGAGCGGGCCGACGAAGATCGTTGACGGTTTTATCGAGGCGCAGACGAAAAACGTCGCTATCCGTGAGATCGTGACGATGGGCTTAACGCCCCTGGATGTTGTCCCCGCCGCGCACAGACCGATTCCCGCGCGCGCGCAAAGTAAATCCGCCCACGCCGTTTTGAAGAATTTTCATTTTCCCTTCTCCGCGTCCAGGTCCGTTTCCGCGCGGGACATTGTTTTTTTTACCCGGCAGATCTCCGACCTGGTCGAGGCTTCCGTCCCTCTTTTGCGGGTCCTTCAGATCGCTTCCCGTCAAAGGCGCCGGCCGTATTTCAAGAGTATCATCGAGCAGATGTATCTGTTCGTCCAGAATGGCGGCCCGCTTTCCGGCGCTATGGCCCAATATCCGGCGGTCTTTCCCGCGTATTACGTCAATATGGTCAAGACCGGGGAAGTGGGGGGACAGCTCGACAAAGTCCTGCAGCGGCTGGCGGACCATCTTGAAAAAGAACATGAGACCCGCGGCAAGATCAGATCAAGCCTGGCCTATCCGGCTTTTGTTCTCGGGGTGGGGATCCTCACGGTTTTTGTGCTGCTGACGTTCGTTATCCCGAGATTGTCGGTGATGTTCGAAGACCTCGACCAGGCGTTGCCGCTTCCGACGCTCATTTTGATGCAGCTTAGCGGATTTTTCGCCCGATATTGGTGGCTTCTCATCGGCATTTTTGTTATCATAAAAATTTATTGGGATCAGTGGACGCGTTCTGTCCGGGGAAGGCTCTGGCGCGATGGATTTTTGTTAAAGATACCGCTTCTGGGCGAATTTGTCAGGGATGCGCAGATCGGCCGTTTCGCGCGGACTTTGGGAACGTTGCTTGAAAGCGGCGTGCCCTTGACTGCCGCTCTCAACGCCATTCATCCGACGATCGACAATCTGATCATGCGCGATGAGATCAAAAAAGTTTCCAAAGCCGTCACGGAAGGCCAGGCCTTAAAGTCGGCCTTGGTCCAATGCTCTTTTCTCCCCGAGATGGTCATCGATATGGTCGGCGTTGGGGAAGAATCCGGCCGGCTGGAAAAAGGTCTGTACAAGATCGCCGAGACCCTGGAGCGCCAGACGGATCAGACAGTGAAGATCATTATGTCGCTTTTGGGGCCGGCTGTCTTGATGGTCATCGTGTCTTTGGTAGGGTTCGCGGTCATCGCGATGTTGCTGCCGATATTCAGGATGAACTTGTTGATACAATAAGTATCGCATCTCGTCGCTCGTATCTTGTCGCTCGTAGAT
>CXWL01097337.1_pt1 | contig 11690 bp, 11 predicted proteins | sample 590931 | NCBI WGS metagenome assembly CXWL01 (sample SAMEA3498368, study PRJEB10139) | groundwater metagenome | biome: water well; material: biofilm material | place: Germany | collected 2015-04-27 | reverse complement strand
CCATGCGCATGCGCCAAGGTCTCACCAAATCAAAAAACCTTGTATCCATCCGTATTTTGCAATCCATCGGGCTGGACTACGCGCAAGACTATGTCACCAAGTTCGGTTTCGACAAGGACAAGGTCGGGCCCTATTTGACCATGGCTTTGGGTGCAGTCTCCGTCACACCCTGGCAAATGGTAGGCGGCTACTCAGTCTTCGCAAACGGTGGTTATCGCATAACCCCGTACCTGATCCAGCGCATCGAAGACGGGCAGGGCAACATCATCAGCCAGGCTGCGCCGATTGAGGCCGGAAAAGGCGCTGAGCAAGTGCTGGATGTGCGCAATGCCTTCACTATGGTGAACATGATGCAGGACGTGGTGAAACATGGCACCGCCATCCGCGCCATGTCGTTGGGCCGGCAGGATCTTGCGGGCAAGACCGGCACCACCAGCGATTCGCTGGACGCTTGGTTCTGCGGCTTCCACCCTACCCTCGTCGCAGTCACCTGGATCGGCTATGACAACCCGCGCAGCCTGGGGGAAAAAGAAACCGGCGGTGGTGCAGCGCTCCCGATCTGGATGGACTACATGGCCGCGCTGCTTAAAGACACCCCGGAAATCGAATATTCCATTCCCGACCACATGGTCACGGTCCGCATCAACGACGACGGTCTGCGCGATGCCGAGGGTAACCGGATCGAGTATTTTTACGAGGAGAACCTGCCGCCCGAGCAAAGCAGCAGCATCTTTGATTCGGCAAAACCTGCCGACACCGAAAACGACCAGCTTTTCTGATGAGTAAATCCCATTCACAGCGCCGAGATCTGATGCGTGAGCAGCTCGCGCACAAGACCGCCCAGCTTATCGCCGAAGGCGGCATCACCGACTTCGCCTTCGCCAAGCGCAAGGCGGCCAGACAACTCAGTGCATCGGATACCCAGCATTTACCCAGCAATGATGAGGTAATAGAAGCGCTGCACAGTTATCGTGCGCTCTACCAAAAGGACAGCCGCCCAGGCATCCTTCATCAATTACGCGAAGAAGCGCTGAGCACCATGCGTTTGTTAGCCGAGTTCAATCCTTACCTTACCGGCTCAGTGTTGAACGGCACGGCAGGCGAGAACTCCGATATCAACCTCATGCTATTTTCCGACGATGTAAAAGCCGTGTTGCTGTTTCTGCTCAGGCATAACCTCGAATTCGAAGATGGTGAATGGATAGTTCGATTAGGCGGGCATGATGAGAACGTACCGAGCTACACACTGACTGGCGAGTCCGGCACACAGACGCACATTATCGTTCTGCCCGAGAACGCCCGCCACAGCGGCGGCCGACACCCGGAGACGCATGGGGATATTGCGGCCGTGGAAGCTTTGTTAGCGGCCTGATTTCAGCCAGCGTGCCGCATCCAGCGCGAAGTAAGTCAATATCCCATCGGCTCCCGCGCGCTTGAACGCGAGCAGCGACTCCAGCACGCATCCCTGTTCATTCAGCCAGCCGTTCTGTGCGGCAGCCTTGAGCATCGCGTATTCGCCGCTGACTTGATAGACAAAGGTGGGCGCCTTGAACTCGTCTTTCACACGGCGCAGGATATCCAAGTAGGGCATCCCGGGTTTGACCATCACCATGTCCGCGCCTTCCTGCAAATCGAGGCCGACTTCCCATAACGCTTCGTCGGAGTTGGCCGGGTCCATCTGGTAGGTGTACTTGTTGCCAGAACCCAGGTTGCCGCTGGAGCCGACCGCGTCACGGAACGGGCCGTAGAAACTGGAAGCATATTTGGCGGAGTAGGCCATGATGCGGGTGTGGATGTGCTGGTTGGCATCGAGTGCGGCGCGGATCGCTCCGATACGCCCGTCCATCATGTCGGATGGCGCGACGATGTCGGCCCCGGCGGCGGCATGGGTCTGCGCCTGTTTCTGCAACACCGCGACGGTCTCGTCGTTGAGCACGTAGCCGCTGTCGTCAATCAGGCCGTCCTGCCCGTGGCTGGTATAGGGATCAAGCGCCACGTCGGTCATCACGCCGAGCTCGGGGAAGTTCTTTTTCAATTCAGCAACGACGCGCGGCACCAGACCATCCGGGTTGTAGGCTTCGCGCGCATCCAGGCTTTTCAGCGGCGTATCGATCACCGGAAAGATCGCCATCACCGGAATGCCCAGCTTGACGCATTGCTCGGCATCCTTGAGCAGCAGGTCCAGAGTCTTGCGCTGCACCCCAGGCATGGACTTGACATCCTCAGCACAGTTTTTACCTTCCAGCACGAAGACCGGGTAGATGAAGTCTGCCGGTGTGAGCACATGCTCTCGCATCAAGTCCCGCGAAAACTGGTCACGACGCATCCTGCGCATCCTGGATTGAGGGTATTGCCCGAGTATATTCATGGTTATTCCCAACTGTTTTTGTGAAGTAATTGAACTATTTTCGCATAGTCTCGTCAGAGACTGCGAGTAGCGAAAGCTGCTTCCCGTTTCTCCTCCCTGAGCGGGTGTCTTAACCCCTGTTAAGACCTTCTTGCCCCTGACCCTTCCCCTTTGGTTCAGGGGCATTTTTTTGCCTGTCAGCTTTTCAGCCACCCTGCAATGACCGCTTCTGCTTCGTCTGTTCCCGCTTTCTTCAAGCTGGAAAAGAGTTGCACCGAGCACTGCGGAAAATTCTCCTGCAAGTACTCTTTCACTTCGCGCAAAGTTTGTGTGGATTGTTGCCGACTTAATTTGTCCGATTTGGTCAAAAGTATATGGATGGGTTTCCCGGTGGGGGCGAACCAGCCCAACATGCCTTGGTCGCGCTCGGTGAGCGGATGCCGCGCATCCATGATGACCACCAGACCGCATAGTTCTGCGCGCGTTTGCAGATACTGGCTCAGCAGATATTCCCAATGCGCCTGCACGTCCGGCGGCACTTTGGCATAGCCGTAGCCGGGCAAGTCCACCAGATAGTTGTTATCACCCAGCGAAAAATAATTCAGGTGCTGCGTGCGCCCCGGTGTCTTGCTGGTGTAGGCCAGCCGCACATGATTAGCCAGCGTATTGATCGCGCTCGATTTGCCCGCATTGGATCTCCCGACAAATGCCACTTCCTTGCCGCCGTGCAATGGCAAATCCTTGATGTGATTGACAGTAGTATAAAAGGCCGCCTGCGAGAACAATCCCATTATTTCCAGGCCGCGAATATTTTATCCGCCGTCGCGATCGTTGCAGCGATGTCGCTATCAGTGTGCGCGGCGGAAACGAAACCCGCCTCGAACGCCGACGGCGCAAGGTACACCCCCTGATCCAGCATGGCGTGGAAGAAGCGGTTGAACGCTTCCTTGTCACAGGCCATCACTTCGGCATAGCTGGTCGGCAACGTCTTGCTGAAATACAGGCCGAACATACCGCCCACGGACTGTGCGCAGAACGGAATGCCCTGCTTTTGTGCCGCTGCGGTCAAGCCTTCGGTGAGTTGTTTTGCCAGTTGCGACAGGCGTTCGTAGAAGCCCGGAGCTTGTACCAGCTTCAATGTCATCAAGCCAGCAGCCACCGCCACGGGATTGCCGGACAGCGTACCCGCCTGATAAACCGGCCCCAGCGGCGCGAGGAACTGCATGATGTCGCGGCGTCCGCCGAATGCTGCCGCCGGCAGTCCCCCGCCCATCACCTTACCCAGCGTGACCAGATCAGGATTGATGCCGTAATAGCCCTGCGCGCCCTGCAAGCCGACGCGGAAACCGGTCATCACTTCGTCGAAAATCAACACGGCGCCATGCTTGGTGCATAGACTGCGCAGCGCATCCAAGAATTCGCGCTTGGGTGTAACCAGATTCATGTTGCCGGCGACGGGTTCGACGATTACAGCAGCAATCTCCTTGCCCATTTTGGCGAAGGTACGCTCCAACCCTACGGCATCGTTGTAGTCCAGCACCGTAGTCAGTGCGGCGATCTCCGCGGGCACACCGGAAGAACTGGGCTGACCGAAAGTCAGCGCACCGGAACCGGCTTTCACCAGTAGACCATCGGAATGGCCGTGATAACAACCTTCGAATTTGATGATGCGGCTGCGCCCGGTAAAACCGCGCGCCAGACGGATCGCGCTCATGGTCGCTTCGGTGCCGGAACTGACCAGGCGCACCATTTCCAGACTCGGCAAAATCTTGCACAACAGTTGTGCAATCTCCAGTTCGCTTGCCGTCGGCGCGCCAAAACCTAAACCCTGCGCTGCTGCATCCTGCACCGCCCTGACTACTTCAGAATGGCAGTGGCCGACGATCATCGGCCCCCATGAACCGACGTAATCGGTATATTTATTCCCGTCCGCATCCCACACGTAAGCCCCTTTACCGCGCTGAAAAAACAGCGGCGTACCACCGACCGAGCGGAACGCGCGCACCGGAGAATTCACGCCGCCGGGGATGACTTTCTGGGATTGTTCAAATAGTTGCTGATTGTGAGATGTCATTGCTATGTCCTGCTGAAAAGTGTTGAAAATTCATGCGCGGCAGCTTCGATGTCCGGCGCGTTCCATAGCGCCGAGATCACCGCCAGTGCATCGGCTCCGGCTGTTACCAACGCCACTCCATTCTGTTGTGTGATACCGCCGATGGCAACGATAGGTATGCTCAATTCGCTTCGCACCGTTTGCAGCATAGCTACATCTGCTCGCATTGCTTCGGGTTTAATGCCGGAAAGAAAGAACGCACCGAATGCCACGTAATCCGCGCCCTGCCGCACCGCCTCGAACGCCAAAGGCACGCGATTATAGCAAGATGCGCCAATGATCTTTGCGCTACCCAACAACGCACGTGCCGCTGCCACACCGCCATCCCCGCCGCCCAGATGCACACCGTCAGCATCCGCCCGTGCGGCAAGTTGTGCATCATCATTCACAATGAATGCCGAATCAAATTCGCGCGTTAGTTGGCGCAAGGCTTGCGATTGCTGTAGCTTCAGAGCCGCATTGGCGGATTTGTTGCGGTATTGCAGCATCCGCGCACCGCCTTGCAAAGCGAGCCGGACTTTGCGCAACAACTCCACCGTGTCCGATTCATCCGGCGTGATGGCGTACAGGCCTTTAATGACGGGTTTCTTCGCCATCCTCTTCGTCATCGCGTGCCCAGAACAGGCGATCCGGGATGTGCTGCCCCATACCGGGACGGAAGCCGTATTTCAACGCTTCCCAAGTGTATTCCTGCGCTTCATGCACCGCGTCTTCCATCGACAATCCGTTCGCCAGCAGGGCGGCGATGGCCGCTGCCAGAGTACAACCGGAGCCGTGATAGATGCCGGGCAGACGCGGCCAAGTATCGCTGCGCAGCAACCCGCGTTCGCCATACAGCGTGTTCACCACTTTGGGCGTGTTCTCGTGCGTGCCGGTGATCAACACAAATTCGCAACCGAGTTGCAGGATGCGCTTGGCGCACTCGGCCAGGCTGGGATCGTCGGATTCATTGTCCTCATCCACGATCAGGCGGCGCGCCTCCATGCTGTTCGGTGTCAGGATCGTGGTCTGCGGCAACAACAATTCGCGCAGAGCATCCAGCATATCTTCATTAGCCAATTCGTCACCGCGACCGGAGGCGAGCACCGGGTCGAACACCAGCGGAATATCGGGATAATCAGAAATGATCTCTGCGATGACAGCGATGTTTTCGACACTGCCCAGCAAGCCGATCTTGAATGCAGCGACCGGCATATCTTCCAGCACGGTACGCGCCTGATCCGCCACCCAGTCTGCATCCACCGGCTGCACGTCATCCACACCGCTGGAGTCTTGCACGGTGATCGCGGTAATAACCGACAGCGGATGGCAACCCATGCTGGCTATAGTCAGGATGTCGGCTTGCATGCCTGCTCCACAACTGGGATCAGTGGCGGCAAAGGTTAATACGATGGGCGGAATGTCAGACATGATGGGACGCCGATTGGCTTTGATCGAATGAGGTGCGATTCTAACCGAAACTAGACTGGTGCGCGTCCGCTCAAGTGGTTGGTGATACGCGCAAATTCCGCCACACCCAGATTCTCCGCGCGCAATTGCGCATCGATGCCGAGTTGCGCCAAATCGCTTTCAGCCAGATAGCCCTTTAGCGTATTGCGCAAGGTCTTGCGCCGCTGCCCAAAAGCCGCGACCACCACTTGGGCAAACAGCGGCTCGTTCCTGACTGAAATTTTGTCCGCAGGCAGCGGGATCAAGCGCACGATGGCGGAATCTACCTTGGGTGCGGGACGGAACGATTGCGGCGGCACATCGAGCAGTTTTTCCATATAGAAGCGGTATTGCAGCATCACAGACAAGCGCCCGTATTCCGGCGTGGAAGGCGCGGCGACCATGCGCTCCACCACTTCGTTCTGCAACATGAAATGCATGTCGGCAATGCGCGTTGCATAGCAGGCAAAATGGAACAGCAACGGCGAGGAGATGTTGTACGGCAGGTTACCGACAACGCGCAGTGGCGCGGGCAATTCAGCGAAATCGAACTTCAAGGCATCGCCCTCGTGGATGACGATCCTGTCCTGCGGATAATCCGTCTTCAGACGCGCGATGATGTCGCGGTCGATCTCCACCACGTGCAGGGTGTTCAATTGCTTGAGCAGTGGGCGCGTCAGTGCACCCAAGCCGGGGCCAATCTCCACCATGTTGTCATTGGCTTCGGGGCGAATGCAGCGCACGATGTCCGCAATGATCTGTGAATCGACGAGAAAGTTCTGGCCGAATTTCTTTTTGGCTTTATGCCCGTTCATGTCGCACCATCCCCGCGGCGACCTTAATCGCTTCCAGCAAACTCCCGACATTGGCCTTGCCGGTGCCCGCCAATTCCAGCGCCGTGCCGTGATCGACTGAGGTGCGGACGATGGGTAAACCCAGCGTGATGTTCACGCCCCCGCCAAAACTGATGTGTTTCAACACCGGCAGTCCCTGGTCGTGATACATCGCCAACACGGCATCGCATTCGCGCAATCGGTGCGGGGCAAACAAAGTATCGGCAGGCAACGGCGCGCTGACATTCATACCCTCTGCACGCAGCTTATCCAGCACAGGGGTCATCACCTCGATCTCTTCGTGTCCGAGATGACCCCCTTCTCCCGCATGCGGATTCAATCCGGCAACCAGAATACGCGGCATTGCAATACCGAAGCGGCGTTGCAGGTCGCGCTGCATGATGCGCAGGACACCTTCCAGCAACGGCGCAGTGATTGCATCCGCAACTTCACGCAAAGGAAGGTGGGTCGTCGCCAGTGCCACACGCAAATCTCCTCCTGTTAACATCATCACCACGCGGGGTGTATGTGTCTCTTCGGCAAGAAACTCAGTGTGTCCTGTGAAAGGGATGCCGGCATCGTTGATGACACCTTTATGCACGGGAGCAGTGACCATGCCGGAGAATTCGCCGGATAGACAGCCCCGCAGCGCGCGGCGCAAGGTTTCCAGAACGTATGGACTATTTGCCGCATCGAGCTTTCCGGCTTGCGCGGGATGCGCCAAAGGAACGTGCAACACACTCAACTTATCCGTCACTTGAGGAGTGGTGAGTGTGTAGTCATGCAACGGAATATNNTTCACGTCATTCCCTGTATTCGATGAAGGCACGGTCGCGCAGTTGGCGCAGCCAGTCCTGATAGGCATCTTCTGATTTGTAGGAGCGGATGGCATTGCGTGCCTGTTGTTTTTTCTGCTCCACGCTCACATCGGTGTTGCGGCGCTCCAGCACCTGGATCAGATGCCAGCCAAAGCCGGATTGCACCAAGTCGCTGACCTGTCCGACCTTGAGTGCATCCATCGCTTTTTCGAATTCCGGCACTGTCTCGCCGGGGGACAGCCAGCTCAGATCACCGCCCTGTGCGGCGCTGCCGTCCTCGGAATGCAGCCGCGCCTGCTCGGCGAAATCCGCATCCTTGTTGATGTGCTGTTTGATCTGTTGCAGGCGCGCCCTGGCTTCATTTTCCGACACCAGCTCGCTGGTCTTGATCAGGATGTGTCGGGCATGGGTCTGGGTGATGAACACCGGCGTATCGGCGCTGCGTCTGTCCATCAGTTTGACGATGTGGAAGCCGGTCGGGCTGCGCAACAGTTGGCTCACCTCGCTCGGCTTCATCTTCGCTAACGTGTCGGAAAACAAGCCCGGCAAGCGGTCCGCGGGACGCCAACCGAGCAGCCCGCCCTGCAAGGCATCCTTGGCATCGGAATAACCCGCCGCCACTTGAGAGAATGGGGCGCCTGCGCGCAATTTAGCCAGTGCTTCTTCGGCGCGTCTCTTGTAGGTCTGGATGCTATCGGCACTGGCCTGCTCAGGTACCACTACCAGAATATGCGCCAACTGGAGTTCCTCGCCCTTATTGCCCTGTCTGGCCTGGGTTGCCAGGAAGTCTTCGATATCGCTTTCGCTGATAACCAGTTTGCTGTCGACCTCGCGCTCGCGCAGACGAACGGAAATAATCTCACCACGAATTTCTTCGCGGAATTTATTGAACTCAACCCCGTCTTTTTCCAACTTGGCACGGAAATCGGCAACCGAAGCAAAGTTATTTTGCTGCGCGACACGATCCAGCGCCTTTTCCAACTGGGCATCATCCACACGCAAACCGCTCTCTTTGGCAAACTGCATCTGCAGCATCTCGGTGATCATCCGCTCCAGCACCTGTTTTTCCAGCACACTGCTCTCCGGCAGCAGCGTCCCCTGCTTTTGCAGCTGCTTCACGATAGTGTTCAGGCGTTGCTTAAGCTCCTGCTGGGTGATGACATTGTCATTCACCACTGCACGGATGTGATCGAGCGGGATTGCCTGCTGCCTTGATTCGACGGCTAACACTGTCGTAGTTGCCAGCAACAGCATTAAAGAAATGATTTTTTTACTCGGCATGTGTTTCTTTCTAATCGTTGAGGTCAGCGCAAGCCTTGTATCGGCTTGTCGGTCGACAATTCATTCAGTTTGGTATAGCCGGAAACGCTTGAACGCAACGCGGCCAGGGGGTCGGAACCGATACGAACCAGATCATTCAATTCCAACTGGATAAAAACTCCGGTGGTTCTTACCTGGGTGGCAGTGGCAAAACTCTGTGCCACCAAACGCAGTGCCCAACAGTCGTCATTATACTCAAGCCCGCCCAGCGCTTCCAAAACACGGCTGTCCTGCAAAGAGAAATTGAAACGCCCCACGCCATGCCAGCGCCCCCAAAGTGGCCACTGCGAGGACACATCCATTTGGCGCAAAGTGTTGCGGGTGAAGCGATAACCCAGATTGAGCAGCTTGCCCGCCTCCGGGTTATAGCGGGCTGCCGCGCTGTAGGATTCGGTGTGCGCCTGGTTCGGGTTGTATTGCACCAGGCTGTCCAGTCTCCATGCTCGTGTCATTTTGCCGCCGATGGTCATCAATATATCGGAGCGACTGTTGCTGTCGGCAGGTGTGGACAGATTCACTTGCGGCGATTTGAAGCTGAAGCGCTCAGCCACCGCNNCATGTCCGCATCTCCCACCCGATCACTGCCCAGGAAGCGGTTTTCCGTGAACATCTGGCCGAAACTGAAAGGGGCTTGGGCGGTATCGAAATTCGGCAGCTGGTTTTGGTCGTGATAGGGGATGCGCACATAATAGGCGCGGGGCTCCAGCGTTTGTACGTAGCCGTTGCCCAGGAATGAGTCGTTGCGCTCGAACACCAGCCCGCTGTCCAGGCTGAAGATTGGCAAGGTACGCGCACTGTTCGACATNNGGGGTCAAAAAATAACCGGGATCGGCCAACACCTGGTAGCTCAACGTAGGATACATTACCAAGCGCTGCCCGTTGACGGAGGTAGGATGGCGGAAGTCCACATACTCGCCGGTCAGCGTCAGGTTGCCGCCCGCGAGCATTTGTTGCGCGTTCAAATTGACCTGCGGCTGTCGCCGATATGGAACCGCGATCGGTGCAAGCGGATCCTGCAGGGTCTGGTAGCGCTGCACACGTGCCGAGGCATTCCACCATCCACCCGCATAGGTCACCACCCCTTCACGCAGCAGGTTGGTCTGCGATGTGCCGCCTACCGTGTCGGAAAGATCGCGAAAATAGTTATCGTCCGAAACGTGATTTACATTCAATGTCCCGCCGAATCCGTTTCCCATATTCTGGCTGTGCTTCAGGGCGAAGCGGTTACGATCCTGTCTGCTTACCCGATCGCCTGCAAGCACGTCCACATGCAGCTCGCCGCTGTAATTCGGCTCCAGATAGCGGAACTCGTTGTTGAACTGGGTGCCGCGCTTGGAAATAAATCGCGGCAAGAAAGTCGCATCAAAGTTGGGTGCAATGCTCCAATAGTAGGGTAAGGTGATCTCGGCACCGCCCGAGTTGGTGCTACCGAACACCGGCCCCATAAACCCGGATCGCCGGTCGTTATTCAAGGCAAAGTCCATCCACGGGGTATACAACAGGGGCACGCCCTTGAACTCGACCCGCGCGTTGTATGCCACACCGATCTGCGTGCTACGGTCTATCTTCAGCCGGCTCATCTTGAGCAACCAGTCGTCGTTGCCGGCAGGGCAAGTGGTATAGGTCGCGGACTCGAAGAAATATTTCTGCTTGCCCGCGAAATGCAGGTTTGCTGCATTCCCACGCGCATGATTCTCGCTGAACAGAAATTCAGGCTGCGCCATATCGCCGATGTTGCTGTCCAGATTCATTTTCAGCGTGGGACCGCTCACGCTCGCCCCTTTCTGCTCAAGCGTCACATCACCCTCCGCTAACACATCTTTGCTTTGCTGACCGTAAAGCAAGCGGTCGGCACTGATCACCTGCCCGCTCTGGCGCAACTGGACGTCGCCACGCGCCTCCAATTGCTCGCCTTTCCTGGTTTCCAACTGGCGTGCGCTGATAAAGGCCACCGTCCCTTCGGACGTCGCTGGAAGCATCTTAAAAGTCCGATCCAGCTTTAAAGGCAACCCGGTTTTTTCGGCATGACCGAGTAGCGGAAGCATTCCAGACAGGATGAGAACAACAGGAGTAAAGCGAAAACGCATGGCGCGGGGCGGATAAATTAAGGTGCTAAAATCGCACAAAACNNGCCTGTACCCGAATGAAACCTTCACCCTCGCACCCGCTTCTGCCGATGCCAGCTTCCGCCGCTACTTCCGCGCCACGTTCGCTGACGGCATGACAAAGGTCGTCATGGATGCGCCGCCGCAACACGAGAACTGCGAACCTTTCCTGCATGTGGGCAAACTGTTCGAAGCCGCAGGTACACATGTACCACACATCTATGCCCAAGACTTGGCGCAAGGCTTTCTGCTACTGTCCGATCTCGGCAACACCACCTATTTGCAGGCTCTCAACGCGGATAACGCTCGCCAACTCTATAGTGAGGCGATTGATGCCCTGATAAAGATCCAGCTCGCCTCACACGAGAACGAGTTGCCGCCTTACGATGAAACCTTGCTAAGGCGCGAATTGAATCTGTTTCCCGAGTGGTACATTGCCAAACATTTGGGCGTAACGCTCAACACCAGACAACAAGCCAAACTGGAACAGGTGTTCGTCCGCATCCTCGCCAACAACCTCGCCCAGCCGCGTGTTTATGTGCATCGCGATTACCACTCCAGAAACCTGATGTTGACGGATCCCAACCCCGGCATTCTTGACTTTCAGGATGCGGTGTACGGCCCCATCACCTACGACCTTGCCTCACTGTTCAAGGACGCCTACGTCCGCTGGGAAGAACAAGACATCATGGATTGGATCATTCGGTACTGGGAGAAAGCGCGCAA
>CXWL01064048.1_pt1 | contig 11690 bp, 12 predicted proteins | sample 590931 | NCBI WGS metagenome assembly CXWL01 (sample SAMEA3498368, study PRJEB10139) | groundwater metagenome | biome: water well; material: biofilm material | place: Germany | collected 2015-04-27 | reverse complement strand
ATTACAAGGCGATGTGGGTAGTGGTAAAACAATTGTGGCTTGTATGGCGGCATTGCAGAGTATAGAAAGTGGCTGGCAAGTGGCGCTGATGGCTCCCACGGAAATTTTAGCCGAGCAACATTATCGCAAAATGGTGGGTTGGTTAACGCCACTAAATATTCAAATAACGTGGTTGACGGGCAGCCAGTCTAAAAAAGATCGAACAATGGCGATGGAGACTATGGCAGGTGGTAATGCACAATTGGTGATTGGCACTCATGCGTTATTTCAAGAGGCCGTACAATTCAAAAATCTTGGGCTAGCGATTATTGATGAGCAACACCGCTTTGGCGTGCAACAACGTTTGGCTTTGCGGCAAAAAGGGCAGCCAGAGCCGCATCAATTGATGATGACCGCCACGCCTATTCCACGCACTTTATCCATGAGCTATTACGCTGATTTAGATGTTTCGGTGATTGATGAACTACCGCCAGGTCGCACGCCTGTTGTCACTAAGTTGGTGTCTGATGTACGCCGTGACGAAATTTTGCAACGTGTACGCGAGGCTTGTACGCAAGGAAGTCAGGCTTATTGGGTGTGCCCATTGATTGAAGAGTCTGAAGCCCTGCAATTGGCGACGGCGAATGATACTTACGCATTGATGCAAAGCGAATTTCCAGAGCTAAAAGTGGGACTGGTGCATGGACGCATGAAACCAGTAGAAAAACAGGCGGTAATGGCAGCGTTTAGTGCAGGCGGGTTACAATTGCTGGTTGCTACTACGGTGATTGAAGTTGGCGTAGATGTGCCTAATGCTAGTTTAATGGTCATTGAGCATGCCGAACGCATGGGGTTGAGCCAATTGCATCAACTACGTGGTCGCGTGGGCAGAGGCGCCGCAAAAAGCACCTGTATTTTGCTTTATCAAAATAAATTATCTGACTATAAATTAAGTGAAATGGCATGTGCGCGGCTAAAAGTGATTTATGAAAGTAACGATGGTTTTGCCATCGCTCAAGCAGACCTTAATTTACGTGGGCCAGGTGAATTTTTAGGGGTAAGGCAAAGTGGAGTGCCTATGTTGAAAATCGCCGATTTGAACCGAGATGCAGATTTATTAGAAACAGCTAAAGCCGTGGCAGATAAATTGTTAAATGCATATCCAAANNCGAGATGCAGATTTATTAGAAACAGCTAAAGCCGTGGCAGATAAATTGTTAAATGCATATCCGGTTGAAGTGGAAAAACATTTGGATAGATGGATGGGCGGCGCGGGAGAGTTGGTGAAAGTTTAGGGATATCCTTGGGTCGTAAAGTGTTACTTGAAAACCAAGATTCTCATAGTTAATTTAGTTTATATGTCATAATTTTTCGATGAAAATTCTTCGTTCAAATCAACATCAACGGTCACAATGGATTAAAAAACCGATGATGAGTGGACAATATCACACTTGGCTGAAAGATAATTGCTCTTTAACGATGCGACTACAGCAGCGTTATGCGGATTTTTCAGTAGAACCTACGTTAGTTACGCATGCAAAACCCTTCCTGGATGAAGCAACGCCATTAAATATTTCATTTGGTAAAACCGCGTTGATTCGTGAAGTGTTTTTGATGGGTAACAATCAAGCGGTCGTATTTGCGCATAGTGTATTGCCACGTAACAGTCTGCGCGGTCGCTGGCTTGGGTTAGGTCGCCTGGGCAGCAAACCTTTAGGTGCAATCCTATTTGCTAATCCACAAGTGAAACGCACGCCCTTAAGTTATAAAAAGCTATTACCCCGGCATGTGTTGTATCAGCATGCGACCAAAGATAAGCGTGATAAGCCTGCCTATTTGTGGGCGAGGCGTTCAGTATTTAGTTTGAATTGCGCTAATATCATGGTCACAGAGGTATTTTTACCGCAACTACTCGCGACATAAATTTCATTATGAATTCACAAAAAATTATCCAGAAATTAGATGCCTATGAACGCTTGATGCGATTGGATAAGCCGATTGGCATTTTATTGTTATTGTGGCCAACGTTATGGGCATTGTTGATTGCTGGGCACGGCAAGCCAGATTGGATTGTAGTGCTGATTTTTGTTACGGGCACGGTGCTGATGCGTAGTGCTGGGTGTGTGATGAATGACATTGCCGATAGCAAATATGATGGCTTGGTAGAGCGCACTCAACATCGCCCCTTAGTGGCAAATGAGGTCAGTAAAAAAGAAGCTTATGTCTTGGTAGCTGTTTTAAGCTTAGTGGCATTTGGCTTAGTGTGCACACTGAATGCGCTGACGATTAAATTGTCGGTGGTTGCCATGTTGTTGGCGGCGAGCTACCCTTTTACCAAGCGGTTTTTAGCCATTCCACAGGCGTATTTAGGTATTGCATTTGGCATGGGCATTCCAATGGCATTTGCGGCCATTGGGGGGCACGTTCCGGCAATCGCCTGGGTTTTATTGTTGGCCAATGTGTTTTGGGCGATTGCTTATGACACCGAGTATGCCATGGTAGACCGTGAAGATGATCTTAAAATAGGCATTAAATCATCGGCGATTACGTTTGGTCGGTTTGATGTGATAGCAGTGATGATTTGCTATGGATTAACGCTATTGTTGCTAGGGGTTGGTGGAAAATGGCTATTAATGGGTTTTGTGTATTATGCAGGCCTAGTGGTTGCCGCCGGCATTGCTGTTTATCATTATTTTTTGATAAGAACACGTGAAAATCGTAAATGTTTTAAAGCTTTTTTACACAACAACTGGTTTGGTTTCACCGTATTTGCTGGCTTGGTTGCACATTATTTAATTAAAAACTTTGGCTGGCAAAACTTTTAATTATTGCCTATGGAAGTCATGAAATTCAGATAAGCTACTTTTAGCTTAGTCATTTTTTGTCATGATCTGGCAAATCCCATTCAATAACATTTGAAGATGCCTGTTTTTTTGCACGAAGTTTTGCTTTAGACTTAATTACTAACGGGTCTGGTTTAATATTTTGCTCAGTATCTTGAGTTGCTGTTATGTTGCTTTCAAGTACTATTCCTTCATCAAGCATATTAATTTCAGGCGCTGACTCAATATCAATTTCATCGGCCAGAATTGGAAAATCTATTTCATCAGCTTGAAAAGATTCGCTACTTTCAAACACCGGGTTGTTTTTCGGAAGATCCAGTTCTGCGGCTACCGGAGCTGTTTTGCTATTTGGTGCATCATCATTGTCGAATATCATGTTAACTTCATAGGAGGGCACAGGCTGATACGACGAACTTACCGTATTTGACTCAGATTTTACTGCAATAGATGCATTGTTATCATTTTCTATTGCATTGCCCAAAGGCTCGATATCTGCAAATATGGATTTATTCAAGGCAACTTTTTCTAAATCAGGCTTAATCATATCTGGCTGATAAAAGCCGTGCTCTTGATTTGGTTTATTTGACGGGCTAAGAATTCCGGCAATTTGTTTTAAGAAAAATAATTCTTCAAAAGTACCGCGCTCAAATCCTTCTCTAGGTTGTGATTGTTGGTTATAGATTAGGTCGTTTAAAAATGCAACCGCAAATGGTGAGCCCCATACACCCTCTAACCTGGCAACGATGTGCGGATACTCTTCAATCGTTGATTTATCTTTGGCTGCCGCGTCGGCAAAGTTGGGCATCTTAATATTAAAGAATTGATTACATTCAATAACAGCCGCATCATATTCAGCTTCAGGGCCTTCTGTGGCGAGAAGATGAAGCAATTTCAGCCAAATCGCAGGCGATTCAGTTGGATAGTCCATAAGATAATTTTGTAATAATTGAATTGCCAACGTAGGGCGACCGTGCGCAATGAATACCTCAGCATTGTCCAGAATGCTTTCGTTGTCGTTTTTTTCCTCTTCTGTAAACGCGGAAGAGTGATTAATGTTATTGCTCAGACTTTGGTTAGAGGATTGACTGTAAGTTGACTCATCAAAAATAGATGCTTCTGTATTATTGGTATTATTTTTAGAAGCGGAGGTTAGTTCATCGAAAGTTGCAGCACTGGCGCCAGTATCGAACCAGCTCTCCTGCTCTTTATCCAACCGATTGCGTAAAATTTTGCGACGCAACCATGCAGCGCAAGCTATAACAATACCAAGAGCAATGAGTAAATTTTGTAGCCATTTTAATTGTAGGGCAGTTAAGCTGAATCCCTCATTTTTAGCTTTTTCTGCCTCAGTCAGCAGTTGCGTGTTACGTGCTTGTAAACTAAGAATTTGCTTTTCTAAATGTGCTAAACGGTTTGTCATCACTGTAACTTCATCCATGACATCCGCAGCGGCTAAGGGTGCGGTAGGCGTTTCGGTTCTTGCAAAATCAATTTCTGTCGCCATAAGCAGAGAGAGGCTAGGCTTGGTGGTGTTTTCATTCAAATTTGGGCTACCACCAGAAATGACCAGAAAGGGTTTGTCAGCGGAAGTGTGAGCCTTAGCTGCATTGGTGACAGCTTTGTTTGCTGAAGCAGGCTTAGATTCCGTTGCGATAATGTCTATCTGTTTCCCTGTGTAAGCTTCCGTTAGTTTTTTATCAACAGTGGTGGCGGTTATAGCAACTTTTTTCTTTTTAGTAGTTTTCTTCTTTGCGGGCTTGTCCGGCACGGTTTCAGGTGATGTAGATACACTTGTAGAGCTGATGCTTTTATCAATAAGACTGCTTGTTTCTTTATCAATACTAACTACCGGTGCTGGATCCATCAATAATACATATTCTCGATTCACACTAGGATCGCAGTGAAAAGTTAAACGTAAATTAATGATAGGTTCTGAAATTATTTCATTTGTGGTGATGGTAAGTTGGTGATTGCCGTTGCTTAGCTTAAGTGCAACATTAGCTCTTCTGAATGCTGGAATATCGCTAGTATCAGTCACTGAAAAGCAGCCAGGTTCTGGTGGTGCTTCAATGTCATTGACATTTACCTTAGCAATAAGCTGCTCACCCAGGTGAGATTTAAGCTCAATGTCACCAAAGCCTAAAGCCAAGCTTAGGTTTGCGTAGGTTAAAAGTAATATAAGTGTAAAAAATCTCAATGCGGTGCTAATTCTATAATATTGACGAATATTTTAATTAAATACTGATTATAAATAATAACTTTACATATACATTTAATTTTAGTTCTATCATCCTAGCATAAGCTAAGCAAAATCATATAATTAAGCACATTATATCCCCTGTATGCGTTACATTATTTTACATAAATTTGTGATTTAGCGCATACTGTCATAAGCGCGATGCTTGAACTTGAGTATGCATATTAAGCTTTTAACTAAAAGTCAGAGGATAAAGCGCAACATAATGTTTGACAAACCACTCTGCTTCAGCATAAAATCCGCCTCTTAATTTTTTTAGCTCATAGTATTGATAAGACAATGAAAACCTTTTCAGCAAAATCACATGAAGTGAAGCGCGACTGGTTCGTGGTTGATGCCACAGACCTGGTGCTAGGCCGTTTAGCTAGCGCGGTTGCACACCGTTTACGCGGTAAACATAAAACTATTTATACGCCTCACGTTGATACGGGTGATTATATTGTCGTGATTAACGCCGACAAATTAAAAGTCACCGGTAACAAAGCTGATGGCAAGCTTTACCATAGTCACTCTGGTTACCCAGGCGGTATCAGTACAACGACATTTTCTAAAATGCAAGACCGCTTCCCAGGTCGTGCTTTAGAAAAAGCAGTAAAAGGCATGTTGCCTAAAGGTCCTTTAGGTTATGCAATGATCAAAAAAATGAAAGTTTATGCTGGCGACAAGCATGAACATGCGGCACAACAACCGCAAGCATTGAAAATCTAAGGGTATATAAAGATGATCGGTAAATATAATTATGGTACAGGCCGCCGCAAGAGTTCAGTAGCGCGCGTGTTTTTGAAAACAGGTAAAGGTAATATCGTTGTTAATGACAAACCTGTTGATGAGTATTTCTCACGTGTAACAGCGCGTATGATTTTACGTCAGCCGCTAGAACTCACTAACAACCTTGCCAGTTTCGATATTATGGTAAATGTTATTGGTGGCGGTGAATCTGGTCAAGCTGGTGCGGTACGTCATGGTATTACACGTGCTTTGATTGACTTTGATGCAAACTTGAAAAGTGCATTGTCACAAGCTGGTTTCGTAACACGTGATGCGCGTGAAGTTGAGCGTAAAAAAGTTGGTTTCCGCAAAGCGCGTCGTCGTAAACAATTCTCCAAACGCTAATGCTTCAAATGCTTATATTTGGCGGTTGAGGAACAAAAAGGTCGCTGATGCGACCTTTTTTATTTTGGCGACTAGTTTGATGATTATAGGTTTTATGATGTTATGTTTTGTTATGATAACGGTATGGTTAATAAAAAACTAAAAGTAGGTATTGTTGGTGGCACTGGTTATACGGGTGTTGAGTTGTTGCGTCTGTTAAGTATTCACCCAAATGTAATGCTAACGGCAATTACTTCACGTGGTGAAGCAGGCCTGCCGGTTGCTGACATGTTTCCAAGCCTGCGTGGCTATGTAGATTTAGCGTTTACCGACCCTGCAAAGTCGAATTTGAGTGACTGTGATGTAGTATTTTTTGCCACGCCTAATGGCATTGCCATGCAACAAACGCGCGAACTATTGGCTAATGGTGTTCGTGTCATTGATTTGGCTGCAGACTTCCGGATTAAAGATATTCCAGCGTGGGAAAAATGGTATGGCATGACCCATGCCTGCCCAGATTTGGTCGTACAAGCTGTATATGGCCTGCCTGAAATGAACCGTGAAGCAATTAAAACGGCGCAGTTAGTGGCAAACCCAGGTTGTTATCCAACTGCTGTGCAATTAGGTTTTATGCCATTGCTAGAGAATGGTGTGGTAGATACCGGTTATTTAATAGCTGATGCAAAATCTGGTATAAGTGGCGCCGGGCGTAAAGCAGAAGTGCATAGTTTGTTTGCGGAAGCAGGAGATAATTTCAAAGCTTATGGTGTAAGTGGGCATAGGCATTTGCCAGAAATTAGCCAAGGTTTAACCGGTATGGCCGGTACCCAGGTTGGCTTTACCTTTGTGCCACATTTAACGCCACTGATTCGTGGCATACACGCAACTTTGTATGCAAAATTAACCAAACAAATCGATTTGCAAGCTTTGTTTGAGGCGCGTTATGCAAACGAACGTTTTGTTGATGTTTTGCCCAAAGGCTCGCACCCAGAAACACGTTCTGTACGTGGCTCTAATATTTGTCGAATTGCTGTGCATCAACCACAAAATAGCGACATAGTCGTGATACTCTCAGTGATTGATAATTTGGTCAAAGGTGCAGCAGGGCAGGCGGTGCAAAATATGAATATCATGTTTAGCTTAGCTGAAAATACAGGATTAGAAGTTGTGCCGCTTTTACCATAAGGTACACTGAATGCATCAATGAAGCCGGTTAGAAGAAAAATTAGAAGACATTTTGGCTTAACTGCAAAGCAGGTTGCTGTTCGCTCCCAACGCCCATGGTATTTCCAGTGGGGTATTGCAGTACTTTTTGTGGCGGCAGGTTATTTTATAGCATACTGGCAACTTACAGGCGGTGGAGAAAATTTAGGTGAAAAATTAAAGCAAGCTACACTTGAAAACCAAAATTTGCAGACAAAGATAATTCAAGTTGAACGCCAGTTGCAAATTGGGCAGTCCGCACAAAGCAACCTTGAAAAAGAGTTGAATCTTGTGCAAGATGAAAACATGAAAATTAAAGAAGATTTATTGTTTTATAAAAACATGGTGGCTAATAAGAAGTTACCTAGATAAGTGCGTGAGAAAACCTTACGTTAACGCATTGGATGGGAATCAATATGTTTTTTAAGAAAAGTAATAAAGTTCAAAATAGCATTGATACACTGATAGGCGCAGATACGCGCATTGAAGGCGATATTCATTTTTCTGGCGGTTTACGTGTTGATGGTGCGATTCGCGGCAACGTTAGTGAACCAAATGCCAGTCCAAGTACACTAATCCTGAGTGAGCATGGTCGTATAGAAGGTGCAGTGAGCGCTTCCAAAATTGTAGTTAACGGTAAAGTCATTGGCCCAGTCAAGGCTAATATGTTTATTGAGCTACAAGCTAAAGCGCGCGTTACGGGTGATGTTTATTATAAATCGCTGGAGATGCACACTGGTGCCGTGATTGAAGGCAAGTTGGTGTATTTGGGTGACAACATACAAGAGTCTATGAGCGATAATGAATAAACATAGATTGGCCTTGCCGGTACGTAGTAACACAATGATTTTATTGAAAGTTTTTAGGAGTACATTATGAACGATGTAAGAGATATACAAAGCACAGACGTACAAGATATTGATATTCCAGCACCATTGGTTTTTACAGACAATGCGGCTAAAAAAGTGAAAGAATTAATTGAAGAAGAAGGTTCACCAGACCTTAAGCTCCGCGTATTTGTAAGTGGTGGTGGCTGTTCAGGCTTTCAATATGGTTTCACGTTTGAAGAAGAAGTGAACGAAGATGACACTCAAGTGCAAAAAGACACTGTGACCTTGCTTATTGATCCAATGAGTTTGCAATACTTGATGGGTGCTGAGATTGATTACCAAGACAGCTTGCAAGGTTCACAATTTGTAATTCGTAATCCACAAGCCACTACAACCTGTGGGTGTGGATCTTCTTTCTCAGTATAGTATTGTTTACTAATAGCCTGGATAGGCATTAAAAAAGCCAAGCTGATGCTTGGCTTTTTGTTTTTCTTGTTTCTAAGTCGATAGAATACTTGTTTTTCTAAGTGTAATTTTGTGACTCCAATTAATACTTGAGCGTTCGATCATTAAAAATGATAGGTACGAAACAACTAAACAAGCTACCAGTGCAATACTCATTCCAACTATTTCCCTGGTTAAATCAGTAGAAAATAATCTATTTGTAATATTAAAACTTGCACCGGTTATAGGATTATGCAAAAGATAAAGGCTGTAAGAAATTAGGGCTAAAAATTGTAGCCAGGACCAGTTTAACCAAGTGTACATTCTTTCTCGTAAACCCGCGAAAAGCAATAAGCTTGCTGTCATTGCAACTACTAGTATGAAACCAGACTTATGAATTAATCCCGCTACAAATAAAATCAAACAATAGCCAATAGCCAGTTTGAGAGTAGAACCCTTATTAAGCCATCCCCAACAAATAATTACACCAGCTAAAAAGCTGTACCAGAACCCTACAAACCCCCCATTCCAAATAGTAGTTGAGATAATATCAAAGGGCCAAAGTAAAGCCATGTAACAAGCAATAACAACAACAATATTTCTGGAATTAGCTATATTGAACTTTATTTGAATATAATCGGCTACCCATAAAAGGCAAGCAAACACAATATAGAACTGGACTTCAATGCATAATGTCCAGTAAACCTGATTGATATATGGCGTATTGAGCACGCCTTGCAGAAAGAATGCATGGCTCATTAAATCTTTTATAGAGGGGGCTATATAAACCAAATTAAGAGCTTTCGTTTTAATAATTATTAAAAGCAAAGTCACAGCAATGGCGAAATAATAAGGGGGCACTATCCTTATTAAACGCCTTGCAATAAAACAGACTGAGTTTGTCAGATTAAACTTTACTTTATAGGCGGTTAACGCCATTACAAAACCACTTAACACGAAAAAAATAGCAACGCCCAGATCACCCCAGCTAAAAAAAATTTTATATAGCATACTAGGTAGTATGCTTTTTAGTGTCTCAATGTGATGCCCTTCAGCCATATGAAAAAATACAACCCAGAGAGCGGCAATACCTCGTAAGCCATCCGCGAAAGAAAGGCGGGATTTGGTGGATTTATCAGGTAATTTTCTGGCGTAAGAAACGGAATTTTTATCAGCAATGGAATCTGTTAGTTTCATGAGTTAAGTTTGTCAGAAAATTATAGCTATTGGATATTGCAATAAAAATTGACTTAAACTTTGTTTTAACGTTGATCAATAGACACAAAATCTCTACGCATACTGCCAGTGTAAAGTTGTCGTGGTCTGCCGATTCTATGTTCTGGATCTGAAATCATTTCGCTCCATTGAGCGACCCAACCTGCGGTTCTCGCCAGTGCAAAAATAGCGGTGAACATAGAATTGGGGATGCCCATTGCACGCATGACAATGCCGCTATAAAAATCGACATTTGGGTAGAGTTTACGTGATACAAAATATTCATCTTCAAGCGCGATTTTTTCAAGTTCCATCGCCAGCTTAAACATCGGATCGTCGTGCAGGCCTAGTTCATCGAGCACTTCATGGCAGGTGGAGCGCATGATGGCTGCACGTGGATCCATGTTGCGATACACGCGGTGACCGAATCCCATTAAGCGGAAGTTGTCGGTTTTATCTTTGGCGCGTTTAATAAATTCACCAATACGCGAAATATCACCAATTTCTTCTAGCATTTTAAGCGTAGCTTCGTTGGCGCCACCGTGCGCAGGCCCCCACAGCGAGGCGATACCTGCTGAAATACAGGCAAATGGATTCGCGCCACTTGAGCCAACCAAACGTACTGTACTGGTTGAAGCATTTTGTTCATGGTCTGCATGTAAAATTAAGATGCGCTCAAAGGCTTTGGCCAGCACAGGATTTGGTGTGTATTTTTCACACGGTGTGGCAAACATCATATGCATGAAGTTTTCAGCATAATTGAGATTATTTTGTGGGTACATAAATGGCTGACCCAAGTTGTATTTGTAGCTCCATGCCGCAATGGTTGGCACTTTTGCCAGTAAACGATGCGCAGAAACTTCACGATGTTTTGCATCGCGTATATCCATCGAGTCAAAATAAAATGCCGACAGTGAGCCTACAACGCCAACCATAACGGCCATTGGGTGCGCATCACGCCTGAAACCACGGAAGATATTGTTGAGTTGGTCGTGCAGCATGGTGCTGCCGTTGATGGTGTCGGTAAATTGTTGTTTTTGCATGGCATTTGGCAGCTCACCGTGCAGTAGCAAGTAAGACACTTCCATAAAGTTGCAATGTTCAGCTAGCTGCTCAATGGGGTAGCCTCGATAGTAAAGTAGACCCTTTTCACCATCAATAAAGGTGATGTTAGAGTTACATGCCGCCGTGGACATAAAGCCTGGATCATAAGTAAATACGCCGTACTTGCTGAGATTGCGTATGTCAATCACATCATTACCAAGGCTACCTGAGAGTACCGGCAACTCAATAGGCGCTGCACCATTATCAAAAGTAAGCGTGGCTTTAGTTGGTTTATTGGTCATGGCTAGTCTTGTAGTATTTAAGGTCTTATAGATTTAAATCTTAATTGATAGCAATTATACTTTAATGACGCGGTAAGATGCTCAATGAAACGTAGCTTAATGGCGCGTTTTGTCGAATGGATTGGCATTAACGTTGGTAGATGGCACCCAATATGCGTGCACCTTTTGCACCTGTCACTTCAGGTAAGTTAGCCGTTTCTTTATATAGACATTGTCTGGCTAACCAAGCAAATGCAATGGCCTCTACCCAATCGACACCGATACCAAGCACATCAGTGGTATCTATTTTCGTACTTCCTAATAATGTTTGCAGTCTATTTTTAAGCAAGGTGTTGTGCGCACCGCCGCCACATATGTAAACTTCATCTACTTTGCCGCAATGTTTTAGCAGCGCATCATGAATGCTATGTGCGGTTAGCGCCACTAAAGTGCGTGCAACATCTTGCGGGGCATAGTTTGTACCTAATAGGTGCTCCTGTCT
>CXWL01123313.1_pt1 | contig 11692 bp, 13 predicted proteins | sample 590931 | NCBI WGS metagenome assembly CXWL01 (sample SAMEA3498368, study PRJEB10139) | groundwater metagenome | biome: water well; material: biofilm material | place: Germany | collected 2015-04-27 | reverse complement strand
CAGCATTGTTGCATTTGAACTCAGTTACGGCGCGCAAAAAGGGCGCTGGCGCAAAGCCAACCTCGCCTTGCTCGAAGAGTTCCTGCTCGACTTCATCATCGCACCCTTCGATGAAAAAGCCGCCCATGCCGGGGGAATGATCCGCACGGAACTGGAGAGGAAGGGGCACACCATCGGCCCAATGGACACTCTTATCGCCGCTCACGCCGTCAGCCTCAACATGACATTGGTCACTCACAACATTGGGGAGTTTTCCAGAGTGCCTGGGCTAAAGGTGAAAAACTGGGCGGGGGAATAAACGATTTGCAAGCAAAGGAAAAATAATGGCTGAATTTGATGTGGTAGTGATCGGCGCTGGCCCAGGCGGTTATGTGGCGGCAATACGCTGTGCGCAACTGGGGTTGAACACGGCCTGCGTGGATGGCTGGAAGAGCGCGCAGGGCAAGCCCAGCCTGGGCGGAACCTGCCTCAACGTGGGGTGCATTCCTTCCAAGGCATTGCTGGAATCCTCGGGGAATTACGAGCGCGTGTCACACGATTTTGCCGCGCACGGCATCACGGCATCCGGCGTGCAGTTCGATGTGGCGAAGATGCTGGCGCGCAAGGACAAGATCGTGTCCGATTTCACCCTGGGCATCGCCCAGCTTTTCAAGAAAAATAAGGTGACTTCCATGCACGGCAGGGCGCAACTCCTCGGGCGCGACGGCGAGCTGTGGCGCATCGGCGTGGCGGGCGGCGAGGAAGTGCGCGCGAAGCATATCGTTATTGCCACCGGCTCGACGCCGCGCGCCCTTGCGCAGGCGCCGTTCGATGGTGTGCGCGTCGTGGACAACAGCGGCGCGTTGAGTTTCAGCGAAGCGCCCAAACGTCTCGCCATCATCGGCGCGGGGGTGATCGGGCTGGAACTGGGCAGCGTGTGGCGCAGGCTGGGCAGCGAAGTGACGCTGCTGGAAGCGCTGCCGATTTTCATTCCAACTGCCGATGAGCAGGTGGCGAAGGAGGCATTGCGCGCCTTCACCAGGCAGGGGCTGAAGATCCATCTTGGCGTGCAGATCGAGGGCGTGAAAAATGGCGACGCAGTGAGCATCGCCTGGCGCGATGCACAAAGCAATGCGCAGGAGTCGACCGCAGATAAGCTCATCGTGGCGGTGGGGCGCGTGCCGAATACGCAGGGCCTGGCAGCAGAAGCGGTCGGGTTGAAACTGGATGCGGCGGGACGCATCGAAGTGGACGAGCACTGCCGCACCAGCCTGCAAAATGTCTATGCGGTGGGCGATGTGGTGCGCGGGCCGATGCTGGCGCACAAGGCTTCGGAAGAGGGCGTGATGGTGGCGGAGCTCATCGCCGGGCAGGCCGGGCACTGCGACCTCAACCTCGTGCCGGGCATCCTGTATACCGCGCCGGAGATTGCCTGGGTGGGCAAGACCGAGCAGCAGTTGAAGAAAGACGGCGTGGATTACCGTGCCGGACAATTCCCTTTCATCGCCAATGGCCGCGCCCGCGCGCTGGGCGAAACTGCGGGCTTCGTCAAAATTCTCGCTGACGCAAAAACCGACCGCATCCTCGGTATGCACATCATCGGCGCGATGGCGTCCGAACTGATCCAGCAGGCGGTGCTGGCGCTGGCCTTCTCGGCCAGCAGCGAAGACTTGGCGCGCATCATCCATGCCCACCCCAGCCTGTCGGAAATCATGCACGAGGCGGCGCTGGCGGTGGATAAGCGGGCGATTCATATTTGATCGCGAGAAGCGATTTAGCCACTGATGAACACGGATAAGCACTGATAAAACCAACCACGAATATCCATGGCTAGCAGCCTATCGGACTTAAAGGAAAGTCCGACAGGCTGCTAGGGATTGTTCTGGATTTTTCGGCAGCACACTATGCAAACTTTTTGCGCCTACCGCATTTTCAATGAAGACGGAAAGATAGCCAGTCGCTTCGTGGATATGGCTCTGGACGAACTCGACCCCGGCGAGGTGGTGATCCGCGTTGCTTATTCCGGCGTGAACTACAAGGATGCGCTGGCGGCAACGGGTACGGGCAAGGTCATCCGGCGCTTCCCTTGCATCGGCGGGGTGGATGCGGCAGGTGTGGTGGAAAGCTCGCAGGATGGGCGCTTCAAGCCGGGCGACGAGGTGATCGTGACCGGCTACGAGATGGGGGTGGCGCACGACGGCGGCTATGCCGGATATGTGCGTGTACCTGCCGCATGGGTGGTGCGCCTGCCGCAGGGTTTGTCGCTGTTCGAGGCGATGGCGCTGGGTACGGCAGGGTTTACCGCGGCACTGGCCATACACCGGCTGGAACAAAACGACCTGAAGCCTGAGAACGGCAAGGTCATCGTCACCGGCGCGACGGGCGGCGTCGGTAGCTTGGCCATCCAGATGCTGGCGCAGCTCGGTTATCAGGTGGTGGCGCTGACCGGCAAAGACGGCGAGCACGCATACCTGAAATCGCTTGGGGCGTGCGAGATATTGCCGCGCAGTAAAGTTGGCCTTACCAGCGAGCGCCCTTTGGAGAGGGCGCAGTGGGCTGGGGCGCTGGATGCGGTGGGAGGTGAAACATTGTCCTGGTTGACGCGCAGCATGCAGCAGAACGGCGTGATCGCCAGCTTCGGTAATGCGGGAGGCGCTTCATTGCATACCACGGTGTATCCCTTCATCCTGCGTGGCGTGCGTCTGATCGGCGTTGATTCCGCCGCCACTGCCATGCCGTTGCGCGAAAAAATCTGGCAGCGACTGGCGACTGAATTGCGCCCGCGCTTGCTGAATACGGCTGCGATCATAATTGATTTCTCCCAATTGCCAGAGGTGTTCCAGAAAATGATGCAAGGCCAATCGCGCGGGCGGGCGGTGGTAAAAATGGCCGATGTTGAGGTAGCCTGAACAAGAACAATTGCAGGGCCGATTAACCCGATGGCTGCTTCCATGCGGGCAGGGTGCATGAAAGGGTATGCTACAATTCCTCCCTGAAATTCAAGGGCGAAAGTGGCGGAATTGGTAGACGCACTGGATTTAGGTTCCAGCGCCTTGCGGCGTGAGAGTTCGAGTCTCTCCTTTCGCACCAGTAAATTCAATAAGTTACAATATGCGCCAGCGGTTTTGTGATCGTGCTGACCTTCCTGCAAAGCCTACGAAACGCGAATGACTTGCGTGAGTGTTGTGGTCGCGTCAACTTGCAGCAGATCGGCAAGGTAATCCTCGTTCACACCGGTCACCAGATCGGCAAAGCTATCCATGGTTTCCCCATAAAAAGGTTATGTAAAATTACGGCTGCTTGAAGCCATTTCGAGTATTACGCTAGAACAGGATGATTGAAAAAACGAACATTGGTTATGAAAAGCCACCAATAAGCCAAAATAGCATTTGACATAATAATCATTATGCGAAGCGGCGCAGAATCGTTCGTTTCGATCATAACCGTCTTTGGGAAAGTTTCCAGCAGATTTCCCAGCCCTCAATTACATCCCAAAAGCATTTTAAGTTTATCCAAAACGCAATTCCAACTAGAATGTGCGCTGAATTCTCCCGCTCATTAAAAAGGTTCTTTAAACATGCACCCCATGCTCACCATCGCGGTGAAGGCAGCGCGTCGTGCCGGCAATTTGATTCACCGTGCCGCCGACAACCTCGACCATCTCACCGTCACCAAGAAATCGCACTCCGATTATGTCAGTGAAGTAGATAGTGCCGCCGAGCAGACTATTATCAAAACCTTGCTGGATTCCTATCCGGATCACGCGATTCTTGCAGAAGAAAGCGGCGCCCAGGGCGATTCTGAATACGTCTGGATCATAGATCCGCTGGACGGCACCACCAACTTTCTGCATGGCTTTCAGCAATATGCGGTGTCCATCGCGCTGATGCACAAAGGCGTACTGACCCAGGCTGTGGTGTACGACCCGACCAAGAACGACCTGTTTACCGCCTCGCGCGGGCGAGGCGCTTACCTGAATGACCGCCGCCTGCGCGTGAGCAAGCGCAAGGAGTTAGCCGATTGCCTGATCGGCACCGGCTTTCCCTATACCAGCTTCGAGCATATTGATGCCTACATGGCGATATTCCGCGACCTGATACAAAAGACTTCCGGCCTGCGCCGCCCCGGCGCTGCCTCGCTCGACCTCGCCTACACGGCTGCCGGACGTTACGACGGTTTTTTTGAGACCTGCCTCAAGCCATGGGACATCGCCGCCGGGTGCCTGCTGATTACCGAAGCGGGCGGCTTGGTCGGCGACCTGCAAGGAAACGATACTTATCTCAAGACGGGGCATCTTTGCGCAGGCAGCCCCAAGGTGTTCGCGCAACTGCTGCAAGTTATTGCGCCACACCTGACTGACGGATTGAAAAGCTGAACCCCGCCCTTCCCGGGAATCCCATGATTGAGATTTCAGGTCTGACCTTCGACTATCCGGGGCATCGCGCACTCGACGATGTGACGCTGACCGTTGCTCACGGCAGCGTCACCGCGCTGGTCGGCCCCAATGGCGCGGGTAAAACCACGCTGATGCGCTGCATCGCCGGACTGGAGACACCACTCACAGGCAGTATCACGGTGGCAGGCATGGATGTCATCGAACGGCCGCGAGAAGCGCATCGCATCATGGGTTACCTTTCCGATTTTTTCGGTCTCTACCAAGACCTGACAGTGGCGCGATGTCTGGAATATGCAGCTGCCGCGCAAGGCTTGCCGAACGCCGACATCCCGGCCGCAATCCTGAAAACCGCCCAGCAACTCGATCTCGGCGATCGCTTGCATCAGACCAGCGGCAGCCTGTCGCGCGGCCTGCGCCAGCGCGTCGCCATCGGCCAGGCCATCATCCACCAGCCAAAAATGCTGTTGCTCGACGAACCAGCGTCCGGCCTCGATCCCGAAGCGCGCGCCAGCCTTGCCGCACTGTTCCGCCAACTGCAAGCCGATGGCATGACCTTGCTGGTGTCCTCGCACATCTTGGCCGAGCTTGATGAATACTCCACGCACATGCTGGCGCTGCGCGATGGCCGCACCCTGGAGAACCGCGCACTGAAGCCATCGCACTTGCCGGATGTACATCGCCATCTTTATCTCGACCTTGCGCAGCCGGATGCGCGCTTGCCGGATTGGCTGAAAGCCTATGCGCAGATCACATTAAAAGAAGCGGCAGAAAGTCATGCCGAATTCGATTTCCACGGCGACCTTCACGCACAGGCCGCGCTGCTGAAAGCGATGTTCCTCGAAGGCTTTGTTGTTTGCGGCCTCGCCACGCACAAAGAGAACCTGCAACAATCCTACCTGCGTTCCGTCGCAGCCCATCTGGAGAGCCAGCAATGAGCAACCCGGAATTCAAACGCAACCTGTGGCTGTCGTTCTCCACGCATCGCCTCATCGCCATGCCCGCGCTGTTGGCTCTCACCTTCCTGGCAGCCGCGCTCGCCGATCATCAGGATAAGGTTGCTGAAAGTCTGTACACGGCATCCATCTCTTTGTTCATCTTCATTGTCTGGCTGTGGGGGGCGCGTAACGCGAATGCCACAATCGTCGATGAGTTGCGCGACAAGACATGGGACCAACAGCGCATGAGTGCGCTCGACCCGTGGACGATGGCATGGGGAAAGCTGTTCGGCTCGACCTCGTTTAACTGGTACGGCGGAGCGATGTGCCTGGTGGTTATCGCCACATCCGGCTTCGCGGCAGGCAAGCCTGATGTAGCCCCCACCCTGATCACCCTGTGCATGGCCGGCATGTTGCTGCATGCGACATTGATCGCGCTCAACTTGCACACCAGCCAGTTCGAGTCGCGCATCATCCAGCGCGGCGGCATGGGTTGGCTTGTGATCATCTTCGTGTTCATGTTCATCCCGTCCTTCACCATCAACCGTTCGAAATTGATGTCGTGGTGGGGCATGGAGATTAACCATGCGTTGTTCTGGCTCGATACTTCCATGCTGTTCGCGGCCTGCGCCACCTTCGCCGCATGGCGCGTCATCTGCAATGCTTTGCAGGTGCGCACCCTGCCCTGGGCATGGTCAGCCTTCGCGTGCATCCTCGCCTTCTATCTCGCCGGATTTATCAAGGATGGTGGCAGCCTACAATCACTGTGGTTGGCCGGTTTGTTTGTTTCCGTCTCGATGACCTATGCCGCACTGTTCACCGAGCCCAACACCCTGCTACGCTGGCGTAAGCTGCGCCTGCTACAAGAAAGGCAAGACCGGCGCGGCTGGCTGGAACATCTGCCGCTGTGGCCTACCACACTGCTGCTGAGTTTCCTGTTCGCATTCCTGGTCGTACTCACATCGCACGATGTGCTCACAGGGCATAGCCGCGTGGACTTCCTCCAGCCGCAACACGCGCTCACCATTGCGTTGATGCTGTTGCGCGATGCATGCATCCTGCTGCTGTTCGCCTTCTCGCCGAACAGCAAACGCGCGGTCGGTACAGCGTTGCTGTATCTGCTTGTGCTCAATATGTTGCTGCCGTTTCTGGCTGGCGTCGCCGGGCTGGGTGCCTTGCGCTACTTCTTCCTCCCCTTCGACGCCACATACGATCCGTGGAGCAGCGTCCTCGTGATGACTATCCACACCGCCATCGCATTCGGGCTCGTCAACTGGCGGCTGCGCAATACCGAACAACAGTGAACTGCCTCTCCATAGACACCGCCAAGCACACGCCGAACCTGCGCATCAAGGCACAGCATCCCGACATGCTGCTGTTCTATCGCATGGGCGATTTCTACGATCTGTTTTTTGCGGATGCCGAGCGCGCCGCCAAATTACCAGGGGAACGCCGATTTATTCGGCACGAACGGACTGAGCTTGTCGGAGCCTTTGTCAACATGCTGATTTATATAGGCAGCATTTTGACAAGCTCGATGCGAACGGCTTTAATCTGTATTCCCCTAGATATCACCGGCACTTTCCAATGGCCAGCCGATCAAGATGGCGGGGATACCCTATCACGCCGCCGAGCAATATCTGTCAAATGAATACTCTATTAGGAACAATACAATGAACGATCCGAAACTTGACCTCCTGATCAAGGAGAAAATGCAGAAATACGTTCCCAGCCGTCCTGTCCAGGTATTGCATTGCGGGGCAATCGTGCTCATGTCTATCGTTATTGGCGTGTTCAACTTGTCACCTGATTCGGGGCCGGCAGCCGTAAACACCGATGCTGTACACCAAGGACCCGGAGCAGGGTTAGGCGTCTACCTGGCTATCGCAGGCCTGGTACTCTATTTTATATGGTCATCTTTTCGCGCCATCAAAGCCAGAAAAGAGGCTCATGCAGAATTTCTTGCCGCTTCTAAAAAAAGAAAAATAATTACCATCAAAGCTATCTAGTAGAGCGTTCCGCCAAAAGGATTACATGAAACTGCGTCTTTTTTCGCCATGCGTTGTTGCAGCCCCTTGCCGCACAATAAGTGCGGCTGCGGGTCTGCGCCTAGCCTGGCAAAAAAATCCATCAGTTTCATTGTGTAACCATTTTGGCGGAACGCTCTACTAGCCTGTTGTATTTTCTGCATTGGATAACGTGAGCAAAGAAATCAAAGAGCCAAGCCATACGCCGATGATGCAGCAGTACCTGCGCATCAAGGCGGAGCATCCCGACATGCTCTTGTTCTACCGCATGGGCGATTTCTACGAACTGTTCCATGAAGATGCGGCGCGCGCAGCGAAACTGCTCGACATCACGCTGACGCAACGCGGCGCATCCAACGGCCAGCCGATCAAGATGGCTGGTGTTCCCTACCACGCAGCCGAGCAATATCTGGCGCGGCTGGTGCGGCTCGGCGAATCGGTGGCAATTTGCGAACAGATCGGCGATCCCGCCGCCAGCAAAGGCCCGGTCGAACGCAAGGTAGTGCGCATCGTCACCCCCGGCACGCTGACCGATTCCGCTCTGCTGGAAGAAAAACGCGACAGCCTGTTGCTGGCGCTGCACGAGCGCCACGGCAAAGCGGGGCTGGCTTGGCTGAATCTCGCCTCGGGACAATTTTTCGTCTGCGAGACTTCCGCCGAAAATCTGCCCGCCGAACTGGAACGCCTGCAACCCTCCGAAATCTTGCATGCCGAGAACGCTGCCCTGCAAGCCAATATCCATGCGGCTTACAGACCACTCCCTGATTGGCATTTCGACCTCGAAACCGCGCGGCGCGCGCTGTGCCAGCAATTTGCCACGCTTGATCTGGCCGGCTTCGGTTGCGACGGTTTCACCTTGGGGCTGGAAGCTGCCGGAGCGCTGCTCGGGTATGCGAAGCTCACGCAAGGGCAGAACATCGCCCATGTGCGCAGTATGCAGATATATAGCGCAGACCAATACGTGCGCATGGATGCCGCGACCAGGCGCAACCTGGAAATCACCCAGACCTTGCGTGGCGAGCCCTCCCCTACCCTGCTGTCGCTGCTCGACACCTGCGCCACCAACATGGGCAGCCGCCTGCTGCACCACTGGCTGCACCATCCGTTGCGCGACCGAGCCATCCTGCGCGCAAGATTGGATGCGGTGGGCAAGTTGGGTGACACCCCCCCTGAAGTGGGTCAAGCAGGCAATCCGCGAAGCGGGTACTCGAACAAGGGGAGGCTGGGAGGGGTTTATCGCATCGTCCATGAACAACTCAAACCCTGCGTGGATGTGGAACGTATCACCGCCCGTATAGCCCTGCGTAGCGTCCGGCCGCGCGACCTCTCAGGGCTGCGCGATACGCTGTCCACCTTGCCGCAACTGCATGCCGCGCTGGCAGCGTGTGATTCGCCGCTGATCAAGCAACTGGCCGATGCTCTCTACCTGACAGCTCGGGCTGAGCAACCAATATCCGTTCGCCCTGAGCCTGTCGAAGGGCGGGCATCCACAGGCTCAGCCCGAACGGAGAAAAGTGAGCTTGTTTCTATTTTGCAGCGCACATTAAAACCCGAACCTTCCAGCGTCCTGCGCGAAGGCGGCGTGATCGCCGACGGCTTCGATGCCGACCTGGACGAACTGCGCGGCATCCAGACCCNNGCACCGGCATCGCCACGCTGAAAGTGGAATACAACCGCGTGCATGGTTTCTACATCGAGGTGACGCACGCGCAGAGCGCCAACGTGCCGGACGACTACCGCCGCCGCCAGACGCTGAAGAACGCCGAGCGCTACATCACGCCGGAACTCAAGACCTTCGAGGACAAGGCGCTGTCTGCCAACGAACGCGCACTGGTGCGCGAGAAATTCCTCTACGAACAGTTGCTCGACCAACTCGCCCCATTCATCCCGCAACTGCAACGCATCGCCGCCGCCATCGCCGAACTCGACGTGCTCGCCACCTTCGCCGAACGTGCCGCCACGCTGAACTTTAGCGCACCGCAGTTTTCCGATGAACCGCAAATCAGCATCACTCAAGGCCGCCATCCGGTGGTGGAAGCGCAAGCCAGGGAAAAAAATCAAGGCCAGTTCACGCCGAACGATGCCACGCTCAACGACGCGCGCCGCATGCTGCTGATCACCGGCCCGAACATGGGCGGCAAGTCCACCTACATGCGCCAAGTCGCGCTGATCGCGCTGCTCGCGCATGTCGGCAGCTTCGTCCCCGCACAAGCTGCGCTGCTCGGCGAGATCGACCAGATCTTCACGCGCATCGGCGCATCCGACGACCTTGCCAGCGGGCGCTCCACCTTCATGGTCGAGATGACCGAGGCCGCCAACATCCTGCACAACGCCACGGAAAAGAGCCTGGTGCTGGTGGACGAGATCGGGCGCGGCACGAGCACCTTCGATGGCCTCGCCCTCGCCTACGCCATCGCGCGCCACCTGCTGGAAAAGAACCGCAGCTACACCCTGTTCGCCACGCATTACTTCGAACTCACGCGGCTCGCCGAAGAATTCGCCCAACTCGCCAACGTCCACCTCGCCGCCATCGAGCACCAGCACAGCATCGTGTTCCTGCATTCCGTGAACGAAGGCGCGGCCAGCCAGAGCTACGGCCTGCAAGTCGCCGCGCTCGCAGGCGTGCCCAACGATGTCATACGCGCCGCCAAGAAACAACTGCTCAAGCTGGAACAAAACAGCGCCGCGCAGAATCCGCAGGGCGACCTGTTCGACAAAAAACCGGAGATGCCGGAACCGGAAGAGCATCCGCTGCTGGCGGCATTGCGCATAGTGCAGCCGGATGAATTGAGCCCAAAGGAAGCGCTGGAAAGGCTGTATCAGTTGAAGAAGCTGGTGTAGCCCTGTTCTGCGGCAACAATGCTAAACTGCGCACAAACAATGCGTCCAAAACTGCGACATGGAATGTAAAACGCTGCACTTTTCCCGCCACGCTTTCGAGCGCATGTTTCAGCGCGGCATTGATCCGGCGGCAGTTGCGCGCATCGTTGCAGAAGCTGAAGCCATATTTGAATACCCGGACGACAAACCATTCCCCAGCGCGCTACTGCTGGGTTTTTATGGCAAACAGGCGATTCATGCAGTTGTCGCGCGTTCAGGACAAGGCGACTGCCACCTGGTCACCCTATACTGGCCTGATCCGGCAATCTGGGATGAGACGTTCAAACGAAGGAGAGCATGATGAAATGCACGATCTGCAAAACCGGAGAGACCCACCCCGGCACAACCACCGTCACACTGCAACGCGATAATAGTGTGGTCGTCATCCGCGACGTGCCCGCAGAAATCTGCGAAAACTGCGGCGAATACTATTTGAGCGAACCCACCGCCAGCCGTGTGTACGCCGATGCTGACGCAACCGCTCGGCGGCACGTGGGGGTTGAAATTCAGAGGTATGCAGCCTAAGAGAAACCGTGGTCTGTCCCTGAATACTCCTTACGTTTCATACCAACTCCTTGGTAACCTGACCCGGCAGGCGATGGCGAAAATAAATCTGCCCCTTTTTTCTGAAAGGCGCGCGACGTGGCATGGTATATCTTCAGCCGAAGAGAAAAACTACATGCTATCAGAAAGCCGTGCCCCCTATTGTTCTTGCCGCATTTCTTGCAGGCTTGGTTTTATTGGACGACGTTGAAATAGGTTTGTTTTGACTAACAGGCGGTAGCGGCTACAATAAAGACCTTAGTTCCCAAGGCGTAAATCTATGAATACATCAGTTTTGAACCAAGTCCCCAAAGGCGAAGACCTGACACGTGCGGTTTTGGAAATGGAAGAACATGATTCGCGGCTGCACGACAAGGCGCAGATTCAGCGTGGGCTTGATGCGTCCAATGACCCGAACGCACCCAGGACAGCACACGCCGATTTCATGACCGAACTGAAAGCCGAACTCATGAGCCGGATAGATGCGCGATAGTTATCGAATAGAGTGGCTGGAACCGGCAAAGCAAGACCTGCGCGACATCGTTTTCTACCTGATAGACAAAGCACCGCTCGTCGCAATCGGGATACAGGAAGAATTCGACAGCCAACTGTCCGTACTGGAAAAGTTTCCGCACATCAGCCAAGAGAATGCCTATTTTGACGGCGTTTTAGACTTCAGGATAAAAGGATTACCCTACGTTGCAGTCTATAAAGTTTCCCCGGAAAGACGCGCCGTTGAAATATTGGCCGTGCTGCATGAGCGGAAAAATCGGGCTGATTCCAAAAACTACCGGTTCTGACGAAGATTTTCTGGCGCATGCGTGATTGCAAGACCCCGGCTTCATTCTGAAAAAACAATTTGAACACGGCCCTCATGGCACTACCTTAAGCCCACGCTGCCCGCATTTGCATGATTCGATCCTTGGCGATGT
>CXWL01014972.1_pt1 | contig 11692 bp, 7 predicted proteins | sample 590931 | NCBI WGS metagenome assembly CXWL01 (sample SAMEA3498368, study PRJEB10139) | groundwater metagenome | biome: water well; material: biofilm material | place: Germany | collected 2015-04-27 | reverse complement strand
CAGCATGGAGGTATGTTTACTGATTTGCTTTGAAATAATTGATCAAGCCGTTAGTGGAAGCATCATGCGAAGCCACTGGGGCTTCTTGCTCCAATTCGGTCAGGATTTTTCCGGCCAGTTGTTTGCCCAGTTCCACGCCCCATTGGTCAAATGGATTGATGTTCCAGATCACGCTTTGCACAAAAACTTTATGCTCGTACAGTGCAATGAGCGCGCCCAATGTTTTAGGGTCGAGTTTTTTGAACAAAATGGAAGTGGTCGGACGATTTCCGGGGAAAACTTTATGCGGCAATAGCTGTTCCAGAGATTCACCGCTTAACCCTTGTGACACCAATTCAGCACGCACTTCCTGTGCATTCTTACCAGCCATCAATGCCTCAGTCTGGGCAAAGAAATTGGCCAATAATATGCGGTGATGTTGCGCCAGCGGATGATGGCTTTGGCAAGGGGCCAGGAAATCAGCCGGAACAGTTTGTGTCCCTTGATGCAATAGCTGGTAAAAAGCATGTTGGCCGTTGGTTCCCGGTTCGCCCCAAACAATTGCTCCGGTCGCATAATCAACAGCTTCTCCATCACGGGTAATGCGCTTGCCATTACTCTCCATTTCCAATTGTTGTAAATAGGCGGGGAAACGGTGCATGGACTGATCGTACGGCAGCACTGCATGCGCTGACGTACCGAAAAAATTAATTTGCCAGATACCGATCAAACCCAGCATAACCGGGAGGTTTTCTGCGAACGGGGCTGTGGCAAAATGCTGATCCATTTCGTGGGCGCCCGCAAGCAACGAATAAAAATTGTCCATGCCGACAGCCAAAGCAATCGGTAAGCCAATTGCTGACCATAATGAATAGCGCCCGCCCACCCAATCCCAGAACTCAAACATGTTATCCGGATTAATGCCGAATTTCTCCACGGCGGAACGGTTAGTGGATACTGCGACAAAATGCAGCGCGATATCTTTTTCACTGCCACCATGAGCCAGAAACCATTGTCGCGCAGAATTTGCATTGGTGAGCGTTTCTTGCGTGGTGAATGTTTTCGAGGCAATCACAAACAATGTTGTGGCTGGATCAAGATGCCGCAACGTTTCGGTTAGCTGCGAGCCATCAATGTTTGAGACAAAATGTGGTGTGATGCCGTTTAATTGATAGGGTTTGAGCGCTTCGGTCACCATTACCGGGCCGAGATCCGAGCCGCCGATGCCAATATTAACGATATCGGTAAAAATTTTTCCGGTATAGCCTCTGTGCGCGCCACTGTGTATGGCGCCTGAAAAGCGCTCCATCTGTTTCAATACACGCTTAATCTCAGGCATGATCGCTACGCCATCCACTTCAATGGGTTGTTCGCCACGTAGCGCAATATGCAGTGCGGCACGGTGTTCCGTTGAATTGATCTTTTCTCCCGAGAACATAAGCGTAATCCAGCTTGGCAGTTGTTGCTGATGCGCTAGCGCCAGCAGTAAATCCACTGTTTCAGGAGTGATTGGCTGTTTCGAGAAATCGATCAGAATATCATTGAAATTGAGAGAGAATTTCTCAAAGCGCTGCGGATCGTTGTGGAATAACGCACGCAAATGTTGCCGTGCCATGATAGGTTGATGTGCTTGTAAGGCAAGCCAAGCAGGTGATTGAGTAAGAGATGACATAGGTTTGTTTTAATCGCTGAGGATCATGAATCTAAAGTGGGTAATCGCTGGATTAGTTTCTCATACCGCACGGCTAAATTTCCCTTGCATTGATTTCCAGTGTGATAACCAATTCTTGAGCCGTGATCGGCCATTCCAACAAGAGCGTAGTTGCCTGCATAATTTTTTCAAATCCGCTCTCGGATTGTGATACCGAGAAGTGCGGTTGTGCAATAAACGTCACAGGGGAGGAGGTTTTGAGCACGACGCTGCCGCCTAACGTGTCATCGTCCAGTGTTATTTCAATCAAACCTGCCAGTTCAAGCACTTGTCCGAAACCGCCCGGAATTTCTCCCCGGTAAATATAACGTCCGCCCATTCCATCGCAACTTGGCATAGCGAGATTAATTTCGGTACTGAACACTTGCGCCATTTTGGCGGTAAAACGATAGGCGACTTGTAGTTGATTATTGTCAAGCAGGATGTGTTTGTGAATCGGATACGCGGTGTTTTCGGATTGAAAGTGGTTATTTTCAAGTGCTGCTGCTTTGGATCGATAGGTGATAAACGTGCCATCCAGACGATCTACGAACAAACTTCTGGGGTGGTCGTCCGCTTCGATATCTTCTGCGCTAATCTCGTGCTTATAGCTGATTCTGTCATGCGCCGAAGCAATTCCCGAGGCAGCATGGTTGGATACNNATGCGGAAGATACAAACCGCCGAACAGGCCATGCCAATAGGCATCATTGGCTTGAGATTCATAGAGCTTTTGCTGCATCAGGTTCGTACGATGTTTTTCCGGCAATGCATCCAATCGCGTAGAAAGCCCTAACATGCGCTTGTGCATCCAGTTCGATTCAGGATAACGTGAAAAAAAGTTTTTCCAAATGCCACCGCGCAGGAATGCTTTTTTGTGTTCATACCAGCCACTTGCCTTGGCCTGTTGCACCAGATCTGCGTAGGTATTGGCAGATTGGGCAGGCAACGTCCATTCATTCATTTCAATATAGGATACTGTGGGTAGATAGACTATACCCCGTGTTTTTTCACCAGCATGATATTCGCTGTAGTGCCGGGTGCGGATTTTTGTTGATGCGAGCACGCCTTGGATAAATTGCTCAAGCCAGCCTTTCTCATAAACCCATTGATAGGTTTCCGGCCAGATACCAAATTTCTCAATGTCATCAAAATAAATTGCCGCGGCGCTGGAGTTTGGTAAATGATTATCTGCCAATGATTCCAGATAGGCGATCGTTTCCGCAACGGGGGAAAACGGAATTTTATAGCGTAGATTCTCAGAAATAGGGAACAAATCGAGTGTTCGTGTATCTTCCTCAGTGGTGAAAAAACCATTTAATTCCTCAGGTGCTCTGCCAGCACAGAGAAAATGGTAGTCATCGACAATCACATAACGGATTCCACAATCCGCGAGTGCCGGGACTACGGTTGATTCCCACACGCGCTCTGTCAGCCATGCGCCTTGCGGGCGTTGCCCTAGCTTTGCTGCCAGTTTGTTGGAGAAGGTTTGAATTTGTCCGATCCGGTCACGGTTTGGAATAACCGCCAGAACCGGTTCAGTATCGCCCGCGCCGAACAACTCGACTTGTTTCCGCAGGACCATTTCATGCAGTAGCGCCATGTCTTCAGGATAATATTGCATCAGGTAATCGAGCAACCAACCAGAGAAATGGACTGCAAAACGAAAGTCCGGATAGCGATAAAGTACTTGTAGAAAGGGTCTGTAACAACGCAAGTGTGCGTCGGTCAGCACACTGGGAAAATTGCCGACGGGTTGATGTGCGTGAACACCAAAAAGTAGCGATACAGGTTGTGACATTCAATTATTCCGGTAATCGTTTTAAAAACCTGGGCAACCGAAAACCCAATCTCAATCGCTGCGCAATGCAGCTTGAAATCAATCAGGTGTTATGAAGATCGCCGCATGGCGCCGCTTGTTTCTGTTTGTTCATTCCCTTTACTAATGGGCTCAAGTATTGTTGCAGGTGTTGGCAGTTTAAGTAAAAGATAAAGATTAATCAGATTCTTTCTGAACAACTGATCGAAACTGGCCACCGAATGTGCTGGATTGTAATCACCAAACCACCAGAACCAGTCGGAACTTTCACAAGATGCCAGTTGCCGGCTGGCTAGGATTTTTTCTTCATCAGTCAGCTGGCCGCTCTGCATCACCAGATCAAAACTATTTTTGGCCGCACAAAGCATGTCCCAGGCGCAATTTTTTTCCTTGTCACCAATCCACGTAGAAAATGTTCCATATACCCAGCTACCGGCAGCTAGTGTTGTTAATGTCGTAATATTATCTCTATTTTCAGCATGGGCAATATAGTCACGATACGTTGTGGTGCGGATAAATGGGTGGTTGTCGAGTAAACTGTAGAGATCATCAAGAAAATAAAATCCGTTGTAAGGATAGGATTCCCAAGCATTTTCACCATCCAGTATGATGCTGACAACCGGGTTTTGATCAGCCGGTGTGTTATGGTAAATGCGTTCCAAAGATTGTACAAAATTTTCCGCTGCATCACGTCCAAACCATTTGGAATATTCAAAACCGATCAAATCGGATAAATGATCATCACGAAAGAAACAAGAGACTTGTTCTGCCTCGCCGGCAATCCGGTAGGGGCGATATAAATAACTATTGCGATCCAGCAAGGACGCACCCGGGTAAGCGGCGCGCAGGCTATTCACCAGAACACCTTCCCCGCTGGCACTCCAATGGCAATTCTGCTCTGCCAGAATTTTTAATAGTGTGTTTGATATAGCGCCTTCAGCAGGCCAGATGCCGGAAGGCTTCTCGTTAAAACGCTGTGTGTGACTGGTGATTGCTGAGGACAGATGAAATGCGACACGCCCGCGTCCGCCTGGATAAGAATCGTGTGCTGGTAAGGCGACATCGGGTTGACTGTCCCGGGCGGAAGAAAAATCTATCATCAGCGGAGCAAGCGGATGATAATGCGGCGTGGTGGATAATTCAATTTGACCCGATTCAGAGAGTTTGCGGTAGCGTGGAATCAAATTCTGGATCAGTTCACCGATCAGATTGAACAATTGCAGCCGATCCGCATGCGAGAATCCATCGCTTTGCGCCATCAACTGCATCACGAGTTGGTTATTCCGGCGCACACTTTCACCCATCCAGGCCAAGTGATACCACACCAGCAGATCGGCCAGATATTGCCCGGAGAAGTAGGTTAATTCCCGCTCGCCGCGCTGACTCAGGGTGTTGTAGAGCTCATGCAGGCGCTTATAGGCGGGATAAGGTTTCAGCATCGTTTCATGATTGCTGAGAAAGCAGCTATCGAACAAATATAGCCGATCCTGCATAGTGATGTGTTCGAGATCGGGTTCGGCCAACAGACGCAACAGAGGACTACGTATCTGTCCTATGGAAAACTGTTCAGTGAAATCTTCCAATTGATCCAGAAGTACCGGGACAAAATTGATAACCGCTTTGGTTCCCGGATGCATCTCCAGGTGATAGGCCATATCGGTATAATCTTTGATGGCATGAAGGTAAACCCACGGTAAAACGAATTCTTTGGTTACATAATCCCGATAATCCGGTTGATGCATGTGCCATAACACGACAAGATTTAATTGCTTCATGTAAATATGAAAATACTTATGAAAATTTTCTGTAGTTAACGCACATGATGAACATTCTGCCCTAACATTTCCGGTGTAATCAATGTGATGCCTTTTTCAGTCACATAGAATCGTTTTCGGTCTTCTTCTGCATCATATCCCGCTACCAGTCCTTCAGGGATGATACATTGTTTTTCCACGACGACTCGTCGTAGACGGGCATATCGGCCTATTTCGACATTGGGTAGTATAACGGAATCTTCGACACTGCTATAGCTGCGCACTTTTACATTAGAAAATAGCAAAGAACGGCGTACCGTCGCACCGCTGATAATGCAACCGCCCGACACGGAAGAATCCAGTGCCTGACCACGGCGATCTTCATCATCAAAAACGAATTTGGCAGGCGGTAGTTGTTCTTGGTGTGTCCAAATTGGCCAATCTTCATCGTAGAGGTTGAGTTCCGGGGTCACCGTAGTCAGATCAAGATTAGCTTCCCAATAAGCATCCACCGTTCCCACATCGCGCCAGTAAGGTATTCCTGATGCCATATTCACGCAACTGTTTAAAAACCGGTGTGCGAATACGCGATAACGAGGCACCATATAGGGAATCAGGTCTTTGCCAAAGTCATGCGACGACTCATTAATTTTACTGTCACGAATTAATTGTTCATAAAGGAACGCGGCATTAAAAACATAGATTCCCATACTCGCCAGTGCTTTTTGGGGTTGACCGGGGATCGGCGCTGGATTTTCTGGTTTTTCAGCAAAACTGGTCACCTGCCATTCATCGTTCACACCCATGACGCCAAAAGCACTGGCTTCTTGCAGTGGAATTTCGAGACAGGCCACTGTCATGTCAGCCCCTTTCTCCAGATGCTCAGCCAATAATTTGCTGTAATCCATTTTGTAAATATGATCTCCTCCCAGGATGAGAACATACTTTGGATCGTGGCGTAGCAGGATATCGAGATTTTGGAAAACCGCGTCGGCTGTTCCTTGATACCAGGTTTCTGTGGTCCGTTGCTGCGCAGGTAGCAGTTCGACAAATTCTTTAAAGCGCCCATCGAGAAAGCTCCAGCCGTGCTGGATATGACGGATCAGGCTCTGTGACTTGTATTGCGTAACCACGCCGATACGCCGGACGCCCGAATTAACACAGTTGGAAAGCGGGAAATCAATGATGCGGAACTTCCCGCCAAAAGGAACCGCCGGTTTGGCACGCCAATCCGTCAATTGATGCAAACGGCTGCCCCGCCCGCCCGCTAATATCAATGCAAGGGTATTGTGTGTCACACTGTTGTGGAAGCGTGTGCTGGTTGTGGATTCTGCTTGGGATTCGTTCGCATACATCCGTTCTTTATTTTCCATAGCGATGTAACCCTCCCCGATTCATCTCAATATATAGTATCGCATTATGGTATTTTCTTACACCTTACTTTTATTTTAATTGTTAATCGCAGTATAAGTAGTATAAGGTGGCAGGCAAACTATAATTCATTCTATACCAGTTAACCAGTCTATCAAATGTGATCACCCTACATAAAACCAATTCATTGCAGAACGCACTGCTGAACGCGCAGCTCCACGATCCATTTGCGTATCTTGGATTGCACAAGGAGCATGGCCAGTCTTTGGTGCGCGTATTCCGTCCCTATGACGTGAATGTATGGGTCAAGACAGCCATCGGTTTTGAGCCGATGAAACGTATTCATCCGCATGGGATTTTCGAGTGGCATGGGGAATCGCCGCCTGATATGCCGTATCGATTGCGGGTCGAAGAAAAAGGGGCAAAGCATACCGTCTATGAAACGTATGATCCGTATGCTTTTCCATCGCAGATTTCTGATCATGATTTGTATCTGTTTAATGAAGGTAAGTTGCGGCAGGCTTACCGGATGCTCGGCGCGCAGCAGGTCAGGAATGCCGGCGTCGACGGCATGCGTTTCTCGGTATGGGCACCCAACGCCGGGCGTGTCAGCGTAGCCGGTGACTTTAATCGCTGGGACGGGCGCATTCACCCGATGGCGGTACACCACGCCAGCGGTGTCTGGGAACTGTTTATTCCGGGATTGCTGCCGGATTCACTCTACAAATACGAAATCTGCAATCGGGATAGCGGAGAAATCGTTCTCAAAACGGATCCTTATGCCAATCGCTATGAACTGCGCCCCAACACGGCAGCACTGACGCCAGCCAGCAGCGCCTACGAGTGGTCCGATACAGCGTGGATAGCGAATCGCAGCAATTGGGACTGGTTGCATGCGCCATTAAATATTCTTGAAATGCATGCCGGATCGTGGAAACGGCATCCGGATGGCCGTTTTTACACCTACCGGGAATTGGCGCAGCACCTGCTGCCATATGTGCAGGAAATGGGCTATACCCATATCGAATTAATGCCCGTTTCAGAGCATCCGCTGGATGAGTCGTGGGGTTACCAAACCACCGGCTATTTTGCGGTTACCAGCCGCTACGGCTCACCCGATGATTTCCGGTTCTTCGTCGATGCTTGCCACCAGGCAAATATCGGAGTGATCCTCGACTGGGTTCCCGCGCATTTCCCGCAAGATGCCTTTGCACTGGCGCGTTTTGACGGCACGGCATTGTATGAGCATGAAGACCCGCGACTTGGATTTCACCAGGATTGGGGCACTTATATCTTCAATTACGGGCGAAACGAGGTCAAATCATTTCTGATATCCAGTGCGCATTACTGGCTATCCGAATTTCATCTGGACGGATTGCGTGTCGATGCGGTGGCTTCCATGCTGTATTTGGATTACTCGCGCAAAGAAGGCGAATGGCTGCCGAATAAGTACGGCGGCAGGGAGAATCTGGAAGCGATTGATTTTCTGCGTGAGCTGAATATTATGGTGCACGAGGAGTTTCCGGGTGCGTTGACCCTAGCAGAAGAATCCACCGCTTGGCCGGCCGTATCGCGCCCAACCTATGTCGGCGGCCTGGGGTTTTCGATGAAATGGAATATGGGCTGGATGCACGACACGCTGTCCTATATGCAACAAGACCCCGTCCACCGGCGCTATCACCACGATAAACTGACCTTCAGCCAACTGTATGCATATACAGAAAACTTTGTATTGCCGTTCTCACATGACGAAGTGGTGCATGGAAAAGGCTCTCTCTTCAACAAAATGCCCGGCGATGCCTGGCAAAAATTTGCCAACGTACGCCTATTGTTTGTCTTCCAGACCACTTGGCCGGGCAAAAAGCTTAATTTCATGGGCAATGAATTCGCCCAGAAACTGGAATGGCGCGTGAGCCATGAGCTGGATTGGCCATTGCTACAACAACAGCAGCACGCCGGAGTACAGGCCGCACACCGTGATTTGAATCAGTGTTATAAAAACACCCCTGCCTTGCATCAGCTCGACTTTGCCGCCGAAGGCTTTAGCTGGATCGATTGCCAGGACGACGATCAATCCGTGATCAGCTACCTACGGCGTGCCAAAGACGGTACATTTGTATTGGTGATTCTCAACTTCACCCCGGTTCCGCGCAGCGCTTATCGAATCGGTGTTCCCGCCAGCGGTATTTACCGGGAAATCTTCAACAGCGACTCCACTTATTATGGTGGCAGCAACCTCGGCAATTTAGGCAATATTGCCAGCGTACCAATGCCCTGGATGGGATTTTCTGATTCGATCGCGATTACGCTGCCGCCGCTGGCGGGGGTTGTTTTTTGTTTGCAGCAACCGTGAACGTATGAATCTAGCCGGAATGTAATCTGTTTATAATGCCGGGCATTGCAAATCCAAAAACAACGATGAACGATATTTTTATAGGTTATTCGAGCAGTGACTCCGCCATTGCTGAGCGATTGATGCAGCGATTCCAGGAAGAAGGCTGGAAGGTTTTCATCGACCGGCAAACGCCGGTGGGCCGGAAGTGGCACAAGGAAATCGAACGGGAATTGCATGCCGCGCGGGCAGTGGTGGTGCTATGGTCGGCCGCATCGCGCGATAGCGATTTTGTGCTGGAAGAAGCGGAATACGGTAAGCGCAAAGACATTCTTTTTCCGGCTTTCATCGAGCGCGTGGAATATCCGTATGGATTTGGTCGCATCCAGACAGCCGATCTGATGGGATGGAGTCATCAAATGGAACACGCTGGATTGGTTCAGTTATTGGCATCGTTGCGGGTGCATTTGAATGGTATCGGTACTGAATCACTGCATTCCGCTGTACCCATCCAACCTGTACTCAAACCCGGTCAAACCTTTCGTGACCCGTTGCAATCCGGCGGCGAAGGGCCGTTGCTGACAGTAATTCCCGCGGGCCGTTTTTTGATGGGATCACCTGAGAGTGAACCTGGAAGAGATGATGATGAAGGTCCGCAACATGAAGTAATTATTGCGCAACCTTTTGCACTAGGCGTCTATGCCGTCACCTTCTCGGAATACGACCGCTTTTGCGAAGCAACCGGCAAAGAAACACCGAGTGATTACGGCTGGGGGCGGGAAAATCGTCCGGTTGTCGACGTTTCTTGGCATGATGTGCAAGTGTATTGCGGTTGGTTGAGCAAGCAGACCGGCCAATCCTATCGGCTGCCGAGTGAAGCCGAATGGGAATACGCTTGCCGTGCCGGAACCAAGACGCCTTTCTATACTGGGAAAACGATCAATTCCGATCAAGCCAATTCTGGCAGGAAACATGAAAAAACATTACCGGTTGGGTCGTTTGCGCCGAATGCGTTTGGTTTATACGACATGCATGGCAACGTGTGGGAGTGGACACAGGATTGCTGGCACGAGAACTATCAAAACGCACCAGTCGATGGTTCGGTTTGGTTGGAAGCCAATGGTGGCGATTGTAGTCGCCGGGTGGTTCGGGGCGGTTCGTGGTTCGACGATCCGCAGGGCTTGCGATCGGCTGACCGTAGCTGGAACGGCACCGATGAGGCCGACGACTTCCTGGGTTTTCGTATTGCCAGGGTTTTTTGATCTTTGTTCTTTGTGCTTTGACCCTTTGCGGGGTGCAGGGGCGTAGCCCCTGCTGGTTTTGGGTAGGGTAGAAAAAGCGAAGCGCCATAGAACGGAGTTTTGATCACAAATACCCTACTGTTAGACTTCAGAATGGTCAAGAAAGAGTGAAGTGTCAATTCAAAAGAAGGTGTGTAGTTTGCTGAAATAATGGCATTACGCATAAAGACCAAAATACCCTTGTCAGTGGATCTTGGGTGGGATTTTGAACCGGCTGGATTGCATCTTCGGTCAATCACTCCGACACAATTTCAATCAACACTTCATTCGGATTGGCCGGTTCGCCTTTAACGACGTGCACGGCTTTGACGATACCGGCAATTGGTGCGGTAATTTCCGTTTCCATTTTCATTGCTTCCGTGACCAATACCGGTTGTCCGGCGGTAACCCGTTGATCGACTTTGACTAACACGTCAAGAATATTGCACGGCATGCTGACGACCACGTCACCTTTGGCGGAAGGGCGGGGGCGTTTGCTGGCAATGGTGCTTTGTACGGCGCCTTGTGTGCCGCCACCTAAAACGATTTCATCAAGTGTTTCGACGACGATTTCCTCCGGCACACCATCCACCATAAAATAAAAATGACGCAGGGATTCATTTTTAGGACTGGTTCCGGTGACTTTGACGTGGTAAGACTCGCCATGCAGTGCCACGTTGAATTCGGTGGGGGCTTTTTGCACACCGCCAGCGATGGTTGATGCGAGTTCCAAAGGTTCAGGAACCAGATGACCGGTTGAGCGTAATTCCAGAAACTGTTTGCCGACTTCCGGGAACATCGCGTAGCTCAGCACGTCTTCATCGTTCAGCGCCAAATGGCCGATTTCCCGGCGCAGATGCTCGAATTCCGGTTTCAGCAGATCGGCGGGGCGGCAGTCGATAATGTCTTCCTTACCGATGGCGCGTTTTTGCAGTTTGGCATCAATTGGTGCCGGTGCTTTGCCGTAGCCGCCTTGCAGATAACGCTTCACTTCGTTGGTGATGGTGTCATAGCGCTTGCCGGTCAATACGTTGAGCACCGCTTGCGTGCCGACGATCTGCGATGTTGGCGTGACCAGCGGCGGATAGCCTAGGTCCTTGCGTACGCGTGGAATTTCCGCATAAACCTCGTTGATGCGATTCAGCGCGTTGCGTTCCTGCAATTGATGGGCCAGATTGGAAATCATGCCTCCCGGCACTTGGAACACGTGCACGCGGGTATCGACGCCGGTGAACTCGCTCTCAAAGCGATGGTATTTTTTGCGGATTTGTGCGAAATAATCGTTCACTTCCTGCAGTTTTTGCAGATTCAAGCCGGTGTCGTAATCCGTGCCTTGCAATGCCATGACCAGGGTTTCGGTCGGTGGATGACTGGTGCCGCCTGACCATGACGACAGTGCCGTATCGATATACCGGCAACCGGCTTCGATGGCTTTCAGCTGGCACATTTCCGCTAAACCGGCGGTGGT
>CXWL01014792.1_pt1 | contig 11693 bp, 11 predicted proteins | sample 590931 | NCBI WGS metagenome assembly CXWL01 (sample SAMEA3498368, study PRJEB10139) | groundwater metagenome | biome: water well; material: biofilm material | place: Germany | collected 2015-04-27 | reverse complement strand
GTTGGAGGAACCTGTCATGGCCCACCACAAGCGACACCTGAGGTTGGCGCTGCGCCTGCATGCCGCCTACAGGCACAACCTCACCATCGGGCGCTACGCACAACTGGCCGGCTGCATCTGCCGGCTGGAGAGTCATTGGGACTCCCTGAACCAGTATCTGAGGCGGATCGCCACGGTCATCGGCCGGGGCTGGCTNNCGGCTGGGCGCTGCCGGGCAGCAGATCTGCTGCAGCCACTTCGAGCGCGAGGAGGTCGAGAGACAGTTGAAGGAGCTGTCGGATGGCGTTGACCGGATCACCTGGTCCGACGACCCTGACCACTGCGACATCGCATCCCTGTGCGATGACGTGAAATCCCTCGAAACGGAATTCGCCGACATGGATTGGGACACCCATGAGCTGTGGGTTAGAACCGACCCCATTGTCCTGGAAGACGTGTACCTCGGTCCATTCGAGATCCACTTGCCCTTCACCTGTTTGGGCGGCGCGCCCGGCAGCATGGAGTTCAGGATCGTGGCGACCGATCCGCATCCTTCCGCCAAGCGGGAGGATGTCGTCCACCCTCACGTGGAGTCCGGCCACCTGTGTGAAGGGGATGCTACCGCGCCGATCTCCAGAGCGCTCGAACAGGGGCGACTTCTGGACTTCTTCCAGATCGTGCGGAGCGTGCTCAACACCTACAACGCCGATTCCCCGTACGTGAAGCTGGAGAATTGGGAGGATGGCGGCATCCAGTGCGCAGATTGCGGTTACGACGTGGATGACGACGAATCCTCGTTTTGTGAAGCATGTCAGTCGACTTACTGCGGCGAGTGCATCTATGGGTGCGGCCGGTGCTCCGACTATGTGTGCCGCGGCTGTTCGGTGCGGTGCCCATCGTGCGAGGAGCGGTATTGCGGCGGCTGCATGCTGACTTGTTCGACGTGCAAGAAGGAACTGTGCAATGGATGTGTAAACGATGACGGGATCTGCGAATCCTGCCAAGCGGAGCAGCAGGCCCAGGAAGGAATAACTGACAATGACGACTCAACCCAACAACCCCCAACCCCCGGCAACGGGGAACAACAAGGAGAAGGCGCCATCATCGCCGAGCCTCCGGCCAGCAACGCAGCCTGAGCGCAGGCGGGAGCAACCGATGCTGTGGTTTACGCCGGCGGCCTGGATCCAGCTTAACTGGCTGGCCCATGCCGGCAACGTGGAGATCGGCGGGTTCGGGCTGACGCTCGATCCCCGCCAGCTGCTGATCAGCGAGTTCCACTTGATCGAGCAGACCTGCAGCTCGGTGACCGTGGCGTTTGAGGATACGGCAGTGGCCGATTACTTCGAGCAGATGGTCGATGCCGGCCACAAGCCCGAGCAGTTCGCCCGCATCTGGCTGCACAGCCATCCCGGCGACTGCCCTTTACCCAGCCATACCGATGAACAGACCTTCCAGCGGGTCTTTGGATCATGCGATTGGGCGGTCATGTTCATCGTGGCCAAAGGCGGCGCCACCTACGCCCGGCTGCGCTTCGGGGTAGGACCGGGCTGCCAAGTGCTGATCCCCGTCGGAATTCGATGGGATCTGCCCTTGGGAATACTCGATGAGGATGCCTGGGCAGACGACTACGCCGCAAAGGTGAACGACATCGAGGAGCTGGCCGGCACGTGGCCGGCCTGGTGGGATGAAAAACCGACACCAGGCGACCGCCGCGCAGAGGCAAGGGAGGTTGCCGAACTGGATGCATGGGATGAAGCGTTGTGGCGCGACCATGCCATCGATGAGTCCCGCGAAGCAGCCAGGGAGGTGATGCATGAACGCTACGACTGAAGCCCACGTCGGTAACGAGCATGGATCATCATTCGCCGATCGTCACCAGCGGCAGTCGGGAATCCTCGATCCCGAGAAACTCCGGGACTGCCCGGTGACCATCATCGGGGTCGGCGCCATCGGTCGCCAGGTTGCCCTGCAACTGGCGGTCATGGGTGTCAGCCCGCTGACGCTCATCGATCACGACCAAGTTGAGGCCGTTAATCTCGGCGCCCAGGGTTACCTTGAAGATGATCTGGAAAGGCCCAAGGTCGAGGCCACCGCCGACATGGTCAACCAGCTCAACCGGGAGGTGGCGGTGTATTCCCGCCATCGCCGGTTCCTGAAGAGCGAAGATGCGGCCGAACGGATCTTCTGCTGCGTCGATTCCATCGATACCAGGAGGCACATCTTCTACGCCATGAAGAATCAGATGCGGTTCTTCTGCGATGGCAGGATGTCCGCGGAGTCGCTTCGGGTGCTGACCGTCTGCGATGGCCGCGGCATGGCGTACTATCCGACGACCCTGTTCGATGAGGGCGAGGCGTTCCGCGGCGCCTGTACGGCGCGGACCACCTATTACGCGGCCAACATCGCCGCGGGAATCATGGTCTCGTGCTTCGCGCGCTGGCTGCGTCGAATCCAGCCGCCCCTGGACCTGTCGCTCAACCTGCTGGCCGACGAGCTGGTTGTCGAGGAGCCGGCAGCAATGGCTTAGAGCCAGAGTTTTGTGCATGCACAAAATCTCAAGGCCCATCGCCGAACAGGGCGAGCGCGTCAACGCTTCATCAGGCCCACTGACCGCTCGTCGCACATCTCCTCCAAACCCGTCCATTGTTCCCAAACCAAGTCCGTAAGTCTGACCCTACCGGTCAGAGAAAGGAGGAAACCCCCTGCATGAGAGAATCGTTCGGCCGAATCATCGGCATCGCCCTGATTCTGCTGATTCTGTCGTCCCTGATGGCGACGTGCCTGTCCTCCGGTCCATCATCGATCGATCCGCGCGTAATCAATCGCCAGTATGAAATCGTCAACGAGACGGTTGATCTGCTGCACGAGGAAATCGCAGCCTCCCGCGCACCAAGCCTCGGGCCGTTCTTGTTGTTCGTCTTCTCGATCCTGGTTCCGATTTGCGCGGCCGCCTGGTTGTTGTGGAGGGCGGAGCGCTCGGTGATCGGACAGGATCAGGAGATCCGCACGATGGTCCGCCTGGGACTGGGCGAACCCATCGTACGGACCTATCTGGAAGATGGGCGTCCGAAGCTGCGATTGCCTGGACCGGAAGACGCCGGACAACTAATTGGGCCGCCCCCCACGCGCGGCAGGCGAAGACACCGCCATCGGCGTAGGTGGCGGAAGAGGGCCGAGGATGAGACGCCGTTATCGGCGTCTCGTCCCCGGTTTAGAACCTATACACCTATACTGAGGAGGTAATTTTATGAAGAGTTTCGATACGAGGTCTTTCCGCAAGGCAGATGAAGCATCCCGCGCACAGGTCCAATCCTGGGAACGAGTTGGCCGGTTCGAAGATCGGGCGGCCACTTTTTTAACTATCCGACATGGCCGAGGCAATGATGCCTGCGGCTGAACCGTCTTCATTGCTTGAAGCACCGATGATGGGTCTTTCTGATCCCATCGACGACTTACCCGCGATGACGCTCGACACGCTCGTCGAGCAGATGATGGATCTCTTCAACATGATGGGACCGATGATGTAGTTCGGTTCCGTCAGCACCACCGCAAGCTACGACTGTTTTCGAGCATGTCGTGTCACAGGCGCGTGGCCTGTGACGCGGCGTGCTTTTTTTTCATGCGCCTTCACGCAGAGGAGAGAATCATGGGCGAACGAATGTCAGGCTGGATTCAGATCGGCGGCAAACTGCCGCGAACGCAGGCGGAGCAACTGTGCGCCGCCATTTCGACCGACAGCGTCAGCCTCGAATGGGGCGACGCCACGTTCGAGCCCAAGTCGCCCGAAGAGCTAATGGCCGCACGCAAGGATGAGCGGCTCTGGCTGTGCGACAACGAGGCTGCCTGGGGCGAATTCCCCGACATCGAGCAGGCCTGCCGCGAACTGGGGCTCGCCTACACCCGGTGCAGCGATGGCGCCAGCGTGTACGACGCCGAGCGCGTCGACTGGCAGGCGGGAATGGAATCGCCGCTGTCTCGAATCTGTAGCAACGAAAGTGGCACGAATATCCTTGTCGCCGAGGAATCCGTGCGGAACGCGTTGGAGGCACTCGAAGCCGGCAATGCTCTCACGGCGAAGCGCATCCTGCGGAGCCTGTGCCACGACATCCCGCCGGTCTCGCCGTTCGAGATCATCTGACGGCACTCCACTTCGCGCCCCCCCACTTAGCTTCAAATCACCCAGACCACGATGTCCACGGCTGATCCTGCGCGCTCGCGCAGGCCGTGGTCAACATCATCCTGCGACCCCATGCCCAGGAATGGAACGGTGTCGCCCAGACAACCGTACGGAGATACTGACATGACAACCATACAAGCCTGTGTAAATCCGAGACTCTTGAAGAAGGCGGACCGACTCTTTACCGGGACGCTGGACGGCAGGATCATCGAGATCCTGCAAAATGCCCGCCGGGCGGGCGCCACGAAAGTGGTGATTAGCAACGAAGACGACCTTGTCACCGTCCGTGACGATGGCCAAGGCATCGAAGACTTCGCCAAGCTGCTCGATCTGGGCGGCTCCGGTTGGGAGGAAGAGCTGGAGTCCAGTGAAGACCCCGCCGGCGTCGGATTGTTCTGCCTCACCCCGAGGCGAGTGACGATCCGCAGCAATAGCCGAATGGTCACGATTGAAACTGAATGCTGGACCGGCCAACCGGCCGATGTCCGCGATGATCCCCAACCGCGCTCGGGCACCATCCTGCAATTCACGGATGAACCGTGGACTAGGGAGACCGTCGAGCGCCATGCCGTGTTTTGCGGGATGGAGGTCATCGTTGATGGTCAGAGTTGTTCGAGCGAGAATTTCGTTTCAGACTCGGCAACTCACCATCCCGAATTGGGGTGCTGCATTGAAGTGCGAGCCGAAAAGGATCTCAGCGACTGGCACCGCCGCGCTCGAACGGATCGATACTACGGTCCCAACGTCCTGGTCAACTTCCACGGCCAGGTCGTCTCCTTCGATTATCGGCCGGTCAGCGAACGGGACCTGTGTATACAGGTAGACCTGTCGGGCGAGCCCACGGGCATCCGTCTCATGCTGCCGGCGCGAACGCGCCTGGTCGAAAACGAGTCGTACAAGCAACTCCTCGAAGCCCTCGAGCTGGAGGTCTATCGATTCATCCAGCGCCGCGGCCATCACACCTTGCTGTACAACGAGTATCTGCGAGCCCAAGAACTGGGCATCCAATTGCCGGAGGCCCAGCCCACATATACGGTCGGCTTGATCCACTCGGATATGGGGCCGGAGCCGGTCGAGTTAGCGATGCCCAAAGACTTTCCGCTGTCCGAGTGCTATCGCATGTCAGCGGAGGTGCTGAAGAGCGATGATTTCGTCGAAACCAACGCCCACCTGCTGGCCGCACTGGGTACCTTCGAGGCGCCATTCATTCCCATCTCGATCCACCAGAGCTATGACGGCTACAGCTGGGCGAACCTGCCCACCATCGATCGGGTCGAAATAAGGTTCGGCAAGGAACGTCACAGCGACTACCTCTGGTCCGGCCAACTCGCATGCGTTGACGACATCGTCATCACGGCACACATGAGCGATGGCGAGACCTTCTCCTCGTCCGTGTGCATGGGCATTCACGTGATGCCCCCCGAGGGAGACACCAAGTGGGGCGAAGAGCAGGTATTGGTCACCCCGGATTCCCGCGAGCGCCTGTCGGCTTGCGAAATCTGGTACCACCTCGGCGGGTTCTCCGAAGAGGGAGACACTTATGACTCGCAAAAATATGATTTCGAGCAGGAACTCGATCGATTCTGGGCCAATCTCATCGGCCCGGACGAAAACCTCCGGCGCCAGCTCCTCCGCGAGACCGACCACATCCAACCCGAATGGCACACCGTCACCATCACATCGAAGGGCGACGTTACCATTCACTTTACCGACGGCACCACCAAAACCCTCCAGCCGTCGTCCAGTTCCAAACTGTAATTCCGAGCAAGCAACAAGTTGACCTGGCTCGCTGATGCATGAGGCCGAAGATTCCTCGCGCGCTCGCGCGGACCTTGCCCATCAGCGTCCGGGTCCATTATTTCATTACCGAAAGGAGTGCCGAACCCATGTTCGATTCATTGAATCGCGTCGACTGGGACCTGCTTCATCAACAAAAGCGCGTCCAGATCGAACAGTTGAGCAGCGGCCAATTCAAGCCATCCGAAGCGGAAGCGTTGTCGGGCATCGTCCATTTGTTGGACGCTCTTCAGGACGATGCCGCGGCGGCCGGGCGATGGACATTTCCGGGAGACCCACCCAAGAAAGGAGGTGCGTGATGGCCACCAAACCCAACTGGCGCACCATGGCCCCGAAGATCATCTATGGGGCAAGGCACTTGTCCCCGGCTTCCCACTTTGAGAGGCAATTCCCACGTTGTGCTCGACCTATCCGGGGGTCGAGCACTTGATGAAACCTGATCCCCCATTTTCAAACGAGGTGTAACCATGAAAAACAACGAAACCAACAAGAAAACCAACCCCGCCCCCGCCAGCGAGACTGCTTGCAATCTCTTCGCACACCTCCCGCACACTTGCAATTGCGTCAAGGTCAATTGGGCTCACGGTTACTGAGTTGCAGCCCCGGTAGCGAGGCCACGAAATGGCGTGAACTCGCCATTTCTTGCGCCAAACCGACATTGAGTGTGCACAACAGGCCCATACTTCTAGCGATTGCGTTTTGTTGCCATGGGCGTTAAACTATCTTCTGACTTCCTGGGAAGAGGCAACATGTCGCGGTCTTGGGTAAGACCGGGTCGAATTGTGCTTGCCGGTCTCGTCATGGGGCTGGGCTTCCGGGCTACGTCGTATTCGCAGATCGAAGATCCGCCGTGGCGGACACATCCAGTCAAAAACTGTCAGTCCCATCGCGCTGCCTCGCTGCCCTGCGGGCCGGGAGCGCTGCTGCACATAATCCAAGCCGTCGACGACCAGCGCGCGGTCCGATCTGCGGCACTGATCGAATCGGATAGCGCCAGTCGCAAGGCGCAATGCAGTCTTGCCGAGCTTGACAAGCTCGCGCAAAAGTGTGGACTCGATGCGTTCGGCATCCAGGTTGGGGCATCGGCCCTCTCCTCCGTCTCGATGCCGGCGATCGCCCACGTTGAGCCGGGACACTTCGTCGCACTGTTAGGCGTTGATCGCGAACGTGTGTTGTTGATCGAGCCGGACGGCCGGGCCCAGTCAGTCCCTCGACTGCTCTTCGAACGGCGGTTCACGGGATGCCTGCTCTGTCTAAAGAGCGGTCGCCGCGGCGACCGTGTTTGGGCCTGGTCGCCACGGCGGCTCGACTAGGCGAGAGGTGAAAGATGAACGCTCAGAATCCATGGCGGGTTCCGCGTCGTGGTTCGACGAGGCTCACCGCAGGTGGTCTTCATGTGGCCCGAGCGGCCGCGCTGCTCATGGTAATGGCAGTTGTCGGTTGGATGGCGTTTCCCTCACGGCGCATCTCCCAACTCGAAGATCCGCCGTGGCGGGTGCCCGCAGGCGCCCGGCCTCTGAGCCCGCTCGAAATGGAGCGCGTCCTGGGCGGCAACACCACTCCCAAGGGTGACTACTACTGTGCGTCCTGCACGTGCAGCGCCGGCGGCTCGTACGGCTTCGAGCCAACCTGCTCGGACGGCCAGCAAGGGGCCGGCACGGAAGCTCCGAGTCTTAATCCCGGCTCAGGCAACCTCATGGACTCCATCTCGCTCGGCTCGGTCAGCGCCGTCGGCGGAGGTCTCGACGCCCGGTTGACCTACTCGCTGCACATTGCGGATGGAACCAACAGTCCGCTGAACTTTACGACCGGCTACGGCTGGATCACCAGCTACGACATGAGCCTCATCGAGGTCGGCCAGGACATGGCCTTGATCAAGGGCGACGGCCACATCTCCTACTTCGACGGCAGCCTGGCAGGCTTCGTCGCCATGCCCGGCGAATTCGCCAAGCTCCAGCGCCTCGGCGGCGGCATCCACGAGATCACCACCACGAGCGCCACCGTCCATCGCTTCGGCCCGGGTCTCATCGGCCCCTGGCCAGGCAAGCGTCACCTGCTCACCACGATGACGGACTCCAACGGCCGAGTGACCAACTTCACTTACGATGGCCAGAACCGACTCGTTTCCGTGATGGACCACTTCGGTAATGCCTTGACCTTCAGCTACGACCCGCAAAGCAGACTTACCACCGTCACCGACCCGCTCGGAAGAATTACCAGCTTGAGCTATGACGCCGGCCCGCAAGTGCATAGCATCACCAAGCCGGATGGCACGTCCATCAGCTACCTGTATGACGAGGCCAACCGTCTCATTCGCAAGACTGTGCGCGACGCCTGCACGGCACCGTCGCCGTGTCCCTGCGTCCCCGCGCCGGCGCCCGCAGCAGGTGACCTCGATGGCAATTCGTGGATCGACCTGGGCGATGTGAGCCTTTTCATCGAGGCCCTGCTTGACCCTGCAGCCTACGAAACGAGCCATCCGGGGTGCGGATTGATCGCAGCCGACATGAATGGCGACGGACTGGTGGACGGCCGAGACATCCAGTCATTCATCCAGGCCCTAATCGCTGGCCCACCGCTCGAAGATCCGCCGGGGCGGGCGCCCTGTCCGGTCACCGAGGAATACGTGATCGACTATCACCCGACCAGCGGACGATTCGCCGCCATGCGCGACCTGCACGGGGTCACGGTCTACAACGCCTCTAGCAGCAACGCATGGCAGGTCAACACCTCCATGTCGCTGCTTACCGGCCAGATGCGCTACCTCCCCGGCGACGCGACGGTGACTGATGCTAACGGCAGCGCCTGGAAATACTTCTACGACGATCACGGCCAGATTACCCAGATCGACTCGCCGCTGGTTTCCGGTCAGCCGGCGCAGCGGTTCTACGAATATGACGCAGCGGCCCGGCGAGTAAAAAAGGCCACCGACGCCCGCGGTTTTATCAGCGAGCGTACTTTCGACGCCAACGGCAACGTCACGCAGGTCAAGGACCCCGAACTCAACACCACCAACATGCAATACGCCCACCCGATCCCTGCGTTGATGACGCGCAAGACGGAACCCGACGGCGATGTGTGGCAGTGGTCCTACGACGCGAACGGCAACCTGCTGGAAGAGACTGATCCACTCGCCGAATCACCCACGGACAAGACGACAACGCACTCCTACGACGGCCTGGGCCGGCGCATCGGGACCCAGGATCGTGACGATCATGTGACGACCTATACCTACGACGGCCTCAGCCGCGAGCAGACGCAGACCGTCGATCCGGGCGGACTGGGCCTCCTCACGCAGTATCAGTACGACGCCGTCGGCAACCGCACGCAGACGACCGACCCTCGCGGCATTGTGACCCAGTATCAATACGACGATCGCAACCGGATGAACCGCCAGACGCACGACCCCGGCGGCCTGGGGCTTACCACCTGCTACGAGTATGACGGTCGCGGCAACCGGACGAAGGTGACCAACCCGCGATGCAATTCGACGCGCTACGAGTACGACGCCCGGGATCGGTTGATTCGGCAGATTGACGCCATGGGGCAGACGACTACCTACACCTACGACGGAGCGAGCAACCGCACTTCGACGACCGACGTGAATCTAAACGTCACCACCTATCAATACGACGAGCGCAATCGCCTGACGCGACAGGTCGACGACTTCGGCGGCGCGGGCGACGTGAACATGACCACGCGCTACGAATACGATGCCTCCAACAACCGCACCCGGACGACCCGCGACGTGGACGCCGGCGATGGTTCCTCGCGCGTGACCGCGTATCAATACGACGCTCTCAACCGCCAGACCAGGCAGATCATGGACCCCGGCGGCCTAAACTTGACCACTGAGTACCATTACGCCTCCTCCGGCTGCGGCTGCGGCGGCACGCCGGGAAGCAGCCTCATCACTTGCGTCATCGACCCCGCCGGCAAGGTCTCGCGCTACCACTACGACGCCCTCGACCGCCGCGTGAAGGAGATCCGCCAGGTCGGCGTGCAAGATTGCAGCCGGGCCGAGACTGCCGCCGACTCCATCACCACGACTACCTATGACCCCGTCGGCAACGTCCTCCAGACGATGACCCAGGCCGACCCCAGCCCGGACCTTGTGACTGAGTATCAGTACGATGCCGCCGATCGGCGCATCCAGCAGGCCGTCGATCCTTCTGGCGCGAACTTGATCACGGACTATCAATACGACGGCAACGGCAACCAGATCATCGAAACGCGGCCCAACTGCAACGCCATCAACCACACGTATGACAATGCCGATCGTCGAACAACCACGACCGACTCGAACGGGCCGGTCATCACGATGATGCAGTACGACGCCAACAGCAACGCTATTTCAACGATCGACGGCAACGGCAACACGACGAGCTACACCTACGACCCGCTCGACCGCAGGACGAGCATGACCGACGCCCTGGGCAGGACCACGACCTACCAGTTCGACCCTGTCGGCAATGTTCTGATGACCACCGACCGCGAGGGCAACGTCACTACCTACCAGTACGATGGCGTCTATCGCCAAATCAAGGAAGTCCGAGCCGCGACGGGCAGCGCCGACCCGGCGCTGAATATCACGACGGAGTACCGCTACGACGACGTGGGCAACCTGCGCGAGCTGAAGGCCCACAACCCCACGTCCGACCACCCGGCCGAGGTGCAGATCACGGAGTATCAGTACGACGCCGCCAATCGCCGCATCCGCGAGATCTATCCCGACGATGAGGATGGCCGGCCGCGAGACAAGCTCTTCGTCTACGACGGCGTCGGCAACGTCACTCAACGCACCGACCAGAACCGCGACGTGACGCATTATCAATACGACGACCTGCACCGGCTGACCATGCGCAGCTACACGATTGACCCCGGCAGCCCGACCTACCCGACGGACCAGCGGCCGGACACGTACAGCTACGACCGGGCGTCGCAGATGCTCAGTGCCGTGCATCAATACGCCCCGCCTGAGTCGGACGTGACGCTCACGTTCACCTATGATGGCGTCGGGCGCGTCGTCACGCTCACGCAGGATACGCGGACGATCACCTACGCCTACATCATCAACCCGCTGACCAACCGCCGGGAGATCACCTATGCCTCGGGCCGCATTGTCCGCGAGGACTACGACAAGCGCGACCGGCTGGACCGCGTCACCGATCAGCCCTCGGGCGCGCTCATCGCCGACCGCGACTACGACCCCGGCGACCGGCTCATCCAGCAGGCTTATGGNNCAACAACTGGACCACGCGCATCACCCACTCCAACGGCGGCGGATCCTTCATCGACCTGGAGTACGGCCACGACAACGAGGGCAACCCGCTCTATTGCAAGCACGATCACGCCCTGGATACCAGCGAACTGTACGCCTACGACGCGGCCGATCGGCTGGTGGACTTCCATCGCGGCACGCTCAACGGCACCAACAATGGGATCGTGACCTACTCGCCCTATGCCAATGAGACGCAGCGCCAAGAGTGGACGCTGGAGCCGTTGGGCAACTGGCGGGTCAACCAGGTCCGCACGAATAACGTGGATGTCTGCGAGGAGCGCTTCGCAAATAAGGTCAACGAGTACACCTCGCTGGAGCCGGGCCAGGCCTGTCCGCCGCCCGGCGGCCTGCCCGTGGCGATGGCCCACGACGACAACGGCAACATGACGGATGACCCGACCGGCGGCCCGGCCGGAGTGGGGATGCACTACGAATACGACGTGGAGAACCGCCTGACAC
>CXWL01009115.1_pt1 | contig 11693 bp, 11 predicted proteins | sample 590931 | NCBI WGS metagenome assembly CXWL01 (sample SAMEA3498368, study PRJEB10139) | groundwater metagenome | biome: water well; material: biofilm material | place: Germany | collected 2015-04-27 | reverse complement strand
AACCGCACGGACGGCCAAGGCAGCCATATTATAGGACGGGATAATGATAGTAACGAGTGCGTTGGTTGATCGTGGCATGATTTTCAGGAGCTAGCGTTGCACAATGAAGATGAAGTGTCCGTTATTTGATATCAGCACATCTTTACATCCCGATCAAACTTCGGAGGTAATTCCGATATTGAACACGCGTGCAGACGCTTTAGAGAAGTATCGATAAACCTTGAACAGGAATAATTTATTATACTCTTTGTTGAACATGGATTTACTGCGACATCGGCGCTATCAATTCTTTTTCTAAAGCCGCCGATTCAAAATTATGGCTTTCCGCCCGGAAGAATTTGTCCATAAATTCCTGCTTTAATTCATCATAAATGCGCTGGCCTTCTGGCGTATTTTCTTCGGCTTTCTTGATATCGGGCCACCGCGCTTCAGGGAATTTGACGTACATGTTAAAGGTCTTGGTCAGAGCAATGATCCTTTGCTTAGGGAATTGAGGCATATCCAAGAGCGAATCTCCGATGACAAATGACTGCACGATGTCTTCATATTTGACATACCCCAGGCGTTCGCATTCATCACGCAGCGGTGTACCGTGGAAAGGAGTAAATTGATAAGCATTACGGTCGTCGGAATCGATGAATTTATTAAAACGAATGGTATCAAATGCCAACTCTTCGGTTTCATGTGGGAATCCCATAATATTATTGACCGAAAACGGAATGCCGCTTGCTTTGACAATTTTAAAGTTATTGACCATCAAATCATTCGTGACCATGCGGCGCAAATTCTTCTTGCGAAATTCTTCATTGCCGTGCTCAAGACCGAACGAAATGCGGGCGCAGCCGATGTCCTTCATGAGCTTCAACCGTTCTTCATTCACGGTTTCAATTCTTGTCTGGCACCAGAACGGCAGTCCGATCTCCTTGTACATCTCGGCAAATTCCTCGAACTCGCCTTTCTTCCATGAAAAAAACGTGTCCGCCCAGAAATACAAATATTCCGCTTTCATTTCGTTCTTATAAAACAAAAGCTCACGATGCATGTTGGAAAATGTTTTACGGCGCAGATATGATTTCCCCTGCTCGTTTTTATACATTTCCATTTGCGAAGGCGAATTACAAAACGCACACGTGTACGGGCAGCCGCGATGCGTTTCAACAGGAAACATGCGCCAGACGCGCCCGCCCATGGGGCGGTAATAGCGCCCTTCCTCAAAGAGCGACATATCAATTAACGGGTTGGCGTCCATATCCACCATGCGGGTGGGGTTAATCTTGGTAGCCCCATCAGATTCCTTGATCCAAAGATTATTAATGTCGTCGTAGGACAGACCCTTTTCCAAGCGCTCACACAACAAACGCAACGCATCTTCCCCTTCGCCTTTACAAACGATGTCAATTTCAGGAAAACTCAACGCCAGTTTAGGAGCGAACGTTGGAAACACGCCGCCTGCAATGGTTAAAATGTTCAAATGGCGCACGCGTTTTAAAAGATTGATCCCTAAGTTCCACATGTCTTCGGTTGAGGAAAGGGCCAAAAGGTGGGGCTGAAATTCAAGGACCTCTTCTTCGAAGTCTTCAAAACAATTGGAAGTCTTAAGGACGATAGCATCCGGCATCTTATAAGGCCGAGCCATGAGCCGTTCGGCCTTGGAACCATCCGAATCTGAAGATTTGCCGTCTATGGAATCATAAGACGTTGTGTCGAATAATCTGACTTTATGGCCGACTTGTTTTAATACAGCCGATAGCAAGGCGACGCCGGGAGGCAGCATATTCATGCCTTTAAGATTAGGATAAATCATCATTACGCGTAAACCCATGCATTCCCCTCTACATTCACATTGAAATAATACTTCAACTGTTAGTTATAATAGCAAACTTCAAATAAAATAGGCGTTAAATCTAAGAATAAACGCTCTTATTACCAGCCTTTTACACCAATCCTTCGCGCAGTAATAAAGTTTCTAATCCTTCAATATTTCGAATAGTTTCTTCAACATATGCATTGCCAAACGGATTCTCCTCTCGGGAGTTGATCCGTCCGATAAAGCGAACCCCTGCCTCACGCGCCCCGTCATAATCATTGACGGAATCCCCCACAAACAATAGCTCTTCTTTTGTTAACTTATGTTCCGTAAGAATCATCTGTATCAGCTGCGCCTTTGAACGGGGCGAACCATAAACACCTTTTAAAAAACGATCCAGTTTCCTTTTACCAGCAATAAATCTCATTTCGTCTTCAGGGGTTCCGGAAGCAATAAACAGCAAAAATCGTTCGGAATACGCATTTAGAAATTCTTGAGCTCCGGTCACGAACGGCGCGTCAATGACGCCATCGAGCACATACTGACTGAACAATTCGCACAGACGTGCCGATTCGGCATCGCTTAACGGTTCTTTAAGAAAATGCTCATAAATATATTGGAATTTAACATACCGGCTGATGCCTCCGTTGGCCTTGTGATACGTCAAGATCTCATCGAGATGTTGGGGGCACTTGGCCTCGAAAAGCTGGCGGAATGCCTCGATCTTAACCGCAACCGATTCAGCAATGACACCGTCAAAATCAAAAACAATGGCTTTCAGCATAATTCTATGACCTTTGGGAAGAAAATCCAATGACCGTGCACGGAGCGCTGTCGATCCCTTGAACCAAAAGCGGGACCACAATAACGCGTTCAACCTTGGTTAAATCTTTTTCCAGATCCATATCCTCGATAATAATGATCGGATGACCTCGGCCCTGCGGATCCAGAAACGCTTTATGCGCCAAGCGCCCTTCGGGACGGTTCTGATAGGACGATAAGGAAATAAAATCAAAACCTATCGCCCTGACCGCCGGGAAATGTTCCCGCAGCCAAAGACCGACGCCGGATGAGATGCCGGGATTATGACAACAATACTCTTCTTTTGTGCGAAATGATTGAAATCCGGGTTTGAGGATCAACAGATCCGTCGTGCTTTTGATCTTGCCTTCCAAAAGGGCGACATCCAACAACTGAGCTGCACGAACGGGAACAGACAGGACTTGGGGCTTTTCAAAAATCCAGGAATCTGCCGGATAATCCACGATCGTCGGAGCTTGTTCAAAAAAATGCGCCGGCGCGTCCACATGCGTACCGGCATGATTCTCAAAAGCAACACGGAAGGTGTGACAGGAATCTCCCAGACGAATGGCCTTAAGCGGGGTTATCTCCAGCGTTCCTTTCCCTCCGCCATACACGGGCTGATCCGTGCTCATAGGATGGGATAAATACACGGCCGCCGTTTTATTTGGATTGGGGAAGGACATGTTCCTTGTGCAATTCGGTCAGGATATTAAGCAAGCCCTGCCCGATATCGATATGCTCGTTGCTTTTAAGTTTGGTTGCCATCTGCGGGTTAAAAACATACGGAGTGATCGTATAGTGCGAATGTTCTTTCGCAGGCATGTAATTGATCTCTATCTTGCCTTTAAAAATCTCTCGGATCATTCCCAAAATATCTTTGATCTTCAGCTGCTCGTTGCCTGTCAAAAGAAAAGAACGGTTCTTATATTGATCGTCGAGTATATCCACGCTTAAGCGTGCGGCATCATGCACATGAATATACTCACGGATCTCCTCCCCGTCGCCCTCGCGGATGATCTTGCCTTCCAATAAGGCCTGCTTGAGCACTTTATGCAGCCAATTATTTTCATTCGAACGAGGGCCGTACAAAGAACCGTAGCGTAAAATCGTATAATCCAGGCCGAATTCTTCCTGATAATTCTGGATCAGTAATTCACAGGCCTGTTTACTACTGCGATAAAACGAACCCATGTCGCTGTAAACATATACCGAGCTCGAAAACACGAAACGTTTGATCTTGGCTTGACGGGCAGCCTCAAGAATATTCACATTGCTGATAATATTTAGCTCAATGGTGTGCCGGGGATTATCCGCTGAATGTTCGATATCAGGCTGGGCAATAAAATTATAAACGGCATCCATGCCTCGGACAGCCTGCGCCACAGCTTTAGGATCCAGCGCGTCCGCGATGATCATGGATTGACTTTTGTGCAAATACGGAGACCTGATCTGATCAAAGATCACCACCTGATGACCACGTTCCGTCAGCACATCGGCCACGTGGCTTCCCAAAAATCCGGAACCTCCAAAAATAATCACTTTCATTATAATCCTCCAAACGATTGACGTTCTTCGACAATAAATTTATGGCTTAAGCAACTGCCACTCTTTAATCAGATTGTTAACCGCTTCCATTTCCATGCGCACCCGGGTTTCTTTAGCATAGGAACCGACATGCGGAAGCAAAATAACATTATCCAGCTGCCCAAGCGGCCCCACGTAAGGTTCCGTTTCAAAAACATCCAAGGCGGCTCCAGCCAAGTGTCCGCTTTCAAGCGCTTCATACAATGCTTTTTCATCGACGATGCCGCCCCTCGAGCACTGAATCAGATACGCGCCCTTGTTCATAGCCTTAAGTTCTTTGGCGCCGATCAAAGATCGTGTTTCCGGGGTCAAAGGCGTGTGAATGCTGATGATATCGGATTGCGCCAAAACATCATTTAATGCAAGCGATGGCACACCGTCGGAATACGAAACGCCTACAAACGGATCATAGTAACTTACTTTCATTCCCATGGCTTTGGCCATCGCCGCAACTTGACGGCCGATGCGCCCGTAGCCAATCAAACCTAAACGTTTTCCCTCAACCAAAAATCCAGCGTGTTTTTGCCATTTGCCTTCGCGCATATCACGGTCCATAGCGCTCACTTGCCGCAAAAGATTGAACACCAGACCGATCACGAGCTCGGCGACGGCACGTACCGGAGCATCCGGAGTAACACATAATTTGATTCCGCGTTTGCGTACGGCATCCATATCAATGGCATCCGTACCCACGCCGCATCGCGAGATAATTTTTAATTCCGGCAGAGAGCCTAGAAGTTTTTCATCATAACTTTCCGTGCCGGCAACCACACCGACACAGCCCTTAAGAAGATCGAGGATCTCCTGCTGCTTCAGCGTCCGGCCGTACGGATTCATTGTCCATGCCAAACCATTGGAATTAAGAAACTCCAAGGGCTCCTGGCTATGCACGGCAAATGATGAAGTGGTAAAAGCAATTTTGTTGGTCATGATCAAAGATAATTTTCCCACAAATGCGGGTTCTGTTCGACGAAATGCTGAGCCTGAAATAATGCCGCTCTTTTCATAAGCAAATCCGGCTGGTGATTCTTCAACTCACCCAACTCTTTAACAGCTTTCAAAACCTCTTGCGGACTGAAGCACAAACGCCATAGATGATCGTCGGATACCTGCAAATAATCCATGGTCAAACCGTACGTTTCAGCAATAAGAATGACAGGAATCCCGCGCACCGCAAGTTCCACCGAAGTTCCTGTTGCACCGCATATGCCCAGCGCCGCTGAATCCAAATAATCTTCCACCCTGCCGTCCACAAACTGAAAGTGATCCGGCAGATCTTCATTGATTATCCGCCGAATACGGCGCTCCCCAAAATAACTTGCAGGATGAAGCTTGATCAAAACCTTCCCAAAACCCTTCAGATCGTTTTGTAATGCCAACAAAACTTTCAGGATATGAAGCGTATTGGATAATCCGTACCCGAGCAGAACAAAAACATTCTTTCCCGACAAAGAACTCCTCGAACGAAAAATGGACTGATAACGAAAAGCCGGGCTGTAATCAAAGCATGCATCCGGCAGAACATCCTGTACCAAAGCTTTGTCCAGACTTCCCAATACCAACAATTTATCCGGCATGGCCCCGAACATAACATCCTGTCTGCTCGGAAACAACGACACATGATTTGCAGGTTTGAGAAAAGGTTGAGCTCCCAGAATCCGTACACCGGGAAATTCATGACGCATACCCCGCATCAGGCCTTTTTCAAAATTCTGGAATTCACACCAATTCACCAAACACTCAACACTAAATCCCCGCGCTTTGAAAGCCCTGGCAAAACGGCTGAATAAAAAGGCGGTCAATGTCTCGTCATCTGCCCTATGAATCAAGGCCTCTTCATCAAGCAACTTCGAAAGATCAAACTTAACAGAAGGCATGGGAACTGCCGTCGTTCTAAACAGTTTTCTGAACGGGGCCTGAAAAGCATATACATAATCTTTCCATCGAAATATCTCGCACGGAAAGATGATCCTTACCTTACTTTTCAAAATTTTCCGGAATAACTCAGCCAGCCCTTTAGTATTCAGCGCGAACGCCAAAAAAACAGGACGCAATCCTTGATCTTCATAATATTTATATAATCCCGGAAAATAATGTCTTTCTAGAATATTGTTCTCGCCGTCGATAAAATCTTCAGAAACATACGCCCTTATCAGGATATTTTTATTTTCCTTCAATAATTCGGCGACCCGGCCTTTCAGCAAACATCTGGCCAATATAAATTCCTGCACGCTCTTGAGAATGAACCGGAAATATTTCACAACAGATTTTGTAAACCAGCAAAAATGCAACCCGAGATTAACAAAATCATTAAAAAAGAAATGATCGTCTTTCGTGCTGCAACGTTGACGGATCAAGCCAGCCAAGGCTGGAGAATCAACAAACACCGCATCGACACGTTGCCCTTTCTCAATCAGGGCGTCGAAAACAAGGAAATAACAGACTGATATAAAAAGCTTGCTGAAATAAGGATTTTTGTTCGCTGCCGCTGAATAATACCATTCTTCAGATCCCTGATTCAGTTCGGAAACAGCGTCGATCCATTGGATAAAATCTTTACGGCGATCATTGCTGATCCGATAAAGCAACTCCTCGAAACGGATCCTCTTTGAAGCGGCACCTAAAGCCGATTCCAATTGCTGGGCATACTGAAAATCGGAACCAAAATAAATCCAATTCCCATCGGCTGCATTAACAGCCCGTCGGGCCAGCCATAACGGTGTGCCCTTTAGAAAAACCTTCACAAAAACCTCTCCATGAACGAGCTTACTTGCCACCGGAAATAATCAAATATGCGGTGCAGCATTGCAACCGGATCACTTAGTTCACGCCGCAGCAGTCAATTCCTTGATTGCCGCGTTGTCCAAACTTCCCAGCCACATGCGGTGATCCATTTTCTCAAACGGATAAAAATGGCCGCTGTCAACAAACTGCGAATACGGATAGGCTTTAGTCGTCGGATGATAATGGCTTCTTTCCGCGTCGTGCAAAACCACGATCCCGTTTTTCTTAAGGACCTGTGCGGCAACTTCCAGGCATCTGCGACGGAAACGGGCGTCAACCAGGATAAAATTGAATTTCTTGCCCAGAGCCAACGGCTTCTGGACATAATTGAATTCTTCATTGGTGGCCGGCGCGAATTTGCCCAAGGGCGGCGACACATGCCAATCCCATCCCTCTTTCTCCCAGAACGGTTGAAAGGGATGCAGATGCACCGTCACCTGATCTTGCAGCCCTGCGCGTTCGACCAAACTTTTAACGCGCCCATACCAACCCTCATGATTGTCGACCGCATCGATATGAAAATTAATGTTGTTTTTTCGCAAGAATTTTGCGAAATAAACCGTCGAGAATCCGGACCCGTATTCAAAAATATTTAAAAGCTTCCCGTCGTAAAGCGAGAGTAGCGTCTTTTTATAGATCGCGATTTCTTTTTTTGTCATGGCCGGCAACTTAAAAAGCCGGTGAAAAACCAGAGCCCTATCCAGAGTTAAAAGAGCCATAAGTTAATCCCCTCCAGCGACTGTGATCGTTTGATTGGTGGCAAAAGTATTGTGCGCGCACAAATGAAAGACCATATCTGCTATTTCCTGCGGCTTGCCCAATTTTTGCATTGGAATTTTCTTCCGACGTTCTGCAAGCTGTTGTGCCGACCGGCCGATGTTCTTGTGAAACCCGGTATCGACCGCCCCCGGACGGATGGTATTAACACAAACACCAGCGCTCGCGCCCTCTCGGGACAATGTCCGTGTTAAAGCCTCAAGGCCACGCTTGCTCACACCATAAAAAATTTCTGGACTATTACTGCCGTATTTGGCCGCAATCGTACTGATATTGACGATCGCCCCTTTTTTGCGCCGCTTCATCTGTTCGAAAATCACTTCGGCGATCAAGACAGGAGCGATGGTGTTAACCATTAATGTTTTCTGGATAGCCGCCATACGCTCCCGGTTGGCACGAGAGAAGTCGTAAATCCCCGCGTTGTTAACAAGAGCATCAATGTGGCGGTTGCGAATAGAATCAAGAAAGGCCATCAACCCTTCCTCGACGGAAAAATCCGCCTGAACACATATAAGTCCGCGACCATACTTCTTTCTTAGACGTTCCAATTCGCTGCAAGACACATGATAATGCGCCAAAACCTGCCAGCCGGCAGCCAGAAATTTTTGAACACAGGCGAGACCGATACCCGTCCCTCCGCCTGTAATGATCGCTTGCAGTTTCATAACCGGCCTCACACGACAATACAACGCTGGCATGGACTTAAAGCGCCGCGTTTCTTTTCCAAATGCGTTTTTCGAAGATCTTCATAACGTTCAGACCGCCAAAGCTCGGAAATGGAATGCTGTCTGAAATTCCCCGATGAAAGTGTTGATTTAAAATCCGTATCACACGGATTAGCCACGCCGTCAAACCAGATAAACATCCGGCGCCAAAGGTCGGAACACGCAATCTTTGTTTCGTTGACAGGCGCGTTATAAACATTTTCCCACGGGTTGTACGCCACAAATGATATCTGATCCACCAGCTCTCCCCACAAACTCACCATGGAATCCATATCCTGATCACTGCCGTATTTAACACCGGAAACACGCGTGATGATCTTCGACGAAGGATAATGCTTACGGCGGATATCTTGAAATAAACGGATATTGCTTAAAACCTTATCCAAATTTCCCTTCACGCGCAGCTGGCTATAGAGAGGTTCTTTAGCAGCATCCGCCGAGAAAACAATCGTATTGACCCCGCCGGATAAAATCGCATGGCAATGCTGTTCGTTGAGCATAGAGGCGTTGGTGTTGATCTTGAGGCCAAGGAATTTGCCGCGGCAATAAGCGAGCATTTTGTCGATACCTTTGCACAATAGCGGTTCGCCGCGCGACGCCAACGAAAAAAATTCAATGTTACCTTGGGCCTGATCAATGATCTCTTTAAAGAAATCAAAACTCATCGACCCCATATAACCATTGGCCTTTGCCGTGAATTCGTTATCTGTCTGATAACAAAACACGCACCGGTAATTGCAAACCGAAGACGGCTCGATCTGCAAATAAGGCGGATAAGCGTCCAGAATTTTCTTCTTGGGATAAACATCGTAACGGTAACGGTTGATGGCGTAACGGCCGATGTCTTTATCTTCAATCCGGCTTAACTCATCGGCAATGTGCGGGGTTATTTTGAAATCAACATCAGGCAAAATTGATGTCAAATCTTTAAGGATGGCCTGCCCGATAGCACCATATCCGCCTCCATCGTTACTCTCAAAGCAATGAACCATCCGACGGCGCTGCAAGTCAATGTCGGTATTCAAAGATGAAAAGAAATCCTTGAAGCTGTGGTGTTTAATGTAAAGTTTGGAGGCGGTTTTCATTAACGTTCGGCCGTTTCCTTGGAAGGCGTTTGCGTTGGTGCGTATTTCTTGAGCCAGTATTCCGTTTGCGCGATCTGAAATTCATAATCCACATCGCATCCGGCATCCTGGATGAGCGGATAGATTTTTTGTCCCATCCATTTTTGGGGGAGCAAACCGTTCTCGATATGCGTCAAACAATGCGGCCGGACAATGGAAAGCCCCATGTCGGCAAAATAAACATCACCCTGCGAATCACGGTCACAATTCAATTTCTTAGGGTCACCGAATGTCTCAAAAGGAATGAACGGATGCAAAAGCCCATCAGCGCCGATCTTACGCGCGCGCAACGGACTCCACATATTGTATTTGGAAACTGAAACTGCTGAATCACACGACGGATCTTTTCGCAATGCCTCGATCCCCTGGTCGATTAACGCGGCGGAAACGGTTGCGGAATTACAGTGCAAAAGTACGATAAACTCCTGCGTACCGGCCCGTTTTTGAATTTCTTGGTGACCATGGACAAAAACATGTTCCCCCAAAGCTTCTTTGCTGCACAAATAGGCAGGACGCTCAATAATCTCAACCCCATGTTCTTTGGCCAACGCCACAAGCTTTTCGCAATCGGTGGAGATAAAAACCTTATCGACATGACGCGCATCCTGAGCGGCTTTCAAAGGATAATAAGCTAATGGTTTTCCAAGGATCGGGTATGTGTTCTTGCCCGGGAAACCAATACTCCCTTTTCTTCCTATCAACAAAGCCGAAACCATATCAACCCTCTTTTATAGAATTAATACTAATTTATTAAAAGAAACAGAAAATATTAACATAAGAACGCAGGGCTGTAAAGTTAAGTTCTACGCCGTACTCTAAAAAATATTAGTCTATAACCAATTGAAAATAAGAAACTTATTAACGAAGCTAAGGAAATTTAACACTGTGATTTGAACAGGTAGCGGCAATCGCTTCGTATTCCGCAGTAAAAAGAGGGATTCCCTCCCTGCTGCGTTTTTGGTAGGCTGCTTTTTCAGGGTCACCGGGAACCAAAACAGGTTTAGCAGGATCTTTAGCGGGTTCGCGGCGGATTTCGTCCATATATTTTTTTAACCTGGACTTAAAAACCTTCACATCTTGAAACTTGGAGATATCCAGCGCCATGTAAAACTGACCTAGATATCGCTTTTGATTAAGCGGTGTGAGATACATACTTGTGATCTCGCGGCCAAAAGGCATTCCGCTTAAAAGCCCGCAAAGAATGTCGACGACCATTCCCAAACCAAAACCTTTATAATCGCCGATGGGAATAACACTCTCGGCTTGATCGGCGTCCGTCGTACTCTCGCCTTTCGCGTCAGCGGCAAGACCTGGAGCAAGAGGCTGATTTCTTTCGCGGTGCATTTTCACCTTATTCCAGGTGATGGTCGTGGTCGCCATATCCAAGCAAAATGGTTCTTCACCTTCAACAGGAGCAGTCACACAAATCGGGTTTGTGCCAAAGAACGCGCGAATCCCGTGCGTTGAAAGCATGAGCGCATCGGCATGGGTCAAACTGATACCGATCATGTCTTTTTCCGCCGCCATCAATCCGCAATAAGCGGCTGAACCGAAATGGCTCGAATTAAAAACCGCAACAGCCCCACACCCTGTTTGACTCGCCATCTCACTGACATACTTCATTGCCTCAGCTCCGGCCGCGTGCCCATACGTGTGATCGGCATCCAAACGTCCGACGGATTGGCCGCCTTTATGAAACTTATACTTTGGCTGCCCGTTGACCCGTCCGGCTTTAACGACTTTAACGTAATGCGGAAACAAGCGTATGCCGTGCGAATCAACACCTCTTAACGACGTCTGCACAAGGCCTTCGACCACGTGATGAAAAACGGTTTGATCGACGGATAATGATTTAAAAACATCATGAAAAGCCCGCTTAAGATTTTCCGCTTGGACGAATTGCGCTGCTCCTATTGTCATTCTTTTCCCTTAAATTTTAAATAAATCTGTCCATATAAATTCTCGACCATGGGAATTTCATTTCGATAATTTCCTGACAAGGACGATAAAACAATCTTAAGACTCACACTATCATTGTGCGACTCCCAGGTCATCAAAGTCGGGTCGATATCATAGCCATTACTTCCC
>CXWL01002656.1_pt1 | contig 11693 bp, 13 predicted proteins | sample 590931 | NCBI WGS metagenome assembly CXWL01 (sample SAMEA3498368, study PRJEB10139) | groundwater metagenome | biome: water well; material: biofilm material | place: Germany | collected 2015-04-27 | reverse complement strand
GATCGCGATCGCCGTCCGCGACATGAGCGCGTTCCACGCCTTTCAGCGGGGCGCGCCAATGCGCCCGCACTCAAGGTGAACGCAATTTCATCGGAAGTGGAACCGCTTGCGCCGTGAGGTTGCACAAGACGCAGAAGCTGTTGCGCGAACCGCAGATGCTGCGGTCATTTCTCATTTTGTAATACATTGACCGCGACTTGCGGCGCGCATCGCAGCCTTCAGGCAAGAGCCAGATTCATTCAAGGGCGGGATCAATGGTCCTCAGCAACAGCGGCAGCACGCTGCGCGGAAATAGATCGCTGGTGCGCGAGCGCCGGAAGATCAGCGTGCGGCGGATGTTGCTGACAAGATCGCCTCGCCCGAGTAGGCGATCCGCCAGCGCCTGCCAACACTCAAAGTCGGCCGTGACCACGTGCAGCTTGAACTGGGCGTGTTCGCCAATCACGTGCGCGGCGACAATCTCGGACTCCAAAACGGCGATTTCCTCGAACGCCGCGATGGTCGAAGGGCGCTCATCCACAAGCGTGATATCTGCCCATACCTGAAACACGCCGATTTTCTCGAATGCAATGACAGCGCGATAGCCCTGGATAAGGCCCTTCGCCTCCAGCGCGCGTGTTCGCGCCAGGCACGCGCTCTCCGACAGGCCCAGCACCTGCGACAAGTCCCGATTGGTGCGCCGCGCATCCGCCAGAAGCGCCTCGATCAAGCGAATGTCGAGTTCGTCGAGATTGTTCCGCAAGAGCGCCGCCTTGTTCCTTTTGATGATTGAGCCGCCCGCTTTCGCCCTTCAGGCAAACGCAAGCGCTTGGCGGCGATTGACGAGCCCCTGACAAGTTACGAAAGCGCGCCCGAGGCCGGCAGGAGTTCGATGCGTTCCCCGTCAAGTTGCGACCCCTTCGTCCATTGCTGTCGCTCGACCATGGCGCCAGCTCCCGCGATCAGATCTCCGTCCGCAGGAAGCGCGCCGTTTGCACTGCTTCGGCAGCACCGCGTTAGGTTGTCGTGGAATATCACTTATGCCGTGGTGACATTCATGGCGACGCCATGTGCGGCCACGCACGGGCCTTCGCTACGCATCCACCTGCGGAATTGCAGTCCCGCGACTCCCCGCGCGGTCGCCGCATCCCACTTTTCCCGAGCGCATTAGCGCATTTGGCCCCGCGACCGGCGACGGACTTGCCTTCCCCGCTCTCATCATCGCCAGTTCGAACGATCCATGCGCGAGCCTCGGCGTCACCACCGAACGCGCGCGCCTGTGGGGCGCTGGATGGGTTGAAACCGGTGCGCTCGGCCACATCAATCCCTCCGGCGGCGGCGCCTGGACTCAGGGTCGCGCGCTCTCACGGCGTTTTGCACCGGGCTGAAGTGCTGAGTGATTTAGCAGGATGTTCCGCGCGACATGCTGCGCCATGTCCGGCGGGCATGGCATCAACGATGCGGATTAGCGCGCGACACTCGACTTCCTGGACGCTAACCAGACCCGCTAGGGAAGCTCACGCCGAGAGATAGGCGCAGGTGGCCCGATCGCATCGTTATTGCTTGGCGATCGCCACAATGATTTGCGTCTCAGTCTCGCTCCTCAGCTCGAATGAAACGCGGTCGCCGACGGCGATGCCTTGCAGTATGGCGGGGTCTTCGGCTGTGAACTGCATCGTCATCGCCGGCCAGTTGATCGCGGCGATCGGACCGTGATCGAGGGAAACGGTTCCGGCTGCTGCATCAATTGCGGTCACCGTGCCGACCGAAGTAATTTGCCCTGCGGCAGGGACGCTGACTGCGGGCGCACTCCCGCCCGCGACGTCCGCCGTCGCGGCAGGTTCTGACGCCGGCGGCGAGCAGGCGGCGGCGAGCAGAGCCAGGGGCAATACCAAGGTCTTCATTGTCAAACTCCAGTCTGGTGCGCGATCCGATCTTCTGGGGAAGCAAGCGCCTCGCGCTCGACCATGCGGCGCCGGATCATCATATAGGCCGCGGGAATGACGAAGAGAGACAGAAGCGGCGCCGACAGCATACCGCCCACGAGCGGCGCTGCAATGCGGCGCATGACTTCCGCGCCAGCGCCGCCGGTCCACAGGATCGGCAGCAGGCCAGCGAGAATGACCGCCACGGTCATGGCTTTCGGACGTAAACGCAGCAGCGCCCCCTCGCGAACGGCCGCGGTTATGGATTGCGCCGTAATCTCCTCGCCGCGATCGATACGATCCTGTAGCGCGTTCTTGAGGTAGATCAGCATGATGACGCCAAATTCGGCGGCGAGGCCAGCGAGCGCGATGAAACCGACCGCCACAGCGACGGAGAAGTCGTAACCAAGCAGGTAGACGAGCCAGACGCCGCCGGTCAGCGCGAAGGGCACACTGGCCATAATGATCGCCGCCTCGTCAAAGCGACGGAAGGTCAAATAGAGCAGCAGGAAGATGATCGCAATCGTCGCTGGCCCGACGATGAGGAGCCGTTCGCTGGCGCGCGTGAGGTATTCGAACTGGCCCGAATAGGCCACGCTGACTCCGGCGGGCAATTGCGCGTCGCTTGCAACCGCGCGACGCAGATCGCGCACGACCGAGGCGAGGTCGCGCCCGCGCACGTCGACATAAACGAACGCCGACAAGCGCCCGTTCTCACTGCGAATCATCGCCGGCCCGTCGGCGATCGTCACGCGCGCCACTTCACCGAGCGTGAGCCTGAGCCCCTCCTCCGTCACAATAGGCAAAGCGATCATGCGGTCGAGCGCGTCACGCACTTCGCGGGGATAGCGCAAATTGATCGGATAGCGCGCGCGTCCCTCGATCACCTCGCCGATGTTTTCCCCGCCAATGGCGCCAGACACCACTGCCTGCACGTCCGCCACATTGAGGCCGTAACGCGCGGCCGCGAAGCGATCGATATCGACATTGATGTAGCGCCCCCCGGCAATTCGTTCGGCGACAGCCGAGGAAACACCCGGCACGTCGCGGGCGACGCCTTCAATCGCCCGCGCCCCCGCATCTATGGAGGCAAGATCGGGACCGCTGACCTTGACCCCGATCGGGCTCTTCACGCCCGTCGCTAGCATGTCGATGCGGTTGCGGATCGGCGGCACCCAGACATTGGTGAGGCCCGGCACGCGCACGACGCGATCCAATTCCTCGATGAGGCGTTCCGGCGTCATGCCCGGGCGCCATTGTGATCGTGGCTTGAGCTGAATCGTGGTTTCGAACATCTCAAGCGGCGCGGGGTCAGTAGCGGTCTCGGCCCTGCCTGCCTTCCCGAACACGCTCTCAACCTCCGGCACCGTTCGAATCAAACGGTCAGTCTGCTGCAACAGCTCCGAGGCTTCCGCCGCCGACAAGCCCGGCAAGGCCGTCGGCATGTAAAGCAGATCTCCCTCGTCCATCATCGGCATGAACTCAGCCCCGAGGCGCGACAGCGGCCACGCCGTTGTCGCAAGCGCGAGCGCGGCGATGAGCAGCACAAGCTTTGGCGCCGCCAGCGCGAAATCAAGCGCCGGCTGATACAGCGACACGAGCCAGCGATTGAGCGGATTTGCGTCTTCGTGCGGGATGCGTCCTCTGATCCAAAAGCCCATCAACACCGGCGTGAGCGTCACCGCGAGCGCCGCGGACGCCGCCATCGCGTAGGTCTTGGTAAAAGCGAGCGGCGCAAACAGGCGCCCCTCCTGAGCCTGCAACGTGAACACCGGTAGGAACGAAAGCGTGATGATCAGTAGACTGAAGAACAGCGCAGGCCCAACCTCGACCGCCGCTTGCGTGATGACGCGCCAATGGTCGTCGCCTTGCGGCATCTGTCCGTCGTGCGCATCGCGCCAGCGTTCGAGCCGCTTGTGAGCGTTTTCGACCATGACAATGGCGGCGTCGACCATGGCGCCGACAGCGATGGCGATGCCACTCAGCGACATGATGTTAGCATCGACGCCTTGCAGGCGCATGACCAGAAACGCCGCCATCACGCCAAGTGGCAGGGTGACGATGGCGACCAAGGCCGAGCGCAAGTGGAACAAGAACAGTGCGCATACGAGGGCTACAACGATGAATTCCTCGATCAGCTTGTGGGAGAGGTTTTCGATCGCGCGATCAATGAGGGAAGAGCGGTCATAAGTTGTGACGATCTCAACTCCTTCCGGTAGGCTGCGCGCGAGGTCCTGCAAACGCGTGCGCACAGCTTCGATCACCTCACGCGCGTTCTCGCCGGCGCGGATCACGACCACGCCGCCAGCGACTTCGCCCTCGCCGTTGAGCTCGGCGATGCCACGGCGCATTTCTGGGCCGATCTGCACCCAGGCGACATCGCCGAGCCGCACCGGAACACCGCCCGCGCCCACACCCAATGGAATGGCGTCGAAATCTTCCAGCGTTCGCAGATATCCGGACGCTCGCACCATGTGCTCGGCTTCGCCGATCTCAACGACGGCGCCCCCGGTCTCGCCATTGGCGGCGCGAACAGCCTCGGCCACACGAGCTTGCGACACGCCGTAAGCCGCCATCCGCTCGGGATCGAGCACGATCTGGTACTGACGCACCATGCCCCCGATCGAGGCGACTTCAGCAACTCCGGGGACGGCCTTCAGTTCGAACCGCAGCAGCCAGTCCTGCAGACCGCGCAATTGCCCGAGGTCGTGACGGCCAGTGCGGTCGACCAACGCGTATTGATAAACCCAACCAACGCCAGTGGCGTCCGGGCCCAATGACGAGCGCGCGCTCGCCGGCAGCCTCCCCTGCACCTGGTTCAGATACTCAAGCACGCGCGAGCGCGCCCAATAGAGGTCCGTGCCGTCCTCGAAAATAATGTAGACGAAGGAATCGCCGAAGAACGAATAACCCCGCACCGTGCGCGCGCCAGGGACCGAGAGCATAGTGGTCGTGAGTGGATAAGTGACCTGGTCCTCGACGATTTGCGGCGCCTGGCCTGGATAAGTCGTGCGGATCACCACTTGCACGTCAGAAAGATCGGGCAGCGCATCGACGGGCGTCGAGCGCACCGCGAGCGCACCGGCGACGGCGAGCGCGAGCGTCGCCAGCACCACGAGAAACCGATTGGCCACCGACCAACGGATGAGTGCTGCGATCATGGCCGCTCTCCGCTCTCGCGGATCTCGCTCACAATATAGCGCGACCCCTCCTGGCGAAACCGGAACGCGACCGTGTCGCCGACAGCAAGCCCCTGCGCGAGCTCAGCGCGCTCCAGCACGAACGTCATCGTCATGCTCGGCCATTGCAGGCTGGGCACCGGGCTATGGGCGATGCTGAGATTGACACCGTCCAATTGGGTGATGCGCCCGGTCGCGTCATGCTCGGCGTTCGCGCCTCGCGACGCTGACGACGCATCGAGCCGCGCCAGCGCGCCGCTCAGGCTCGCTTCGGAATCAATCAGGAATTGTCCCGAAGCAACGACGCGCTGACCCTCTGTAAGACCGCTACGAATCTCGATGCGGTCGCCGGATCGGCGTCCGAGTTCGACTTCTGTCGGTACGTATCGCCCATTGTCGAGTGCGACGACGACGATCGTGCGCCGCCCGGTCCGGATGATGGCTTCCGAGGGAACAAGCAGGCCCGCCGCCGCGGCGACGCTCTCCGTCAATTCCACCTCCGCTGTCATGCCGGGGCGCAGATGTCCGCCGCTATTGGGCAGCGCAATCCGCACTTCGACCGAGCGCGTTGCGGCGTTGGCCGCCGGAAGCACACTTTCGATCCGTCCCGCGAACGTCTCGCCCGGATACGCGGGAACGCGCGCGCTGACGCGCCCGCCAGGGCGGGCGACGTCAGCGTTGGCTTGGGGCAGGGATACGATGAGCCATACGGGCGAGACCCCGTTGATCGTCGCCAGCGGCGCGCCCTGAGTGACGATCATGCCGCCCCTAATGTCGAGCGCCGTGATGGCGCCGGCGATGGGTGCGGTCACGGTCGCGATCGGCAGGGGGGCGCCGTCGCGCTCGACGCGCGCGATCAGGCTTTCACTCATGCCCAGCATCACGAGGCGCTGCCGCGCCGCCGCCGCCAGTTCGCCCCCGGCGCTGCGCAAGGCGAGGTACTCAGCCTGCGCAGCCGCCCATTCCGGGACGCGGATATCGACTATCGGCGCGCCGGCGGCCACAACATCGCCAACCGCGCGCCCGTGAGAGCGTTCTACAAATCCGGACGCACGCGCTTGCACGATGGCGACGCTGCGTTCGCTGAAAGCGACTACACCAGCGCCCGTCACCGTCCGCGCGATCGACGCGCTCTCGACATCGGCCAGTCGCACGCCAAGATTTTGCGCAACACCCGCATCAACGCGCACGCCGGCCTCGGCGCTCCCCTCGTCGGCATAACGCGGCACGAGATCCATATCCATGAACGGCGATCTGCCAGGCGCATCGAAATGCTGCTCCGGCGCCATCGGATCGTACCAATAAAGCACCTCGCGGCCGTCTCCGGTCTGCGCAGCGCTCATAATAGGCGTCCGGTTCGCGCCAAACCAATAGCCGCCGGCGCCGATGGCCACTGCGACCATCAAGGCGCTCGCCGCGATCAGCGCGCCACGAGGCGTTTTAGCACTTGCCTGCTCAGTCATGACGCCGACTCCTCGAACGGCAGCGACAACGCCGCGCCGAGCATGGCGCGACGCTCTTCGAGCTCAATCAGGTCGAGTTCTGCTTCGATCGCCTCAAGGCGCGCCGAGATGAAGTCCGACACAGTGGCCGTTCCGGCCGCGAAGGCGCCTTGCGACGCCGCAGCCCGTTGACGCGCCAGCGGCACGCGCGTGTCACGCGCCCGTGCGAGACTGGCTTCAATCGCAGAATATTGTGCGAGGCCTGCGTCAAACGCGGCCTGTTGCTCGCGCTCGCTCGCCACCCGTTCGGCAGCAACACGCACCTGGTCGGCGCGGCGCGCGTCAATCAATGGCCCTTGGCGCCAGGACTGGAACAATGGCAAGCCAATGCGAACTTCGACGGACGCCATGTCGCCGAAGTCCTGCTCGCGGTGCTGGTACAGTAGCGACCAGGACCAGTCCGGTGCACGTTCCGCGCGCGCTAGCGCCAAGCCCGCATTCGTCATTGCCTGCTCGGCCTGGTAAGCGGCGATCACCGGGTGCGCTTGCAAGCCAGCGCGCAGACCATCCGCATCAATGTGAAAGTCCGGGGGATCACCCGAAACGCCGTCCGCGCCTGCTTCGCCCAACCAGCGCCGCAGCTCGCCACGCGCCGCGATCAGCGCTGCTTGCGCTTCCCCAAGACGATCGGCGATCCGCGCGGCGTCGATCTCCGCTGCGATAGCGTCATCGACGCCCCCGCCCGAGGCGAGCCGCGCCCGCGACGCATCCGCGGCTGCGCGCGCTTCACGTTCCAGTGATTGTAGCGCCAAGAGGCGGCGTTCAGCATAGTGGACGCCGATCCAAGCTTGCGCGGCGCCTAGCCTCGCCTCAAGCCGCGCGATCGCCACCGCCGCCTCGGCGCGCGAGACCTCCGCCTCCGCCGCGGACCTGCGCGCGCGGCGCTCGCCGCCGCTAGGCATCTCCTGCATCACGCCAACCGTTTGCATGGTCATGAAATCACGATCGAGCCGATAGGCGTCGGGGCCCTCGATCGGCACGTTCTCGAAACCGAGCACGAGTTCTGGATCCGGCAATTGGCTTGCCGGCCCGACCGATCGTTCGGCCGCGCGAACTCCGGCGAGACGCGCCTCGACGCTCGGGCCGTCGCTGGCGCGGGCGATCGCGTCGGTGAAACTCAATTCTTGCGCATGTGCGATCGGGCTGAGGCCGATTGCGTAACATGCAAGCCATGCGGCGCGCATGAGTGCTGCTCCAGATCATCTGACAATCCAAGACGCCGGGCGCGCGCGTTCACGCACGCGCACGAAGCGCCAAGCTCGATGTCAGATGGTTCGTGGAGGGCGCCAGAATTCCTCAGGCGCGCGCGAAGTGACGCTCGTGTCGGAAACAATCTCGCCGCTGGACGTTGGCAGCCGCGACGCCACGCGAATGGGCTCGACCGTGGGCATCATGGTCGGCGCGGTTCGGCACGCCTGCCCCATGACACATCCGTCCATTTTTGATGGCTGCTCATCAGGCGCGGAGGGACCCCCCTCATCCGGGCAGCACTCATGACTGGAAACCGTTAATTGCTCGGCCCCACGCCCAAGCATCGGGCAATCGGTCGACGCCACGGCGTTCGCGACGCCGCCGGAGGCGAACGCGATAACCATGACAACGGAAAGCCAGAGGCGGCGCATGCGGATAGTATAGTGGTTACAGGTCGCCAATTCGTCAATGCGCTCCCTGCGTGTCAAATTGGCTGGGGTTGATTTTCCATGACGGCCCTCGCTCACTCAGCCCGCTATCTGGCGCTCGCAACGGCCCTCAATTTGGCCTGGGAAACCCTGCAACTGCCGCTGTACACAATCTGGACCGATGGTTCGCCCGCGCAGCAATCCTGGGCAGTGATCCATTGCACCGTCGGCGACGCCTTGATCGCGGCGTCGTGTTTGGGGATCGCGGTTTTGCTGCTCGGGCCGCGGGCGTGGCCGCATAGCCGCTATTGGACGATCGCCGTGGCGGCGACAATCGCCGGTCTGGCCTACACCGTTTTTAGCGAATGGCTGAATGTCGGTCTTCGCGGCGCCTGGAATTATGCGCCGGCAATGCCTCGTGCGCCCGTTCTGGGAACAGGAGTCTCGCCACTGGCGCAATGGCTTGTCGTGCCGTCTCTTTCATTTCTCCTCACTCGCCCACGATTGGCGAACCCCAGACAGTAGCGGCCGCCGCCGCCCGGCCACGCCGCACCATTGATCTCACGCAATGCGCGTGATCGCACTTCGTGCCTGGCTCAACTTCACCCTCCCATCGGAAGCAGCGCCATGAAGCTCGACCCTGTTCGCCTTTCTCTTGCGGCCGCGACCGCATTTGGCATCGTTTGGGCGACTTGCACTGCATTCGTTGTGGCATTGCCCGCCATATCGAATGTGGCGGCGGGCGGCATGACGCACTTCATGGGCCCGCCACACATGCTCGTCACCGCGACTGGGTTCTTTATCGGTCTCGTGGGTTGGAGCGTCGCCGCGGGCGTGACCTCTGGATTGCTCGCCGTCATCTACAATGCATTGGGAAACAAGGCAGCGAACTCTGGGTTATGAACGGCTTACGCAGCGTGGCGTGGCGCAAACGAGTCTCGCTGAAGCGGTTCGCTGCGGTTCACCCGGCGCAGCATGATAGCTTGGCCACGTCCTTGTCGAAGCCCTGAGCCGCCAGCTTCAAGCCTTCGACCGTCGTTAGATATGGGAAGATCATTTCGCCCAAGGCCTTTGCTGCCATCCCTTGGCTCAGCGCCACGGCGAGGGTTTGGATGCTGTCGGCGCCCTCAGGCGCTGCGATCTGGCCGCCGAGCAATTGGCCGGTGCTTGCGTCCGCGACAAGTTTGATGAGGCCGCGTCTGTCGCGCGCGGCGAGCGCGCGCGGCACCTGATCGAGCGTAACGACAGAGGTCTTCACGTCGCGTCCAGCGGCCGTGGCTTGCGCTTCGCTGAGGCCGACGCCGGCAACCTGCGGGTCGGTAAACGCCACCCACGGCATGGCCGAATTGTCGTAGCGCTCGTTGTCGCTGCCCAGCGCGTTGCGCGCCGCGAGCTTGGCGCCGTAAGCGGCCATGTAAACGAACTGGTCGCGGTCCGTGACGTCTCCGGCGGCGTAGATTGCGGCTCTGGACGTGCGCATGTGCTCATCGACGATGATCGCGCCGCGCGAATCCTGAGCGATCTCCGCCTCGGCGAGACCCAAGCGCCCGACATTGGGCGTGCGACCCGTGGCGAGGAGCAGCTTCTCGGCCGCGAGTTCGACGAGCACGTCGCCTTCCGTCACGCACAACGTCACGCCCTTGGCATCTTCGCGGCACGCTTCGTAAGCGACGCCGCAGAAGAGCTGAATGCCTTCGCTCCGGAACACATTCGCCAGCGCCTCGGAAACCTCCGGCTCGGCCTGTGGCAGCAGGCGCGAGCGGCACACCATGGTCACCGCCACACCCATGCGCGCCATCATCTGCGCCAGTTCGGCGCCAATGAAGCCGCCGCCCACGACGATGAGGCTCTTGGGCAGCGCATCGAGTTCGAGCAGCGAGGTGCTGGTAAGATAGCTCACCTTGTCTAGGCCCGGGATCGGCGGCACGGCCGGGCGCGCGCCAGTGGCGATGATTATCTTGGGCGCCTGTATGAGGCCCTCGCCAACCGCAACCCCGCCGTCCGCTAGGCGCGCCGCGCCTTCCAGATACTCGATGCTCGGATATTGCGGCAGGAGGTCTGCGTATTTCTTCTGGCGCAGGTCGCCGACGAGGCTGTCCTTGTGGGCGATGAGGCGACGCCAATCGACAACGTGCGCGTCACCAGCGATCCCGTCGAACCGGCTGGCGCCGCGCGCGCCGTGCAATGCTTCGGCGGCGCGAATCATCGTCTTGGACGGCACGCACCCGACATTGACGCAGGTGCCACCGATCAATCCATGCCCTATCAACGCCACACTGGCGCCCGCGTCAGCGCCGGTGATCGCGGCGGAAAAGCCCGCCGATCCGGCGCCCACGACAATGAGATCATAGGCGTGCGCCTTTCCTTCAGGTACACAGCAATCGGACATCTCAGACGCCCCCATCCTGTTGTTTGTCCGCGCCAATGCGGCGGCTCTCCGAGCTGTGGCGCGGCCACACCGCGACGGCGGCCAACACGACGATTGCCGCCAGCAGCGGAACGGCGGCGGCGTTCACCCAGGCCGCTATCGCGGCCACACTGACGGCGCCCAAGAGCAGCGGCAGCAGCAATGGCGTCAGACAGCAGACCGCCCCGGCGGCGATTACCATTGCGAGCAGCGGTGGGTCCTTCATCACGACGACGCACCATCGACGAGCCGCGCGGGATAACCTGCGTTCGTCGATGCCGCCGCTATCGCGTGGGGCGTGGCGACGGTTGTGTCGTAAGTCACGGTCGCGCGCTTGGTTGCGAAATCGACCTCGACCGAGCGAACGCCGGCAACGCGCGACATCGCTGTGCGCACGGTGATCGGGCACGTGGCACAGGTCATGTTGTCGATAGCGAAGGAGGCTGTCTGCGTATGCGCGCCGTGCTGGGCAACGGACTCGGCCGCGGACCGGGCCGCGGACTGGAACGGCACGAGCGTGGCGAGCGCGCCCAACCCGAGAGCGGCTGCAATCGTGGCAAGCAACAGATATTTTTTCATGCTGACCTCCTCAATAGAAAAACTTCGCCCACCAATCGATGGTCGCGGCCAGCGCGACGAGCGCGGCGGCGAGCCAAAGCGCGACCTGGGTAATCAGCGTCGATTGGGGACGCGCGCAGTAGGAACCGTCCTCACAGGCAGGCTTCGGTCTGAAATAGACTTGCCAAAATCCCAGCCCGATGAAGACGGCCGCAATGGCGATGAAGACCGGCTTGTAGGGTTCAAGCGCAGTGAAGCTGGCTATCCAGGCGCCGGACACACCCAGGGTAACGAGCGCCAGCGGCAGAATGCAGCACGATGACGCCAGAATGGCGCCGGCGACGCCGCCAACCGCGAACCATCGCTTAGCGCCACTTTCGAGCTCTTGGGGAGGGCTTTGACTGGACATGCCCGCATGCTACAATCTGTAGTGGCTACAGGATCAAGAGGTTTTTGCATATATGCTGAGGCCCCACTCTAAGCGCGGTCTACGACGCGGCGAACTCGCGGTGCGCGCTGGCTGC